>Ga0123335_1006813_pt1 | contig 13101 bp, 8 predicted proteins | sample BiotimSIPDNA_2_FD_89707 | JGI IMG/M metagenome (GOLD analysis project Ga0123335, IMG submission 89707) | Anaerobic biogas reactor microbial communites from Washington, USA - Biogas_R2 time_0 SIP DNA | ecosystem: Engineered > Bioreactor > Anaerobic > Unclassified | place: Washington, USA... | reverse complement strand
TCTGAAAGTCTCCGTGTTAGGGGTCGAAATAATGTTCACACTCAGCGAAAGTATAGCTTTCGCCGGCCCCTACACGGTTTTACCTTGGTGGAACTGCTGGTCGTCATCACGATCATCGGCATATTGATCGCGCTGTTGCTGCCGGCGGTGCAGGCGGCGCGCGAGGCGGCGCGACGGGCGCAATGCACGAACAATTTGAAGCAACTCGGTTTGGCGTTGCATAACTACTCCGAAACTTTCAATTCCTTTCCGGCCGGTAGTTCGGTCAGCCTGGTCGCCTGCCCGGACAGCCCCTACAGCGATTGCCGCGGCAATTCAATGGCGGTTACCATACTTCCCTACATCGAACAGCTCGGCTGGGAAGGAAACTACGACTACACCTTGGGATATTACGAATGGTATCTCGCCAATCCCGTGAAAGCCGTTCAGCTAATGCGGCAGCGGATGCCGGTATATCAATGTCCCAGCGACGGACGCACGCAAGAATTTCCCAACATGACCAGCTACTACGGCGTCTCCGGCGGGCGGGCTTACGAAAGCTCCGGCTGGCGGGGACATGTTTTCACCGACGGCATGTTCACCATCAATCGGTGGCGGCGATTCGCCGACATAAGCGACGGCACTTCGTCCACGCTGGCCATCGGGGAAAGTTCGCATAACGCTCTTTACGGCGACGCACAGACGCTCGACAGCGGTTCCAGCGCCTCTTTCGGAGAAGGATTGTCGTCCGGCTATAGCGACCAATACGTCGGCGCTCCCTGCGGTTGGATAATGGGCATCGGTTGCAGCAAAACCACCTGCCCGATCAGCACGTGGAGCATCGGCCGCGGCCTGCGGAGCACGTGGCATCCGCTCAACTCCAGCCTCTTCGATCCCGCCATGGCCGCCAATGAAGAAAACAACGCCCCGTTCGGAAGTTTCCATTCCGGCGGCGCCCATTTCGTCTTCTGCGACGGGCACGTCGCGTTCCTCAACGACTCGATCAACATCAACGTTTATCAAGCGTTGAGCACCATCGCCGGCGGCGAGATCATCGACGGCACGGGGTATTAGTATTAGTAGGGTGCGTGCTCGCACGCACCGATCGTTTTTTACCATCCATCATGGTGCGTGCAAGCACGCACCCTACAATTTTGCAGGGATTATTCATGCACCACCGAAAAATCGCGACCGTATTGTTCTTTTGTATTTCATCGTGTTTTATCGTTAATAATCGCGTATTGGCCGACGAGCCGAAACCGCCGGAGGTGTTTCGGACGCGATTCTTCGAACTTTGCGATCTGGCAATAACGGAGTTGGATAAGCCGATCATCCCTTGGTCGGAAAAGTATCGCTATAATGCGGTACTCGATAAACACTGTATATGTTTTTTCGAGGATTCTTATGCGATCCGCGGCCTATGCGTCGCTTACGACATGACCGGCGAGAAGAAATACTTCGACGCCTGCACTCGCTGGACCGACATGATCGTCGATTTCCAACGGAAGATGAAGCCCGAGGGGGCGTATTATTTGAATTACGGCAGGTTTCGTCGGCCGGGCGAGGACGAGGGCTGGTGGTTCGTCGCCGACGCCAGCACCATAGCCAGCGCCGTGCTGGCCGTCGCGGTCCGCGCCGAGGGCGAGCGGCGCAAAAAATATCTCGATTCCGTCAAGGCGTATGCCCGATTGGTGCTCGATAATTACGTCGGCGAAGGCGGGGGAATCAAAAACGGTTTTTATTCGTTCACCGACGAGTTTTGGTGTTCGACCGCATGTTTCGGCACGTTTTTGTTTCACCTTCACGCCGTCACCGGGGAGGACGAGTATTTGAAAGTCGCGTTGGGCTGCGTCGATTGGATGAACGGCCACGATTTCGCCAAGTCGGAACCGCCGGCGTTCAAAGAACTTTCTCCGGGAGTGGCGCTGTATGCCTTCGAGTTCTACGCGGCGGCGTTGCCGTATCTGAAGACGGACGGCGCCCGCCGCCAGACGGCCGAAAAACACATCGCTGAATTCTTCAGATGGCTGGATAAGAACCAGAAAAGCCGAGGAGCGAAAACCGATTGGGATTACCTGGACAAATCGAAAGCCTACATGTCGGCATTGCCTTATGTGACGTACCTGATGGCGAGAGAGTTGCCGCAATATCACGATCAGATCGCGGCGGCCGATCGGGAGTTGAGCTATGTGGCCCGCCTTTTATTCGCCAACGGCCAGAAGCCTCCCCTCACGAACGTTCATGTTTGGGAGTTGACGACTTGGGCGATGATGTCCTACGCCGAGCGGCTTTGTCCCGGTGCCCTGTTCCGCGCGACAGCGGACAAATAAAGTCTTCTACACCCCGAAAAATACCAGCGTCGACGATAGCATACGAACAGGACCAACCGGATTATTCCAGCCGACAGAGGAGGACAGTCCATTTTTGCAGTAAACCGCGAAAATTTAAGCAGTCTTCTGCGAACGCTTGCGTTACCTCGGAATTGTGCCGGGACAACTAACCGGACTTGTACGGCGGAATCATGCTCCTTTCTGCCCAAAGGCAGTACTACGAACGCCGAAAAAACGCTGGAAATTGGGCCGCCTCTTCTGCTACAATCAACATCTACGTATTCTAATGTATAGTATACGTCGCGGACAAGAATCCATGCAAGATTCAAAAACGCCCGAAACTCGCAGAGCCTTCCAGCAACAAGCGACGCCGCACGCACAAAGAGCATCCCGTTTTCCGCTGCCTTCGCCTTTTACCCAGTCGTCCGGGGCGGAATAAAATGGAAATTCGCGAACCTGCTGACCAACTCTCGAACAACGCAAAAAACGGCGTTTCACGGCTGTTGCGGCCATGCGGATTGCGTTGGAAGGGTTACGAAGTTCGCGGCCGGGGCGATATTCGCCGCTCCGCTACGTGGCTGTGAAAAATTTGCAGGGTGCGGGAAACGCACCACAAGCGGATAGATGGCTCGGCGCTGTGTTTCTGCCGCCGCGACAAGGTGATATAATGAAGGATTGTCGAATCGGGCTGGGGAGGCGTCCGTTTTCCACCAGACACTGTAACGGTAATACCCAGCCCCCCAAACTCCCTGTCAAAACCATGCGTGTTGCCGAGATATTCAGATCGATTCAAGGCGAGGGTCGTCTGACCGGCGTCGAGAGCGTCTTTGTCCGCGCCAGCGGCTGCAATCTCCGCTGCCGATACTGCGATACGCCCTATGCCTCTTGGTCGCCGGAGGGCGAGGATCTCTCGGTGTCCGAAATACTCGACCGCGTCGAGCAAGCGGCGCTGGGCTTAAATCCCGCTCTCTCTTCAGCGGAAGAGGCGGAAATCGCCGGTGCGAGCGGGGCAATCGGTCGGGGTGAAGCAATTGCAGGCGTCAAATTGTACCCGGAAGACCGCAAAATTCCGGATCGCTTAGCCGATTCCCCATTCACAGCCGCATATCTACAATTTCCGCGCCGCCAGCTTCCCGCCGCCCACGTCGTTTTGACAGGCGGCGAGCCGATGCTGTTTGCCGAATTGATTCCGCTTTCCGCCGCGTTGCGCGAAAAAGGGTATCACATCACGATCGAGACGGCTGGAACGCTTTATCTGCCGGCGGCGTGCGACCTGATGTCGATCAGCCCGAAGTTGTCGAACTCGGCGCCGCCGGCCGAGGAGAATCCGCGTTGGACGTGGCGGCATGCGATCAATCGGCACGCGCCAGAAGTGATTCGCCGGCTGGTGGCGGAGTACGACTATCAGATCAAGTTCGTGGTGGACGCGCCGGGGGACTTTGCCGAGATCGAGGATTATTTAGCCGAGTTTCCCCAGATCGAGCGGTCGAGGGTAATGCTCATGCCGCAGGGGATCGATGCGGACAAGCTTGCGGAAAAGGCCGTCTGGATCGCGCCGTATTGCGAGTCGCGGGCTTATTCGTTTTGTCCGCGGCGTCAGATCGAATGGTTTGGGGCCGTGCGCGGCAAGTAGGACGGGTCGCCCGTCAATTCAACATTGGCAAGGCATTAGCGGGGCCGTTCCCATTCGTCCGGGAAGAAGCAAGGCCATCGGTAGAGGGGTATGTGTGGGCGGACTTCGAGAAATTCGCCCCTCTCGCTAGTGGCCTGTCCAATTCGACTCTACCAGTTGGGTGCCACTGCTGGCTTGTCCAGCAGTGCCGGAAACACGGTTGGACAAGCCAGCCGTGGCACTCGTAAACTCAATTTGGGCAGAGTACTAGCACGGCCCGCGAACGGTAATAAAAAACGTCTTGCGTGTGGAAAATTTGGCTGTATAATTCATCGTTTCGAGCTTCGGGGGCGTAGCTCAATTGGTTAGAGTATCGGACTGTCGATCCGGTGGTTGCGGGTTCGAGTCCCGTCGCCCTCGCCTGTAAGACCCGTTGACAGCAGTTGTCAGCGGGTCTTTTGTTTTTTCGCGGTGTTTGCTAATATTTGTGGGTATTCAATCCTTGTACAGAGTAGAGCACGATGGATCATACGCCCGCCGCCCCGTCTCCCCCCGTCACACAACGCCGCTGGCAATCGCTTTCGAGCATCGACCGCCGCGTGGTGGGGGTTTTGGCCGAGAAGGCCAAGACGACGCCCGATATTTACCCGATGAGCCTCAACGCCATCCGCACCGCTTGCAACCAGAAGAGCAACCGCATGCCGCTGATGGAACTCGAAGCGGACGAGATCGAGGAATCGCTCGACCGGCTCCGCGAGCTGGGGGCCGTGGGGTTAGTCGAGGGCTACGGCCGGGTGCAAAAATACCGCCACTATCTCTACGACTGGCTCGGCGTCGATAAAGTCGAGCTGGCCGTAATGACCGAGTTGCTGCTGCGGGGAGACCAGACGGTGGGCGAGCTTCGCGCCCGGGCGGCCAGGATGGAGCCGATCGCCGATCTGGCGGCGCTTCGTCCCGTGGTCGATTCGCTGATCGAAAAGGAGCTTGTAGTTTCGCTCACACCCGAGGGGCGCGGTCAAGTGGTCACCCACTCGCTCTACAAACCGCGAGAGATCGAGTCGCTGCGGGAGAAATATCAGCGCGGGGCGCCGGCCGCTGCTATGGCCGCTCGGCCCGACCCCGGCGAGGCAGCCGGCGACGTTCCGCCCGCGCGTTCGGCCGTTCGATCGGGCACCGGCGAGTTGCTTGGCGAGTTTGCCGAGATCAGCAAGCAGATAGATCAAATCCGACTGGAGTTGCAGGAGTTGCGCAATCTCCACAACCAGACTACGGACGAGCTGCATGCCTTAAAAGAATCGCTGGGCGGGTAGCGTTTTCGTTTTCTCACTCCTCGGGCGGCGGGGCGTCGGCGTCGAGCACTATCGTTTCTCGGTAATCGGGCACGGAGACTTCCCAGCCGAATCGCTCGCGGACGGCCTGGGCCAACGATTCGGAGGCTGCCGGCTCGCCGTGCGTAACAAACAGGCGGCGGGGGGGGCGTTGGAAATGCTCCAGCCATTTCAACAACCCCGCCCGATCGGCATGGCCGGAGATGCCTTGGATTTGCCGCACTCGGGCTTTTACTTTTCGGGAGATGCCGTGGATGCGGACGAAATCGTTTTCTTCGAGGATTTGCCGCCCCAGCGTTCCCCGTGCCTGGTATCCGACGAACAACACGGTGCAGTCTTGGTTGCCGATATGGTGTGCAAGGTGGTGTTTGATCCGCCCGGCCGTACACATGCCCGAAGTGGACATTATCACGGCCGGCCCCTTCAGCGAGTTGATAGCCATCGATTCCCCGACGGTGCGGCAGACGTGAAGCGAGGGAAACCGCAGCAGGGATTCTCCGGCGGCGATGATTTCTTTCGCTTCGGTATCGAAGCATTCGCGATGGCGGCGGAAGACCTCGGTCACGTCGGCCGCCATGGGGCTATCGAGAAAGACGGGCAAGACGGGTATCCGCCCGGCGCTGAGCAGCCGGTTCAAGTGGTAGATCAGTTCCTGGGCGCGTTCGATGGCGAAGATCGGCACGATCACCTTGCCGCCCGCCTCGACGGCCTCCAAAACGACCCTTTCCAACTGCGATTCGACCGATTCGTGATTTTCATGCAATCGGTCGCCGTAGGTCGATTCGATCACGATGTAATCGGCCTCTTTGATGATGGCGGGATCTCGGACAATCGGCCGCCCCCATTGCCCGAGGTCGCCGGTGAAAATGATTTTTCTCGGTGAGGAGTTGTGAGTTACCCGCAGTTCGACCATTGCCGAGCCGAGGATGTGCCCTGCGTCGTGAAATACGGCGTGGACGCGGTCGTTTATTCGCGTGGGCTGGTCGTATGCTGCCGCTTGAACCAGGGGCAAGGTCCGCTCCACGTCGCGCATGGTATATATCGGTTTGACGGGATACTTGCCTTGCCGTCCTTCCTTGCGGTGCCGTTTCTGTTTGAAGGCGGCGTCTTCGGCCTGTATCTCGGCGGAATCGCGCAGCACCAGTTCGACCAGATCGGCCGAGGCGGAAGTGGTGATGATCGGGGCGCGAAACCCCTCGGCGACCAGTTTCGGGGCCAAACCGCAATGGTCCACGTGGGCGTGGGTGATCAACATGGCGTCAACATCGCGGAGTTGCAGGGGGTTTTTATCCCAGTTTCGCGCGAGATGTTCGCGCTCCTGGTGCATTCCGCAATCGACGATAACTCGTGCCCCGTCGGCCTCGACGTAGTAGTGTGAGCCGGTGACTTGACGTGCCCCGCCCAAAAAACGCAGCTTCACGGCGCGGTCCTCATAGGATGCAATACGGTTTTAGCTAATAGAATCGCGCCGCGAAATATTCAGTTGTTAAACGGCGGATTGACGTGACTGCCATCGAGAGTTGTCGAGGCAAATATCCCTGACAGCCCTGGTTGACTTGTTTCCCCAGTGTTCAGCGTAACCAGAATAGTATTGCTAGTCAATGGTTTTCCTTTTTTACGATAAAAATCGGCCTTGCGGCCGAGGTTGGTTATGGCTATGCTTCGGCCTCTTTTCACCAGATTGCCTTGAAAGATACGGACCTAATTGAACGAAAGACGCTCGGTCGGCGCGACCGGCTGTTGACGGCCATGGCCGGCATGGTGCTGGTGGGGATGCTGTCGCTGACGGCGATGTTGCGTCCCAATCCGCACGGCCTCGGCACTCATCAGCGGCTGGGTTTTCCGCCTTGCAGCTTTTTATTGATGTTCCATCGGCCTTGTCCGACCTGTGGAATGACAACCGCTTGGGCACATCTGGGGAATGGAGAAGCGGCGGCCGCTGTTCGGGCGAGCCTGACCGGTTCGCTGCTGTGGATATTGGCCGTTCTCGCGGCGGTCTGGTTGCTCGGAACGGCGCTGCGCGGCAGGTGGTTTGTCGTTGCCCCGAACCGCAACGCGGCGGCGTGGATTTCGACTTCCATCCTGGTCGTAATGCTTGTCGAGTGGGCCGTCCGACTATCGATCGGATGACAAATAATAAAAATCAATTTTCGTTTTCAAAACGAGAGGTGTAGCGATGGATCGTCCCTCAATACGGCATGGAATGGTTTTGCTGGCGGCCTTGGCAATTCTCACGACGCCTTTTTTTGGCTGCCAGAGCGTGTTGCTGACCGCGATGTACCTGATTAAGGGGACGGACATCGAACCGGAATACAAGGGTTTGAAGGCCAAGAAGGTGGCCGTCGTTTGCCGTCCGCTGGTTTCGCTCGAGTATCGCAACGCCAACGTCGGCCGCGATCTAGCCAAGGAAATCAACCGGCTGCTACAGGAAAGAGTGCCGAAAATCAAAACCGTCGATGATCGCAAAGTCGCTCGATGGCTCGACGAAAACACCTGGGAAGAGTACGTCGAGGTCGGCCGGGCGATGAAGGCCGACATGATCGTGGGCGTCGACCTGGAAAACTTCAGCATCTTGGAGGGGCAAACGCTCTACCAAGGAAAGGCCAACGCATCGATCAGGCTGTACGACTGCAAGACCGGCGAAGTGGTCTTCGAGAAGACGCTTCCCAGGTCTGTCTATCCGCCGAACGTGCCCATTCCGGCTTCCGATCGAACCGAGCCGGCGTTCCGACGCGAATTCGTCAGAGTGCTGGCCGACCAGATCGCCCGACACTTCTACGCCCACGACCCCTACGCCGACATGGCAATGGACGCCCGAGCACTGGATAAATAGTTTCTGTTGCGGAGTGTGTTCGGCGAACGTGGGGCAGGTTTCCAACCTGCCTCGATATTGGCAGATTGGAAATCTGCCCCACGATGCGAAACCGTCTGGCTGACTTTACGCAACAGAAACTAAATAGCGCAACGCGAGGCGGTCTACTTCGACGCACGCTTCCGTTCCACTAAATCGGCGACGATCTCTTCCAGGTTCCAGCGGGCCGTGATGCCCGTGAGACGGTGGAGTTTCGTCAAGTCGGGCACGCGGCGGCGGCAGTCCTCGAAATCGTCGCCGTATGCATCCGCGTAGCTCTGATACTCGATCCTGAGGGAAGACGGATTGGGGTTTAAGTGTTGGGGACAGACGGCCGGGGATTGAAACTCGGGCGTGTCTCCGCTGTCCGCGGGTGCAGCGGCTAAACGCTTCTTTCGCCCTCCTCCTTCATCCCTCCTTTCCGCTTCCTCCTTTTTTTCAACCGTTTTGATAACCAGTCGGGCAAGATCGCCGATGCTGATCGGCCGGTCGCTGCCGATGTTGCAGACGCCGCCGAAAGAGGCCGGATTGGCCGCCAGCGCGAGGATCATCCGCACGACGTCGGAGACGTGTGCGAAGCTGCGTTGCTGGCGCCCGTCGTCGTGGACGATCAACGGCCCGCCGGCCAGCGCGGCGTCGACCAGCCGGGGTAGGACCATTCCATACGCGCCCGTCTGGCGAGGCCCGACCACGTTGAACAGTCGGCCGACGATGGTGGGCAATCCCCGCTCGCGCCAGTAGGCCAAGGCCAGAAATTCGTCGATTGCCTTGCTGGCGCCGTAGGCCCAGCGCGGACGAACCGTCGGCCCCAACACAATGTCGTCCTCCTCGGTCCATACCGGCTTGGGATTCTTGCCGTAGACTTCGCTCGTGCTGGAGATGAAAAATTTTACTTTTCGACCGGCGTCGATCAGCCGCCCCAACTCGCGCAGCAGCAATTCGGTCGTGTAGATATTCGTTTCGATGGTGCGGATCGGCTGCTGGGCGATCAACCGCACGCCCACCGCCGCGGCTAGATGATAGACCTCGTCAACATCGGCCGTCGACCGGCGGACCAGCCCCGCGTCGGCCACGGTTCCCTTGGTGTAATCGAGCCGGGGATGATCGATCACGGCCGCGAGATTTTCGATCGTGCCGGTCGACTCATCGTCGATGACCGAGACGCGGTCTCCCCGCTCCAAGAGGGCCTCGACCAGATGGCTTCCGATAAAACCCGCACCGCCGGTAACAAGACAATGTCGCATGAAAATAATCCGATGAAAGTGCCGCGCCCGCGAACATATTGAGGGTTGGAATAAGAATGCAACAACGCCCAACAATTGCAAGCCCGTTTTTCCTGAAAATGGTTTCTCCGCCGTTGCATTACAAACCTGAACGATAAAAGACCGCCACGGTCGATTATCGTCTTTAATCAGATGCTTGGCAATAGTTTATGCCTCGTCCAATGAGGCCGAGAAAGAGTGAGCGGCAAAATACGGCATACCGCCGTACCCAAACTACTCGGTGCGTTTCACGCACCCCACAACCAGCAACGCACGTTGTTGACGCGGGGAAAGCCGCGCTGGTATGTTATATTAGATTCATTCACCACAAATTGACCCACCTATAGCGACATCAACAACGGAGCACGCCATGTTTACATCAGCGGCGCGGGGATTGACGGCCCTCTTGTGTTTTGCGGCCTTGGCACTGGCGGCCGGCGACGGGCGAATCGAATATCCGAAAACGAAACGGGGCGATCAGGTCGATCTGCTGCACGGCGTCGAGGTGGCCGATCCGTACCGCTGGTTGGAGGACGACGTGCGGACCTCGCCCGACGTGGCCGAATGGGTGGCCGCCCAGAACAAAGTGACCGAAGCCTATCTGTCCGCCATACCCGAACGCGAGACGATTCGCCGCCGGCTGACCGATCTCTGGAACTACGCCCAATATTCCGCGCCGATGAAAAAAGGCGGCCGCTACTATTTTTTCAAGAACGACGGGCTGCAAAACCAGGCGGTTCTCTACGCGGCCGACTCGCTCGACGTCGAGCCGCGCGTGCTGATCGACCCGAACGCCTGGTCGCTCGACGGCACGATCGCGTTGGCCGGGTTGAGCTTTAGCGACGACGGCCGCTACGCCGCATACGCCCAAAGCGAGGCCGGCTCCGACTGGACCACCTGGCGGATCATGGAGATCGCCACCGGCGAGATTCTGCCCGACGTGTTGAAGTGGACCAAGTTCTCCGGCGCGGCGTGGACGAAGGACGGCCGGGGGTTTTTCTACACCCGCTACGACGAGCCAACCCCCGGCGCCGAGTTCCAGGCGATGAACTTCAACAACAAACTCTGCTACCACAAAGTCGGCACGCCGCAAGCCGAGGACGCGCTGGTCTATCATCGACCGGAGCATCCCGACTGGCTCTACGGAGCAACGGTCTCCGACGACGGCGGCTATCTGATTATTTCGGTCGCGGTGGGAACCGACGCGCGGAATCGCGTGTTGGTCCGCGACCTCGAAGCGCCTTACGCCATGCCGATCGAGATCGTCGATAATTTCGACCACGAATACTCGTTCGTCGGCAACGACGGTCCGACGCTCTATTTCAAGACCGACCTCGACGCGCCCCGTCGACGGTTGGTGGCGATCGACCTGCTTGATCCGTGGCAAGACAACAGCCCGTTGAAAAAAGGAGCCACTGCCGGCTTATCCGGCAGTGCAGACGGCAGTAGTCCCCGAATATCCCTGGGAAACACTGCTGGACAAGCCAGCAGTGGCACACGAATATCCGGCCGACCGTTTCAACGGGCTGCCGACTGGCGGGAGATCATCCCGCAAACCGAACACCTGCTGGCCGGCGCGAGCATGGTCGGCCGACGGCTGATAGCCAATTATTTACAGGACGTGACTTCGCGGATCAAGGTGTTTTCGCTGGAGGGGCGTTTCGTCCGCCCGCTCGATCTGCCCGGCGTCGGCACGGCCGGCGGCTTCGGCGGCGACGCCGCCGACCCCGAGACGTTCTACGCTTTTTCGAGCATCGCCACGCCGCCGACGATCTACCGTTACGACGCGGCCACGGGCGAGAGCACGCTCTGGCGGCGCGCGGAGGTGCGGTTCGACCCCGACCGCTACGAAGTGCGGCAGGTCTTCTATGCCAGCAAGGACGGCACGCGCGTGCCGATGTTCATCGCCCACCGCAAGGGAATCAAGCTCGACGGCTCGAATCCGACGCTGCTATACGGCTACGGCGGGTTCAACATCGCGTTGACGCCGGGCTTTTCCGTCGCCCGGGCAATGTGGATGGAAATGGGCGGCGTCTACGCCCTGGCAAACCTCCGCGGCGGCGGCGAATACGGCAAACAGTGGCACAAGGCCGGCACGAAACTGCAAAAACAAAACGTCTTCGACGACTTCATCGCCGCCGCCGAGTGGCTGATCGAAAATAAATACACCCGGCCCGACAAATTGGCCGTCGAGGGGGGCAGCAACGGCGGACTGCTGGTCGGCGCGGTGATGACCCAGCGGCCCGAGCTGTTCGGAGCCTGCCTGCCGGCGGTCGGCGTGATGGACATGCTCCGCTTCCACAAGTTCACCGAAGGGCGGCTGTGGGTCGACGATTACGGCTCGGCCGACGACCCGGACGAGTTCAAGGCGCTGCTGGCCTATTCGCCGTATCACAACATCAAGCCGGGCACGTGCTATCCGGCCGCGCTGATAACCACGGCCGACACCGACGACCGCGTGGTGCCGGGCCACAGTTTCAAGTTCGCCGCCGCGCTGCAACATGCCCAATCGTGCGGCAAACCGGCGCTGATCCAAATCTCCACCCGCGCCGGACACGGCGGCGGAAAACCCCGCGCCAAACAGATCGAGGAACTCGCCGACCGGCTGGCGTTTTTGGTGAAAAACCTCCAGATGACTTCCGCCGGTGAATAAATCGCAATTGATCCAGGACAGTATGATTAACAGTCCCTATGACAACCCCAACCCGGCTTGGAACCATTCGGTAAAAAAGACGGGAACATTTTTCGGCATGAGTACCGCTGCACGATGGTGCCCAAGGCAGAAAAATGATCCAGACGACAGCCAGTGTACATTTACTCCGGAGAGTACAACTACCGCGTGGCAAAAATTTCGTCCCGCAGTTATCTCCAATTCATTGACACATTGAGTGTTCTACTTCGGCAAACATCTCCTCCACCTCCCGGATCGCCGCGCGGGCATCAGAGATAGAGATGTGCGGTTTCAAATCGTGGATTCGACGCGCTCTTTCATCCTCATCTGTATCACTCGCTTTCTTCCGAATGTAGAGTGCCGTTGCCACGCGCTCCAAATCCGCCACACCTTTGTCGCCAAGCCATTGAGCTACGCACTCGACCTCATTCGCATATCGCGCAATCGTTTTTGGATAACGTTCCCTCAATGGTCCGGCCAGTTCACCGGGGACATAGCATGGTCCGTACCTTGGGTCACGGACCCGCAGGGCCAAAAAGCCATCGGCCCGCATCGAAGTAAGTTCATCGGTCAACTCAAAAGAATAGGGGCCATACTTGTAGAGGACAAACTCCAGAGCGAGTGGAACGTCGGCGAGTTCTTGCAGAAAGAAGCAAGCCTTTTGGACATTGGTTTCACCGCACCAACTGTCCTTCGCTTTCAAGGCTTCAATGAGGGATACAATAATGGCGGCCCTTGGTATTCTATTCATGGCTCCTCCTCCTTTTCTGGAGTAATTATATTCTCGCGTTCTTGCTTTAACCATGCCTCGGCCTCCGGACGCTTCTCCGGCGATATAAACACGTAGTCGATGTTGACGAGTGGCACCTTTTGGAGGACATCCGAGGCAGCGAACGAAGAAACGATCCTACCATCCCTATTTCTCACAGGAAACACAACATCGCTACCTTTTTGCGTATAACGGTCATGCCGGACCACGCCTTCTCCGAATTTCTTGCACGCTGCCTTATATACTGCTTCACCGCACTCAGGGTTCTTCTTTGAGTCATTCGGATTTCGTTCGTAGAG
>Ga0123335_1006807_pt1 | contig 13105 bp, 10 predicted proteins | sample BiotimSIPDNA_2_FD_89707 | JGI IMG/M metagenome (GOLD analysis project Ga0123335, IMG submission 89707) | Anaerobic biogas reactor microbial communites from Washington, USA - Biogas_R2 time_0 SIP DNA | ecosystem: Engineered > Bioreactor > Anaerobic > Unclassified | place: Washington, USA... | reverse complement strand
CGTGTCCACGTAGACTTCAAGCGAGGCCCGTTCGCCGGTCAGATTCGCATTGCTCAGATACCGGGTGTTCAGGGTGTTCGCGTTGAGCCGGAACACAGGCCCTCTCCGCCGCCATCGGTCGATCCGGTCGACGGCCAGGGTGACGTCCGCGTCGCAGCCAGCGGTGGAGGCGAGCAGCAGATTGCTGATGCCGCCCTGGTTGGCGGTGAGGTCGAGACCAGCGTTGAGCCTGGCGCGGCCAAGTTGGAAACAGAGGCGGTGCCGGGATTCCAGGGGCAGGCGCAGGTCGTACTTGGCTTCCGCCCGTTCGACCGGTTCCGCCTGCGTGTCGAAGAAGAAATCCTTCTGCCGAAAGCAGTAGCGCAGCTCGATCTCGCCATGGGTCAGCGATTTACGGTTGAGATGGCTTTCGCCGAGCCCGAAGCCGCTTTCCAGCACATCCCCTTCGAAGTCGCGGCCGGTGTAGATGGGCGTGCAGAAGGAAACCCGATCCTCGCCGACACGGGTGTAGGGCAGCCGCCAGTCGTTGAGGGCCTTGTGGTTCAGGCGCATCCGGTTCTGGCGGCCGTGAAAACGGGAGACCTTCACGGCGGCCCGGTCGATTTCCGGGACCATCTCCGTTGTACTGGTGAGCTGCAGCAGCTCCCAGGCCCTCTGCTTGTTGGTCAGGTGACGGCAGGAACCGAGCGAGGAGCGGCCAAGGACGAAGGTCTCGTCGAGAAACGCCAATACGATCCGGCGCACGGCATTGGCGTGCCCGAAGTCGAGCATCGCGCCGCCTTCGATCCATTCCAGGAGAAACTGGAGCCAGAAACAGCGCGTGCCCGCCGGATGGTGAAACACCAGGGCGTCCCGCAGCCCTTCGGTCTGGTTGAGACACAGCACGCGAAACACGCCGAGGCTGAACACCAGCCCGGGCAGTTTGGCGTTGCTGAGTCGGGTGCGAGCATTGAGACGCAGAGCCGAGCGGAAGGTCTCCTGCAGTTCCCCCTGCCAACCGAGCGAGTCGAAGTCGCGTTCGATGGCCGGAATGGTGCCCTTGCGGCGATAGATCTCGACCGCCTCCCGCACACGGCGGCGCTGGCAGTCTGGCGAACAGGTGCCGTCCACTTCGAGGCCGACGAGTCTCGCCAGCAGCGGCAGGAAGCGTTCGTCGCAGTGGTCGACGTCAAAAATGGTCGGGAAGTCGTCGATGGCCTGCTTGAGTTCGTCGAACGTTCCGGCGGGAAGGCTCAGAAAGGTGCGCAGGTCACCAGCCTCGTCATTGTGCTCGTAAAGCGGCGGCAGCAGGCCGAGCAGATTGTCCTTGAACCAATCCGACATCAACCGGCCCTCCGCAGATCGAGGTTGACGCTGCCGAGAACCGGGATTTCGCCGTGGCGCAGCTCGATGTCCTGCTGGGGCGCGTAGAGATGCACGTGGCTGACGCCGCGCACGCCATCGATCAGGGCCACCAGGTCGGAGAAGTGGATGGTCTGGCCGAAGGAGACCCGGTCGAAGGAAAAGAAATCGGTGAGCGCTGCTTCGATGCGGCTGCGCACGTTTTCCAGCGGTTCACCGGGCCAGATGTAGACCTCGGCGTCGATGGAGACCGGCCGGTAGATCGGGTCGAACAGGTTGATCTCGACCGTGATGACCTTGCGGCGCTCGAGAAACTCCGCGAGGTCCCGCTTGAGCAGCGCCGAGGGCATGCCGCCGCCGTTGGGGGCGATGGCCAGGTGGACGTTGTAGTAGCGGATGTTCTGGCAGGCATTGGTGTCGAGCACCTTGGCCTTGGCGACGCCGGGGCAACCTTCGGCGAGCGCCTGGTAATCCTCCAGGGTGACGGCCTTCCAGAGACTGCGCAGCTCCGCCGGTGCCTGTCGGCGGGCGTGTTCGAGGGCTTCCCGCGACGCGCCGCCGGTGGCGGGCACCGGGTTGGTGACGGAATTCCAACGTCTTTCCCGAGACTTCGATTGACAAACGCCAGTCAACCATATAACCTATCATCTGCTTTGTTGGTTGCCATGTCATTTTAAAAGCCGGTGATCGAGGATACTGGACTGATGGTTGAAAAAAAAACGGAAGAAACGGTGAAAAGCCTGCGGGCCGCCCTGAACCTCACCCAGGAGCAGTTCGCGGCCAAGCTCGGCGTGACGGTCTCCACCGTCAACCGCTGGGAAAACGGCAAGGGCAATCCCTCGCCCCTGGCCCGAATCCGCATTCATGAGCTTTGGCAAACGGTTGATGCGGGCAAGACGGACGGGGGGCAGGGATGAACGAAGCCGATACCTGCCGTGTGCTTGTCACCCCGGCCCTGCGCAAGGCGGGCTGGGATGATCCCCTCTGGCGGATGACCGAACAGCATTATTTCACCGACGGGCAAATTGTCCTGGTTGGCGACGGGCACAAGCGCCAGAAGGGGAAAAAGGCCGATTACCTGCTCCGCTACGAGGAATCCTTCCCCATCGCCGTGGTCGAGGCCAAGGCCGAGGATTTGGAACCCGGCGCGGGTCTCCAGCAGGCCAAGGATTACGCCCGGATACTCGGACTGTTCTTCGCCTATTCGACCAACGGCCACGGCATCGAGGAATGGGATTTCACCTCCAACACCCAGCGAAGCATCGAATCCTATCCAACGCCCGATGAACTCTGGCAGCGGCTTTGCGATTTCAAGGCCATCGACGCCGCCCGTCCGGCGAACCCGCTGCTCGCTCCCTATTGCGCCAAGGGCGGCAAGACGCCCCGCTACTATCAGGAAGTCGCCATCAACCGCGCCATCGAGGCTATCCTGAGCGGCCGGAAGCATGTGCTGATCAACCTCGCCACCGGCACCGGCAAGACGGTCATCGCCTTTCAAACCGTCTGGAAACTCTTTCAAGCCAGGTGGACCGCAACCGGCCAGGACCGCCACCCGCGCGTGCTCTTTCTCGCCGACCGTAACGTCCTGCGCGATCAGGCCTATAACACCTTCGAGCCCTTCGAGAACGAGCGCGACATCATCGCCGAGGGCAAGGCCCCGAAAAACCGCTCCATCTATTTCAGCATCTACCAGGCCATGTATTCCGTCGCGGACGGCAAGCGCCTGTTCCACCAGTACCCACGGGATTTCTTCGATCTCATCGTCATCGACGAGTGCCACCGCTCCGGCTTCGGCACCTGGAACGCCATCCTCAAACATTTCGACAGCGCCGTGCAGCTCGGCATGACCGCCACGCCCAAGCGCACCGAGAATATCGACACCTATAAATATTTCGGCGATCCGGTCTTTACCTATTCCCTCGGCCAGGGCATCGACGACGGTTTTCTCGCCACCTACAAGGTGCACCGGTCCGTCACCAACTTCACCCAGGACGGGCTGGTGATCGAGGAAGTCACGGCCCAGGGCGCGAAGCTGGAAGTCCCGGCGGAAGCCGACCCGCAGGACCGCTACGACATGCCGGACTTCGAGCGCAAGATCACCATGCCCGACCACGTGAAAAAGCTCTGCGCCCACATGGACAAGCTCATGCGCCGTTTTGGCCGCATGGAAAAGACCATGGTCTTCTGCGTCAACATGGATCACGCCTTGCAAGTCACGGAAGAGTTGAACCGGCTCAACGCCGACCTGAACGTACCGGAATACGCCGTGCGTATCGTCTCCGAGGAAGGCGCGACCGGCAAGGCCGTGCTGGAGCGGTTTCAGGACACCGAAAAACAGGTGCCCGTCATCGCCACCACCGTCGATCTGCTATCCACCGGGGTTGACGCGCCCAGCGTCCGCAATGTCGTCTTCATGAAGCCCCTTTCCTCGGTGGTCTCCTTCAAACAGATCGTCGGGCGCGGCTCGCGCCTCTGCGCCGACACCGACAAGTTCTGGTTCCGGGTGATCGACTACACCAACGCCTCCCGCCTCTTCGACGATTGGGACAAGCCGGGCGAACCGCCGGAGGGCGGCGCGGGCACGGAAGCGCCTTTCACCTGCGTGGTCGGCGGCCGGGTGACGAGCGAAAAGGACGGCAAGCCCATTCCCGCCGCCCACGTCTGCCTTCAGACCGGGCCGAACGAGGTGCTCGACCAGCTCACCGGCCCGGACGGCCAGTTTTTCTTTTCAGGCATCGGCAAGGGCAAGGTGGTGTTGGTCGTCACCGCCACGGACCACAACCGCGCCCAGATGACGCTGACCACCGATCCAGCGACGGCGGTTACGCTGGACATCGGTCTCAAGCCGAAAAAGGAAACACCCAAGGCCAAGGTCAAGATCACCGGTTTGAACGTGCAAATGGTGGATGAAGCCTACGAGGAGCGCGACGCCGACGGCAACCTCGTCACCCCGGAGGATTACCTGAAAAAGGTGCGGGAGGAGATTCTTGCCGCCTGCCATTCCATGGTCGAGCTGCAAACCGCCTGGATGAGCAAACAGCGTCGCTCCGGTCTTCTGGAAACCCTGGAAGAAAGGATGGTCCACCTCGACATTCTCCGCGAAATCCTCCAGCGGCCCGACGCCGACTCCTACGACCTGCTGGCCCATGTCGCCTTCGGCGCGGACCTGCACAGTTGCGAGGAGCGGGCCAACGCCCTGTTCAACCTGCACAAGGAATTTTTCGAATCCTTCGACGAGGAGGCCCGTGCCGTGCTTCTCGGTCTGATGGAGAAATACCGCTATGGCGGGATCGAGGAGGCCGACAACCCGGCCATTTTCGGCCTCAGCCCGTTCAACAGCGACGTGCGCCGGGTGGCGCTTGCCTTCGGCGGCATGCCCGAGCTTCGCGCCGCCATCGACAAACTGATAACCCTCATCTACATGGAAGAAGCCGCATAAATGTCACGCGAAACCCTTAACACTCAGTTCTGGAAGGCCTGCAAGATTCTCCGGCAGGACGACAACACCAACAGCCTGCTCGATTACGTCGAACAAATCTCCTGGCTCCTGTTCCTCAAATGCTTCGAGGAGCTGGAGGAAAAGCAGCGGGCCGAGGCCGAGTTCGAGGGCCGGGAATACCAGCCGGTGCTCGCCGCCAAATACCAGTGGTCGGCCTGGACCGATCCCAAGCGGCGGCTCACCGGCCGCGATATCATCGCTTTCCTGAGCGACGACCTTTTTCCCTACCTGCGCGATCTCAAAGGCAACAGCGCCCGCTCGGTCATCCGGGGCGTGTTCGCCGACGCGCCATCCAAAATGCTGAAGGACGGGGCCATCCTGCGCGACGCCATCGACGCCATTCAGGAAGTGCAATTCGACACCGCCGAGGACGTGCACACCCTCTCGCACCTCTACGAATCCCTGCTCGCCAAGCTTGGCCGGGAGGGCGGATTCGGCGGTGAGTTTTACACCCCCCGGCCGGTCATCGAGTTCATTGTCCAGCTGGTGAATCCGAAACTGGGCGAGACGGTCTACGATCCGGCCATGGGTTCGGCAGGCTTCCTGGTCGAGGCCCACCGCCACATGCGGGCCGCCCTGGGCGACCGCATATTGCCCAAGCACGACAAACAGCTTCAGGAGGCCACCTTTCACGGCCAGGAGAAAAAGGCCCTGCCGTACCTGATGGGCTGCATGAACATGATTCTGCATGGCGTCTTTTCCTCGACCCTCACCCGGCGCAACACCCTGGGCGACGACGTGCGCAAGTTCACCGAAAAGGACCGCTTCGACGTGATCCTCACCAACCCGCCCTTCGGCGGCACCGAACACGGGAGCGTCACCGCCAATTTCCCGTACCCGTCCAAGGCCACTTCCATCACCTTCTTGCAGCACATCATGAAAAAGGTGCGGCGCGGCGGCCGGGTGGGCATGGTCATCGACGAGGGCGTGCTGTTCAAGACCAACGAGAACGCCTACGTGCAGACCAAGAAGGAGCTGCTTGAACAGTTCAACCTCTGGGCCATCGTCAGCCTGCCCGCCGGGGTCTTCGCCAACGCCGTGGCCAGCGGCACCGGCCCGAAAACCAACCTGCTGTTCTTCAACCGCGAGCTGGATCAGGCGGGCAACCCGGTGGGCACAAAGGAAATCTGGTATTACGACGCCCAGGCCGTGGGCTTTTCCCTCACCAAGACCCAGCGGCCCATCCCGGAAAACGACCTGCCCGACTGCCTGGAGAAGGCCAGGACCCGCGCTGTCTCGGAACGCTCCTGGCTCGTGCCGGTGGAGGAGATCGTCGAGCGCAACTACGACCTTTCCGCCGTCAATCCCAACGCCCGCGCCGCCGTGGAACACCGCAGCCCGGCGGCCATCGCCGCCGACATCGCCGCCAAGGAACAGCGGATACTCGAAATCATGGAGGAGATTCAGGAGCTTCTCGCGCCCGAGGGAAACGGGCAGGAGGATGAGGAATGAAGGCGGATTGGAGAGAGGTAAAGCTTGCTAATATCTTGCGGGAAGTGAGCCGACCGGAAAGTCCATTAGAAGACAAGGAGTACCGGCTTCTTGGCATGCGCTGGTATGCTGGCGGTCTTTTTGAGAAACAGAGGGCCAAAGGTTGCGACATAAAAGCGAACAAGATATACCGGGTCGAAACCGGAGATGTTGCCTACAATCGGCTGTTTGCATGGAAAGGGTCATTTGGCGTCGCCAGACAGGAAGATGACGGGGCCTATGTCAGCAATGAATTTCCCTGCTTCATCGCCGATGAAACGCAAGTGGAAAGGGACTTTCTCAAATGGTATATGGCCCGATCCTCCTTCTGGCAAGAAGTTGAATCACTCAGCACTGGCATGTCGAGGCAAAGCCGTTTGCGCTTGAAACAGGAACGTTTTCTGTCACTTTCCGTACATCTCCCCCCTTTGCCCGAACAACGCCGGATCGTGGCGACGCTGGACAAGGCCTCCTCCCGTATGGAGGAGGCGAAAAGGCTGGCCGGGCAGATCGAGGAAGAGCAAACCGCGCTGCTGCTCCGCCGGGTCGAGGAACTCGCCAAGGACGCGCCCCGCGCCCCCATGGCCGAGGTCGCGCCGGTGGTCCGCCGCCCGGTGGCAATCGATCCGGACGCCTGGTATCCGGAACTCGGCATCCGCTCCTTCGGCAAGGGCACCTTTCACAAGGACCCCATCAAGGGTTCCGAACTGGGCAGCAAACGCCTATTCCAAATCATGCCCGGCGACCTGCTCTTTTCCAATGTTTTTTCGTGGGAAGGGGCCATTGCGGTTGTCAAGCCGGAGGACAAAGGCCGTTTCGGCTCGCACCGTTTCATTTCCTGCGTGCCAGATCCAGAACGCGCCACCACGCAATTTCTGTGCTGGTGGTTCCTCGCCGAGGAAGGCCTGGCCGACATTCGCGCCGCCTCGCCTGGCGCGGCGGGCCGTAACAAGACCCTTGGCATCAAAAAACTTGAAGCCATCGAAGTGCCGCTCCCGCCCATCGACCGCCAGCGGGAGTTCGGCGAGCTGATCCGGCGCATTCAATGCGCCAGAACCATCCACCAGCAAACGGCGGCGTCCCTCGAAGCCCTCATGCCCGCCCTGCTGGACCAGGCATTCCGGGGAGAACTGTAAAAACAGGAGACATCCATCATGGCAACGAAGCAACGCAAAATTGAAGTTCACCGTCTGACCATTTCCGGCCTGCCCGAGGGCACGGCTTACGGGCAGTTCCTCCGCAACCTGCGCGGACGGACACGGCCGGTGGCGGATATGGTCATGAAGGCAGGCGAGAAATCCCATGCCCTGAACGAGGCGTCGCTTCGCAACCACCGCCTGAAACTCCGGTTTCTCAGCTACACCAAGGGCCACCGGCCGGACGTGCTCGACACCAGCGAGTTTTCGGTTCAGCCCAATCCGCTGACTCCCGCACAGACCAACGTCGAATGGACTCACGCGCTGGGCGGCCTTAAAAACGGCCGCTACATTCTGTTGATCGAGCGCAACTTCAACGGCCTCTGGCCGACCACGCTGGAGCGCTACCTTCAGACCATGGTGGACCGATTTTACCAGCCGGATGATTCGGAAGAAGGAGAAGGCGACCAAGAGCCGGTGACCGTCAATCTCGAAGCCGAACCGGGGCCGGAATTTCTCGCCCGGATCGAAGCCCTTGACCGGATCACCGAGGCCACGGTGCGCGTGGTGCGCCCCAATCCCGGCTGGCGCGATCTTGAAACGGAACTGGGTGAAAAGGCCGGTGAATCGGACGCCAAAAAAGTGGATCTCACCATGACCGCCCGCCGGAAATCCTCCCTCAGCAAGCAAGGCGGCGTCATTGGCTGGATTCGGGATGCTTTCAGCCAGCGGGAGCTTGGCTTCGCCGCCATCAAGGGACGCAAGGGCAGACAGGCGGAAACCTTCACCACCGAAAAACTTGGCAAACATTCCATGCTGAATATCGAAACGGACGACCGGGGGCAGATTGTCGCCGAGGACGCATGGGAGCAGCTTTCCGCGATGATGGATAACTTGGACTGACCATGTATCACGAACTTGGCTCATTCATGCGGCGCGTGCTGTTCCGCAAATCCATCTGGACCGATGGCGAGCTGTGGACGGCGGCCGCGGGAGGGATAGCAGCCTGGTTCTGGTTCCGCCATGACCCGGCCGTGATCGGGAAGATTCGTGAACACTTCGGCGACCTGCTGAGCGCCACCAGCATTGTTTTCGGCTTCGCCCTGGCGGCCCTGCTTTTTTATATCCAGGCCGCCGCAGCCTGGGCCAAGGACACGAAAGTGACCAGAATGGCGGACATGATCGTTGATTGGCATGTCTGGACAATCGTCTGCATGCTGTTCCTGCTCGGGTACATGCTCGGCCTCTGGTCCCTCGGTATTTACCTCGACAACAAATCAAACCTTGCTTTTGGGCTTTATGCTTTCCTTGTTTTACAGCTCCTCTACTGCGGTCTCCAAATCCTCAATCACACACTGACCGTCTGGTGGTCGTTCCGCAACCGCGCCAAATTCAATTCCTTGGACGCAAATAAAAAAAATGGACAGAAAGGGGAAGGCACATCCGATTGCACTTTATCTGAAAACAGCTTCCCCCCCAAGGACCCAAGTTTATGAAACTGACCGACATCAAAATAGAAAACTTTCGCGGCGTCCGTTCCCTGCACCTGCCCCTTGACGGTTTGACAGTGCTGATCGGCGAGAACAACACCGGCAAGTCAACGGTACTGGAGGCCATCCGGCTGGTGCTGACGCGCGGTTTTGGCGTCAGGCGAGGCGGCCAGTTCACTGAATACGACTTCCATCTGAAGGACGCTACCGCCACGCCGCAGACAGCGGAGCCGATTTCAATCACCCTGCATTTCGCCGAGGAACAGGAAGGCGAATGGCCGGATGCTGTCGTTCAGCAGATGAGCGAAGTGATTCAGTTGGATATGACAGCCGGATTGAATCATATCTGGTTGCAGGCCAAGGGCGCTTTCCAGGCGGAATCGGCATCGTTTGAAACCAAGTGGGCCTTTCTCAATTCCGGCGGCGCGGAGCTGGTTCTCAAGAACGCGACGCCGCTCAATCTGATTTCCCGGTTTGTGCCGCTCTTCTTCCTTTCGGCGCTGCGCGACGCCTCCCAGGAATTCGGGCAGCGCGGCCAGTTCTGGAGCGGATTTCTGAAATCCATCCAGCTTCCCGACGAGCAGCGGGAAAAGATCGAGGAAATGCTCCGGGAGGTCAACACGTCGGTCATCGGCGCGAACGCCGGGCTGACCGAGGTCATGAAAAAAATCGCTGACGCCGGGCGGCTCGTCCCACTGGATGCCGCCGATCCTGTGGCGCTGGAGGCGATCCCGACCCGTGTCTTCGACATGGTCGGGAAAATCCAGGTGCATCTGAAGTCGAGCCAAGGCGCGAAACTTCCCCTTCACCGCCACGGCGAAGGAACCCAGAGCCTTGCCGTGCTCATGCTCTTTCAGGCCTTCGCCGCCGCCAACCTGGCCGAAGCCTATGCCCCGGAATCGATACCGATTCTGGCGCTGGAAGAACCCGAGGCGCATCTTCATCCATCGGCGATCCGTTCTCTTGGATCGTTTCTGGAAACGATGACCGGACAGATTCTTGTTTCGAGCCATTCCGGGGATCTGGTTTCGCGGGTCCCGGTCATGGCGCTGCGCAGGCTGTACAAACACAATGGAGAGACGAAAATCGGCCGGGTGGAGAGCGGCGTCTTCACGGATCGGGAACTACAGGCCATTGACTACAGCTTACGCCTCGCCAGGGGGCATTATCTGTTTTCCCGCTGCTGGCTGTTGGTGGAGGGCGAATCGGATTTCCACCTCATGCCCCTGCTTTTTGAATTGATGGGGCACTCGCAGGATCAAGTCAGTTTCTCCGTTCTGGAAATAAGCCAGGTTATCGACAAGGGCGAACCGCTTATAAAATTCGCCAAAGCGCTGGGCATTCAGTGGTTTTTGATGGCGGACGGAGATCATGCCGGAAACGATTATGTGAACCGCGCAAACAACCACCTCGTGACAGGCGAAAACCTCGCGGACCGTGCTCGGATATTAACTCATGCCGACATTGAGCATGAGTTCTGGCGTAATGGTTATGACGGCTTTATCGAAAACATGGTGACCAATACACGCAAGGGCCAAATCGCGACCGAGGCTGCGGGCGACGACGTTAAAAAAACAAAACTGCTGATCAAGGCGGCCATCAAACAATCGGGGGGAAAACCGGCTTTCGCCCAAGCCTTGGTGAATGAGGTTCGGCAACGTGGAGTCGGCTCTATCCCGCAGACAATTCAGGACATCATCGCCCGTGTTGTCCAACTGGCCGGAGGTTGAAAAACATGATCGATTTATCGTCACTGAACGAAAACCAGCGTGAGGCGGTGCTGTGGGACAATGGGCCTCTTCTCGTTCTGGCCGGTCCCGGCTCAGGCAAGACAAGGGTGCTGACCTGCCGGATCGCCCGGATTCTGGAACAATCCGCCGGGCAGCATTTCCGGATTCTGGCGCTGACTTTCACCAACAAGGCCGCCGCCGAGATGCGCGGCAGGGTCGAGGAACTGGTTCCCGGCGAACTTGGCCGAGTCCGGCTCACCACCTTTCATTCCTACGCCGCCGAGCTTCTCCAGCAGCATGGCAACCATCTCAGTTTCCGCCCCGATTTCCAGATTCTCTCGAACGACGCAGACCGTGAAGCCCTGCTGGACGAAGTTCTCGGCCGGATTCGCAAGGATCTGGCGTATTCCCTGCCCAGCCATTTCAAGGCCGCCCAGCTCCTGCCGGCGGTCACCCGGCTTCTCGAACAATACGTTCCGGCGGATCGGGCGGAAGTTCTTCTCCAGCAAGCGAACGTGGAGAACGCCATTCCGCTGGCCCGTGTCTACGCCGCCTACCGGGAAGCGTTGCGCAAGACAAACGCACTAGATTTTCCAAGCCTGATCGCGGAGTCGCTCGACCTTCTGACCCAATATCCCTTCCTGGTGAAGCATATTCGCAAGGTTTACAAGCACATCCTTCTCGATGAATTCCAGGACACAAACCACACCCAGTACCGGATTCTTTCGCTTATCGCCCAGCCTGACCCAACCACGCTTTTTGTCGTGGCCGATGACGATCAGATTATCTACCAATGGAACGGCGCGAGTCCCAAAAGGATTCAGGCCTTGCGGGACGATTTCGGCGTCTTCGAGTTACAGCTTCCGGAAAACTACCGCTGCCCGCCGCTGGTCATCAAACTGGCCAACGCCCTCATTGAAAAGAATCTCAACCGGTCCGCAGGTAAAAAACCGTTGAAGGCGGTCAAGCAGGGTGAAAGCGGCGATGTCGTGCGGGTGTTCCATTTCAACACTGTGGATGAGGAAGCCGGGTGGATCGCGCAAGACATATCGCAAAGAAATCCTGATGAGCGGAAAAACTGCGCTGTTCTCGCCCGGACCAAAAAGCTTCTGGATCTGGCCGGACGAAAACTTGAGGAGGCCGGGGTTCCAGTCTATTACGCCGCCCGCAAGGATGAATTTAAAAGCGCTCCCCTGAGGATGCTGCACGCTATCCTTCGCTTAGTGAACACAACGGAAGACAAGCAGTCCCTCGCACGGCTTTCCAAGGCGTTTTACGAACTCGAAGGCATCAGTATCGAACTGGCCCCAGTGCTTTCCCGCGCATCCGCCGACGGCAAGGATTTGCTGCGTTCCTGGCTTGATGAGGTTAAGCGCCGTGATGCCCTTGAAGTGCGGACACGGCAGTTACTTGACACAGGCATCAAGCCCCTTTTGAACTCGTTGAATTACCGCGACTTCGCGGAAAAGCTCCTGAAATGGGCGGAAGCCTGCCAACAAACATCGCGGCCGGATGAAAACGCCTTCAACGAATTCGAGGAGGAACGCGAGGTCTGGAAAATACTGCTTGCAGAAATAACCAAGAAATTCGAAGGCGAGGATGTGAGCCTGCATCAGTTGCTTCATGAACTCGACCTCACATCCAAAACACCGCCCAAACCGACAGAAGCGGTTCCCTGCTTCACCATCCACGCCTCGAAGGGAATGGAATTCGGGCATGTCTATCTCATGGGTCTAGTGGAGGATCAGCTTCCCAGTTGGGCCGCCGTCAAGAAGGGCGACCATTCCCTTGAAATGCAGGAGGAGCGCCGGAACTGCTTTGTCGCCATCACCCGCGCCCAGGAAAGCCTGACTCTGACTTTCTCGACCCAGGTTTTTGGATGGACCAAACAGCCTTCCCGATTCCTTGGCGAAATGGGAATCGAAGCGTAAACTTTTTCACGCCGCCGGTGACGGCGTTCACGTCCACCTGTTTCTTGATCCATTCGCGGGCCGCCTCGTCGGAGCCGTCCTGAAGTGCGCCTTTCTCGAGGGTGATGTCCTCGAACTTGACCCGTCCCGCCACCTTTTGGTCGAACATCGAACCGGCCGGGGCGAAGGCCACTTCCTCGAATTCGGTTTTGGGCTCCTGTCCCTTGTGGAACAGGGCCACGTCGAAGCCGTTTACCTCGATGGCGAACTGCCAGTTTTGGTAAAGGCTCTTGGGCATATTTCCGCTTCTCATAGCCGTGTTCTCCCGTTAGATGATTTCTTTGAAGTCCGCGCCGGTGCTGGTCAGGATGAAGTTCAGCTCGATGAACTCCGCCGTCTTGGTCGGCTTGACGAACACGCGGGCCACCATTTCGTTGCGGTCGATGACCGCCGGGGTGTTGGTCTCCTCGTCGCACTGGAAGGCGAAGTCGTAGAGGCCGCCCTTGTCCTTGATGTCCTGCAGGAAGGG
>Ga0123335_1006795_pt1 | contig 13122 bp, 8 predicted proteins | sample BiotimSIPDNA_2_FD_89707 | JGI IMG/M metagenome (GOLD analysis project Ga0123335, IMG submission 89707) | Anaerobic biogas reactor microbial communites from Washington, USA - Biogas_R2 time_0 SIP DNA | ecosystem: Engineered > Bioreactor > Anaerobic > Unclassified | place: Washington, USA... | reverse complement strand
TTCCCGACGCCGAGGAGCGCCTGCTCCTGGCCACGGGACGCTACCTCGGCGAGGGTTTCGACGATGCCCGTCTGGACACTTTGTTTCTCGCCATGCCCATCTCGTGGCGCGGCCGGGTGGCCCAGTATGCGGGAAGGCTTCACCGCCGGCATGACGGCAAGCACGAGGTGCGAATACAAGACTATGCCGATCTCAAAGTGCCGATGCTGGCCCGCATGTTCGACCGTCGCTGCCGGGGCTACCGCGCGATCGGCTACGGCATCGTGCTGCCGCTGGGGACGGTCGAGGGATGGCCGGCGGAGGTGGATCTGCCGGTCGAGCCGGAATGGCAGGAGACCTACGCGGCGAGCGTCCGACGGCTCTGCCGCGATGGCGTCGATGTACCGCTGGCCAATCTGTTTGTCCATGCGGCCGCGCAGGTGATCGAGACCTCGGGCCAGCAGAACGTGGTTTCGCGCAGCGCAACGGAGGCGTTTCTCTATCGCCGTCTGGAAACGCTGGATGAGACGCGTGGCGTATTCGCCCTCAATCAGGCGCTGCCCATTCCGTTTGCCGGCGGCGGATCGATGGAAGTGGATCTGTCGTCCCCCGATCTTCACCTGGCGATCGAGATCGATGGTCCCCAGCACCTGGCGAGTGCCGATGCCTACCGCCGGGATCGCTACAAGGATCGTCTGCTTCAGGAGCAGGGATACCTTGTGATCCGGTTCCTGGCACAGGATGTCTGTCAGCGCCTCGGCGAGGTGCTGGATGTCATTCTGCGGGCCGTCGTGCGGCGGCGTGAACGTCAGGAGTGTTGGGAACCGGCTGGCAGCCCCGAAGGGGCAAGATATACCAGCCCAGGGCAACGCCCTGAGGATCGGAACGTTTATCTTCACAAGCCCTGAAGGGGCGTGACATGTGGGATATTAGAGCACTGTCACGCCCTTCAGAGCTCGTGAACCTGTCCGAACGATCCCAGGAACCTTGGCCTGGTCTGGTCTGTCACGCGTCGTTGGCACAACCGGACAAGCGTCCTCCTTCCCTTCCGCGATATCCGCGAAATCCGTAGCTTTCTCCTTCGCGTGAGGCCCCATTGATTCTGGAATCAAGCCCGGTCATCTGCTAAACTTCACAATCATGGCGCAGGCGGCTCAACATCAGAACGAAACGGAGGAGCCGGTTGATCTATTGGTCAACCGCTCACGCCAGCTCGGGCACCTGCTGCTGGCGGACCGGGCGCCGGGCTACGTGCTGATCCTCCACCGCATGCTCGAATTCCGGCGGCGGCACGAGCTCGAACCGCTGCACGAGGATCTCTACGAGGGCGTCCGGGCTTCGCTGGAGACCGTCTCCGGCGCGCCCTGCACGCCCGAGCTTTTCTCCCAGGACATCCGGCAGCTCCAGCTCTGGAATCTGATCACCTGCCGCATCGAGCAGGAACGCCTCCGCGGCTACCGCGACAACCGGCGCCGCAAGTTCCGCTACCGGCTGGCGGATGAAGCCGCAGCCTTCCTGCTCTGGCTGGAGGATCGCCGCCGCGACGATCTGCAGCCGGACGAACCCGACACGCGCGATGTCCTCGAGGAACTCGCCGGCACGCTGCGCGAAACCGCCCGCCTCATGAACCGGTCGGGTGGCGACCCCGACCTCGACGCCGCCCGCGCCATCATGTACCGCCTCTCGCGCATGACCGCGCTCACCTACGACGCGAGCCGCTCCCTGGGCGAGCTGAACGTCCGACTCCTCGGCTTCGTGATCGGCCGCTACGACATCGAGACCGCCCGCGCCATCGTCAACGAACTCGACCATTTCCTGAAACGCTTCCTCGGCCGCATCGCCGCGCTGCGGCGGGAGATCGTGCCGGAGCTGAACAAGCTGCGACTGCCCCGCCACCACGCGCGCTGGCGGATCTGCGTGGAACGTCTCGAGGCGGAGCGCCGCGCCACGTCGCACCTGCTGCGCACGGGCAGCCGCCAGGATCCCGACGCCGAACTCGACACCCTCACGCGCTTCTATGCCGAGGACGGCGCCCTGGACAAACTCTGCCAGCGCGTCAGCGCCTCCGCCCTACTGGTCTGGCGCAAGCTCTATGCCCACCTCCGCGAACTGGAAAGGCGCAGCCACCGGATGGAGGATCTGCGGATGCGCGTCGCGGAAATCGCGGCACATCCGCCGGACGACACGCGCGCCGCCGCCTTCATCCAGGCGCTGCTGGCGCCGGCGCGCATGATCGGCGACATGCACTTCTGGAGCGAAACCGAGAACGCCGACCCACCCGAGCCGCGCTGGGAGAAGTACCGCGCCCGCGTGCAGGCCTCGGATTACCTGGCGGACAAGAAGGCGGTCGGCGGCAAGCCCGTGCGGTCGCTCGAAGACGAGCGCCTGCGCTGCCTGCGGGACTGGATGCGGCGCGCCGGCCTGGCGCCGGCGGCCGCGCAGATGATCCCCGCCTCCACCGGAACTTTCGCGGAATACGCCGACTTCGCGAACCTGATCGAGCTTGCGCGCCAGGGGTTGCTAGGGCAGGGCGCCCGCCTCCGCAAGATCGGCTTCGCGCTGACCCCGGAGGCCACGCCGGTCGAGGTCCATGCCGCCGGGCAGGCGCTGGCCTTCCGCGAACTGCTGGTCGCCCGCGCTTGTCAGCGGATAGAAGAAGGCGAACAAGGCGGTTGACTCGTACGGTGCCCCCGCAGCGGGGCCACCGCCGATCACCGCTGGCGGAGGATCGGGGAAAGAAAGACATCCATGACCAACCTGCTGCAACAGCATCCGGGCCGCGTGCAGGCGGCGCTGAACATCCTGCTCGAAAGCCCCTATTTCTACAAGACGGACGACGAGGACCTCTTTTTCTTCCTCCGCCGCCACCAGCGGGAGTTCGCCGACTTCTTCAAGACGTACTTCAACTGGGATCTGGGGCTCGACGCCAAGTGCGCACGCCTCTACAAGCCGGACTGGTTCAATCCGCGCATCACGCCCGGCAACCGCGACCTGTTCAACTTCACGAAGCGCGACGAGTGCATCGCCTTCATGCTGCTGCTCGAATTCTTCGAGGATCTGCAGGAGCGGGAGTCCGCCAGCGTCGAGGACGCCGAGAATCTGCGCTTCCGCTTCGGTGATTTCCTCCATTATGCCCATGGCCGGTTCCATGATCTGTATCCCGGGCAGGCCGATACCTACAACGAGGAATACGTGCGCGCGAAGGCCCTCCGTCCCATCATGCCGCAGCTTGAGAAATACCGTTTCATCGAGCGCCTCGAACCGCCCGCCGGCGAACCGGTCGAATACGACGACACCATCTTCGAGGCCCTGCCCGCCCTCTGGCACTACAACGTCCACCGTTTGAGCCGCCCGGTTGCCGAGGGCGAGCCGTCATGAACTACACGATCGCCAAGATCCGCCTGATCAACTTCCACAACTTCGTCAACGAGACGATCCTCGTCCCCGACGGCGGCCACCTCTTCCTGCTGGGCGACAACGGCTCGGGCAAGACGACCGTGCTGGACGCGGTACACTATGTCCTGACCGCCGGGCGCTCGATGGAGTTCAATGCCGCCGCGCGCGTGATCGGCCGCGAGAAGTCGGGCGGCCGCAGCGTGCAGGGCGTCGTCATGCGCTACAACATCGAGACCGGGGCGATGAACCCGAACGGCGGCACGAGCTACGCCGCGCTCGAGCTGTCCGGCCGCGGCGGGCGCCCCGTGACGCTCGCCGTCGGCCTCTCCACGCACAGCATGGAGGAGGCCATCGAGCGCTGGGGCGTGATCCGGGAAGGGCCGCTGGAGGAGATCCCCTTTCTGATCGACGAGCCCGGCGGTGTGCGTCCCCGCACCCGCAACGAATTGCGCGCCGCCCTGAACGGCTCCGGGTTCTACGCGCAGATCGGCGGCTACGAGAAGGAGCTGGCGCGGCGCTTCTACGGCGGGGCCGGGACTTTCGAGGATGTCTGCCGCTTCCTCAAGACGGGCAAGGCCTACCGCGAGATCGTCGCGGGCACGGCCGACTACCACGTGCTCTTCCGGCAGTTGCTGCAGGAGCCGGAGCGCGAGCTCTTCGAGAACGTGGTGGCGCAGCTCAAGTCGCTCGAGGCCTGCCGCGCCGACCTCGACAACCTTCGCCGCAAGGCGGCCTTTCTGGAGCGCCTGCGCGCACTGCGCGGGGAGGTCGGCGGCCTGCGCGTGAAGGAGGCCGCGTGCCGCTGGCGGAGCAGGAGCCTGTCGCTCCAGGGGTTCTGGTCCGCGCACGACCAGGCGGCCGAGCTCGCCGCGGCGGAGGAGCGGCGCCGCGATGGGCTCCTGGAGGACTGTCGACGACTCGATGCCATGATCGAGGCGACCAATCAGCGCCTGAGCGGGCTGAACAACACCGATGCCGAGAATCTCGTGGGACAGGAGCAGACGGCGAAGCGCGAATGCGAGGCCGCCGCGCACGAGCTGGGCCAGGCACAAGCCCGGCTCAAGTCGCTGCAGGACGGCCTGGACGACGCCACCGCCGCGCTCGAAGCCTCGCGCGCGGCGTTGAAGCAGCACCTGAAGGAGTGGGGCCGGCAGCTCCTCAAGCTCAACGCCGAACTCCCCATCCAGACTTCCGCGCTGCGCCTGGCCATCGACGACGCCCTGCTGAGCGACGAGCCGGAGAGCGGCATGGCTGCGCTCCCCGTGGCCGCCCTGCGTCAGGAAGCCGAGGTCCAGGCGCGCGTCCTCGACCGCCTGGTCCAGGACGGCGAGCGGAACTGCAGCAGGCTGGAACGCGAGCGTGAAAGGCTGGAACGCGAGATCGCCGCGCGGACGGCGCGCGGCGACACGATTCCCGGCGAGCCCGCCGACTTCGCCGGCGCGCAGCAGGCGATCCGCGCGTCGTTGCTCGCCGCGCGTCCGCTCTACCTCGGACTCGAGCCCGCTTCCGGCGTCACGCCCCGCGATCTGGCCGCGCTGGAGCAGGTGATCGGCGATCCCGTCCTCGCGACGTGGATGACCCCGGCCGAGGAGGGCGATAAGCTGCGCGCGCTGCTGTTCAAGGACTTTCCCGGGCATGCGCTGGCCGTCGCGCCGACGGAGGCCCCCGACGACATGCGGCTGTGCGAGTGGATCAAGCGCTACTTCGATGTGGCGCAATCGGAGCCCGCCGCGCTGATCGTCCTCCAGCAGCAGATCGAGGCGAAGCGTGGGCCCTTCGTCGAAAAATTCCTCGACCACCAGATGCTGACCTTCCGCATGCGCGAGCAGCGGTTGCGCGACCGGCCACCGCGGCTGCTGGGCGCCGAGGTGCGGCGGCGGGAACTGGAACGGGAACTCCGTGCGCTGGACAAGCAGTTGAAAGAGGTCGAGCGGGATCTGAAAGCCGCCGAGAAGGGGCGGTTGCAGCATCAGGAGGAGTCGTCGAGGATCCTCGCGTTGCAGACGCTGCTCGAAGCGTCAGCCGCTGAGGCGCAGGTGCGCAAGGATGCCATCCAGGGCGGCCTGCGGCGGGAGGTATTGGCGCGCGCCGCGCTGGATGCCGGGCGGGGCGAATGCACGTTTTTCGAGGAACGGAGCCAGACCCTGCACGCGCGGCACGAGGATTTCCGCATCCGGCTGCGTAGCAAGGGGCTGGAAAAGCTTCAGCAGCGGATCCATGCGGTGCGCGGTGAGTTGAAGAGGAGCCAGGAGGAGCGCGACCGCGCGGCGCGCGAAACCGGGCGGGCCGAGGAGATCGTCCGGCAGCAGCAGGCGATCTGCGCGGACAACCAGAACAAGATCCGCGAAACCAGCGCGGTCCTCGCCCTGGCCGCCGGGCAGTTGGCGCGCCTGGCCGCCGTCGACGCCGATGCGGTCGGCCCCTTCGCGGCTGGACAATGCGCGGCGCTGCCGCCGGACGCCGCGGCACTGCTGGAGACGGCCGACGCCGCCGGGCGCGAGGCGGCCGTGAAGGCCGAGCAGATCCGCGGCCTCGCGGCGGGGCAGGAGGGCCTCGCCTTCGCCTTCGTCTACGAGGAGACCGCCAACGAGCTGACCGACCGGCGGGCGCGCAGGCTGGACGAGGTGCTGGACGGCACGGCGCGGGAGCTCCAGGAGCAGGAGACGCTCATCGACGAACGAACTGTGGCCCTCTTCCGCCAGCTCGTCATGCACAGCCTGGTCGAGGCGCTGCAGTTCCGCGTACGCCGGTTGAACGAGCTGACCCGACGCATCGCGCGGCTGCTCAAGAACCGGACCTTCGGCAGCAACCGCTACGCCTTCACCGCCGTGCCGCAGGAGCCGTACCGCAAGATCCACGATCTCGTGCTCGGCTACAGCGCGCTCGATCCAGCCACCGCCGAGGCCGACCTGCGCCATTTCATCGAGGACCACGCTCAGGAGATCATGAACACCGAGGTCGGCGAGATTCCGGCGATCCTGGACTACCGCAATTGGTTCCGCTACGAGCTGAAGGTGATGACCGAGAAGGAGGACGGCATCGTCATGGACCGCCGCGTCAAGAGCGTCGGTTCCGGCGGCGAGCAGGCCGTGCCGAACTACCTGCTGATTCTCACCATTGCGCACTTCCTCTACGACGACGAGGCAATCCACCTGCCGGTGCTGCTGTTCGACGAGGCCTTCTACGGCATCGACGCCGGACGCCGCGACCAGCTCCTCGCCTTCACGAGCGACCTGGGACTGCAGATCTTCGTCGCCTCGCCCGATCAGGACGGCGTGAAGCGCGAGATTCCGCACTCGACATCCGTGCTGGTCGTCAAGGATGCGCAGTACAACGTGCATCTCTACGACTACCACTGGACCAGCGGGCCGAAGGAGCAGAATTTCCTCGAACCCGAGACCCTGGTGCCCGATGTGGTCGCTTTCGGCGCGGAGCGCAGGCAGCCATGACGCCGGGCTGGCGGGAGCAGCTGGAGCGGGAGCCGGAGATCAGGCCGCATCTGGAACGGCTGGCCCGGAAGTTCATCCGCACTGGTGTGGCTCCGAAGTCGTTCACCTTCAATCTCGGACCCAGCCAGCCGGCGGTCCGCCGCGCGCTCGAGTTCCTGTTCGGTGGCGGCCGGTGGATGGACGGCAAGCTGGTCGTGCAACTGCCTGAGCGGCTGCGCGCGGTTGATGCGCTGCAGGCGCTGGCCGACCATCTGGGCGTTGTCTCCGCGGCGGAGATGGACGGGCGAGGCGAGGCGGTTCCCGCCAAGGTGCTGCTGCGGCAGAAGCTGCTGCATCCCGGATGTGGGCGGCTGCTCGACGTTCTGGGGCAGTCGGAAGATCTGGCGCGCCTCTTCCGCAGTCGGACACAGGCCGAAGGGCTGCTGGACGGACTGCTGCGTGCCGTCGAACGGCTGCGGGACAACCATGCGGCGATCACGCTATCGCAACTGGGCGCCGATGCGCTTCAGGACAGCAAGGCGTTGCGGGCGGGTGCGCTCCGGAAGCTGCTCGTCGCCATGCTGGCGATCGAGGCCGAAGCCGAGGATGACGATCCGGCGCAGGTGCTGAGCCGCTTCGGCGTGATCGACAACCCCTATACCACGCTGGCCCTGCTTTACGGGCCGGTGGCCTACGGGGATGCAGACGGACGCGTGTGGGACTGGCCGGCGCGGCTGCATGGCGCGGGGCAGGCTGCCGCGTTGACCTGGGAGCAGGTGCAGGGCATGCGGGCGTTCCATCTGTTGTCGCCGGTGCAGAACGTGATCACATCGGAAAACGCCGCGCCCTTCCATCGTCTCGTGGAACAGCGTCCGCCGTCGGTCTGCGTCTACACGGGCGGCTATCCCAACTCGGCCGTGATGCGGGTGCTGCGGCTGCTGGCGGAGGCCGGGCTGCGCGCGCGCCACTGGGGCGACACCGACCTCGACGGATTGCGGATCGCCGAATGCGTCGCGCGGGCCATCCCGGTGGAACTGGCCGTTCAGGATGCCGTACGCCGCGCCGACCGGCTGATTCCGCTCGACGAAGTCAGGCGCCGGCGCGCCGAGGCTTATCTGGCGGCCCATCCCGAGTTTCCATTCCGCGACGCGCTCGCCTGCACCCTGCGGCATGGCTGGCTGGAACAGGAGCGGATGCGGTTCAGCTTTTAGGATTATTTTCCATTCCTTCACGTCTCGCGAGTCTAGCTGATGAACCGCCCCATAAAAACCGCCCAGATCGGCATCGGTCACAATCACGCGTCGGAGAAGATGCGTACCGTGCGCGCTTTTCCGGAGCTATTCGAGGTTGTCGGCATCTGCGAGCCCGATCCGGCGTGGCGCGCGCCGCGGGGTACGCTCGATGTCTACCAGGGACTCCCGTGGCTCGACGAGGAGGCCCTTTTCAATACACCCGGGCTCGATGCCGTCATGGTGGAGACCGATGTCTGGAACCTGACGCCCGTCGCGCGGCGCTGCATCGACCGCGGCCTGCATGTCCACATGGACAAGCCGGCGGGCGAGGACCTGGCGGAATTCACGGCGCTACTGGAGCGGGCAAGGATGCGCAAGCGGGTTCTCCAACTCGCCTACATGTACCGCTACAACCCGGCGATTATGTATGCTCGGGATCAGGTCCGGCGCGGCGCGCTGGGCGAGCTCTTCGCGGTCGATGCCGTCATGAGCACCGAGCATCCGCGGGAGTACCGCGAGTGGCTCCGGCATTTCAAGGGGGGCGCGATGTACATCTTCGGGTGCCACCTCATCGATCTCGTGATCGGCTTTCTCGGACGTCCGCTGCGGGTGATCCCGTTTCTGAAGCGGACGGGCCACGAGGGCGTGGAGGTGCCGGACACCACGCTCGCCGTCCTGGAGTATCCCCGCGGCATCTCGACCGTCAGGGTCAGTTCGGTCGAGGTCAACGGCTATGGACGGCGGCAGGTGGTCATCCTGGGAACCCAGGGAAGCATCGAGATCAAGCCGATCGAGCGACCGACCGTGGTCACGTTCGCCAAGGGCGGTGGCGGCGACATTTACGGCGACCGCAAAGCCGTGGTGGAACTGCCGCCGATGAACGGCCGCTACGACGAGCTGCTGCTCGACTTCGCGCGGTGCGTGCGCGGCGAGAAGGAGAACCCCTTTGACTACGAGCACGAACTGTTGATCCACAAGGCGACGCTCATGGCCTCGGGATTCGAGAACATCACGTGGTGAAAGGCGCAACGACATGAAACTCTCGGGAAAGACGGCGCTGGTTTCGGGCGGGGCCGGCGCGATCGGACGCGCCATCGCACTCCGGTTTGCGGACGAGGGGGCGAACGTCGCGATCTTGGACATCAACGCCGATGCGGTCGAGAAAGTCGCTGAAGAGATCCGCGGACGGGGCGTCCTCGCGCTGGGCCGCCCCGTCGACGTCCGCGACTACGCCGCCGTGAAGGCCTGCGTGGACGCGGCCGCCGAGGCGCTGGGCGGGATCGACATCGTGGTGAACGCGGCGGGCGGGAGCGCCCGGAAGAAGATGGATCTCTTCGCGAGGATCGACATCGGCGTGGTCGACGGGGTGATCGACGTTAATCTCCGCGGCACGCTCTACGTCATCCATGCGGCGCTGCCGCATCTGATCAGGCGGAGCTACGGCAAGATCGTCAACATTTCGTCGATCGTGGCCCTGGGCGGCAAGGCGAAATGCGTCGACTACGCGGCGGCGAAGGGCGGGATCCTCGCGGCGACCCGTTCGCTGGCGATCGAGCTGGGCCGGCATAACATCAACGTCAACGCCCTCTCCCCCGGGCAGGTCCAGCGGCCCGACGAGATGCCTGCCGATCCGGAGGCCTTCGCGCACCGTTACTCGTTCTTGAACCGCATCTGCACGCAGGAGGACGTGGCCAATGCGGTGCTGTTCCTCGCCTCGCCCGAGTCCGACTACGTGACCGGGCAGAACTACGTGGTCGACGGTGGACGAAGTCTGGGTCTACGAGGTGATGCATGAAAAAGGTCGGCATCGTCTACGACTCGTCGCAGAAGAGCAAAGGGCATCACGGGACGCATTTCGCCTTCACCGGACTTCCTGGGGTCGAGATCGTCCTGGCCGATCCGAACCTCGAGGGAATTGCCGCCCGTATGCAGGCCATTGGGGCGGCCCGACGCTATGCCGACTATCGGGAGATGCTCGTTGTTGAGGCCCCTGATGTGGTTGTCGTCTGCTCGCGGCTGCCTGCCGATCATTTCCCCGTGATTCGCGCCGCGGCGGAGCGCGGCTGCCATCTCTTCTGCGAGAAACCGTTGACCGACTCGCTGGCCGAGGCCGATGCGATCGCGGGCCTGGCGGAGCGGCATCGCATCAAAATTGCCGTGGCCCATCTGGCGCGCCATGCGCGAGTCTTCCGGACCATGAAGCGCCTGATCGGGCGAGGGGAGATCGGGCGTCCGCTCACCTTCTACGGGCGGGGCAAGGAGGATGAGCGGGGCGGAGGGGAGGATCTGGTCGTGCTTGGCACGCACATCCTCGACATCGGCCTCTACCTGTTCGGCATGCCGGAATACGTCTTTGCCGACGTCTCCGTGGACGGACGGCCGATCACACCAGGCGACCGCGCTTCGCCCACGGAGCCCATCGGCCTCTGCGCCGGGGACGCGGTCTGGGCCTCCTTTCGGTTTCCGCAAGGCGTGCAAGGCGTGTTCGAAAGCCGCCGGGGGCTTCGCACAGGGCCGGTCCGGATGGGCGTCACCGTTGTCGGAACCCGCGGCGCCCTCGCGGTTCGCTACGACGAGGCCCGCCATCTGCGCATCTGCCGTGCGCCTTTTGTGCTGGAGGACGAAATGCATTACGAGATCCTCGATCTCCCCCCTGAGGACCGGACGCTTCCGCCTTCGGCCGCGCCGCTCGATTACGAAAATTATGGTCCGCAACCGGCCCGCTACTTTGCCGACAACAACCGCTTCGCGGCCTGGGATCTGCTGCAGGCAGTGGAGGAGGAGAACCGCCAGCCGCAGGCAAGTGTCCACGATGCCGTCCATGTGCTCGAAATGATCTACGGCATCTACGCCTCCAGCCTCTTCAGACGGGGAATCCCGTTACCTCTAGTTGATCGTACCCACCCGTTGGGCTGAGAGTAATCGGTCTGTCTCCGGGGTGTGAGACGGGGCGCATGGCGAGGCGGGCGACAGTTGCAGGCAGGCGCTTCACGCGGCACAATGCCCTGCTTCCGTGTACCCGGGCCTGAAGGCCCTCACAGGCTTCCGGCTGAAGCCGGTACTCCGACGGGGAGGTCCCTGTGTCGGTGAACCCTCGCGTCGGAGTCCCGCCTTCAGGCGGAAGTCGTTCAGGGGCTTCAGCCCCGTCTCTCGCCTTATGCCGTCCGATTTGTCTTTTTGCCCACATTCCATGCGCAAATCCTCACGCCCCGGCGACTGACCCAGTACGACTGAGAACCTTTTGGGTGAGCTTTGTCGCGAGCTTTGTCGTAAGCTTTGTCGACAAAGCTCAGGACAAAGTTAGTTCTCCAGCTTGTTCCAGCTGGCGGCCACCGGCCGCCGGCGGCCCGACTGACCTGTAACACGGAGTTTAAACCACTATGAACCTTCGGACGGTATTGAGGCGGACGACCAACGGCGCCCTCCTGCTGATGGCGCTGGCGGCGCTCGGCACGGTGGTCTGGGTGATTGACGAGGAACTGGGGTGGGATATCCTGCCGGACTGGATCGAGGCCGGCGCTGTCGCCGGCGTGATCGTCGCCGGCACGCTGACGCTATTCTCCCTGGTCGCCAGTCTCATGTGCAGTGTGGCCGTGATTGCCGAGAGCGCGGCCGCGCGGGCGGAGGGCGGCGGGGCGCCGGAGGGCAAGCCGTTGCCCCGGCGGCTCAAGGCGGCGCTTTGGGGGCTCCTCCTGCTGGTGGCCGGCGGGCTCTACGGATTCCATCGCGTCGACATGATCCGCGCCACGCGTGCCGTGGCGTCGCGGCGTGCCGAGCATGCGCGGCGCTATCACGAGACCCGCGCCACGCTTGCCGGGCGGATGCCCGCCATCGTGGCCTCCTTCACCCTGGACATGCGCGCGCAGATGGCCCGGCGCATCGAGCCGGCCGCCGAGGCGGATCTTTCCCGGATGCTCGCCGCCGTGCGGGATTCCTCTCCCGGCAACCCCGAGGTCAGCCTCCTGGTCCGGGCGGAGGCGCCCTACCAGTACCAGGTAATCCGGGCCACCGGCGCGGTGAAGACGCCGTCGGGCGACTACGCCTATCTGGAACGGCGTCACCTGATCGACCTGCCAACCGTATGGGAGCGCGACACGGTCGCGGCCCTTATAAACGGAGCCGAGCTCGACGTGCCGCACGGGCGCAGCGGCGCCTTCATCGACACGCGCAAGCCCTGCGTCTGGGGGGCCATCCGCCACGGGGACGTAGTGGTTGGCCTCGTGGTGCTGCGCGATCGGAGCGAGCGATGGTATTAGAGGGGTACTCGGCTTGCTACAGGGGTGTGCGGGACGCATGGAGCGGGCGGGAACAAGGAAGCACGTGGGGGTGTGTGCGGGCAAGGTGGGACAGGCATTCCTGCCTGTCCTGGATCGGCGCTTGGGGAGTGACGGTGTTGACAGCTCGCGCCCACGCGCGCTGTCTGCCTCGCCGCTTGCGGCGGAAAAGACCAGTTCGGGGGTACGTCACTCGCGGAGCAGGCTCCGCTATAGAAAGACAAGCGCACGGAGCCGCGCGCACTCAAAATCGGTCGCGCACCAGCAGACGCTTCATGCTCCTCCTTCGCCCGGTAGAGCGAGCCTGTGCGCATGGGGCGTTGCTGTGTTGACTGCATTCGCGTCCATTCGCGTCGATTCGCGGTTCCCCTCCGCGTGAGACCCCATGGGTTTCGGGGACGAGGATGTTCTCGCGCATGCCGCCCACCCATCATGCGCTTTCCGCGCTCCCCTGTGGCTAACCGCCCCGAACCGAAGACAATGCCGGGGAGGCTGGCGCGCGGGGCCGGAATCGGGTATCTTGAATGCGACGGGTTCGCGCATGGGGTGCGGGCCGACGCGTTGCCGATGTGAAACGGATGTTTGATCTGGCGCTGCTGGCCGTGACGGCCGTGGTCTGGGTGCCGCTGCTGCTGATTGTGGCGCTGGCGGTCTGGTTGGGCATGGGACGCCCCGTGCTATTCCGGCAGGTCAGGGCCGGGAAACAGGGACGGCCCTTTGAACTGTTCAAGTTCCGGACCATGCGCGAAGGCGAGGAGAGCGACGCTGAGCGGCTGACGCCGTTTGGACGCCGGCTGCGCGCGTCGAGTCTCG
>Ga0123335_1006790_pt1 | contig 13130 bp, 11 predicted proteins | sample BiotimSIPDNA_2_FD_89707 | JGI IMG/M metagenome (GOLD analysis project Ga0123335, IMG submission 89707) | Anaerobic biogas reactor microbial communites from Washington, USA - Biogas_R2 time_0 SIP DNA | ecosystem: Engineered > Bioreactor > Anaerobic > Unclassified | place: Washington, USA... | reverse complement strand
TTGTTTAGCAATTCGAATTCTGGAAAGAGTTTTTTGTTGAAGTGTTGTTTTTGCGCTTCGCGTAAAAAACAACACTTCAACAAGTTTTCTTCCTTTATAAGAAAAGCTGGTTCATATTTCGAGTCGCTGATTATTGTTTGGATATTGACATATATCGCGATGTGATATAAAATCAATTATATCACGTTATGTTATATTATATCGTGATATAACCTTGATGACAGCGATTCGAAATATGGGGAGAACTATTTGTTGTTGTGTTGTTTTTGCGCGAAGCGCAAAAACAACACAACAACAAGTTTTCTCTTTTTTCTCAAAAGGTTTTTCCAAATTTTGAATTGCTGACCTGAACTAAAAAGAATGGCCATGCCCGGTTGATTGGACAATCGAACCGCCTTTTGAGAGCACAGGATTCAAAGAAAAACTAAAGAAATGGGTGTGCCAATGGATTACCAGAAAATAAGAAAACGGTTTATTCCGATGAGCGAAACCATGTTTTTTATCCTGTTTGCGCTGCGGGAAGAAAAACATGGATACGGAATCATGCAGGATGTAGAAAAAATCACCAGCGGCAGAATCAAGCTGGGTGCCGGCACCGTCTATCAGAGTCTGTCCAAACTGGAATCGGACGGATTGATCCAGCCGACACAGGAAATTGAGCGCAAAAAACAGTATCAAATCACAAAGATTGGAGAAAAAATTCTGTCGGAAGAGATTGATAGGATTCGAGAGCTTTTTCGGATCACGGAGGATTTTAAATGAGTCATACAAGAACTGAATGGTTTTCCACATTTCGCTATGTGGTTCCAGCCGACTTTGAGAATTGGATGGAGAAACTGGCTGCTGATGGCTGGAATGTCGATAAGATCGGCCAATGGAGTTCCATCCGCATGGTATTCAGAAAAACGGAACCGAAACAATACCGGTACATTTTTGATATTCACACGAGTACAAAGCGGGATTATCTTGAAACCTATCGCCAATTTGACTGGGAATTTGTCGGTCAGATGGCAAGCTGTTTCATCTGGCGAAAAGAATACACCACCGTTCGTCCTGAATCTTTTACGGATCTGGAAAGCGTTGAGAAACGGAATCGCAATGTGATGAATGCGGTGTTGGTATCTTTTATCCTGTTTGTGGTCATCACGATCGTCATGATCGCAGCCGCTCTTTTGTCCTCATCCAGAATGAGCTCTGAGGAAACACTGCAAATGATCCTTTTTATTGCTTTCGCAGGGCTCTTTTCGACGTATCTCGGATGGGTGGTTTGGAAGATTTTTCGCAATCGGGAGCGATAGCCAAAAGGATCACTGTGAATTGAATATTTCGAAATATGAGATGGCGTATTTATTGTTGTTGTGTTTTTGCGCGGAGTGCAAAAACACAACAACCTATTAATTTTTTACAAATTTCGAATTGCTGTCAATGACCGTTGCCATCTGAACATGCCATCGTGCAGCGGTCGCGAATTGTACACCAGGCACAGCTAGGCCAAAACGTCGGATGGTCACCTCCCATACTGTCGGATACTCTGGTCAAATGATCACCACGCATTCCGCCTGATGCCTCAGCCAGCAATTCATCAGAAAGCTTTTCTTCCTGCGGATCTGCAGTGTTCATATTTTTGGGACTTGAATTCGGAACTTCATTTTCAGGCAGCATCGTCCATTCTCCTTTTTTATACAATAAATCGATCATTCAACTATAATGCGAGCATTTTGCTACGTCAAGAACTCAGCCAGTCATTCAAAATATAGATATGTTTTTCAAATAGATAGAAAGAATATATTTGGGTGTTTTTGTGGAAAGTATAAAAACAACTCAACAACAAGTTTTCTCTTTTTTCTCAAAAGTCTTTTCCAAATTTCGAATCACTGTCAAATTGCCTGTAATTCGAAATATTATTGAATTCATAGTTGTTCTTTCTTTATTCGAAAAGTTAACCCAAATTTCAAATTACTGTCAAATTGCTTTCAAGGCAATTTAGAAATGTCCTGTCAAATTGCTGAATTAAAAAAAAGAATCGTGTAGAATTAGTACCGTTACGAAGTCAACATATTAAGACAGCAATCCAATCAGGCACACCGCAGCGTTCAGAGGATCCCGACCGATTCTGTGACCGCTTGTTCCTATACCCTCCCTTTATTGAAAGGAATCGGTCCTTTGAGAAAAAAAAATATCATTGCAGGGATCTTTATAATCCTTCTTTTTCTGTTCTCCGGGTGTCAGAAAGCGACACAAAAATCACAGCAGTCTGCACCGCTTTCCGGAGAAACCTCAAAATTGATCCATTCGATCGATGACATTCAGGACAAACGCATCGGCGTTCTGTTGGGCAGCATCCATGACGCCTACGCTACGAAGAATTTTCCACATGCAACGGTGATGCAGTACAAATCGGTACCGGATACTATTTTGGCTATCAAAGCCGGAAAAATCGATTGCGCTTTTATCACCCGGGAGACCTTCCTGGAAGTGATGCGGCAGGATGATGAGCTGGGTTTCATTACAGAATCCTTATACCGTATTCCAATTGGCAAGGGATTCTCCAAAGGGAGTCCGCTGGCAGGAGAATTCAATACTTTTCTTGCCGAGCTGAAAACAAACGGCATTTTCGACGACATGGTCAATCGCTGGATCACCAACAACATCACCGACATGCCTGACATCGAAAAATCCGGGGGAAACGGTCAACTGAAAGTAGGACTGGTCAGCGACAAAGGACTGCCGTTTACCGTGATCCAGAACAACCGATTGATCGGATTTGATGTGGAGCTGGGGCAGCGGTTTGCCGCCTATCTGGGAAAGGAGTATGTCCCCGTTGATATGGAGTTTGGATCCCTGATTCCGGCCGTCTCTGCCGGTAAAGTGGACATGCTCTCCAGTACACTCGTTATCACGGAAGAACGAAAAAAGCAGATTGATTTCTCAGATCCTTATTATGAATTGGGAGTCAGCGTCTTCGGGTTGAAAAAGAACATCGCTGCCTATCAGGCGTCCGCACCAACAGAAGGTCTTCTCCTGTCCGGTCTGAAGGATATCGCCGGCAGGCGAATCGGCGTTCAAACCGGCACGCTGTATGGAGAATTTCTGAGCAAAAATTATCCAGAAACTCAGGTACTGAGCTATTCCAGCACGGCTGATATGATCATGGCTTTGAAGAGCAGCAAGATTGACGGGATCATGATTGACGGTATCTCCGCTGCGGTAGTTCTGAAAACGAATCCGGAAATCGGCATTCTGAGTGATGAAGTCATGTCGCTGCCAAGGGGTGTGGGTTTCAATAAGAAAAACCCGCAGCTGCGGGAAAACTTCAACCGTTTTCTGGCTGAAGCCAGATCCAACGGCACGTATGACGAAATCTACAGGCGCTGGTATGAAGAGGATCCGGAAAAAGCGCAGATGCCGGAGTTCACGAATCATCCGGAAGGGCCCAAAGTCATCCTGGGGGTTGCCGTAGCAGATCTGCCTTTTGTGGCAGTCGTCAACAACCGCTACGTCGGTTTTGACATTGAAATAGTACAGCGATTCGCCGAAAAAGAAGGGCTGCATCTGGAAATTACCGCCATGGATTTTTCGGCACTGGTAGCATCCCTGGCATCCGGCAAAGTCGACATGATCGCCGATGGCATAGCCATCACCGAAGAAAGAAGCAAACAAATCGATTTTTCCGATCCGTATATCGAAGGGAAAACGGACATCATTGCGCTCCGAAAGAATCTGGCAGCCTTTGCACAGCAAACAGCCCCGCAACCCACCGAAAAACTTTCTTTTCTGCAAAAAACCGCCAACAGTTTTCAGAACAACATCATCGCAGAAAAACGGTATATGTTAATTGCAGAAGGATTGAAAGTCACCTTCATCATTGCGATTTTCTCCGCCATTTTTGGCACACTGCTGGGCGCAGTAATCTGCGCGCTGCGCATGTCCGCCAACCGGATTCTGCGCAGTTTCGCCAATGTATACATCTCCATTCTGCGTGGAATTCCAGCACTGCTGGTCCTGATGCTGGTATTCTATGTCGTGTTCGCCTCCGTCGACATCCATCCGACCATCGCGGCCGTGATCGCCTTTGGAATGAACTTTGCCGCCTATGTTTCTGAAATGTTCCGTACTGCCATCGAGAGTGTGGACAAAGGGCAAAAAGAGGCGGGCATTGCCAGCGGTTTTACGCCGTTTCAAACATTTCTTTACATTATTCTGCCACAGGCAGTCAAACAGGTGCTGCCGGTCTATAAAGGAGAATTCATCTCGATGGTCAAAATGACATCGGTAGTCGGTTACATCGCTGTGCAGGATTTGACCAAAGCCGGTGACATCATCCGCAGCCGAACTTTTGATGCCTTCTTCCCGCTGGTGATGGTGTCCGCGATCTATTTCCTGCTCTCCTGGCTGTTCGGATTGTTCCTCGACATGATCTGTATCCAAACCGATCCGAAAAGAAATCAAAAAAAAATGAGTAAAGCACATGATTAGAACAGAGCATTTATCAAAGCGCTATGGCAGTCTGACAGTTCTTAAAGATATCAGCGTCGAAATTGCGGATGGAGAAGTCATTTCGATCATCGGACCATCCGGTACCGGGAAAAGCACATTTCTGCGTTGTCTGAATCTGCTTGAAAAACCGGATGGCGGCAAAATCATCCTGAACGAGACATCGCTCCTCGCGCCGGAGACCAACATCGCCAACGCCCGCAAAAAAATCGGCATGGTTTTCCAGGGATTCAATCTGTATGCCCATCTTTCGGTGCTTGACAATGTCACGATCGGGCCGCGCAAACTGCTGAAGAAAAGCAAAGCTGAAGCCGAACGCAAAGCGGAGGAACTGCTGAAATTGGTCGGTGTGGCGGAAAAGGCGAATAACTTTCCGGATGAACTCTCCGGAGGGCAGAAACAACGCGTTGCCATCGCGCGCTGTCTGGCCATGGAGCCGGATTTGATCCTGTTCGATGAACCCACATCGGCGCTGGACCCAACCATGGTCAGTGAAGTGCTGGCAGTCATCCGGCGCCTGGCAAAAGAGGGCATGACCATGCTCATCGTGACTCATGAAATGGAATTCGCCCGCAATGTTTCCACCCGCATCTTTTACATGGATGAAGGAGGAATCTACGAAGAAGGAACACCACAGCAGATCTTCGAAGCTCCGCAAAAAGAAAAAACCAGAGCATTCATCCATAAAATTCGCAGCTTTACCTGGACGATTAACAGCCCGGTATATGATTTATACGCCATGAATGGAAAAGTGGAAGCATTTTGCGAAAAACATCTTATCCCGAAAAAGGTCACCAACAACCTGTTGCTGCTGATGGAAGAGATCCTCCTGCTGCAGAAAGATTTTTCGGATATCCGGCTCAGTCTTTCCTTTTCCGAACAAACCTCCGAACTGTTGTTCACCTGTGAAGCAGCCGGAGCTCCGCATGATCCACTGGACAGTGGAATACAGACGGATGATCTGGGCATCAAATTGATCCGCAGCCGCTGCAGCGATATTCAATATCAGTATGAAAACGGAAAGAATCGGCTGATTTGCACCCTAAAAGGGAATTAAGAGAGTCATCCACTCTCTGCAACTAATGACAGATCTGAATATCCTGGGGGAGATTTTTTCGAATGGCTGGCCTGGCACGAATACCGCTTTGATCCAGCATTTGGTATCATTAGACTTGACCGGGATTCCTGCCACTGCCTGTCCATCAAGCATTAAACAGACAGCAATTCGAACTATGGGCTTACCTTTCGAATTACTAATTTGACAGGCGGATAAGGGCAATGATTCCGGTTCATGATCCATCCGGAATCATTGGAAGTAGATCAAATTTCAAAAAGACTGGCATTCGAATGAAAAAAGAATCAAAAATTTTGTTGGCCTCTGGAATTGCTTTCGCAGCCATCTGCATGCGTTCTCCGATCGGCTCTGTCGGGCCGCTGGTCAAATTTATTAAATCTGACTTCCTGCTGACCAACAGTCAAGCCGGAATGATCACCACCATCCCTTTAATCCTGTTCGCTCTTGCTGCACCCCTGGCTGGAATGATTGCCCCGCGTTATAAAAGCTCCACGGTGGTTCTGTTCTGCCTGCTGTTGATTTTAGGCGGTGGATGGATCCGTTCCTATACCAATGCCGCCGGATTGTTTCTGGGAACCATTTTGCTGGGCACAGGGATCGGAACGCTGAACGTGATTCAACTGGCGATCATCCGCGAGCAATTTCCCGATCAAATCGGCCTGATGACCGGGATTTATACGACATTCATGAAATTATTCGCTGCCCTGGGTTCCGGACTCAGCGTCTCGCTCGTTTTGGTACTCAACGGCTGGCGCAATGCGCTTTCCCTGTGGTCCACGCTATCAATAATCGCCATCATCCTGTGGATCCTGATTTCGCGCTCCAAACTATCCATTCAGGCAAAACCGGCCATTCTGCCGCTGCGTGTACTGGGACAAAACTTTCGCAAGCGAAAATTCTGGCTCATTTCCGGATTCATGGGCTCACAGGCGCTGATCTATTATTGCATCGTGGCATGGCTGCCCACCATTCTGGCCACGAAATCCTCGGTTGTCCAAACCATCGGATTGCTGATGTTCCTGGTAGAGTTTCTGAGCGTTATCTCCGGCTTTGCCGCACCCATCTTCACTCATCGCATTCGCAATGGGCTGCCGGTGGTCATCCTTTCCAGCGCCTGCTATCTGAGCGGCATCCTGATCATCTTCCTGAGTAACTGGATCCCGCTGCTGATCCTCGGCTGCTGCCTGATCGGGACATCCTCCGGAGCCAGCTTCAGTTATGCGCTGCTGCTGATCGGCATGAATGGAACCACCCGGCAGGAGACGGCATGGCTCTCGGGTTTTTCACAGATGGTCGGTTATATTATCGCCGCCATCGGTCCGGTCCTGCTGGGTTCAATCTTTGATGCCACGAGCAGTTGGACGATTCCTGTCCTCATTTTATGTTTTACCAGTATCGGCATGTTTCTGATCGGCAAAAAAGCCAATAACCTGACACGATCGTAACAATTCGAAATGTGAATTGACTTTTCGAACAAAGAATCTTCTCCATATTTCGAATTACTGAACATTACATCGAAACGGCTATTAAAAAAGGTTCAGAGAACAAACCAATTCTCTGAACCTTTTCGCTTAATAAATGTTGGTTACTTCAGGAATTCATCCACATTGTCTTTGGTGATCAGTGTGAATTCAACCAGAATCTCCGGAGCGACTTCCTTGCCATTGACCAGATCGACAGCCGCTTCCATGGCTTTCAGACCCTGGAGTGTTGTGCTTTGGGAGACTGTCGCTTTGAGACGTCCGTCCTTCACCGCTGCCAGCGCTTCATCGGTGGCGTCCAATCCGTAGACCAGGATTTTATCCTCCATCTTCGCATCTTCAACCGCCTTCAGCGCACCCATCGCCATACCGTCATTCTGGGCGACAATCGCATTGATTTCTTTGCCGGAGCTCAGCCAGGTTTCAACCACCGCCAGCGCCTCATCTGTCGTCCAGTTGGCGGTCAGCTCATAGACCACTTCCACTTTGCCTTTGGACTCGTCGATGATGGCCTGATACCCTTCGGAACGGCCAATCTGTGCATCTGAACCCATCGGGCCAAGCAATAAGGCAACTTTTCCTTCACCGCCGATATCCGCAACCGCAGCGCTCATCTCCATCTTGCCGCCATCCACGTTGGAAACACCGACGAACGTGCTGGCGATGGATTGATCCGTAATCTTCTGGTTCAGGATCACAACCGGAATTCCGGCTTCACGCGCAGCTTTAACAGCCGGGATGATTCCATCCACCGAAGCAGGTTCCACGATGATCGCGGCGATGCCCTGGGAGATGGCGGTTTCCATCTGGTTGATCTGCTTGGCAGGGTCTTTGCCGCCGTCATATACGGTCAGTTTGACACCCAGTTCATCCGCCTTGGTCTGTACCGCAGTGGACATTTCCATGGTGAAGGCATTCGTCATATGGCTCATAAACAGGCCGTACACCGGCTCATCCGCCGCTGAAACAACACCCACATTCATGATCAGAATGAGGGCTACCAACAACAACATTCTTGCTTTTTTCATCTTTCCTCCTTTTTCAAAACAAAAAAACTGAAAAACCACAGCGATTCGAAATACTGAGAGAATTTTTCCCGTTTGCTTCGAAAGGCAAGTTTCCATTTCGAATCGCTGATAAAAAACGGGTCTATCTGCCCCGATTTTTTGTCTTCATATCCATCAAAACCGCCAGGATGATGATCATCCCCTTGATCACCGGCTGATAATGCGAAGAAACATTCAAAATATCCAGCGAATTGGCGATGATGGAGATCAGCAGCGCGCCGATGACCGTCCCGTACCACTTGCCTGATCCGCCCGACATGGAGACCCCGCCAATGATCACCGCCGTGATGGCATCCATCTCATAGCCCTGCGCGGCAGTCGGATTGGCGGAAATCGTGCGCGATGTCAGCAACAGTCCGGCAATGCCCGCCAGGAAACCGGAGATCATGTATACAACGATTTTGACTTTGAAAGTGTCAATGCCGGAAACACGGGCGGCGGTCTCATTCCCGCCCACCATGTAAACATGGCGGCCGAAGACAGTCCGCGTCAAGACAAAGGCAAAGATCAATGTGATGACAACGTAGTAAATCACCAGCACAGGGATTGTGTCGAAGACAAAAGCGCCGGAAATGGCTTCAAACGGTTTGGAGACATTGAAAACCGGCTGTCCTTTGCTGGTAATCAGCGCGGCGCCGCGGAAAATGGTCATCGAACCCAGCGTTACAATGAACGGCGGGATACTGCCATAGGTCACTCCGATCCCATTAAATAAACCGACGAGTGTCCCGATGAACACCGGCAGCAGAATCGGGATGATCAACGGATACTCCCCCGGATGGGCAAAATGCGCTGCCATCACGCCGGAAAGGGCTGCGATCGAACCAACCGACAGATCAATCCCGCCGGTGATAATCACATACATCATGCCGGTCGCCAAAATGCCGTTGATGGAGGTCTGTTTTAAAATATTCAACATATTGCGTCCCGAGCGAAAACCGGGAGGACTGAAGAGCATCAGGACACATACAATGATGATGAAGGCGATAAAAATCCCCAGCTCTCGAAGGTCGTCCGTATTCCATTTTTTGCTTTGCTTCACGTTCATTCGTCTTATCTCCCCGTTTGGCAGGTTCATCTTTGCTCGCTCATTTCAATTTACACGGTTTCGCTCTCACCGTTCATGTTGGACGCATACTGCAGGATCCGTTCCTGAGAAAAATCCTTGCGCAGGATCTCCCCGGTTAACCGTCCGTCCGCCAGCACGATGATGCGGTCAGCCAGCCCCATCAGCTCCGGAATCTCTGAGGAAATCATCAGAACTGCTTTGCCCGCTTTAGCTAATTCCCCCATCAGGAGATAAATATCGCGTTTTGCACCGACATCGATTCCGCGCGTCGGTTCATCCAGAATGATGATATCCGGCTCACTGAGCAGCCATTTCGCCAGGACGACTTTCTGCTGATTGCCACCGCTGAGTTTGTACATCCTGGTACCGCGCGAATTCGTGCGGATGTTCAATTTCGAAATATAGGCGTCCGACAGTTCTGCGGATTTCTTTGAATCGACAATCCCCAGGTTGGCAATGCGGTCCAGAATGACGACAGCGATATTGGTTTCGACTGACTCAATTAGATTCAGGCCGGTGCGTTTGCGATCCTCCGTGATCAAGGCGATTTTTTGTGCAATTGCCTGTTTGGGATGACGAATCCTGACCGTCTGTCCCTCAATTTTCAAATCGCCGGCAGTCGGATGCGTGATGCCGAAAATACATTCCACCAGCTCGCTGCGGCCTGCACCAACCAGTCCGCCGATCCCCAAAATTTCGCCATAATGCAGTTGAAAGGAGATATCCCGAAAATGCGTCCCGCGTGAGAAGTTTGACACTTCCAGCGCCACAGCGCCTTGTTGTGTCTCAATTTTCGGGTATACCGCTGTAATTTCGCGCCCGACCATCATCTGGATCAGCGCATTTTTGGAAAGTTCCGCCGCCGTATGCGTACCGATTAATTCCCCATCGCGTAAAACCGAAATGCGGTCGGCAATTCTGAAAATTTCATCCAGTTTGTGGGAAATATAGATGATACCCACGCCAGTCCGGCGTAGTTTTTCAATCTGCTCAAACAGCGTATGAACTTCCTTCTCCGTCAGCGCTGAAGTCGGTTCATCCATGATGATGATGCGGGAAGAAAGGGAAATGGCTTTGGTGATCTCCACCAGTTGGACCTGCGCCACACTCAGGTTGCGCATGAGTGCTTTCGGTTCCATCTGAACGCCCATCGATTCGAAAATCGCGTGTGTCTGCCGGATCTGTTCCTTCTGATCGACAATGCTGAGTCCGCCCATATGATTGCGACGAATCTCCCGTCCCATGAACAAGTTCTCAGATACGGACATATCCGGGACAGGGCTCAGCTCCTGATGAATCATTGAAATGCCCAGATGCAGTGCTTCCTGCGGCGAATGAATCTGAACCGTTTTGTCCTGGACCTGGATTTCACCGCTGTCAGCCGTATAAATCCCCATCAAAATTTTCATCAAGGTCGATTTCCCGGCGCCGTTCTCACCCACCAGCGCATGGACTTCCCCCGGGCGGATCTGGATGGAGACATCCTTCAGTACGGGCACCCGTGAAAAACTCTTGTAAATATGATGCATTGCGAGGAAAAAATCTGACACAGAATTCCTCCGGACTGGTCATTGCCTATTTCTTGATGGACCAATGTATAAAAAAGTTACGCTGATGAGACAGGAAGAAATCCGATTGGTAACCAAGCCACAGGATTCATTCCAGGTTCTCTGTCCGATCAGAGTGTGTACGAAAAAGAATCCAAAGATGCTTCGTCACAGAATTTATTATAACGATTTTCCGCTTCTTTTTACAAGTAAAAAAATGCTGAATCGTATTTTTTTGCGAGTGGAATCAATAGCATCCGGAATGCCAGGCTGTCGGCATTTGTGCTGAGAAAACGTAGCTATTCCCAATCTTCGGGATGATAACTGCGCAGCTTTTTAACTTCGGCACGCCGTTTCTTCTGAAACAGCCGTGCTGCTTTGGCGGAGACACCCGGATGTGTCGCTTTGCGGATTTTCGGCTTCTTCAGCGCCGCTTCCACCAGATGGGTGAAGCGCTGCACGGCATCCAGCCGGTTTTGATCCTGCGTGCGGAAGCGTTTTGCTGTGATGATCAGCACCCCGTCCTCCGTCATGTGATTTCCGGCAAGGATGGTCAGCCGGTCTTTGATATCCGGCTCCAGCGAGAGGGAATTGCGAACGTCAAAACGTAACTGTACTGCGGTCGCGACTTTGTTGACGTTTTGCCCGCCCGGTCCGGACGCGCGAATATATTCGAACTGCAGTTCGCTTTCATCCACTCGTACGGCAGGGGTAATCTCAATCATGCGTCAAGTATAATCGTTCACGCCGAAATCGTCGCGGGATACACGGTTCGAAAACAGCCATTCGAAATATGGATTGGCTTTTCGAATCGAGAGAGAAAAAATGTTGTTGTGGTGTTTTCGTGCTTTATACCAAAGATGGATAGGATGAATAATTCATGGATTCATCTGTCATTGTGATCATAGAGAAGCAATCTCTTTTCGTGTGGCAATTTTTACGTAATAGTGCTGGGAGATTGCCACGCCCTACGTAGTTCTTAATGACAAGTTTTACAGAGTTTAGACCTACAGGACTCGCCCTTGCAGGGCTCGCAATGACAGGATTCTCACCACTGTGTGAATTCGGATTGCAATCTGTAATTACGAGGAGGGTAGTTGTAACCTGACAATTAACATCGTAAGCTCCGGTAACGATTGGCCTAAGCAACGATCGGTTTACTCAGAGCTTACTCTTTTTTTCAAAAAATTACCACTTTTGGGACAGATACTTAATTACAAAATGATCTAAGGGAATTCGGTTACTTGCTGTGACACGAAATACCCGATTCGCCCTATATCACGAACGCTCGCAGGATTGTACCGGCTTACAAGCGCAGCGTCTTCAACTGGCTTTCCATGCGATGGCTCATCACTTGCGCCAGGTGTTTCTTTTCTTCCTTAAGTACAATGCGGAAATCCTCCGGTTGCAGCTCCGGGTACAGAGTGATCAACTCCTCGACGAAGAGGACAGAATCTCGTTCTGCACGCTCTGCCATATCGTAAATCTCATCTTTATCGGTGGCTTTTGCTGCCTTTTCCCGCAGTTTATCAGCATCTTTTAGCGCATTATTCTCAATCAAGAGTTTCAAGTACTGCTCCTGCTCCTCCGAAACCTCGACCGTCAAATCCCTGCTGCCGGCGAATTTTTTTAATAGTTCGGTATAAATGGTGAAATGACGATCCTCATCACTGGCTAGTTTCTCGAAAAATTTACCACCTAAATTAGCGTCCTCCGCCAACTGTCGGTACAATGCACCGACCGCTTTCTCATTAGCGGCCATCATCCTGAAGAAATCTGTGCCATCAAATTGTTTACTCATCATGTTTCTCCCATCAACTTAGAATTGCAGAAATCAAACCTGCATATGTATTATATAAAACGCGACTCTACAATTCAAGGATTAATTTTTTTATAAGTGTAAATTGACATCAAAAGAACTGACCCCAGATTCCACGTCTGATATATTTTGCCAATAAATTCACTCTTCCTCGGTGATGATCAGCGATTCACTTTTTTAGTGAAATCCTGCAAATGCCGATAAACCAACAGCAATTCCTACGAAAATTGATTTCAATTTTCATTATCGGATGTGAAATTTCTTTCATCCGCTGTTTGAAATATGAAAAGAATCACTGATAAACCAAAAATAACATTGAAAGTGGTTGATAAATTGATAGAGCGTGATCTTGCCAAAATCCGCCAGGATTCATTCCGTCCTCATGATAAAATTGGAATCGATTCAACAGCCAATAGTCACAAAAAAAGTTAAACCCGATCTTCTGATCGGGCCACTTTGAAGGAACCGTTCTATCACAATTCGAGACAAATTGTCTCTTGTTGCATTTAGAAAACCGCCCAAAAATTCGAATTGACTGAAAAAGGAACACAGAAAGATGAAACGTTACATCCATTGCA
>Ga0123335_1006789_pt1 | contig 13131 bp, 11 predicted proteins | sample BiotimSIPDNA_2_FD_89707 | JGI IMG/M metagenome (GOLD analysis project Ga0123335, IMG submission 89707) | Anaerobic biogas reactor microbial communites from Washington, USA - Biogas_R2 time_0 SIP DNA | ecosystem: Engineered > Bioreactor > Anaerobic > Unclassified | place: Washington, USA... | reverse complement strand
CATGCTTACGGTAATAGCTCTTGTTCTGCTTATTCCTTACTTTCTGCTTGGCTATTTCTGTCTTGGACTGCTCAACAGCATACAAAACCTTGAAAAACATGAGCTCAAAGCTGAAGGCGAAAGTTTGATGTATCGCGTCAGGAATTACTTTATCGACCAGAAGCTGCAGATGGTGCTGCACATGCTTAAGAGTAAGCATCGTCTGGCTCATGCCATGCAGCGAAGCGGTGATGAAATATTACAGATGAATGTTCACGAAGTTCTTAACGTCGATAGTTTTGCTGATATGGCCTTCTTTCGCGATGATGGCAGTGCAAGAAACTTTAGAGACAGCGACAATTCCAATATCAAAATCGCTTTGATCGACAGCCTCCTGTCGGTTAAATATCTCGATAATCTTGGGGTGCTGCAGCGGCAGGAACCCCGGGTTAAAAAGCTGCTTGAACAGGTAGTGCTGGCCGATGGCTTTATCTCTACACTCAAGCGTGATTACTACGAGCACTACATAATGCAGAACGAGGCGGTCGAGTCGGCTGATATCAGAAAGGTCGACAACTTTGCCCGCATGATTTACTACCTGATTCAAGATGCTGCCCAGGCCGGTTTGCCGGTGCGCGCCATAGCAATTACCAACATTTCGAATTCAGGCTATATGTTGATAAATCCGCAACAATTCACTCCCGAAATTTACTCGGCAACGACCGGCCTGGCTCGTCACCACTTTGCTCTCGGCCAGCGCCGTATCGATGACACAGTTCTGCGCTGGTGGCCAGATTATCTCAGTCCTGACTCACGTCTCAGGCATCTGCTCGATAATGCTTTGGCCCGCCGTTCGAATGGCTTCAGAGTGAGATCGCAGAATGGTCGTTCTGAATTCGAACACTATCGCTTCGAAAAGGATCAGCCGGTGGTGATCGGAGGAATTTCGCAGAGTACGCCGGATCTCATGCTGCATCTTCTGGTCAGAAGCTTTCCGCTGCTGATGTTTGCGCTGGTTTTTCTCAGCCTGTTTCTGTTTGCCGATGTTCTTGCTGTTTTATTTATCGTTCCGGTCAAAGGATTTCAGCAGGCTGCCGCTCAGATCAGTCATGGAAACCTGCAGACACGTGTCGAAATCGCCAGAACCGATGAGTTCGCATTACTTGCAGATTCTTTCAACCGTATGGGAACCGGGTTACAACAGCGCGAAAAAATTCGGCGCTTCGTTTCCGAAGATCTTTATCAGCAGCTTGGCCAGCGAACGGTCGCGGAAACCCCCAGGCTTGAACGCGTCAGCATGCTGGCCAGCGATATTCGTGGCTTCACCAGTCTCAGTGAAAAAACTGATCCACAGCTGGTCGTCAGTCTTCTCAACGATTATTTTACTGAGATGGAAGCGGCAATTACTTCATGTGGCGGCTTTGTCGAGCGCCTGGTCGGCGATGCAGTGGTTGCCGTCTTTTATCACTCCGAAGGGCGCAGCTGCGAACAGCAGGCGGTGCTGGCGGCCTGGCAGATGCGGGCCCGCCTGGCGCAGCTCAATGCCCGCCGTGCTGCCGCCGGACTTTTTAGCGTTGATAACGGCATCGGTATCGCCAGCGGTCAGGTGTTTGCCGGCATCGCCGGGGCAAAAGCCGGGCGCCGTATTTATTCAGTAATTGGCGAAGTCGTGCAGCTTGCCGAAGAAATCGAGAGCCTGACCCGCGCTGTTCCCTCGCGTATTTTGTTGTGCTCTGCTACTGCAGCCAGACTCGACGAACGCTACAAACTTTCCGAAGTCTCGGGGCAATCCGGCGTCAGAGCTTTTGCCCTGGTAGCCTGTGAGGTCGCCGATGTCTGAACGAAATATAACGATTCGGCGCGAGATCAGCGCTTTTGTGCTCTTTTCTGTCTGGATCATGGTATTCGTGTTGCCGGCATTTCTGGTGAATTTCAGTCTGCAGTATCTTTTCGATATTACACGGTCTGCCAACCGGCGCGCATTCAGCAGTGCCATGACCAACGACATGGAAAGCTTCAAGAGCGATCTTGATACTGCCAGCTGCCTGCAGAAGCGAATCGAGAGCTGTTTTGGCAACCTCACAATTCAGCCCGATTTCGCCAATCCGCAGGCTTTTGCCGATCTGCTGGCCAGAGAAAGTGGTATAAGACCGGTTGGAATCGTAGCGCATGCCACTGATACTGTTGATATATCTGTATATTTTGCCGAACGTTTTGCCGACAGATTTCGCAATCTGTCGCGTAATCTCATGCGTCGTTATCTGGTTACTTTGAATCAGCAATATCAGTATTCCTGTCACACAGATGAGAATGCAGCGTCGATCGAAGGTTTATTTCGTTTTGTCGAACCGCAGAAAGCTAAAAAAGACTCTGATATGTTTCTGCGCCGGGTATTTGGCTTGATAACTGAAGCGGCGATCCTGCCTGGTCGTGTTTCCAGATCGGTTTCTGCAGCATTTGCCGGCCCTCTTTATTTCTATTACCAGCCATTTTTTTCAGACCAGCCCGGTATGCGCAAGATTAAGGGTGGTTTTCTGCTGATCTTTGCCGGCGCTGATATTCCGTGGAATCTTGTGGCAGCAGATGCCATCGCTGCCCCAACTTCAGGCCTGCAGAGGGGCCTTGCCACTTCCAGAATTTCATACTGGGAAATCAACAGCAACAATCGCGACATAGTTACGCGCTTTCATGAAGACGAAGAGGGTTTTCATCTCTTGTCCACCATCTCTCAGACAGCAGTTGTCGATCTGATACAGGGTGGCACTTTCATGACGAAAAACATTCGGTCGGTACTTCAGAAAATGCCTCTGTTGAAGGTTTCGGTGCCCTGGTCTGCCTTGCAGCATCCGCTATCGAGATGGTCTAAACATATCGTTTTTGGCTGCCGCATTTTTGCCATGCTTGGCGCCCTGTTTCTGCTGAATTTTTTCTTTTTTGGCGTTGAATTCAAAGCCGGCATAGCCAGCAAAGTCGTGACCGGAACTGCTTTTATTCTTCTTTTACCGGTTATTCTGCTGTTCGTGGGTTTTCTGACCTGGCATCAATATGGCCGGATATATGCCTGGTACGCCGCTGAAATAAAGCAGCAGAGATTATTTGACGACTTAAATGAAAAGCTGACTGCTTATCAGCAGGAACTGCAGCAGAACTCTTTTGACGTTGCCAGCTCGGTTGCAGAGCTTGTCGCAACTGGCAGATACGATGATGTCAGAGAGTGCCTCAGGCAAAAGCTGGATAGTTCACTGGCTTCTGAAATTGCTCTGGATCTGCCGGGTGGCCGGGCTGTCAAGGTGGAATCGACAAGCCGCCGAAGCGCGGCATTTGCCGAGGAAGATTCAAACCGCAGGCTGAGCAGTATCGCGGTTTTCAGTGCATTTGATGATAATGGAATTTTTACCAAAACCACTCATGACAAAAACGAGCCGGATATCACTGCCATAGATTCGCGTTTTGTTAACGATGTAATCAGCCGTTGGGGTAGATTTTATCAGCTGTTTCGCTTTCATACCGGCAGTCGCTTTTCTTCTATTTACCTGCACAAACCGGGTCGCAACGATCCGCTGGCATTGCTCACCATCAAATACAGCGATGAGCATCTTCTGCGGGCTCTGGTCAGCCGCTATCTTCGAGAATCAGACCGCGCCCATGACGTTTACGCCCGCTATTACATAATTCGTGATGACGCCGGGGTAAAACGCTATTTTTCTCTTGCCGACAATAGCGAACTGACTGACCCCGAAATGATTGGACGATTCAATCTGGCGGCGGCTTCAGGCCAGTATTCAGTTCGTCCGAATGGCTGTGACCTGCTGCAGATTTTCGCCATGAGTGATTATCCGCTGATTCTGCTGACCCGCATCGATGCCGTTGCCGGGCAACACGGCAGTCTGTATTTTGTCACGGTTCTCCTGCTTTACGCCATGCTGTTGCTGTTGTTCGTGTTTCTGGTTTTCGTAATCATCTATCTGCGGCCTATTCGCGAATTCATCAGGGTAACCGAAAAGGTGGCGGCCGGCGATTATCAGTGCCAGGTCGATCTCGACCAGACCGACGAATTCGGCGATCTCAAGCAGACCTTCGATACCATGATTCATGGTCTCGAACAGCGGCGCCGTCTGACGCAGTTCGTTTCGAGCGAAGTTATCAAAGCGGTCGAATCAGATTCAGAAGAGAGCATGGCAGTCGGCGGTGAGCGTGTCGAGGCGACAGTTGCCTTCGTTCAACTCGCCATGCTGCAGCATCTCAAAAGCGAAGCCTCGCCCGAAGAAATCTTCGCAACCCTTGGCGACTTTATCGCTGCTGCCGATATCGCAGCCAGCCAGCACGGCGGTGTTGTCGACAAGCTCGTCGAAGACACACTTATGCTGGTTTTCAGGGCTGACCCGGCCCGGCCCGAGCATGCTCTCGCCGCCAGCGCGGCTGTGCTCGATCTCGAACACCAGATGAGCGAGCGCGGTTTACGCATCTGCGCCGGCATTGCCAGCGGTCAGGTTGTTTCCGGCCGCATTGGTTCACGGCTTGGTAAGCTTGACCTTACGGTTATCGGCGATCCGGTCAACCTCGCCGCCCGCCTCAAAGCCCAGGCTAAAAAAGCAGCCAATACCGGCATCATCGCACCCGGCGCCATTCGTATTCTAAAAGGCCGCGCCCGCGTCACCTTCATCGAGCGCACCGAACTCAAAGGCAAAAGCCGCGAATATCCACTCTACGAGCTCGTCGCCCTGCGTTCCGCCTGATCGTTCTCTCACCCATACTTCGGTGGGGGCGGCGATTTTACCCGTTTAACTTTCGGCAGGGGCGGAAACAGCCGGCGGCAGTCGACGCTCAAGCCGGCAAACTGCGCGATCGCAATTTCTGCTGTGTCGTCATAAATTTCTTCGCGCTCGAAGCGGCCGTCTTTGCCGAGTTTGTTCACCCTGATCAGGCGTTCGAGAGGGCTTATCAGCCAGAATTCTTTTACGCCGGCCTGCTCGTAGACCCGGCGCTTGATGATGTTGTCTTTCGACGAAGTTGATGGCGAAATGATCTCGACCACCAGATCAGGCGCGCCGACAATGCCGCGTTCTTCGATCTTCTTGGGGTCGCAGACGACCATGATATCAGGCTGAACCACTGTAAACACTTCGTCTGATCTGCTGGCATTTTTTGCCAGCAGCACGTCGAGAGGTGCTACAAAGACCTTACATGGTTTGTTATCAAAAAAAATAACTAACTGCTTGAATAGCTCAGACAATATACTTTGATGAAGTACGCCAGGCGAAGTCATGTCGAACACTTCACCATCGATTATCTCGTAGCGATTGTCGTCATCCCAGGTCAGATAATCTGCGTAAGAATAGCGCTGCTGCTTTCGTTTAACCGATCCCGCCATAAAAAACCTCCGCCCGCATTTTCTCTATTATACAATACCCCCGCATAAAGTCACAAAGCCGCAAAGAGGCCGCCCGTTCAGATCCCGTCGGTGCCATCGTGGGGGCCGAGCAAAACAAACTTTATGGTACTACCTGGCATTTTCTCGCAGTCAGAACATTTCACAATAGCATCGTCCCGCTTTTTCCGGCAGGCTTCGCAATACAGGTAGATGATTATGAAATTTCGCTTGACCGGGCATGAATAAAAACCCCGAAAATTGCCTTTCAGAGGTTCGCCTGTCGTCAAAGGGCTTGCGATTATCATATCAATTTTCTTTTTAACCAGCTTCTTTATCGAAGCATGCTTCTGCAAAGCCTTAACGAAAGCCGATTCAAACGTTACATTCATCAATCACCAAAGACCTCTTCGTAACTGTGCCACCTGGCTTTGCCGTTTCTAAGCGTTGCCTGGGCATCCAGCATTGCCTTCTCGAATGCCGGATTACTGAGAATCTTTTCGACCCTGTCGCCTTCTGCCTGCCGCTTGAGTGCGAGCAGATACTGAGTAATCATGTCGGCTACCGTAGTGCGGTTCTCGACAGCAAAAAGCCTGACAAAATCGGCTAGATCCTGGTCCAGGCTGATGTTTATTCGGGTTTTTGTCATAATATTCTTCCGTTCCCATTATACACACATCAGGAAATATTGTCTATAACCTCACCCATACTTCGGCGGTGGTGGCGATTTTACCCGTTTTACTTTCGGCAGGGGCGGAAACAGTCGGCGGCAGTCGATGCTCAAACCCGCAAACTGCGCGATCCCGATCTGTGCCGTGTCGTCATAAATGTCTTCACGCCCGAACAACCCGTCTTTACCGAGTTTGTAGACCCGAATGAGCCGGTCTGTCGGGTGCACCAGCCAGAATTCCTTGACGCCGGCCTGTTCGTAGATTCGGCGCTTGATAATATTGTCTTTCGATGAAGTTGACGGCGAGATGATCTCGACCACCAGATCGGGCGCGCCGACGATGCCGCGCTCTTCGATCTTTTTGGGATCGCAGACGACCATGATATCGGGCTGAACCACCGTAAAAATTTCGTCATTCCTTTTTGCGCTTTTTGTCAGAATCACATCAAAAGGCGCGCATATTACCTCGCACGGTTTCCCATCGAAAAATATGGCCATTTGTGTTGCCAGTTCAAGGCTTATTTTTTGATGAGTAAACCCGGGAGAGTTCATATCAAACACTTCACCATCGATTATCTCGTAGCGAATGTCGTCGTCCCAGGTCAGATAGTCTGCATAAGAATAGCGTTGTTGCTTTCGTTTAACCGATCCCGCCATATAAACCTCCGCCCCGCATTTTCCCTATTATACAATACCTCTCACAAAGTCACAAAGCCGCAAAGAGGCCGCCCGTTCAGATCCCATCGACGCCATCGTGGGTGCCGAGCAAAACAAATTTCAAGGTTTTATCCGGCGATGGTGGCGATTTTGCCCGTTTAACTTTTCAGTTCAGATATCGCTTTTTCGATATGTGACTTCAGGGCCGGCAGAGAATCTGCTATGGTTTGCCAGACAAGCTCATGCTGCACGCCAAAGTAAAAGTGAATGAGTTTATCCCGCATTCTGGCCATGGCTCGCCAGGGAACTTCGGGGTATTTCTGCTGAACTTCTACAGGAACCATTTTGGCTGCTTCGCCAATGATTTCGAACTTGCGAATCACCGCGCTCGAGGTCTTGTCGTCAAGTTTGAACCCTTGCAGATCCATGTTCTTAACGAATTCTTCAATGGCACGAATGGCGGCAAGAATATCCTCGAGGTATAGAACAAAATTTCTCACAGCATGATTGCCTCTTGCAGAATTGTTTGCCGTAATTCCGTTCTGATGCCACTTTCTGGCACCAGGTCGATGTTGCGATGCAACTTGTCTTCTAAATAAAGTGTAAGCTCGGCCATATCGAAAAGGTTCGCAGATGGCAGAAAATCGACGAGAATGTCGATATCGCTGTCCGGGGTTGCTTCAGAGCGGGCGAAAGAACCGAAAATCCCTTTGAGATCAGCCTTGAATCGCGCTTTAATTTCGGCTTTCAGGCTTGAAAGAATCCTGATGACCTCAGATACTTCCGGGCTCATAAACACATCTCCGCTTGCAAAGTTTCAACGAGAACAGCATCGCGTTTTTCAATCTTTATTATATCGCATGTACAACAAACCGCGTCAAGAGAATCTCACCCATACTTCGGCGGTGGTGGTGATTTTACCCGTTTAACTTTTGGCAGGGGCGGAAACAGCCGGCGGCAGTCGACGCTCAAGCCGGCAAACTGCGCGATCGCAATTTGTGCTGTGTCGTCATAAATTTCTTCGCGTTCGAAGCGGCCGTCTTTGCCGAGTTTGTTCACCCTGATCAGGCGTTCGAGCGGGCTTATCAGCCAGAATTCCTTGACGCCGGCCTGCTCGTAGACCCGGCGCTTGATGATGTTGTCTTTCGACGAAGTTGACGGCGAGATAATCTCTACCACCAGATCGGGTGCGCCGACTATGCCGCGCTCTTCGATCTTCTTCGGGTCGCAGACAACCATGATATCAGGCTGAACTACTGTAAACACTTCGTCGGATCTGCTGGCATTTTTTGCCAGCAGCACGTCGAGAGGTGCTGCGAATACTTTACATGGCTTATCTTCAAAATAGTTTGCCATTTGTCTGAACAATTCACCACTTATGCTCTGATGAAGTACTCCCGGCGAAGTCATATCGAACACTTCACCGTCGATTATCTCGTAACGATTGTCGTCATCCCAGGTCAGATAATCTGCGTAAGAATACTTCTGCTTCTTTTTGCTGGTCGATCCCGCCATAAAAACCTCCGCCCGCATTTTCCCTATTATACAATACCCCGCACAGAGACACCAAGCCGCAAAGAAGCAAAGACATTTTTGTCATTCAGCGGAATCGGGCCATTCTGCGCATGGCCGTCAGGCGAAGTCGCAGAACCAATATTTTCACGCAGAGGCGCAAAGTTCGTCTTTGTCATTGCGAGGAGTTCTGCGTAGCCTTGGCGAAGCAGAACGACGACCTGTCCGCCGTAGCCTTGGCGAAGGCGGAAGCAATCTTTTTGGTCGTAAGATTGCTTCAGGACTTCACCCTTCGCAATGACAGTTAATAACCTTTCAGCGTCTCCGCGTCTCAGCGTGAGGCTCTTCTTTTTGTTCTTTACATTGAGTCAGTAATAAATCGCTTTGGCAAATGATGCGTTACCTTCGATAGGCATGTAGCGCCAGCGTTTGAGCTGAATTACCTTACGGGTGAAGTCTATGGCGCAGTCTGCTATGATCTGCGCGGTATAAGTTGCCAGAACCGTTGTCTGGTCTGCAGCATAGACAAGAAAGCGTCCCTGTGACTTGATCGTATAGCTTGCCGGAATTATGGTTCCGCCACCATCGGTACCTGGATACGAATGCACCCTGAATTGATAAGGCTTCGTGCTGCTGCCGGTCTCGCCGTAATCAAAAAAACTGAGATTCTCATTAAGGTAAAACCAGTCACTGGCCGTCGCATTGGGAAAACTAACCGCACTCAGAGTGGGAATATTTATCAGACTCCAGTCGTTCGAAAGAAAACCCGGCCTCACAAAATAGATTCTCTCTTTAGCTGTGGTCGGGTCGTTAATGAATGGAATCCTTATGTTTCCACTTTTCTGACTCTGTAAAATCGCTATTGTCATGTTTACGCCTGAAAATGCAGCATCAAGAGCGCGGTCAGAGTTGTCGATCATGCCCTGAACCTGGGTTTCTGTCTGCACCATTTTGATGTAAGCCGTCGATATCGAAACCAGCAGTCCGAAAATCAGTATTACCAGTATGGTGCCGGCCATTCCGCGTGACCTCTGTTGTTTCATGCTGACTCCTTAACCTGCACCTGGCGCCATGAATGACAATGTGTCACTGGCGATTATGCGGTAGGTTCCGTCTTCTTCGGCGACATCGTTATGAATCTGAATATGTATCTGAAGCGTCCAGGTCGAAAGGCGCGTTACGCTGAAAGATGCCACATTTTTTGCGATGCGGTTATTCATGGCGGCTACTCCATTCGATAATCGCAACAGCAAATCACTGTCGGTGGCGATTCTTATCGTGAAACTGCCGGGCAGACCGGCTATTCTGTAATTGAGCAGGGATGTCGGCGTGGCATTTCCACCCAGAACCGCACTTGGTGTGGCGATGGAGACTGCCCGCATCAGATCCTGCCGCAGTATTTCCGTGGTCATGCGCATGTAGTTAACGCCAGAAATTTTACTGTAGCCAGACTGCCAGATTTCGCCACTATACTGAATGTAGGCGATGACACTGACCATCAGCATGGTCATGACAATGGTCGCCACCACGACTTCAACCATTGAGAATCCCTTGTTCGACCATTGAGTCTTAGCTTTCACCATATTACCTCGGTATCATCCGTAATGATAACTTCATCTGCCGCGTATGATTCTGAGCTGAACACGCCCATGGAAGTAATTATCACCTTGATTCCGGCACTGCCATAATTGAATCCGATATAATATTCGGGAATAGGCGTTGCGGCAATATTATTGATATTCGGATCTGTATAAATCTGCCCATTTGGCCAGAAATAAAGAACTGGCGGTAAATCGCTTACTATTTCTGTTTCGAACGCGTATTCTTCCACATCGACATCAACCCAGTTGGTATCTGCATAATCGCTCTCAGGCGTACCTAACGATACTCCGCTGTAGGTCAGGGCCAGGTCGGGGTCGAAGGCCAGATGGGTTTGCACGCGATAGTAGGTGCGGTCGGTAGCAGAAGGAAAAATCAGGCGATACACCGCCTGCTCTTCGATTGCCTTGTAGCGCGCCAGCCTGACGTTCTGCACGAATATCTCAGCCTCGGCCTTTACCTGCAGACCTGAATAAAAGTTGCTGACACCCGGCAGAACTATGCTTGTCACTATAGAAACAATGGCAAGCACAGCCAGTACTTCCATCAGCGTGTAACCTTGTTTAATCATAATCTTCATAAAGCACTTTCTCACGCAAAGGCGCAGAGCAGATTGCCACCGTCATTGCGAGGCGTTCTGCGTAGCTTCAGCGAAGCAGAACGACGGAGCAATCTCTCGGTCAGAAAGATTGCTTCAGGGCTTCGCCCTTCGCAATGACAGTTTTCAGTCATAATAACCTTTCAGCGTCTCCGCGTCTCAGCGTGAGGTTCTTCTTCTTTGTTCTCACGCAGAGGCGCAGAGTCCGCAGAGGGAGAGTAATTGTTAACAATTCGCTTAAGACCTTCTTTTAACCTTGCGGCACCAAAATTGATCAATAAACCAACCTGAAAATCCAGGAGCTTCAGATAGGTTAAAACTTGCTTAGAATGAACTGGAGCAAGTTTCTCAACAGATTTTAACTCGACAACCACGCAATCTTCAACGATTAAATCAGCTCTGAAGCCTTCGTCGAAGCAAAGCCCATCAATTTTGACCGGAATACTTCTTTGTCGCTCGACCTTTAATCCCTTTCTCTCAATTTTTGCGGCAAGAACGGTTTCATAAACCGACTCCAGCAGGCCTGGGCCCAACTGCGTGTGTAACTCGTACGCAGAGTCGATGATTTTGCCAGTTATATCGTTAATTTCCATATCTTTTCAGCGTCTCCGCGTCTCAGCGTGAGCCTCTTCGCTCTTGTTCTCACGCAGAGGCGCAGAGTCCGCAGAGGGCGAGCAGTTTAAAGCCTGTTTTATTTTGATCTTTCCAATCTTCATTTCTTCTCTGTGCCTCCGCGTCTCCGCGTGAGGCTTTTCTCCTGCTTTATGGGGTGAACTTGTATACACCTGTTTCGCCCGTCAGGGGTATGAAAAGGTATATCGACGAACCGCATGGTACTGCCGCAATACCTGCCTTTGCCGCCGGCAGATTGCCGAGTGCCCTGACCACCGATGTTTCCGGGTTCCAGGCCATAGCTGTGCTGGTTGCGGTTGATCCGATCATGCCACCGAAGATGAAGATTTCGTCGCCGAACGAGCAGACCCCGGCATAGGCGGGCTGGGCAAGAGTGACAGTTGTTCCGGTGATATTTGTAAATGACGCGACATTGTTGGCTATTGGTGTCCATGAGTTGGCGTCAAAGTCGAATATGTTGATATTGGTCGCATTTGTCGTGCCGCTGGTATAGCCGCCGATACGATAAAGCTTGCCCTTGTGCCAGACGAGATTGTGCGCAAAAACAGGCGTGCTCAATGGCGGCAGCGAACGGGAGATACCGAACGAATGGTTGGTGGCATCAGTATATGAATCTATTGCATGTGGCCAGTAAACTATCGCGGTGTTTGTCGCCGAACCTGTGTAACCACCGGCGACAACTATTCCGTAAGGAGTCTGGCAGGCTGCGTTGCTCGATACTGCTATCGATCCACGTGCGTCGGTTACTGTCTTGGTCATTAGAGCGCCAGTCGGTGGTGTTGCTGTAGGCTCAGGATGTGTACTGTAATATTGCAGATCCGAAACTTCCATATCTGAATCAGAATGGACACTCTGTACATACAGTCGGTAGTGCTTGTAAGCTGTCGCATTGTCCAGGAAATATATGTATTGGGAGGTGGTGTTCTGATGAACCCCGACAGTACTTCCAGTGGAACCACCAATTTTCAAATCGACACTGTCTGAAAAGTCGGCCTGGTTGGCAGCTTTAATATAGAAATTGTTAACTCGACCTTCTGTGTTACAGCGGATTGAAACAATATCCAGGATGTCGGGCGTGTCTAAAGTCAGTGTTAGATGTCCATTAGAAGTGCTGTTATATGTCCATCGGGTGCTTGCTGGGTCTGAGTCAAAAGCATTCCACGCCCTTTCGCCAGAAATATCTCCGCTTGATGAAACTGAATGTGGCCCAGGCGTCGTGTAGTTAGTAAAATCATAGTCAGGCACGGGTCTTACGTTATCGCGGAAAAATTTGATTTCACGAGCAGCGTAATCATAGCCCACTCCACCTTGATTTGAGGTAACAGTAAATTTATAGTATTGGTATGCGTCTAAATTTGTAAGCGCAGTTGTCCAATTTGTTTGACCGGACGGAACAGAGAAGGATTGAGAATATGGAGTTGTAGAAAAATTGTCGTTACTCCCCGAAATTGTAAAATTCTTTAGGCCACTTCCTGTTGGAGAAGTATCATTGTTCAGCCAGATCTTATTTACAACAAATCTTAAAGAGCTGTTCCCTGCATTGTAAGTCAAGGATTGATTAGCTATTGTTGGACACCAAAGTTCACCAGCTGCAATAGAGCCATCAAAAGCTTCGCTGCCACCATCGCCGAGCTGTGTGTTGCCAGAATCGGTAACTACTGTTGGAGTTGGTAATGAAGACTGGTTATATGAAACCTGAAGATCACCCGGTGGCGGCGGTGAAGGCGGTGGGTCGGCAGACGAAATAACTTCGTCGGTGGCCGGGTCGTAGCGTTGAACCCAGCTGGTAGTATCGGTGTTGGTTGAAGTTTTGGCGCCATTGAAGCTGTAGATTTTGTCGTCGTAGGCGACGACCGAGTTGAGTTTAAGGTTCTGGGTGAGCGTTGCAGTTAATGGCGCAACTGTTGCCGGCGTCATTGGTTTGAAGGCAAAAATCTTGTTGGTCGGAGTTCCCGCTGCATTAGTTGAACTGCCGCCCATAACATAAATTGCGCCGTTGGCAAGCGCGGCGTTGTTATTACCATAAACCTGAGTGGTAAGTGTACCTACAGACTCATATTTGCCGAGGCGGGTGGTTGATTTGTAAGAGTTGAACGGCATGACGCCCAGCGCCTT
>Ga0123335_1006787_pt1 | contig 13132 bp, 9 predicted proteins | sample BiotimSIPDNA_2_FD_89707 | JGI IMG/M metagenome (GOLD analysis project Ga0123335, IMG submission 89707) | Anaerobic biogas reactor microbial communites from Washington, USA - Biogas_R2 time_0 SIP DNA | ecosystem: Engineered > Bioreactor > Anaerobic > Unclassified | place: Washington, USA... | reverse complement strand
CGGCCTTATCATGACTCACGGTGATGATGATGGGCTGATTGTTCCCCCGAGACTTGCTCCGGCACATGTTGTTATCCTTCCCATGATACACGATGATGCCACGGCGGGGAGTGTGAATGAATATTGTGAGAACCTGGCCAAGGAGCTGCGCGATCAAACTTACGACGGTCGCAGGATCGTGGTTGAAGTAGACAAAAGAGAGGGCAGGGGAGGGGAAAAAGTCTGGTCGTGGATAAAGAAGGGCATCCCGGTTTATCTTGAAATCGGTCCCAGAGACATCGCATCAGACTCGGTATTTGTAGGAAGACGCGATAAGAGCCGTAAAGAAAGGTATTCTCAGAAGCGGGGTGAATTTGTTTCCGGAATTGCCTCTTTAATGCAGAACATTCAGGACAGTCTCTATCAGAAGGCGCTTGCATTCCGCGACAGCAATATTAAGAGGATCGATAACAAAGATGAGTTTTACGCTTTCTTTACTCCCAAAAATTCCGAAAAACCGGAGATTCACGGAGGGTTTGCATCGTGTCACTGGAACGGCTCTTCTGAGGTGGAAGAGAGGGTTAAAAACGATCTGAATGTGACAATAAGGTGCATTCCGCTTGATTCTGGGGAAGAGGAGGGAAGGTGTGTCATAACAGGTGAGCCTTCCCGCAGGAGAGTTATTTTTGCGAAAGCCTACTGAACAAGATTGTAACACTTCCAATCGGCGCAGGTTTGCGGAGCTTACTGCGGTTCTGCTGATCTGTGTCCTGATCGTCAATGGTTTGATTTTCTCAGTTTCGGCGGCGAGCAGGGGTGCCAAGGCAGCGGCGGGAATCGGGATTCCTGTTGTGGCTGTCGGTACAGGGATAGCGGTTTATTTCACCGCACGAAATGCCAAAAGGGATCGTCTTCATGGTGATACTGTAATCGCACAAGTAAATATATGTCTTGACAGCGCCACTCATCTGTTTAAAGCAGACAGTTTTTACAGGTCTGCAGAACAGCTTCGCAGGGTACTTCCGCTCTGGGCAGAATACAGTTACTACCTGCAGAAAAGAGAACTTCCAGCGCGTCCGGGTGGTAAAGATTCAATCAACTCCGCAATTTCAAGGTGTGATTTTCTTTACAGTCTTTCCGATCAGGTCCTGATAGCCGATTCTTTTACGGCGGCATTGCCGGATGATCCCGACATTCTGGCAGCTTCTGACAGACATCAGCTCTTTCCTGCAATAGCAGGATGCAGAAAGACAATCGACAGTATCGCGGAGGTAAACAAAGAGTTTCATTCCACGACAGGGTATGCTTTTCGCCGCTCAATTTCCAGATTGAACCGTGTGGACAGTCTTTTCAGTGTCATATATGACAGTCAGAAAGATGATTTTACTTATAAGAATAAGTACTATTACAACCGGGCTGTAGAATCGAAGGATTCAACAGAACTGAGAAAATTAATGTCGGATTGTGACTACTACCAGGTAGATAAGCAGTGGTGTGAGAGAATGAGGCTGGCGCTCAATCCGCCAATTCCAGTGCAAGTTGAGGAAATGGTGACAATTGATACTGTGGTTGAAAATAAGAAACTGACAGCTGTTGATTCAATGAAACTGAGCTATTCTGAAGCAATTGGTTCCGGGAGAATCGAGTTGCTTGAGGAATACCTGGAAAAATATTCGGGGCGGCGGTTCAGTAAAAAGGTCTCGAAGATTGACAGCGTCAGGATTGTGCTTGATTCACTTAAAAAGATTGTTGAAAGAGAAGAGCTATACAACAGGCAACATCCATTGTTTACCAATGCCGATCCGGAAGAGCTCACTGCGGTAGTTCTGGGTTTGCCGGGTGATCAGGAAGAGATTTTCAGGAGTGCTATCGAAACCAGGAAAACTGAAATCATGAAGGCCGATGGAATCAGGTTCCCTTCTATACTCAAGATAGATTATTCACAAACCCCTCCGATCATAATGATGAATGCTTTTGTGAATGCAAAAGATGCAGAGAAGGAAATTTCAGGGGAAAGTACTGCTTATTCTCTGCCTGGTGTTTCCTGGCTCATGCAGGAACTGGATGCTCTTAAGCAGCATGTTCTAAAGGAGTTGGAGAAGAGAGGCAGTGATAGTGAGCAGGTAAGAAAAATCAAAACAGCCGCTTATATAGTCAGGCTCAATAAAAATGTTTCCGACTATATCACTTTTTATGGAAAAGAGAACCTGTGGGCGCAAAGAGAAGGGCAGGTTTTCAAGTACTATGATTTTTTTGATATAACGCTTAAGGACCACAATGATGTCCGCTTTTCAAATGAGCCATCGCACACGATAATTATTCGTAAAGACAGCCCCGATACGCTTAAGCATTCTCTATGCACGGATTTCTTCCAGTAAAAGCGCTTTAACCGGAATCTGCAGGGCAACATAAAGGCGCAATCCTCCGTAATCTTTACAGATACTTTAAACACAATCGCAGTTGTATTCTCCAGAAATGGTAGGATCTGTTTATTGGCAAAAAAGAAAGTGGCAGTAGTGCCACAGGAGTGCGCATTATGGAAACTGCAGATAAAATTATTCTTGTGACTGGAGCCACCGGACATCAGGGAGGAGCCGTGGTAAAACATCTTCTGGCAGATGGCTGGAAGGTGCGGGCGATGAGCAGGCATTCTGATCATGCCGAGGCACGTGCGCTCAAAGAATCCGGAGTAGAGGTGGTTAAGGGTGATTTTGATGTCCCGTCAACACTTGATGAAGCTCTTAAAGGGGTTTACGGGGTTTTTAGTGTTCAGCAACCGCTCGATAATGGAGTTGATCGGGAGATAAAAGAGGGTAAAGCGCTGGCTGACGCGGCAAAGAGTGCCGGGGTAAAGCACTTTATTTACAGCAGTTACGGAGCAGCCGATCGGCAGCCCGGGGTTCCGTTTATCGACAGCAAATGGGAGATTGAGGAGCATATCAGAAACCTGGGGTTAAACTGGACCATCTTCAGGCCGGTCTATTTTATGGAAAACTTGTTACAGCCGGAGGTAAGGGATTCAGTTTACAACGGAGTACTTCCTCTGGCGTTAGATCCTGAGATGCCGCTGCAGCTGATTTCTGTCGATGATATAGGGGCTTTTGTGGCACTTGCCTTTAAGAATCCTGATAAGTACAAAGGCAAGGCACTGGAAATTGCCGGGGATGAGCTGACGGGTAATCAGATAGCGGAGATTCTGAGTAGAAAGACAGGGCGCAAGGTGGAATTTCAGCAGCTCGATATCGATAAGGTAAGGGAGTTCGGGGCGGACTTCGCAATGCTTTTTGACTGGCTGAATATTCAGGGTTTCTCGGCAGATATACCGAAGGTGCGGGAATTGTATCCGGATATAAAGTCCTTTGATTCATGGGCGTCTGAATCGGGCTGGCACAAAGCGGCTGCATGATCCTAAAAACCGCAGTTGGATGAGGCAAAAAATCGTAATCTGTTGAGCACTAAGGCTTTCAGGCATCTTGATCTTATCACCTTGTCGAAAAGACCTGTAATGCCTTCAAGCCTTATCATCTCAATGTCTTACGTTCTTTGGTTCTCCCCAACTGCGACTTTTAGGATGATCTCTTTTTTGGAGGGCAGTTTGTCAGGGGGCGACAACTGCCTTTCTGGTTCCCTTAAAAGCCCTTCCTTTAACCTGAAAATCACAGTTGGATGAGGCAAAAAATCGTAATCTGTTGAGTGCTAAGGCTTTCAGGCGTCGCAGGTCTTATCACCTTGTCGATAAGACCTGCGACGCCTTCAAGCCTTATCATCCCAACACCTTACGTTTTTTTGCTCTCCCCAACTGTGACTTTCAGGTTTAACGGTAAATTTTTTGCATTTCTTTCAATTCCAGCTCTAAATAGACCAACTTTTGCCTGAAATAGAATTATTTGTGGTCTAATCTCCTAAAAAACGATAAAATATCATAAAAAGCTAAAGTTTTCCTACTATTGGCCGATAAATATAAGGGGAAGCTGTTTTTAAAGAGAGTTCTTACAGGGAGGTGACTATGCAAGTCCAAAGCACAGGGCCGCAGTTTGCCATTGGTGGACGCAGCACCGAGCGTGTGCTGAAGAAGACCAGCAGAGAGCTTCAGAAGATTCTGGAGCGCCTTTCAACTGCTAAAAGGATCAACCGTGCCAGTGATGACGCGGCCGGTTTATCTATAGCAGAGCAGCTCGATACCAGAATCCGCGGTTTCAAAATGGCTTCGCGTAACGTGGAAGATTCCATGTCCGCGCTCAATATAGCCGATGGTGCCGGCGGCCAGATTTCAAGTCTACTTCAGCGTCAGAGGGAACTGGCGATTCAGGCACGCAACGACACACTCAACGATAAAGACAGGGAATCTCTGGATGCAGAGTACCAGCAGCTTACTGCAGAAATAAACCGTATCGCTTCATCTGCTCAGTTCAACAATCAGGGTGTGAGTGGCGGGGAAGAGCTGGCATCAGGGGAGGCCGTCATTCAGGCCGGTCCTGAGGTTAACGATCAGATTACATATCCTGAGGTAAATTTCAGTGCCGCTGCTCAGGATCTGGCGCTTACTTCGATTGCCACTTCCGGTGATGCCAATACCGCTATTTCTGCTATAGACAATGTTATTAATTCGGTCAATTTACAGCGCAGCAATGTCGGAGCCGCTTTTAACCGTCTGGAATCCACAATAAACAACCTCTCTACTGCAGTAGTTAATACGCAGGCGGCAGAATCGGTATTGCGGGACGAAGATATGGCATCGGGGCTGGCAGAGCTGACCCAGACCAGACTTCTTCAGGAGGGTGGAATGAGGGCGTTCAGCAGATTCAACCAGATTACTCAGAACCACATTATGGGTCTTCTGGGATAACTATTGAGTCTGGGCTCCCGTATGAATTCTCCTTCTGAAACCGCCAGAAAATACGCCAGCATGCAGATCCAGACAGCTTCCAATTCCCGGGTGATCTGCATGCTCCACGCTAAATGCATAAGCCTCATTCAGAAAGCTTCAGAGATACAGAATGATCAATCCGGCAGGAGGCTTCTGCTGGATCGTGCGCAGAATATTCTTGCTGAACTGGAAAGGGTTCTGGTAGTAGATGATGATCTTTCGCAGGGACTCTTCTATCTTTACGATTACTGCTACTGTTTACTGGAGAACAGCGAAAAAGATAGCTACCGGCAGGCGATTTCCATTTTATCACTTCTGAGAGACACTTTCAACACTCTCCTGAGAGGGAGTTCCCAGTGACACTCTTTTTTTTCTACTGATAGAGCGGAAAAGAGGTAAGCTGATGCCAAATACAGCAACACCGAATACCACAGCAAGAACCATACTTCCTATAACCCATTGAACAAACCCGGTTATAAAACCATTATTAGATGACAGATTTAAGAATGTCAGTATTGATGATATCATGGCTGCTGGAACGAAAAGTTTTCCGGTCCAAACACCGGCTGCTATCCAGAACGGAAGCAGGGGTGCAGATGAAACGCTGACACCCAGCAAAGCAAGGGGTCTGTTCAGACGGAATATGAAAGACAGTGCAAGAAGCGTTATCACCTGAAAACCATGGATGGGAGAAATTCCCATAAAGACACCGAATGCAAGCGAGGATGCAGCTTTGGGCGGGGTTGTGTTGGCTCGCAATTCGTTTAGAACCAGGCTGACCACCTTTCCCTTTAAGTCAAGCCCTCCTGATTGAATCAGTTTTTTGGGTAGAAAAAGCCTGGAGATAGCCGCCTTTGAGTTTACTTTGCTGATGCGAAAAAAATCGCGAACAGGTCGGAAGTGGGAAACTCTTTGAGCGGGAGGCTGGTAAAGAAGATGGACCGGAATGCTTTTTACCGGGATGTTATTCCATGCTGCGCATATAAGGATCTCGATTTCGAATTCATAGCGCTGGCCGCTGCAAGGAATTGAGGCGATTTTGTCCAGGGGGTAGGAACGGTATCCGGACTGAGTATCCCGGACATAGATACCGGTATAAGCTTTGTACCAGAAAGCTCCAAACCGTCGTCCAATGCGTGATCTTGCAGGTTGTGGTGTACCGCCCTCAACGGGTATGGTTCTGTCGCCAATGTAAAGTGCAGACGGGTCCTCTTTGATTTTATCGAGAAAAAGCGGGATGTCACCTGCAAGATGCTGCCCGTCGGCATCGACCGTAATTGCGTGCGTAAATCCATTTTCTCTTGCAACCCGGAATGCCTCTTTAAGAGCAACACCTTTCCCGCGGTTAAGAGAAAACTCTATGAGGGTTATGCCGTCCTCTTTCCGGAGTAGTTCCCCGGTATTATCGGTGGACCCGTCATTTACCACTATTACATCCGGCACATACCTTTTGACATCTGAGATTACGCCAGAGATGGTGAGCGCATTGTTAAATGTTGGGACTATTACCGCAGTCCGTATTGACTCCACTGAACCTCTCTTTTACAGGGCTAATTTGCAAGTGTCTGCTGACGCCAGTCCAGAATGCGAATTTTTTTACGTGTAGCTCCCCTTAACGACTGAATGGTAGCCGTATTGGAAATCAGAATCGGGAAGTTTACCCTGGCGACTGCACGCAAATGATTTGAAATTTTCTCGACTGAAGCCGGAGTTGCTGCTACATGAATTGCAACTCTATCTGACAGAGAGTCATCATTTTCCAGCACTATTATATAATCACCGATTTCATCGAGTGCATCTAAAGCGTTGGTTATTGTCAGAGGATAGACCGTTGTTCCCCTCAGTTTGATCATCTGAGATTTACGTCCCAGGATCGGCCCTATGCGCATAGTGTTTCTTCCACAGCCGCAGGGTTCAGAAATGGAGAATGTAATATCTCCTGTCCGGTACCTGGCAAGAGGCATGCCTTCCACTCCAAGTGGTGTGGCAACAAGCTCGCCAGGTGTGCCGTCCGGAACCACCTTCCCGTTTTCATCGATTATTTCTGTAAAGACAAGTTCCGGATGTGCATGTCCGCCCAGCTGGTGTTCACATTCGCAATAGGAAACCGACATTTCTGTTGATGCGTAGGTTGAAAATACTTTTGCACCCCAGAGCTGCTCTATAGCCTGGCCGGTTGAGTTGAGCTCCATGTTCTGGGTACGGAGTGATTCCCCGATGCAGACAATCTTTTTAACGGGGCTATTCACTGTATCGTAATTTGCTTTTGCCAGTTCCTGCCCCAGTTTTTTGATAAATGAGGGAACGCCGACAAGAACTGTGGGTTGAAGCATCTCGATATAATGCTTCTGCATCTCAAATGGGAGAACCCCGATACGCATCGTGTTTGCACCCAGCAGTGTCATTCCTCTGTAATAAGCCATACCTGCTATAAAGAGCCGGTCGAGGCTTACCATGATCTGTGCATTGTCATCGGGGTTGATGCCTATTGAATGAAATGAGAGTGCTTCGTTAAACGCCAGACGCTCAATGTCGTTTGCCGTGAGTGCAAAGCGGACAGGTTTGCCGGTAGAACCGCTTGTGACTACTGTTTCTACTACTGCCCGGGGATTGATACCCAGAAAACGATCATTGTGTTCTGCAAGCGTAGCCTTGCTTGTAAATGGAATGCGCTGAAAGTCTTCGATTGTCTTTATATCTTCAGGCGAGATATCCCATAGAGCATCCCGGTAATAGGGGGAAACCTCTTTAACATGTTTTACGTGATTGCGCAAAGCCCTGAGGGTCTTTGCCTGTATTTCATCGCACGACAGAAATTCCCATGAATATTCAGGTTTAAAATCCAATGATCACCCCTCCTGCAGGAAAAAACTGAAATTGGTAAATGGGTGTTTCACTCTGGTGACGGTTAGAATACATATATGTCCAGATATTCTTTCTATTATAGATATTCTGAAGATCAAAATAGTAAATCATCTGAAGAAATCCAAAGCCGTAGCGTCTCTCAAAGCGAAGATCGAGTCTGTGATAATCTGGATATTGTGAAGAGTTTAATGTTTCCTGATTTATCACCCAGCGCTTATAATCATCACTCCAGAGGGGTTCTGTTCTGGGGCGTCCGCCAAGATATCTCCATTTTGCTGAGAGTTCGACGCGGTCGGCAATGGGTATGACAGGTGAAAGTGCAATGAGCCACCATGAATCATGGATGTCTTTATACCACTGTTTTTCGATGAGGTCAATTTTGTAGCCGCCGGTAACTGTCAGGGCGTTGCGGAAATCGAAATCACCTCTGTACCACTCTCCCTCTTTTCCCGGCCGGGGGTCAACATATTCGGATCTGGAATGGGAGTAGGCAGCGGTGCAGAAGAAATTTTTTGTCAGTTTTTTCTGGAAGAAAAGTTCAATGCCGTAGCTGCGGCCTTTCCCTTTTGACAGAAGGATGTCTGATTTATCCAGGCTGTCTCTTGTCGTAAGAGACTTGTCTACCGCTATGTTATCATACTGTTTGTAGAAAGTCTCCAGGACTGTTTTGGCGGAAATCTTCTTTATCAGGTATTCCACTCCCAGAATGCCGGTCGCAGCCCTTCTGGGCCTGAGATAACTATTTTTATTATCTGCAACAAGATCGGCGTAGTCGGGGTCCTGGTACTGTATGCCAAAGGAACCGGTAATGTCAACTCCAGATTCAAAAGAATAGACAGCCCCCAGCCGGGGAGAGATGTAGTGGCTTTCATTAAAAGTAAAACCGTCAATGCGGACACCTGGAATGAGTCTAAGTTTGTCAAGGGGATACAGGATACCCGAAACAAAACTGCCGTATTTATAGGCGATCTCATGAGAATTCGCTTCTTTGTGAAAGAACATTCCTGTGTCAACAGTATCCGGACGTTCCCAGATATCTACATCGAAATCGCATCGTCTGGCCAGAACACCTGCCTGAATACGGGCATTGCGGGGCAAATGGAGGGATCCCTGCAGTTTGATGGTTTGTTCCTGCTCCATTGATTTATTGACAAAGAAAGAATCGCGGACTGTTTCGCCGGATTCGTTTCTGTCGGAATACTCAAATCTCTCGAAACTGTTACCTACACCCGAAACGGTGAGCAGTGTGGAAAAGTTCTCTCCCCATGTTCCTTCCCAGCTGATTCCGGAGGCATAGACCTTCCCTCCGGCCTCGATCTGATCTCCATCAGTGCCCACGTCCTCGTCTGCGTTGGCGATCTCTATGCCGTTATCGCCGTAAATGAAGTTTGCGTATACTTTATGATCACCGATATTCTGATTTATTTTTGCCTGTAAACCCCAATATCGGGGAATTGCGGTTGTAGCAGAGTAGCGGGCGAAGAGGTCCAGAAAGCTCTTTGTGGCCGAGGCCATGAATGTTCCACCGCTCCAGAGGGGACCCTCTGCATGGAAACCCACACCTGCCATTCCAAGGTCAACACCACCAAGAACCATCTTGTCGTTGCCTTCCCTGAGTTTTACATCCAGTACCGATGATGCCTTGCCGCCATACTGGGCAGGCGGTGCTCCGGCATTAAAAGTGAGTCCTTTGACAAGCATAGGGTTGATCAGTGAAACGACTCCACCGCCTGATCCCTGGTCAGCAAAATGGTTGGGGTTTGGTATCTCAATGTTATCCATTATCATCAGGTTTTCACCGGGGTTACCACCCCTGACAATAATCTCGTTTGTGTTATCGGCGCCCGATGAGACGCTTGGGAGATCCTGAACCGCCCTCTGCACATCAACAAGGGCCCCCGGTGAACGGAGTATCTCGTCGAAACTCATTGTTTTGGTGGAAGAGGACATGTCAGGGGCACGACGAAACGAGTGACCCTTTATCACCATTTTTTCCAGGTTGGTCACAACAGGGTTCATCTCTGCATCAACCCTCTTCTCGCCATCTCCCGGCACAAAGACATCATTGATGGTCAGCGGTTCAGATTTTTCATGGAAAAACAGTAGGTTGCATGAACCGGCTTGAACCGAGTCAAATGTGTAATTGCCGGAATTATCGGTGAAAACGCTTTTTGTTGTGCCTTCTATCTCAACCATAACACCCTGGAGCGGTTTTCCGGTTTGGGAGTTCTTTACATTTCCTGTTATTTTTCCTGCAAATGCCGTTGAGATAAAAAAGGAGAAACACAGCAGAGCTGAAATTGCGGTTCGGATTGAAGTACTATGGTGCATACCACTAAAATATACTTTAGGGTACCTCTAAGAATTCATTTTCCACGGCGGTTAGCTGCTAATTCTACTGCGCCACGTTGCACTCAATCGACGAATTACAGCGGATTTGCCTCTTTCGTGCGTCCGGCCCGGCGAATTCTCGTCAGGGCCTCGCTTGAAAACTGAATATTTAGAGGTACCCTTAAGAGTTAAGTTAGGAATTCACCTCAGAGGTGACTTTGTGATTTAAGGTGTTTAAGTCACAGTTTCACCTCAGAGGTGACTCTGTGATTTAAAATGTTAAGTCACTGTCTCAACCCAGGTGATTACCCCCCCCTTATTATCGGATTTTGTATGATTTTTACCACGATTTAAGCATACAAGATGAAAAAAACATTGTATTTCAGTCATTAAGTCATCTCTGGGGAGGGCAAAAAGGGTATTTTGAAATACCCTTTATCGATAGAGACGAAACTAATGCGGCCAGCGGGAGAGGTCCCTGAGGCTTACTACTTTGTTGCTGGAGATAATGATGTGGTCCAGAAGAGGCAGCTCGAGAAGTTTTCCGATCTGGAAAATCCGTTCTGTAAGAAGCCAGTCAGCTTCAGAGGGATTCAGAGAGCCCCCGGGATGGTTATGGGCGATGAGTATGGATGCAGCTTTGCAGCCAAGTGCCCGTTCTACTATGGTACGGGGGTAAACCGCGCACTGATTGACTGTCCCTTCCGAGATAATATCTGTTTTAAGAACATGATTTGCATTATCAAGAAACAGGGCAGCCACGTATTCATCCCGGCGCTGCCCGAAATAAAACCGCAGGTATTCTTCAACATCCTTGCGATGTGAAACCATCTCCTGCTTTTCAAATTTCTCTCTCAGGCATAATCCCATGATTTCTTTAATCAGTGGAAACAGGCTTGCTGCGCGGCGGGTGATGCCCTCAACTTTTTCTATCTCTTCAAGTGGAGCGTTTATGAGCCCGCCGATGGTTCTGAATCTTCCGAGCAGCTCTTTTGCAGGCTTTTTTGTATCTTTCCTGGGAATTGCAAAGGTTAATAAGATCTCGATTACCTCATGGGGATGGAGGGCGGAGATGCCCGATGAGATAAACCGTTCAATAATGCGCATTCTGTGTCCTGCTCCACCCTGCGATTCTGGAGAGGGTGCCGGGTTATCAATGATAGTTGATTCTTCCATAATGGTTGAAGCTCCTCGTTTGGGAAATCTTCTGTTTGCTTGAAAAAAAACAACTGCGATTTAACGGTATAAAGTGTTCTGGCAGCTGAATGGAAAAAAAATAATGAAAAGAAAAATCCGTCCACTCTTATTCACTGAGTGAGCGGAATGAGGGAAATAAGTGAGATGTTACTTCGTGAACAGTGTCAGATAATTACCACTCGATTGACATTCCTCCAGCGGTAATACCGGCACCCACTGTACAGAATATAATTTTGTCGTTTTTCTGCAGTCCGCGCTCAATCTCGGACAGTGCAATAGGAATACTGGCACTGGATGTGTTTCCGACTTTGTCGATATTCAGATAGTATCTCTCAAAGGCGACACCGCTTTTCTGGGCCGCGGCTTTGAGAATTCTGCTGTTTGCCTGGTGCGGAACGACCCAGCGGATATCGGATGCCTGCCAGCCGCTTTTGACAATCAGTTCTCTGATTATAGAAGAAAAACTTTCGGTTGCAAAGCGAAACAGCGCTCTGCCGTCAAGTCTGATCCATGGGTCAACATCACCGGTGTTTTCCGGTACCTCATAGCCCATGTAGGATCTTCTGGCCATGTGAATACCACCTGCATCGGCGGTTAGAATTTCGCATTTGATGGTATGGCCGGGATGGTTTCCCGAGATCACGGTAGCACCTGCTCCATCACCGAACAGAAAGTATGTGTTTCTGTCTTTTTTATCAAGCAGTCTGGACTGCATGTCAACAGCTGTAACAAGGACATTCTGTGCCATACCCGAAAGAATAAGCCCTTTGGCAACAGAAATACCGTACAGCCATCCTGAGCAGGCTGCATTAAGATCAAATGACGGCACTCCTCTGATGCCGAGTTTTTCCTGCAGGATACAGGCTGTAGAGGGCATCATCACATCCGGAGTGGTTGTTGACACTATAATAGCATCGATCTCCTCTGGTTTCAATCCCGAGTTCCGGATCGCATTTACAGAGGCAATATAAGCCATATCAGATGGTTTTTCCTCTTTCTTTGCCCACCTGCGTTCCCGTATCCCGGTAACTCCGAAGATATAATCTTCAGTAATATCAGGGTGATCGGCGAGCATCTCACCGTTGGTGACAATGCGCTCGGGAAGGTATGTGCCGATACCAAGCATGGAAATCTCACGTATCGCAGGTTCTTTCTGCTTCTCTACTATCGAGATTTCCATCTGCGGGGTTTCCACAGCAGATGCGCTCGCAGAAGGTATCTCATTTTTCAGTGATGAATCCGTTGTTTCAATTTCGATAACCGGAGATTCAAAAGATGTCGTGCTGCCTTCGGCACATATGATATTGATAACTTTGCCGTCACAGGGCGATTCAAACTCGAAAGTCGATTTTGCGCTTTCCACTTCAGCAAGTATCTTTCCTTTGACAAAGCTCTCGCCCGGCTTTACAAACCATTTAGTGATTGTGGCTTCCGTTTCAGCTGCTGCCTGGGATGGCAGATACAGCACGGTCTTGAATGGCACTTTATTCACACCTCTCTCCAATCATCGATTCTATACAATCGCGAATCTTTTCCTGGCTCGGAAGAAAATGACTTTCCAGTTCCCTGGCAAAAGGCACCGGGATATCAGGGGTACTCAATAAAGCTGGTGCACGTTTAAGCTTTCCGAAGCACTCCCTGCATACTACAGAAATTATCCGGTCTCCCAGACCTGCAGTAGAACCGCTTTCCTGCACCACCAGCAGTCTGCCGGTAGAGCTTACAGATTCTATTATCGGGTCCAGAACCGAAGGGTTTAATATAAATGGATTCCACACCTGAACGGAATAGTTATGATTCCTTACCACAGAAACCGCAGCTTCGGCCATTGCTCCCAGGGCAACAACTGTTAATTCTGAACCTTCGGTATATCTCCTCGGATGCGCGATTTTT
>Ga0123335_1006785_pt1 | contig 13134 bp, 6 predicted proteins | sample BiotimSIPDNA_2_FD_89707 | JGI IMG/M metagenome (GOLD analysis project Ga0123335, IMG submission 89707) | Anaerobic biogas reactor microbial communites from Washington, USA - Biogas_R2 time_0 SIP DNA | ecosystem: Engineered > Bioreactor > Anaerobic > Unclassified | place: Washington, USA... | reverse complement strand
GCAAATGCGACCAACAATAGTCCAAATAGAAATATGGTGAGCCCCGTTTTCAAATAATTTCACTTCCTCAGTTAAAACATATGAACTTATTATATTAGAACGCTGCTTTAAAGTTAAGAGCAAATACTTTCAATAAACCTATCAAGACCATATGTTTGATTAGTGATATAATTTTTTCCAGGAGTAAAGACCGGAGGGATGCATGTTGTTGCGATATATTACGGGGAGGGCAGGTGCCGGGAAGAGCTGGCAGGTATACAGTGAGATACATAAGGCATTATCTTTACCCATTGATAAACCATTGATCCTCCTAGTTCCTGAGCAATATACCCTGCAGGCTGAGCGTGATCTGATCCAACATTTACAAGTCAATGGTATCATGCAGGTCGAAGTACTGAGCTTTACCAGACTGGCTAATCGTGTTTTTTCTGAAGTGGGTGGATTGACCAGGGTTATGCTTAATGAGCAGGGGAAAAACATGATTTTGCGGAGGGTAATCAACCAGAATATCAAAAGCCTCACTATATATAAACAAGCTGCAAGGCAGAACGGGTTTATAACCAAGTGCGGACAGATGATAAGCGACCTTAAGCAATATGATGTTGACAGCAACCTGCTTAAAGAGCATCCTGCTCTCGCCGGAGGCAACCGGGTTCTTGAACAGAAAATCCATGACATAGCAATTATATACGATGCCTTCAATCAGTATCTGCAAGGAAGATATATGGATATGGAGGACTATATAAATTTATTTATTGAAAAACTTGATCACAGTGTTAATTTAAGAGGTTCGAGGATTTGGGTAGATAATTTCTCCACCTTCTCTCCCCAGAGCCTTCGAATTATCGAACGATTACTCTCTTTGCCCTGCAACCTTACAGTAAGCCTTACCAGGGACGGCAGTGTGCGGACCGCTGATAGCGGATTGTTCGATATAAGCGAAGTGGCTATAAGAAAACTGCATGGAATGGCTGTAAAACTAGGGCTGCCAGAAGAAACGCTGCAGCTTTCGCAGGACCATGCCGGTAAACCTGCTGAGATGAAACACTTGGAAAGGCAGCTCTATGCCTACCCCTACCAGCCTTGGGATCAGGACATTTCCCACATACACTTATTTTCTGCTGCCAATGTCTTTTCTGAAGTTGAGTATGCTGCGACTAGAATAGTGGAGCAGGCCCGTGACCACGGCTGGCGATGGAAAGAAATAGCGGTGATTTGCCAAGATCTGAATACCTATGGGCCTATAATAGCTCGCGTTTTTCCTGAATACCGGATACCATATTTTTTTGATGAAAAACGAGAGATCATTGGTCATCCCATCATACAGTTCATGCTAGCCTCATTGGATGTAGTTCAGCGAGGCTATCGGCGCGAAGATATTTGCCGATGCTGCAAAACCGGATTCACTGACCTAAATTATGACGAAATAGACGAGTTTGAAAATTACCTTCTGCGCTATGGTATTCAAGGCAAGCGTATAAAAACAGAATTCGAGCTTGGCGAGGCAGACAGAATACCTGCCCTGAAAGATATGAGAATTAGGCTGATTGGACCTCTGCAGACTATGCAGCATAAGCTCACTGATGTCAAGGAAATAGGTGAGATGACCAGGGTGCTCTATGAATATCTTGACGAGATGAATCTAGAGGCTAAACTGGCAGCGGAAATTGAAGTAATGAATGAACGAGGTTATCTAAATCTGGTGCGCGAAAGCGCACAGATATGGAACATAGTATTGGATACCTTGGATCAGCTATATACGATAATGGGCGACCAGGCGACCAATCTTAAAGAATTCCGGCAGCTGTTGGAGGCAGGTCTGCTTACTTATGAAATTGGGGTTATTCCAACCACGATTGATCAAGTGCTGGTAGGGACTGTTCAGCGCTCAATAAGCCAGAACATAAAAGGTCTGCTGGTTTTGGGGGTAAATGATGGAGTACTTCCTGGTATAAGAATTGATGATGCTTTGTTAGGTCAGGATGAGAAATCCCAGCTGGAGTTAATCGGCATTGAGCTAGGTTTAACCCGTGAATTAATGATAGCGCAGGAGAATTATCTTATATACAATGCCTTGGCCAAGCCCAGTGAAGAGCTATGGCTTTCTTTTGCCCTGGCTGATAGTGAGGGACGGGCTATGCGTCCCTCACTCCTGTTAAATCGTATTCGGGCGCTGTTTAGAAATATCACGCCATCTTCAGATTTGATTGACAAGCGTGATATGAGTCTAGACGCCATATCGACCCCGGGCAGTACTCTAAAACACCTGGTAAATAATTTGCGCCGGGCAGTGGCAGGGGAAATCATCGATGACTATTGGTGGGACGTATTTCGATGGTACGACAGAGACGAAGCATGGAGATGTAAACGGGATTTTGTTATAACGGGCCTGCAGCATCGCAACCAGACGGGCTTAATAAGCACTGACCTTATCGATAAATTATATAAGCGTCCATTTCGTACCAGTGTTTCGCGATTGGAACAATACGCAAGCTGTCCTTTTGCCCATTTTGTACGCTATGGTATGCGGCCGGCTGAAAGAAAGACCTTTGAAGTCTCAGCTCCCGATGTGGGGGACCTATTTCATAGCGCCTTTCAAAATCTGGCCGAAAAGATTAGGGAAGATGGAGTTGAGTGGGGGGACTTGGACCGCGAAAAATGTGACAGCATGATGGATCAGGTGATGGATAACCTGGTTGCGGTACATGCGGATGGAGTCTTTACCAGCACCCATAGGTATCGATACCTGGTCAACCAGCTTAAAAGAGTAGGGCGGAGATCCGCCTGGACCTTGACTCAACATATTCAGGCAGGTGAGTTCAGACCGTTGGGTTATGAGATGCGTTTTGGCCGGGGAGGCGATCTGCCGGCGGTGGAGATCGTTCTGGAAGATGGGCAAAAGCTATATCTGGAAGGACGTATCGACCGTGCCGATATATATGAAGGGTCTGATGGCACTTATGTACGGGTAATAGACTACAAGACCGGCCGAAAGACTTTTGATCTCTCCGATGCCTATCATGGGCTGAGTCTGCAATTGCTAGTATATCTGAAGGCTCTGCTGGGTAATAGCCGGGCATTGAGGGGAGCCGAACTTAGACCAGCTGGTATATTCTATTTTCGGATCGATGACCCCGCGGTAAAAAGCGATACTGAGATAATCGAAGAGATAGAAAAACAGATAGCCAAAAAACTGCGTATGGACGGGCTGGTGTTGCGAGATATAAATATAGTCAGGGCAATGGACCTAGAATTCGAGGGCAGTTCCAGTGTCATACCGGTAGGGCTAAAGAGAGACGGCGACTTCGATTCCTATTCGACCGTACTTAATACTGAAGAATTCAACTGGATGCTGGAACATATTGAAGGACTAATGCGGGAGATAAGCGAGGAGATCATAAGAGGACAAGCCAGAATACATCCGGTGATGATAAATCAGAAAAAGGCTTGCGACTACTGCCAGTACCAAGCTATCTGCCAATTCGATCAACTATTTGAAAACAATCGTTTCAGGGTATTGCCTCAGCTCAGACGGGATGAAGTAATGATAAGGATTTCCAAGCCTCAACTGGAAGGGGGGCAACAATAATGATATGGACTGACGAACAAACTCAAGCTATTGACGCCCGAGGCTGTAATCTTTTGGTATCTGCTGCAGCTGGTTCGGGTAAAACTGCTGTACTGGTAGAACGTATTATTGGTTTGCTAGTCAGGGACGGAGTCGATATAGATCGTCTGCTGGTAGTTACCTTTACCCAGGCCGCTGCAGCCGAAATGCGGGCAAGGATCAGCCGTGCGCTGATGGAGGTTTTAACAGAGGATAGCAGCAGCGAAGAGCGCATGCGCCGTCAGCTGAATCTGCTTGGCAGGGCTTCGATAAGTACGATACACGCTTTCTGTACTGATGTGGTTCGCAGCAATTTTCACGTTATAGACATCGATCCACATTTCAGAATTGCCGATGCTGCGGAAAGTGATTTGTTAAAACAAGAGACCATCGATGAATTCATGGAAATGGAATACGAGAAGGGCCATCCAGCCTTCCTGGGACTGGTTGACCGGTTTGGCAGCAGTAGAAGTGATAAGGGCCTTCAGGACATTTTACTGCAAACCCATAGTTTTATTCAGTCGCAGCCGCAGCCACTGGAATGGCTGTTAGAAAAGGTCAAAGCCTTTGCTACAAGTGAAGAAGACTTCTTTGAGAGTAATATCCTAATGATCACTATGAAGCGTCAGATATGCTTGCAGTTGGAGACAGCCAGAGACCGGTTTAATGAAGCCCTGGCCATAGCCATGTCACCGGGTGGGCCAGTGACCTACCTGGAGGCTCTGCAGAATGATTTGATCATTGTTCAGGAGTTACTCTTTCATGCCGACTCGGATATCAAGACTTTTTACACACAACTGGAAGAGTTAAACCACCTGAGTTTAAATAGAGTCAACCGGGATGCTGATCGTGAGATGGCTAAAAAAGCCAAGGATTTGCGAGATGAGGGGAAAGCACTATTACATGAGATAAAGACTGGGTTTTTATTTAAGTCACCGGAGACCATGTACCAAGAGATGAAGAGTATTTATCCCTATTTAGAATACCTGTATCAGATGACAGAGGATTATAGCCGACTGTTTCAGATCAAGAAAGCTGAAAAGAGCCTGCTTGATTTTAACGATCTGGAGCATTTTGCCCTGGAAGTACTTAAACATGCCGAGCTTAGAGAGGAATACCAGCGACGCTTTTCCTATGTTTTTGTAGATGAGTATCAGGATAGCAATCTGGTGCAAGAGAGTATTATTAATGCTATCAAACGGACAGATAATCTCTTTTTAGTCGGTGATGTAAAACAGAGTATATATCGCTTTCGTCTGGCGGATCCCACCTTGTTCTTAAGCAAGCAAGCGAGTTATGGAACAGAAGAATCAGCCTTAGATCGAAGGATCGATCTGAAAACCAATTATCGAAGCCAGGAAGAGATCATTAATGGAGTAAACTATTTGTTCAGGAATATCATGTCCCCTGATCTGGGTGAGATACATTACGATGAATTTGCCGAGTTAAAACCCGGTTTGGGAAGGCATGAATCGGAAGAGTCCTATCTGGAATTATGCCTGATAGAGAAAAATATGGAAACTATCAGTGATGATTTAGATGAGGCCCCATTGGATCACATCCAGATAGAAGCCGGGTGGATCGCAAATAGAATAGAACAATTACTGGGTCAGGAGATGTGGGATACCAAACAACAGTGCAATAGATTAACGGAGTACCGTGATATCGTGATACTCTTGCGAGCTACCAGGAGATGGGCGCCGATTTTTTCCGAGACACTAACTGCGCGGGGGATACCAGTGTTTGCTGACTCTGGGATCGGGTATTTCGCTTCAGTTGAGGTAGGGGTATTCCTAAACCTTCTGCGCTTGATCGACAACCATTGCCAGGACATACCTCTGCTGAGCGTAATGCGATCACCTTTGGCAGGCTTTAGTTTGGACGATATGATAGCTATTAGGATTGAAGACCGGGATATGGCTTTCCATCAGGCAGTCGAATTATATGCTGGAAAACACCAAGACGAACTGGCCAGTAAGCTGCAAGATTTTATTAAAACCCTGCATAGATGGAAAGAAGAGTCGCGCTGGCTGCCGATTGATGAGTTTATATGGAGATTGCTGATCGAAACAGGATATTATCATTATTCCGGGGCCATGCCCGGGGGTGAACAACGGCAGGCCAATTTAAGAATACTAGTGGAAAGAGCCCGGCAATTCGAAGACTCCACCATGCGAGGCTTGTACCAGTTTCTTCGTTTCGTAGAGCGCCTGCAATCCGGTAACGGAGATATGGGTATGGCCAAGATATTGGGTGAAAACGACAATGTCGTAAGAATAATGAGTATCCACAAGAGCAAGGGACTGGAATTCCCAATTGTTATCCTAGCGGGACTCGGTCAGCAATTTAATCTGGGAGATACTAATGATCCAATGCTTTTCCATCGGGATCTGGGCTTAGGTCCGCGTTATGTAAATCCACAGTCCAGAACCATAATCGATACCATGGCCCGAGCGGTGCTGAGAAGGAAAATAAGACTGGAAAGCCTGTCGGAGGAAATGCGTATTCTGTACGTTGCCATGACCAGGGCTCAAGCCAGGCTTATTATTTATGGGACCTGTGCGAATCTGCCCAGGTGTTGTGCAAAATGGTGTCAGACACCGGGGCCTTTTACTCTGGCTCGCGGGAGGAATTATCTAGATTGGATTGGCCCCATTATTCTTCGCCATCCCGATGGTTATGTACTCAGGGATTACTCAGGGAACGATCCGCAAAATATTGATTTACTCCAAGACTCCTCCCGCTGGACGGTTAGGGTATTAGATCAGCAAGTAAACATGAACCAAGAGAGTAAAAATCTGCTAAGACATGATCAAATCAGGCAAATTATGGCGGGAGATTTAGCGACCAGCAGTTCAGCAGAGGCTGATCTGATATTTTCACGCTTGAATTGGCAATACCCATACATGGAGGCGGAAAGTATTCCATCGAAAATGACGGTTAGCCAGATAACGAGTCTCCAAGTTAAGGACATTTATGATTCCGACTGGGCGATGCCTACCTTAAATAAACGCCCCGCTTTCCTTGATAGTACTCAAAGAATAAAGCCAGCCGAAATAGGCAGTCTGCTGCATCTGGTTATGCAGCATATTGACTTGGGCATTTCAGCCGATAAAGAAAAAATAGAGGAACAGATAACCTGGATGGCGGAGCGGGAGATGATCAAACCTGAACAGGTTTCGCTGGTAGATATAGAGAAGATAAGAACCTTCTTAATGTCACCACTGGGCCAACGGGTAGCGGGTTCAATCAGATTCTTTCGGGAGAGACCTTTTAACTTGTTATGCCGGGCTGGCGATGTCATGGCCGAAGGTATAGCCGGTGACGAACACCTAATCGTTCAGGGTGTGATCGATCTGTATTTTGAAGAGAATGATGGAATTGTTTTGGTGGACTATAAATCGAGCTATGTAAGCGCCATTGATGAGGAGGGGCAAAATAGCCCCCATAATCTGGTTGAGAGGTATCGTCCCCAAATTAAGCTTTATAAGCAAGCATTGGAAAGCATTTTGGGGGCCCGGGTCAAGGAATCGTATATATACTTGTTTGCTACTGGTGAAGCTGTTTTGATAGATTGATTACTTGCCCAGGAGTTCGTCAAAAATAGCCTTTAATTCAGCTTCGGTTTTGAACTTTAAATCCGGTTTTTCCCCGAGCTTATCTATTGCCGAATCTAATAGAGCCCGAAGTACTTGTTCGCGCGGAACTAGGGTTTTGGAGTAGTCGTAGCCCCGATTGACGATATAATTCAGCCAATCGATCTGATCTGCATATAGACTGGCGTTCATTTGCATGTTGATTCGGCGGCGGGATGTTGAAGCTGGCTTGAGGTCTGGTTTGACCTCCTTATCTGTGGCAGACTCTTCTGGTATTACTTCCGGGGACGGGGCAGGGGCAGAAGGCGCGCTATCCCCTGAAGTAGCCTGTTCTTTGGCAAATGCCCATTGTTCACGAGCCATTTTTTCCAACTGCGGATTTTGTTTGATAGCGCGATTGAAAACCGCCTTGCCAAACCAATTAATAGCCTCGGCATAATTATCAGTACGACGATATAACTCTCCGACCAGATAGGTGGCCTGCACGTCGCTCATATTACCTATAGATCGAAAATCTCGATTGAAGGCTTCCAGATATGACTCAAGCGCCTTCTGACAATACTCCTTATCCAATTCTAAATTACCTTTTTCACGGGCCATCCAGGCAGCACCCATAAAGAGACCTGCTAATTCACCAGGCCTGGCTTTTTTTAATTGAGCAGAACGTATGGCTAACTCATAAGAACCCAGCGCAACATCCAAATTTCGTTCGTGAAGATAGTCGGGCGGATCTTTAGGCCTGATCTGAACCAAAGCTTGAGCTAATGGTTTTAGAATTCGGTCCTCTATCTCTTTACTGAATACATTATTTGAAGCGGCATAATAACAGCCGGGACACACTACTATAGTATAGTGCAAGGGACTTGTTCCGGAATATACGGTATGAAAATCTGCCTCGCGGCTATTGGCGACAACACGTGAACTGCGAACGGCATATGTTTTAAAATCAATACTACATACGGGGCATATGTATTTCTTATCATAATAGGGACTATTATCAGTCACGTAGAACACCTCAACTTTTTTCAAATTTAATTCAATATTCATAAAATAAATCTATAATTAAAATTATAAACCATTGAAATGGGGATTTATATTAGAATAGATATTTTGGTTCAAAAAGATTGATGAAGCCAACCGGATATTCGGCAGCATAGGGGGTATATCTACATGAGAATACGCAATTTTATGAGCACCAGCCTTATTTTGCTTGAGCCAGAGAACACACTGATGGATACCGCTACTGTATTTCTGGAGAATAAGATAGATGGAGCTCCAGTGGTTAGGGACAACCAGGTTGTTGGACTGATCACAAAGACTCACCTTATTAGAGCAATAATTAATCATAATGACATGAGCCAGCCTATTAGTATGCATATGAGCGGCATGGTAAAAACGCTCAATCCGGAACAAAAGATCAGTGATGTAGACATTATGTATACTGGTCGTTACCCAGTAATAGAAAATGGTCACTTAGTAGGCATTATTACTAAATCAGATATAATGGTGGCCTTAAATGAGATACTGGATGAGATGTCAGGCCAGTTGAATACAGTAATCAATTCTGCCTATAATCCCATTGTAACTATTGATCGTGAGGGGACAATAACAATTTGGAACCAATCGGCTGAAAAGTACACTGGTATGAAAGCCAGTGACGTTATCGGAGCATATATCAATGATGTGATACCGGAAAGTGAATTAGTCGACATAATCCAGAGCGGCAGGTCTCAATATGGCGTGAGATTATGTATTGGAGGGAATGCTTTCATTTCCAACCGGGCTCCTATAATTAAAAATGGTGAAATAACCGGGGCTGTAGCCGTATTATATGATGTTTCTGAGCTGGAAGGTGTAACTAAGGAATTGGCCTATGTAAAAGCCATCAATAACGAAATGGATGCTATCATTGAATCTTCTTTCGATGGCCTTTATATTACTGATGGAAAAGGTATCACCCTGCGGATCAACAAGGCTATCAAACGCATGACCGGACTGGGTGAAGAAGAACTAGTAAACAAATCAATGAATGAACTGGTGGAGCGTGGAATCCTATCTCGTTCTGCCAGCTTGGTAGTTATGGAAAAACGTGAACCTGTCACCACTACCTTATCTACGATAACGGGAACGGATCTGCTGGTTACTGCTACACCAGTATTCGATGAGAACGGTGATATATTCAGGATCGTCACCAGTGTTAGAGACGTCAGCGAACTTAATATGTTGAAGCAGCGCGTAGAGCAGCTGGAAGGACTGAAGGAACATTTCGAATTTCAAATGAACACCATGAAAATAAGACTCTCCGGCAACCTTATCTATAAGAATAAGGAAATGGAAAACATCGTATACCAAGCTCTCAAGGTAGCGGAGGTTGATTCGACTGTCTTGATTTCCGGTGAGTCCGGGGTAGGCAAGGAGATCATCGGAGAATTGATCCAAAAAAACAGTGCCCGGCGTGACGGGCCATTCATTAAGCTTAATTGTGCTGCTATACCTGATAATCTATTGGAATCGGAATTATTCGGTTATGAATCGGGGGCCTTTACCGGGGCGAGGAAAGAGGGGAAACCTGGCCTTTTCGAGTTGGCCAACGGAGGAACCCTTTTACTTGATGAAATTGGTGATGTTCCTTTGCACCTTCAGGTAAAACTGCTGCGTACCCTGCAGCAAAGGGAGATACTTCGAGTGGGCGGCGTAAAGCCTATTAAAATAGATGTACGAATTATCGCCATAACCAACAAGAACCTCGAGAAACTAGTTGAAAAAGGCGATTTTAGGGAAGACCTCTATTACCGCTTGAACGTTGTGCCTATCTGTGTTCCCGCCCTCAGAGAGAGAAGGGAAGACATTCCGCTGCTCATTCGGCATTTTCTTGCTAACTACAATGAACGCTACAACCTTAAGAAGTCTGTCAGCAGTGATGCCATCGATATGCTTATGATGTACAACTGGCCGGGCAATATCAGACAGTTGGAGAACCTCATTGAAAGATTAGTAGTTACGACCACCTCTGAAGTTATCGATGTTGCACAATTACCCACCATTTTTATTAAGGAGAATACTCATCTGGTGGTGAATCACGGCCAACCAGTAACTGTCAATGCGATTGTGCCTCTTAAAACGGCTGTAGAGAGTGTGGAAAAGCAGTTGCTGGAAAAGACCTTTTCTATCACTAAGTCATGCTATAAAGCGGCCCAAATACTTGAGGTCGACGCGTCTACCATATCGCGAAAAGCAAATAAATATGAGGTTAAGTATAAACAAGATGCATAAAAAAGATGCAGGCGCCCCGGTTGGAGGAGCATCCTGCAGACTAAAAAAGAACTTGTTCACTTTAGGGGAAATAAAAACTAATTGAGCTTGTTGGTGCGTGACCAGATCTTGTTATTCTCAGCTTCCCTGATCAGTTCATCGCGGAAGTCCGGATGAGCAATATTAACCAATGCTTCAGCTCTTTGCCACGTGGTCTTGCCCTTCATTATGGCATATCCATATTCAGTAACCACATAGAAATTGATGGAGCGTGGAACGGTTACGATAGTACCAGGGCTGAGCGTAGGCACTATTCTTGATTTTATCGTACCGTCTTTGCTGGTCTTAGTTGAACTCATACAGATGAGGCCCTTGCCGCCCTTGGAACGGAAGGAGGCAAAAATGAAATCCAACTGACCGCCGGTACCGGAGATCTGGCGTGGACCTGAAGCTTCTGATGCTACCTGGCTGTACAGATCCACCTCAATTGCATTATTTACTGCAAATACTTTATCATTTTGAGCAATAATAAAAGGATCATTAGTATAACTAACCGGATAGCTGGCACAGACAGGGTTATTATCCAGGAAATCATAAAGCTTGTCGGTTCCCATGGCAAAGGTATAAACGATTTTACCTTTGTCGATGGTCTTTTTACGGCCAGTTATTCGGCCAGCTTCATACATATCAACATAGGAGTCGACCAGCATCTCGGTGTGGACTCCGATATCCTGCAGATCGGATTCGGCGATCATGCTGCCCACAACATTGGGCATTGCCCCAATACCCAGCTGCAGGCAGGCACCGTCTTCCATCAGTTCCATGACCACGGCGGCAACTCGTCTGTCAACATCAGTTACTGGCGGTTCAGGTAAATTCAGCAGTTTGGGATTGGTCTCACTCTCGACGATGTAATCTATCTGAGAAATGTGTATGGATTCACCGTTTCCTCCTAAACAAACCGGTACCGATGTGTTTACTTCAACGACTACCTTTTTGGCCTTATCAAGAATATACGAAGTAACAGAATTTGAGGTGCCGATGTTGAAATATCCATTGGCATCCATCGGGGAGACTAGTGTGAAACACACATCGATATCAACGTATTCTTCCACCAATTTGCGGCCTTCATGATAGGTGATAGGTATATAATTGCATAGATTCTGGCTGTGCAAAGCACGGGAAAAAGCAGAGAAGTGCCAATCATTAAAACGGAAATGCTTTCTTTCCGGGTCTGCTTTGACTATTTCTGGTATCATGGTAATGGTGACGGCACGAACATTTACGTTTTCTAACTCATTTACCCGGCGGGCAAGGGCGGCATCCAAATCTTTGGCCTGCATAACGAATTCCCCATAATGTACGGTGTCACCTGACTTAACTACCTTGACTGCTTCGTCTGCGCTGACCAACTTTTCTCGGTATTGATCCATTAATAAGTTTTGCGATAATATAACAGCCATAATAAAACCCCCTTTAAGTTTCGCAATAACCACCGGAGACGATCACATTTTTAGGATTTGGAGTCATAATTTTATGGGTATCCCAATCGTTCTTGAATCCTATTCCTGTGATGTTTTCTGGATCACCCCCTGTGTATATTGCTGGTTGACTAATTTGATTTTCTGCAATTATATAAATGCAAAAAGCATGCCATATTCTTAGAATCTTATAAAAATTAAGTAAAATGATCGGGGTAATGCTGAAGGGCATGACAGATAGTATTGTAATGGGATTCCAGAACGATATATAGTTATACTGAAGTATGAGTTTTACCGGCACAGAACATAATAAAACAACAAGATGAGCGACAGCTTATTGCAAATGCGCAATATTTTATTGCGCATTTGCAATGCAAGTATTTCTGGGGTTTTATAGGTTTTCATGATGATGGTGCAAAATTGCATTAGAGAACAGATTTATGGTAAGGTTTTTTATTGTCTCGATTAATGGTAAAATCTATCTTGTACTTAAACCAAATGATCTGAGACGGAAAGCGGGGGAGTTTTTTGAAGAGCCTATATTTTGAAAATGATTTGAAATATACCGGAGATGAACTGACTTCTCACTGGATTTACCGTAATTTTGGCATACTTGGCGATGCCATCGTAGCATTTATTGGAGAGGTTGATGTTGCCCGAGACCGGATGATCGATCTGAGCGAAGCGATTGACCAGAGCTACATATTCTCTCCATCCATGCTCAATTTTATAGTCGAGCACTTTGATCATGACCTCAATCTGGCTATATATCGACAGAGGTTACTGATGGTTTGCATCATGGAAGAACTCCAGCAATTGAATATTAGTGTCACTAGGAGAGGCGATAATCTCTTCGTTCATCGAGGCAAGTTGTCCATATCTATAGCTACTGCAACTGCCGTCTCTACACTGATTCATGTGGGTCTTAACATCAATACCGAGGGTACTCCGGTGGAAACGATAGGATTATCTGATATTGGAGTGACTGATATCAGGGCCTTAGGTGAAAATATAATGATGCGCTATGGCCGTGAGATCGATCAGATCTATGATGCCAGGTGCAAAGTGCGTTCCGTTTAAGCAATGATCATTGAGTTGCTGGGAGGGGTAATTTGTTGTCTGATCAGAAGGGAAAATTGGAATTGATTGCAGCCCGAACCTTTCCGGCAAGTCCGGAATTGATTCAATTAGTTGACTT
>Ga0123335_1006782_pt1 | contig 13137 bp, 17 predicted proteins | sample BiotimSIPDNA_2_FD_89707 | JGI IMG/M metagenome (GOLD analysis project Ga0123335, IMG submission 89707) | Anaerobic biogas reactor microbial communites from Washington, USA - Biogas_R2 time_0 SIP DNA | ecosystem: Engineered > Bioreactor > Anaerobic > Unclassified | place: Washington, USA... | reverse complement strand
TCCTGCACTCCTCCTTTAGTTCCACTATTAGCTCCACTATTAGCTCATTTTAGTGATATTTAAAACTATGTAAATCTATGAGATACTATTAAAGCATATTATAAGCTATTCTGAAATAGGTTTAGGATTATAAGGGATATATTTGGTAGTCGAAGAAGCCGGAAAAAGTTTTTTTCCTTACAATACTTTAAATAGGCGCGATAGAGTAACAATATCTCATCATGGTGGTGCGATCATAGATTTAACTGACATTCAGAAGTTGATTCTTCAAAGCCTTTGCACGGCAACTCAAGGTGGGAAGGGATCTCATGTCCCCAAACCGTACTTTATGAGCAAACCTGCATTACAAGATCACAAGGCGAAAAAAGCTTTGCGCGATCTTGTAGCTTTGAACTACGTTCTGCAGCATCCAACTGGCGGCGGGATGACCTATGCACTTGACGAACGCGGGCTTGAAGTGTGCAGAAAGCTCAGAGAAGAGTTGAGAAGACTTTGAATAGGCAGCATGAGGAGGAGGCAGGCATCAATCTTCGCCTGCAGCTCTCCGGCTTAGTTGCATAACCTTAGTTTGACTTTCCTTTGATAGGCCCTTTTTGCATTTTACTATATCTCTGATCTTAGGAGCTTTTTGCCTGATCGATTAATGCTTGATCAATTTCGTACCGTTCATCTACCTCAGCGAAAAGCTCATCGTGAATTGAAGCGCTATTGTAGCACAATTTAACTGTAACGCCGGCGTCTTTTGCGGCTTTAACAGCCGGTACATAATCGCTATCTCCTGTCACGATTACTGCATACTCTATTTGATGAGCCCAACTCATCCTAACAAGGTCTACAGAGAATAAGACATCTACCCTCTTCTGCTTATACTCCCAACGACCATTAGCCATATACCTTGTCAATTTGCCTAATCTTACCTCAAATCTTGGAAGGCGTTCCAGAGCGGTAATGAACGTTTGCGTTTCGGCATACCTTCGCTTTTGGTCTTCTGTCGGGGGGTTTTCTTGGTACGGTAGGCAGTCATAGTAATAGGTCCGCAATCGCTTATAATCAATACAAAGAATATCTGAGAATACCGAATAATCAATTTTCTCGCTAGCGAATTGGCCCTTTAAAATCTTACTAAGATAACCGCCATCAATAAAGACTGCAGCTTTCTCCAAAAAGATCACTCGAATATATATTGAACTACCGTTCCCGAAGGAACGGTAGGGAACATATTAGCTTGTCCTTAATTAGTCAAACTATTTAAGGATAACGCGAAGTTCACGTCTTTATCCTTCAATCTTCGGGCCTTTACAAGAGCTTCTTCCTCGGATAAGGCCGAGAGGAGTTGTTGAGAAGAAGGAGAAGGCAGGCATCATGCCTGCAGCTCTCCGGCCTTGATCATTCTAGAAATAGTAGCGCTTGTAGTTGCTTTTGGATAGCCGATCTTCCGGGCGATCTCTGCTCGATTCCTCTCCCCTTCGTTCCAAAAGGTCTTGATCTTCTCTAAAGCATCAGGATTCTTTGATAATTGTTTACTCTTTTCGATAGCATCAGACGCGCCGCATGACTTAGTAGATTTTGAGGCTTTTGGGCTATTTCTGTCGCGAAGGCATTTAAGGACTGTATGAGCTTCAGGGCTCAAATTTTCTAATATCATTGCAGATAAAGTATCTTTAAGATTATCGCGCCTTACAAGGGCTTCAGCCTTTAGTGCATCATAGACATTAATGTCTAGAACGACTCTGCGAACTTCTAGCATATTCGATTACAAATGCATTTTTGCTATATGATCATTTGTGCGGAAGGTATTTTAGGGCGGAAATATAAAATGGAGAGTATGATACTCATTGAAATCGCGCGAGAGAGAGGCCGGATGAATGATTCTATCCTCAAATTTCCCGGAGCAGTTTTAGAATTGGAAGAGGTTATGAATGAGCTGCAGTCTCAAATCAAGAAGCTCACGAAGATCGAAATGAGCGATGATGGTTCGCCTGTTGTGAGTGGCTTTTCGGATGAGGCGAAGGTTATCGGCCTTCAAAAGCAGCTAAATGAGACTCGATCACAAAAGGATGAGCTGTTGGCGATCATCGCGAGGATTGAATCCGTCTTTGAAGAGCATGGCAGGCCGGCCTGCTCTATGGAGCGGATCGACGACAGGATCAAAGAAATCGGGCAGATAGGGCGGGATATGCAGGTCAGATTAAACGGGCTTGTTATCGATCTTATTGTAAATAATCGGGCCATAACTCTTCCTGAAATTTGGAGCCATCCAGATATAAGGGAGCTGGAAGAAGCAAGGGCAGAATCGATAAGGAGCGGCGCGGTGGAGTTGGAGGCTCTGCAGAAGCTCAAGGCTGTATTAGAGCCCTATTTGCGGGATGAAGAGAAGTTATGCGATCAGGCATTTTATCCGCAACACTACCAACCAGTTATGAATCCGGCAAAGATCAGTGAGATGGTTATATGAAACCTGATGAATACAAATATCTGGCAGACACATTGGCAGGGCGACGGCAGAGAGATCCTGAATTTGAATCGCGATTGAGCGACGTTGCTGATCCTGTCGCTGAAGAGCGTCAGCGCCAGCTCGATGCTCGGACGCCGGAAGAGCGCGAGATTGAGCAGAGGCGGTATTCTTTGACCGTTTATGGGAAAGAGCATATGCGGCGATATGCGAATCCCATCGTTTCAGATCGGCCATTGGGGGAGCTGGGGATCGAGGGGGATCAGGTCAAAGGTGCATCTCCTCAGGGCCACAATGACAAGAGGGAGGAGCGCAAGAATGCGTCTCCTCAGCAGCTTAAGGGCCACAGTGGAGTTGAGGAGCCTTCGCCTTGGTGTGACGCGAATGGCAGACTTTTGTTGCAAACCCATGGTGCGATACGGCAGATTTTGCAGCTACTTTGAATAGATCGAGAAGTTGTAGAATTATCTCAGAAATCAGGTTTCAGGGATTGTATCGAAAATGCTGGGATCAGCAAAATCGATACAATCTCTAAAAGGGCTTGCTCCCTTAAATTGCCCTAAATTTATAATTTCTAGAATCGATTTTAAGGGCCCTTATTTTTCCCGGACGATCAAATCCCTCGATGAGATAACGTTTTGCCCATATCGTCGCGGCTGGTAGGGCCTGCTTACGACTGCAGCAGGTTGGCTATGTTTCATGCGCGGGATTCCGTAAAAGTCGCGATCCTCATCAATTTCTGCTGGTCCCCGGCGATTGAAGACGGCTGAGATTTTGACATCTCTCTCTAAATGTCGATGCTCTCGATCGGGATGATCTGCAGTGCAGGGGACCAGGGCTGGCAATGAGCGCTCCAGCTCTTGCAGGGCGATCTCCTCCGCAACCAGCTCTTCGCGCAACTCTGCTGCAGTTTCGATGATCTCCTGCTGCAGCAACTTTTCGTCTTCGAATAGCTCTGCTGCTATCTGTTTGGCTCTCTTGGGGACGGCAGCTATTGGTTCTTCTGTGATGGGCGGCTCTTGCTGTTGATCTTCTTGATCAGGGGCCAAAAGGCAGGTGGTGGAACCATGCAATATTCTAAAAATGTGGGCCTGAAGGATTTGAGCACCTTCGGGACTTCTATAACCCTTTTCTGAAAGCTGCTTAGCTGCTCCACTTTGTCCAAAAGTTTGGACATAAGAATCAACGAGGTTTTTCGTATCTTCTTGAGATAATTTTTTCATGAATTTGCAATAAACGCATTTGGATAAATGCTTTTCTGCATATAGCGATGCTATAACCTGCTATAGGACTCTTGTTTTTTCTGGAAAATTTTCAAAAAAATTTGAGGACAGGTCTATATGATGATAGATATGCTAATTTTTATAAATATCATTAGAATACTATGGAGTATATGATAAAAAAATATAGACCTTATAATATGAGTATTTATATAGTATTAGTCTATTTCTGAAAGATATCGATCGGATTTCGATGCGCCTCGGGACTCCCTCCCTCCGGCAGGGCCCCTGTTTGCAAAAAACCCCTCCCGGTGCCTATATTTCGATTCGTGCCGTCTACTGCCATCGAAAATACCGGCTGGCGATCTATCTTCCCGGCATGGTCACTACGTGCAACCTGCAGGCTACCAGGGCCGCGAACTCCATCGCTAATAAGCCAGGATAATTTTATAAAAGTACTTTCGACTCAACAACCATGGGTGTACGCTCCGGGATATGGTGTTATCGGAATCGATAGCAGTGACCGGAGGGGATCGCTATGAGAGGGTCAATCAAGTGCACTTGTATGCGATTCCATAGTTTATGGAATGGGGAGTTTGCCAAAAGCACTTTTGGGGGCTGTTTAGCGATGAGCTGCAAGTTCTATTTTTTGGTGCGTGCAACTTACAGAATTCAGGGGCCGAATGCGATTGGATAGAAGAATGTGGCTGCTGATAGTGAATTCTGGCAGGGATCGAGAGAGGTGAGGTTTGGGAAGCGGTGGAAAGGGCCCGCGCCCCATCTAAAATCGTGTTTTAATAGATCGAATATTGCTGAAATATTTTTAATATCCCACCCGATAAAAATAGTTTCAGAGAAGTTACTTGCAACTTAGTACTAACTTGCATGATTTGATGTCGCCTGCATGCGTTTTACTTTATGAAAAATGGCAAACAATTTATTATTAAAACGGGTTGCATGCTATCGTTTTTCTTCAATGCAATGGCTCTTGATATTGTTTTATTAAGCGATATGTCTTGCTTGCTGAGGCGGCGGCCTTTCAACTTCCTAAAATGCGCATAGTATTTTGGCTCAAAATCGCTATGCCCGCATGATCGCATGATATTTTAGAAAATAGGTATTTACAAAATACATAGTAAGGAACTTAAAGTAGTGGGGCTTTTTTAGGAAGTGAATATAGTACGGGGTAAATTTCCAATTATGTATGCGCAATGCGGGCATAGCGATTTTGGAATTTTAAAAATCAGGAAAAAGGGATTTTTTCTCTCCTCAAGCCAAATTAGACCTTATCCTCATCAAAGCTCTGCACGCTGATTGCACTTCAGCAATAGTCTCTGAAAAAGTACAGCTCAAAATTGCATTTTGTTATGCGGCATAGCGATTTTAGATCATGAAAGGGGTGCAAGAAAAGATAGTTGCTCTTCTGGAAAAGAACAGCTCAAAATTGCATTTTGTTATGCGGCATAGCGATTTTAGACCATGGAAAGGAAGGTCAAAGAAGAGGGAGTTCAAGTTAAAACTCTACCCTTTTCAAATGCTTCCTCGTAAGCCCTACATTTGATTCCGTCTTCGGCAAGCATATCCCAATACGTCTTTGTAAATTTGATGCCAAAGTACATCACGGGTCCTCGATGTTCCTCATTTCGCCCTGTAGCGATTTTCCAACCTTTTTGAGCCATCTGCTTCTGGATTTCCCGCCCAAAATAGGTTTTGAGCTTCAACTTTCTCTCATCTTCCGAAGACCCGGCAAAGCCACTCACCCTCAAAAATAATAGCCATGCCTCATGAATCTCTATGAAGCTTAGCCCCTCCCCTCTTGCTGCCGGAGTTAAAATCTCATCTACGAATCCAAGCAAAGGATCGTTATACGCCACAAATTCCGTAAGCCATTTTTCCATGTTTGAAGACGGCTTCAGCCCTTTGGAAATATATGATCGATAACCTTCTGCCAATCTTCTGAGTATCCCCGGACCGCCTGTGGCTATGAGCACTTGCTCATAGTGCTTGATCGTCTTATCCCCTATCTTAGCATCCCACCTGCTGATTCTAAGCCGCCGCTTGATCGGAGGAGACACCCCGCCAGCCATTCTTAACATGGGGTTGGTTGCCAGGATCACGGCCCCTTCATGGACTACCTCGCGCTCTCTGAGTCCATGAGGATTCCTGCCTGCAACAGGATCGCCTGTCACAATCTTTACCATCTGATCATCAAGATAAGAAGTCTGCTCACTTGGTTCTGATGCCAGCAAAGCCTTACGATTTTCTACCTCAGCAAACGAGAACATCTTGTTGCTTTTATAACCGCCTTTGCCAGGTGAGAATAGCTCTATGGGCGGCCTCCATATCGATTGCTTCCCCGCAACGGCCTGCAGGAGTAACATCCAAGTACTTTTGCCGCTATCCCCCTCTGGAGAGTACCATAAATCCATCACCTGATCGCCTTTAGTACCGGCTACCAGTGATCCGAACCTTCGCCAATGATAATCTTGAGTCTCTTTATCTTCAGGGTGACACCACTCCATGTAAGCGTCAATGACTGATGTATCCGCTGATTCCTCCCATGCAACAGGGCAAGGACATAGGCTCAAAAAATCCGGCGTGAACTCCGACAGTTTACCGATCTTCATATCCAATATGCCGTTCCGGACTACTATCAAGCCCTCGACATTATCAAAATCCTTGATGCTTACCCTTCGGCGGCCCTTTGCCCACCCCAAAACCTCGCGGCAAACGTAGTTATCAACGTCGTCGCCGCCTATCTCACGGCACAAAGCAACTATTTCTTGCTCTCCAGCCCGAGGGTTTACCTGATCGTACTGGTAGCATCCCGTCTCCGGATTGTAAATGATTATGGAGTCGTCCACCAGCACTTTGAAATTGATCAGGCCGGATATGGTTTCGCAGATGAATTTTATTAGCCCCTTCTTCTTTTCTCCAATCTTCTTCGAAAAAAGGTAAGAATTATCGGGAACCGGAAGCCCTTTGCTCCTGGCATAATCAAGAACCGCCTTCAGCCTTCCTTTCACTTTCAGGCAGCCAACAGTTGCCTCGCTACAATCGATTATCCCGGCTTCAACAGCAAGATACTCCAACGGCCCGCCGCCGGAGTGCGATTTATTGCTGCCCTCAGGAGGCACGCATCTATAACAACACCAAACATTCTTTTTAACGTTGATAGCAAAATTGTTCTCATTGCCGGGCTCCTTGTCCGATCCATGGACAGGGTGCCCTCCCTGGATTTCGCCGCTACCATCTCGATCATCGTTCCTGATAGGAACCGGCATAGCGATGTCTGCCAGGCGAATGTTATCAACAAAGCTCCATGCAGGATTCGGCCTCTTTGAAGATGCCTTAATGGGTAAGACAGCGGGCAAAGGCGCAATAGCGGCGGCGGCCTTCTCCTCTTTTGATGAGTATTTTATATTCGCTTGATCAAGATTCCTCAGGAAATCCGCCTGCTTGATCTCTGCAATTGGAGCATCAATTTCTACCTCCCATCTTTGAATCTTTTCAAAAACTTTGCTCTCATCATCAAGCCTAAATCGAGATGAAGGCCCTACTACCTGCGCCCCAAGCCATTGCAATTCTCCTAAATGGCGATTTCCTGAATCATACAATATCATCTTCTTCTCAAAATCTTTGCAGATATAGTAAAGATGTAGCCCACCGCTTCTGGTTCTTACTGTGAAAGTTTTAGGTAATTTATCGAGGATACCAAGCTCTTTTAGCCGCTCTACCTGGTCGATATCAAAAACTAGCAATGAGCCTATTCCACAGCAAACTCCATAATTGCCGCCTCCTTTCAGATGCCCTAACAACTTAGAATCGTCGTAGCTGTAGTTCGCTTGTCTTTGCCATCCCTTATCTATGGGAATCTTGTCGAACTCAGCGACCTTGATAAACCTGAAGGGGTAGCCCTTCAGCCTATCCGCTACGCCTATTGGCGGGCATAGCTTCAGGGCTTCTATAAATTTCTTCCTTTCATCCGCCTTTGCCGCGGCGAAATCTTTATGTATCTTCAACTCGTTGCTATCCATGTAAACGCCAACCGTGAAACCGGGCGTTCTGAGAGAGAAGCAAAACGTCCGGAGCTTCACAAATTTATTTTAAAGATCTCCTTTCAGGAACTTGAATTCCTAGCACTTCTATCTGACTGGATGCCCTGGCGATTAGCCATTTTCAATCACCAGCGCGCATAGCTGTTGCACTTGCGGGATATCGTCTCCGGGCCTCCCGGCTGATCACAGGATTGAATTCTCCCTTTCTCCAGCGTGAAAAACCTTCTAAGAACATTTGCTTCACTAGAAAGCTTACTGTCACCCTTTGTTCTTTCGCCAGAACCATAATAGGCTCCAAATCCTCAGGATCTAGCCGGAAACCGACCATTTTGCAAAAATGCCAGTCTCTGTCCATTTTTTCAATTCTTACCATGCTTTAATCGATGGATATAACTTATATATATAAGTTTTCTTATATTTAAAAGCTTATAGTACCCTATAGCCACACTATAGGCTAAATTCTATGCAATCGCCATCTATTTTATCTTGAAAATCTATATTCCTGACGAATGCCAGAGTACGCGAGAAACATTTTAGCAATCAAAAAAATCGGCCCAATTTGCCCACTTCTCAATGAGGGCGAACAGCTCCCTCCGGGCCTAACCGACGAGCAGCGCCTTTGTTTGACGCAAGGCCGTCTGGCAAAAGATTTTGCAATGGGAATAAAAATCGTAAAGCTTCCCTAAGTGTGAGGTATCTATTTTGGAAAAATCTGAAGAAAATATTTTCGTTCTCCTCCTGCCGGACAAAGAAGATTTCAATCTTCTGGAAAATGACAAGCGAGCTTTTGGGCAGGCGGTCGGTATTGCTCCTTAAATTTTCCAATCGGAGGAATTTCTCCCCTCTTTCGCAATTCCGCAATTAATTGCAATGCGTGATAAGTTTGCCATGCTGTTGCTGGCGAAGGCCTTCTGTAACCCAATCTGTCAAGCTCGGCAGCAATTCTCCTGGCAGTCATGCCTTGAAGCCTCAATCTCTTAACATCTGAAAGTATATTTTCAAGATCATTATGATGTTTTACCGACATTTTCACCACCTGCTGAGGATATCGGGCGCAAATTATTTAAATTATAACGTTCTTGTACATCTTGAAAAGAGCGATTCACCTTGCTCTTCTTCGCTTATATCAAAAACCAGCAGCAGGGGGTCCCTTAGCTCCTGCTGCTGCCACAATCAAAAAAAAGAGGGGCCTTGAGGTTTCTGCCCCTCGCCTCTCTTGATTTTTCAAGACTGACTTTTGCTGATCAACTCTATGTATCTGGTCTAAAACGTTGTACATTGCTTCATGATAGAAGCAAATGTCATAGAACTAATCGCTGTAAAAGTAGGGCGTATCCTGCAGGCAGCCTCTTGCTTTTGTGATCGATAGATGAAATAGTTGTTTGCGTTATTCAAATGATAGAGACAAATGATAAATACTAAAAAGAAACAACATAACACCCTAGTAAATGAAACAAGCGCAACAAACAAGGCAAACAACGACAAATGAAGAGCAAAACTAGATGATAACATGATGTGTTCAGACATATTTGGGGAAGGGACGGTGTCGATGAAAAAACCTTCCAGCTATTTGCCCCCCGGAGAAAGATTAAGTGCCTTATCACCTAGCGAACGCAAGCATTTTCTTGATAGTTTCACATACAACAAAGATATGCTGGTAGAACTCGCTGACAAGTGATTATTCCAGCCTTACGATCATCCTTTTTACCCATTTTACTATCGTATCTATCTCTTCACCTTCTGGACATCTGTATTCAGCTATTCTTACCATCACACGAACTATCTCAGACCTATCACTTCTATCAAAGCGATAACCATTTTGCCTTAAAATAAGATCCGCCAGCTCAAATGCAGTCCTCTTTTGGCCGTCCCAAAAAGGATGACGTTCTGCCAAGAATAGAGCTTGAGCTACCTTTCTGAATAAGTCCACCTCACGGTTGATGGCTTCAACTGAAAAATATAATGTACCTTGATCTCGAATTCTTGGAAGACCGCCTGTCTCCTCGATGAGAAAATCATGCACTTGTTTAACCTTCTCTTCAGTGAGTTCTTCCATTGAAATCAGGCATCTGATGAAATTTCAAGGCCTTTAAGCTTCCTATAAACCGTTACATTTGGCAACGGTTCGAAGAGAGTATCTATCAGGTCGATGAAATAATATTCATTTGCTATAATAATAGAATCTAGACCGAATCGCTATTAGCAGGCCAACTAAAGCAAGCAGCAAGCACTATTATCCTGCTCGGACCGACAGAATTGAGATCGAACTTCTTTCAAACTCTGGCTTATAGGCTTAGGGCTATCCTCCTTCCAGATCGTTGCCAAAGGTCACAGTAAGGAGAATCCTGGAGATCATCAACCTTCGCGATCAGCCTGGTGGTCTGCCTACCATCATTAGGCCTGTGGCCGCACTTCAGAGCAGGCCAAAGGACTTCGACTCTCCTCATGGCCCGTATGGTCTCTTTACGGCTTACAGGTTCTCCTCCGGCTCCTGAGAATAGTATCCTGACTTGCTGCGAATCTATGGCTATCTCCTTTCTATGTGGGCCCTCTTCAACGGTGGTCTTGATGTAGCTAATGATCTGGATTGCTCGGGCCTGGACCTTTGAGCAGATTTGAATCACCTTGCTCCCCTCTTGTGGCCGGGCCTTCAATGCTTCCCGGAGCTTTGCCAGTAGTTGCCGGAGATAGGCAAATACGAGCATAATCTTCTCAGTGGGCGATCCTGTGGCCTTCAAGCTGGCTGATGCCCTGGCGATCCACCTGGCAAGCTCCCTTCCCCTAAGAATTCCAGCCTCTTGCACCAGGCCGGCAACCTGGTTGAAGAAGTCCGTTGCCTCCCTCAAAATAAGCTCCAGCTCTGAGGCTGGTATTTCCAAAAGGGGGTCTTCTGATTGCGATACACTAGAATAAGCATCCTGCGATGCTGGCAGAAAGCTATTTATGGCTCCGACTACATTTGTCATCTAATCGTACTCCTCTCCGTGGAGTTTTTCTCCTGGCAGGCGGCAACCTGCCAGAAGTCCAATTTTTTATTACTATTATCCTGGTCGAAATATCATTATTCGTTTAAATAGCTAATCATGATATGAGTAAGTTATCAGCTTTTGCAGCCTTTTCTATGGCATATTTCAGCTTCCTTTCGCTATTCCAGTACCTTGTCTTGCACTTCGGGCAAACGTCTGGTAGTTTTTCGGCTCTTGGATGCCACTTATGCTTGCATCGCTTGCATTCCAAGACAGGTAGCTCCATATCCTAAGAGTAATTACTCTTGAGTTAATATAGCTTCTGGGTATATTTTAGATTTGCAGGCCATATGCTGCCGATAGCTCTTAATCATGCCACTGAAGGAATATAATAGAACCAGTCCCTATACATATATCTCTAGGATTTGTATCGTCCCAAATCGTTATTGCGTCTGCGGTGGCCCATGTCGAATTGAGACAAATTAAGCCATTTCCTATATCTGTTATAGTCCCCTCAATTGAAACAGGGTTTTCTTTTGTTCCAAGTTGCATCGATACATAGTCACCGATTTCTGGCATCCTAGCGGAAGCAATTCCGCTCAAAATTGCCAGGAACATAATAGTTTTCATTATCTGTTTCGCTTGCAGCTTCATAAATCGCTCTGATTATTTTGAGAGGCTTTAACTCTTCGCTCTTCTCCTAACGTCTCACTCACATAATTCAGCGAAGAGCCGGATTATTAAGGAATTATTAAAGGAATAAGCTGGAGTAAAAAGCCTAAAATCAGGACTGAAAATGCTATTATTATCTTTGATCTAAATCCTTCATCTAACTTTATTCGCATTTGACCGTAAGAATTAGGGTCCGATTTCTCCGGTGAATGAAGACTGTTATAACTTTTTGCGTATTTGTCGCTTATATAGAATAGATAGATAGGAGCAATCATGTTAAGTATCAGTCCGAAGGCTGTTAGCGCCCGTCCGATATCACTCATTTTTCTTTTATCTCCTCATCACAGGTTTTTATGGGTAGCTGGCAGAGATCGCCATTAGGTTACCCTTCAGTCTATGTCTTTAGCTGGCTTACCAAATGAAAAAGCAAGTTATAAACAATTGTACCTAGCACTACAGATAACACAAATGATACTATTCTTCTTCTTATTTCTGATTTAATCAAGGGGATTCCATGAAATTCAATGCGATAGAAAAAAGCGACGAAGTAAAAAAACAGAAAGGCATAAGAAATACCTCCAATCAATTTCACATATATGTCTTGTGTTTTATCAGCAATGACTTGGATTGCTCCAATTATGATAATCCATTCCAGCCATTCAAACCAAACTGGTGTCGCTTTTAGGAAAAAACGATCATTTGCTTCTATCCATTCAGCTTCTGTTTTTTTGGCGCTGAGATTGATTTTCTTTGCTTCAACCATGATTATTCACCGCCAAAATTTCCACCACCCTTTCTTTTTCACTTCTTCTTGCGATGGTGGTAAAGATAGCTGCGATATGCTTTGAGTGAGCTGGCTTACATGGCCGCGAAGAAAAGATATCTCATCCTCTTTGGCTTTTAGAGCAGATTCAAACTTCGCTATGTCGGATTTGGCTTGAATACTCTCTGCATAAGCCTGATTAACTTTTTCATCTGCTTGAATAACATCGTTAGATTTCGATTCTATAACTCTATCTTTCTCTGATAGCTGATTCTCTAATTTCGTTATCTGCCTCTTTAGTTGCATAACCTCAGTTTGACTTTTATTCAGCTCGATTTGGGTGTTATGCAGCTCTAAATTGGCCTGATTACTACCTGTGACATATGATTCAATAGCATTAGCCACATACTCAGATCTTGATATTACCTCTTTATGCGCCTGATCATCTACTTTATTCAGGATTGAATCAGTAAGAGAGACGGTCACGCGAGGCATGAGTTATGCATAGGTTATGCTATGTATTCAAGGTTTGCATAACTATGTGTAAAAACGGTGCTAGGGGTGATCTTGCACCTTCCCCTCAAAATTCCATGTTTTTGAACTCTTCAATCTCTTCTGGTGTCAGGAACTCATGCCACTTAACAGACATTATTTTAAGAACTGATCTGCCGTCTCTTTCGGCCTTCTCTATTCGGACCCAATTGTCCTTCTCCAATCGTCGGACAGATCCGTGGACTTTGCCACTAGACCATCCTAGCTCTTTTGCCAGATCATACGCGCTAGATCCTGGCTTTTTGTTTATCGCTTCATAGAGCCTGTAATCGGTGTCAGCTCCTTCTCGGACTCTGGCATCTCGTGCCGCCTGCATTTCGCCGTTGCTCCCTTTTTGCTTCATATCCTGCACTCCTCCTTTAGTTCCACTATTAGCTCCACTATTAGCTCATTTTAGTGATATTTAAAACTATGTAAATCTATGAGATACTATTAAAGCATATTATAAGCTATT
>Ga0123335_1006778_pt1 | contig 13141 bp, 12 predicted proteins | sample BiotimSIPDNA_2_FD_89707 | JGI IMG/M metagenome (GOLD analysis project Ga0123335, IMG submission 89707) | Anaerobic biogas reactor microbial communites from Washington, USA - Biogas_R2 time_0 SIP DNA | ecosystem: Engineered > Bioreactor > Anaerobic > Unclassified | place: Washington, USA... | reverse complement strand
TGAAGTCTATGTGCTGACCAAGGAAGAAGGCGGGAGACACACCCCATTTTTCGGTGGATACCGTCCCCAGTTCTATTTCCGTACAACAGATGTGACCGGCATCCTGAATCTGCCGGAAGGAGTGGAAATGGTAATGCCCGGTGACAACATCACCATGTCCATCGAACTGATCACCCCCATTGCCATGGAAGAAGGTTTAAGATTTGCCATCCGCGAGGGCGGCAGGACTGTAGGTTCGGGAGTAGTTATCAAGACTTATGCATAATTAGTCGAATAGATGTTATAATCACCCGTCAGCAGGAAAACATTGTGGTTTCCTGCTGACCTATCTTTTACCGGGTGATGCATGGATGATTGACATAGGTGTTAACCATGTGATAGAGTATTCTAGGATTTTTGTCCACGGGACGGAGGTGTAGTCGTGAGGGTAGGTATCACTTTGGCATGTTCAGAATGCAAACAACGTAATTATACAACAACCAAAGACAAAAAGAAAAATACGGAGAGAATTGAACTGCGCAAACATTGCAGATTCTGCAACGCTCACACGATCCATAAAGAGATTAAGTAATGTCAGGGATGTGAACAATATGGCCAAGAGCAACACACCAGCAAAAAAGCAGGTAACTTTAAAAGACCGATTTGAAAATATCAAGGAATACTTCATCAGCGTTTATAACGAACTGAAGAAGGTCCACTGGCCTGATAGGCGGCAAATGATTGCCTATACCGGTGTAGTACTGTTTGCGGTAACCATTGTTGCAATCATTATTTATTTTTTCGATTGGGGTCTTTCTTCTTTATTAAAGCTGCTTTTTGATGCGACTGCTTAAGTTGAGGAGGTGGTTCCAGTTACTGACCAGGAATTGGAACAGAATATAAACGAAGGTGAAAACCAGCCGATAATTAAAGGCGAATGGTATGTAGTGCATACCTATTCTGGTTATGAAAACAAAATAAAAGTAGACCTGTCCAAGCGGGTGGAATCGATGAACATGCAGGATAAGATCTTTGATGTCATAATTCCCGAGGAACAGGAAGTGGAATACAAAAACGGCAAGCGGAAAGTCACCACTAAAAGGGTATTTCCGGGTTATGTTATTGTCAACATGATAATGGATGATGATTCCTGGTATGTGGTTCGCCACACCCCCGGAGTAACAGGTTTTGTCAGCAGCGGCACCAAACCAATCCCCCTGCAGACAGAAGAGATCCATAAGATCCTGCAGCAGATGGGACTAATGGAGAGCAAACCCAGGATAATTGACATAGATATTGGGGAAGGCGTTCGGGTCAAAAGCGGACCTTTTGCTAATTTTGAGGGTGTGGTCAAGGAACTCTTGCCTGACCGCGGCAAGATAAGAGTAGCGATTTCTATGTTTGGCAGGGAAACACCTGTGGAACTGGATTATGAACAAATAGATAAATTATAGGAGGTGAAAACGTGGCCAAGAAAGTAATCGGCAAAGTATCCTTGCAAATACAAGCGGGAAAAGCTACGCCGGCACCACCGGTTGGACCTGCATTGGGTCAGCATGGGGTGAACATAATGGGTTTTTGTAAAGAATACAATGCGAAAACTGCCCATCAGACTGGGTCCATTGTACCAGTAGAGATAACCGTCTATGCCGACAGGTCATTTTCCTTTGAAGTAAAATCGCCCCCGGCATCGGACTTATTAAAAAAAGCGGCCAATGTCACTAAAGGCTCCGGGGAACCCAACAAGAATAAAATAGCCAGGATCCAGCGGGCCAAATTGGTGGAGATCGCTGAGATCAAAAAAGAAGATCTGAATGCTGCTGATGTTGATGCGGCAGTAAAAATGATCGAAGGTACGGCCCGCAGTATGGGCATTGAAGTGGTAGACTGATTCTTTTAATATGTGGGAGGAGAAATTCCGCCATCACCACAAGGAGGTTTATGTAATGAATAGAGGCAAAGCATACAATGACGCCGCCGCAAAAATTGATCGCAGGAAATTATATGACACTGCTGAGGCATTGGAGATGGTCAAAGATTTATCGACGGCCAAATTCGATGAAACAGTGGAAATACACATTAAACTGGGTGTTGACCCCCGCCACGCTGATCAGCAGGTGAGGGGCACTGTAAGTTTACCCCATGGTACCGGTAAAACCAGAAAGGTCCTGGTATTTGCCAAAGGGGAAAAAATAAAGGAAGCCGAAGATGCAGGTGCTGATTATGTCGGCGGAGAAGAGCTGGTGGAGAAAATCCAGGGCGGTTGGTTTGATTTTGATATCGCAGTTGCCACTCCTGATATGATGGGTGTTGTGGGTAAACTCGGTAAGCTATTGGGCCCCCGCGGTTTGATGCCCAACCCCAAAGCGGGAACTGTGACTTTCGATATTGAAAGAACCATCAATGAGCTGAAAGCCGGGAGAATCGAATACCGGGTGGATAAAAACGCCATCGTTCACGTACCCATTGGCAGGAAGTCATTTGAGGTTGATAAATTACAGGAGAACCTGAACGCATTTGCTGGTGCTCTTATCAAGGCTAAACCGGCGGCGGCTAAAGGAACCTACCTGAAATCAGTTACTATATGTTCCACCATGAGCCCGGGGATCAGGATCAATCCCCTTGCAATCATGGCAGCCAACAAGTAAAATAGTAACGGTAAATAAAAAAAGAAAATATGGACTGTAGAAAGCCGGTGGTGAAAACCATAATGAATGCCAGATCATTCGCCTGCCGAGGTTGTTAAAAATATTTGCTTACGGGCAAGTTTATACCTCTGCAGGTTTCCGGCAGAGGTTTTTTGATGGTATCAATTTAAAGCTAATGGTAAAAGGGGGTGAATTAATGCCCAATTTGGAAGCTAAAAAGCAGATTGTTAAAGAAACGGAACAAAGGCTCAAAGATGCCAAACTGGTTATTTTTACTGATTACCGCGGTTTGACCGTGGCAGAGATGACTGATTTGAGAAACAAACTAAGAGTTCCGGGAGTTACCTATAAAGTTGTGATGAACACCATGACCGAATTCGCTTTGCAGAATACCGGCTATGAAGAAATGATCCAGCATATTGAAGGTCCCAATGCCGTGCTTTTCAGCGATGAGGATCTGGTAGGTCCGGCTAAAACGATTTTTGACTTTATTGCCAAGTACAAAAAATTGACTGTAAAAGCTGGCATACTGGAAGGTCAGATAGTGGGTGCCGAAAAAATTAAGGCACTGGCCGATCTGCCGCCGCGGGAAGTACTGGTATCTCAAGTTCTGGGAACCATGCAGGCACCTATCACCAGTTTTGTGTATGTGCTCAATGCCAATATATCTGGTTTGGCCAGAGTTCTGGACCAAATCAGGGAAAAGCAGCAGGCCAGTTAATAAAAATATGAATTTGGGAGGAAATAAACATGAGTAAAGTACAGGAAGTTATTGAAATAGTAAAAGGTTTGACCGTTTTGGAATTATCAGAGCTGGTCAAGGCTCTGGAAGAAGAATTTGGCGTGAGTGCCGCGGCACCCGCAGCCGTAGCAGCACCGGCCGCTGGAGCAGCTGTTGCTGAAGCAGCAGAAGAAAAGACCGAATTTGATGTCGTTCTTACCTCGGCAGGCGAGAAAAAAATCAATGTTATTAAAGTAGTCCGCGAAATTACCGGTCTGGGTCTGAAGGAAGCCAAAGCACTGGTCGATGAAGCCCCCAACCCGGTCAAAGAAAAGATCACCAAAGAAGAAGCCGACGAGATCAAAGCCAAACTTGAAGAAGCCGGTGCTGGTGTAGAAGTTAAATAATACAGATGGGATTGTCAGCCAAGAAAGCTGACGATCAGATAAAACAGGCAGTCATAAAGACCAGATAAAAGTTCTGTATTGTATAAGATACAGAACTTTTTGGTTGTCATTACAGGTTTTATGTTATAATCTTTATTCAGGTTTAAAATCATCGAGGGGGGGAAACGATGATCATTTTTAAGCGGGCGGCCGGGGCCGTGATGGTTATGTTGTGCTTTATTATTCTCAGCCCGCTGTTTGGTGCAGCTGGGGGCAATAGTTCTGTAGAATGGGAGATCAAGGCATATGATGATCATTCCATTCAGGAAACCGTTATTGTTAATGATGGCGAAATAAAAGCCGGTCCGGGTTGGGAAAAATCCGTCAGCGGCGGTAAAAATGCCTGGACCAGAAGAGTGGACAATTGGTCGGCTTACAATGCCCTGGATGACAGGCTGCCCATTGAGGCCCACAGCAAAAACTTTCTATTGTGGCAGAAGACCTCTTTATGGGTGGCTGCTGATCAGGCTGCAGCGGAGGGCTTGTTCTCTCAGATTAAAAATGAAGAGCAGGATATTAGTATTATTATTTCCATTCCTGGGTATATTTCTGATACCAGCGGCAGTCGCAGCAGTGAAATGTCAGCCACTTGGCAGATTGATAATGCGGGGACCCTGAATGAAGGCGAATTTATGCTCAAAGCCATTGTTTTTGATGGGCTTTGGCTGGGTATCACGGGATTCGCCCTGGGACTTATTATTATAGGAATAGTATATATAAGGCGCATGAAGAAAATAGAAAAAATGATGGAAGAAGAATACTCCCTGGAAAATATTGATTTGGAAAGCCTGGAGGAGCAGGAGCAAAATCAAGATGATAATGGTGCCTGGATTTAAGACGGGGTAAGGATTTTATAAGTTAAATCTGGAAAATATCTTGACCCCCTCATAAGCTTGTGGTAACATTAATAATTGCCATTGTAATGATAATGGCAGTATTTTAAGCAAATGCGCTATTAATGCAGTGTTAGGATATGAAAGCGAGGTTTGAGGTTAGGCCTTGCTTTTCACTCTTTTGCGAATAAATAAAAGGGGTGATCGCTAAATTGGCTCACATCGAACAATATGGAAAGGTTCAAAGACTTAATTACTCCCGAATCAAAGAACCGATCGAATTGCCCAATCTAATTCAAATTCAGTTAAGTTCCTATGAATGGTTTATCAACCATGGACTCCGGGAGGCCCTGCACGAAGTTTTCCCCATCAGTGATTTTACTGAAAACCTGTTGCTGGATTTTATCGATTATAGTCTGGGCTCGCCCAAGTATTCTGTTCTGGAATGCAAGGAAAGGGACATGAGTTACCAATCTCCTTTGAAGCTGAAGGTCAGGCTGACTGACAAGGAAAACGGCGAGATCAAGGAATCGGAAGTCTATATGGGGGACTTGCCCATAATGACGGAAAATGGGACATTTATTATCAACGGCGCGGAAAGGGTCGTGGTAAGCCAGCTGGTGAAATCTCCGGGGATATATTTTAATGAACGTTTTGATGTAGCGGGGAAAAAACTGTTTGGAGCTACCATTATACCCAACCGGGGTGCCTGGTTCGAACTGGAAATGGACAGTGCCGGTCTGATTTACACCCGTATCGACAAAACCCGTAAGATACCGGTAACCGTATTACTCAGGTGTATTGCTTATTCCACCAATGAAGAGATCCTGGAAGTATTCGATCATGATGAAACAATTCAAAAGACTTTAGAAAAAGATCCCACCTCGGATAAAAAGGAAGCATTGCTGGAATTCTATAAGAGACTGCGGCCGGGGGAATTATCTACGGAAGACGCAGCAGAAACCCTGCTGAAGAATTTGTTTTTTGACCCCCGTCGTTATGACATGGCACAGGTAGGAAGATATAAGGTAAATAAAAAATTGGGTCTGGATATTCCCGTAGAGACCCGTCATTTGACAGTGGAAGATATTACTGCCACAATTGCCTATCTGTTAAAACTCATTAATGGAGAAGGCAAAACTGATGTCATAGACCATCTGGGCAACCGCAGACTGCGCTCCATCGGAGAACTGCTGCAAAATCAGTTCCGTACCGGGCTGGTAAGAATGGAAAGAGTGGTCAGGGAAAGAATGAGTATCCATGATGTGGAAACTCTGACTCCCCAGGTATTGATCAACATTCGGCCCATAACCGCTGCTGTCAAAGAATTCTTCGGCAGTTCCCAGTTATCACAGTTTATGGACCAGACCAATCCACTGGCAGAACTTACCCATAAAAGGCGTTTAAGTGCCCTGGGCCCTGGGGGGCTTACCCGTGAGCGGGCCGGGTTCCAGGTCCGTGACGTTCACCATTCCCATTATGGACGTATTTGCCCCATTGAAACACCTGAAGGACCTAACATTGGTCTGATCGGTTCCCTGGCCACATTTGGCAAGGTAAATGATTTTGGTTTCATTGAAACCCCCTACCGCAAGGTTGATGCGAAAAAAGGGCGGGTACTCAATGAGATTTATTATATGTCAGCAGATGAAGAGGATGAATATACCGTAGCACAGGCCAACTCGCTGCTGGATGATGATGGATTTTTTGTAAATGATACCGTTGAGGCCCGTTATGCTGAAGAAATCAAGGAAGTTAGCGTCAATGAAGTGGAATTTATGGACGTTTCCCCCAAACAGGTCTTCAGTGTGGCTACCTCTTTGATTCCATTTCTGGAAAACGATGATGCCAACCGGGCCTTGATGGGTGCCAATATGCAGAGACAGGCAGTGCCCCTTATCAAAACCAATGCGCCCATTATTGGCACCGGCCTGGAGTATAAGGCGGCCAAGGACTCCGGTGCGGTTGTGGTCAGCAAAAGAGCCGGCACAGTAAGCCAGGTCAGTGCCTCCAAAATAGTGATATTAACAGATGAAGGGGAAGAAGACGAGTATCCCTTACTTAAGTTTATCCGTTCCAATCAGGGCACCTGTTATAATCAGCGGCCAATAGTAAAAAGCGGTGAACGGGTGGAGGCCGATACCATCATTGCCGATGGGCCCAGCACGGAGAACGGTGAACTGGCATTGGGACGGAACGTACTGGTGGCTTTCATGCCCTGGGAGGGCTACAACTATGAAGACGCCATACTCATATCAGAACGTCTGGTAAAAGATGATGTTTTTACATCAATTCACATAGAAGAATATGAATGCGAAGCCCGGGACACCAAACTGGGACCGGAAGAGATAACCCGCGACATCCCCAATGTATCGGAAGATATGCTGAAAAACCTGGATGAACAAGGAGTAATCCGGGTGGGGGCTGAAGTCCGGCCGGATGATATTTTAGTGGGCAAAGTGACCCCTAAAGGGGAAACGGAACTCACCCCGGAAGAAAGATTGCTGCGGGCCATATTCGGAGAAAAGGCCCGGGAAGTAAGGGATTCCTCCTTGCGGGTCCCCCATGGGGAAGCTGGGAAGATCGTGGCAGTAAAACGTTTTTCCCGTGAAAACGGTGATGAATTATCACCGGGTGTAAATCAACTGGTCCGGGTTTATATTGCCCAGAAACGGAAAATATCCGAGGGGGATAAAATGGCGGGCCGCCACGGCAACAAAGGTGTTATTTCCCGTATCCTGCCGGAAGAAGATATGCCCTTTTTGGAAGACGGTACCCCGGTACAGATCGTGTTAAATCCCCTGGGGGTTCCTTCCCGTATGAATATTGGCCAGATCCTGGAATGCCATATGGGATTGGCGGCTGAAATCATGGGGGTCAATATTGCTACACCAGTTTTTGATGGTGCCAGCGAAGAAGATGTATTTGCCAAAGTCCAGGAAGCCGCTGAAAGCCCGGAAGGAAAAGCCATCGGGCTGGGGCTGAACGGCAAGACCAAACTATATGACGGGCGTACCGGTGAACTGTTTGATCACGAGGTAACGGTGGGTTATGTGTATATGCTCAAACTGGCTCATCTGGTTGATGATAAGATTCACGCCCGTTCCATCGGGCCCTATTCCCTGGTTACCCAGCAGCCCCTGGGGGGCAAAGCTCAATTTGGCGGGCAGCGTTTCGGGGAAATGGAAGTGTGGGCCCTGGAGGCCTATGGGGCTTCATATACCCTGCAGGAGATATTAACGGTCAAATCCGATGATGTAGTAGGACGTTTGAAAACCTATGAGTCAATAGTCAAGGGCGAAAACATTCCTGAACCCGGCGTGCCGGAAGGCTTTAAAGTCCTGATCAAAGAATTGCAGAGTCTGGCATTAAATGTTCGGGTCCTGTCCGATGAAGAAAAAGACGTCATCATTGAGGACATTGATTACGACATGAATGAACAGGAAAAGGCCCGGGAACTGGGGCTGGAATTACCCGGTATGCCCCTGGGCAATAACCATATCAGTGATGATGTGACAGAAGTTGATGAAGAAATAGAAGAAGAAGATGAAGAACAGGATGTATTGGACGACTATGATGTAGAGGCTGATGCCGGTTTTGAAGATGATCTGGAGGATGATTCAAACACCGAGGAATAAAGGATGTATAAAACGAGACCATTAATTTCTTCTGGAAGGGAGAGAATGATTTGTTAGATGTCAACAATTTTGACCGGATCAAAATATCCCTTGCTTCCCCGGAGCAAATAGATCATGGAGCAGTGGGGAAGTAAAAAAACCTGAAACCATCAATTACCGTACTTTAAGGCCTGAAAAAGAAGGGCTGTTCTGCGAAAAAATATTTGGTCCTGTCAAGGATTGGGAATGTCATTGCGGCAAATACAAAAGAGTCCGCCATAGAGGGATTGTTTGTGACCGCTGCGGAGTGGAAGTAACCACATCCAAAGTCCGGCGGGAGAGAATGGGACATATTGAACTGGCGGCACCGGTCTGTCATATCTGGTATCTGAAAGGAATACCCAGCCGGATGGGCCTGCTCCTGGACATGTCGCCCAAGGTACTGGAGAAAGTGATTTATTTTGTCAATTATATCGTACTGGACCCCGGTGATACCCCCTTGCTGAAAAAGCAGCTTTTAAATGAAAGGGAGTATCGGGAAAGCCGGGAAAAATATGGTGACAGCTTTTACGCCGGAATCGGTGCTGAGGCGGTAAAAGTTTTATTACAGGAAACTGATCTGGAGGGGATGTCAGCCGACCTGAAAGAGGAGATATCCACCACCACCGGACAAAGGAAGAGCCGGGCCATCAAACGCCTGGAAGTGGTAGAATCCTTCCGGTTGTCCAATAACGACCCGGAATGGATCGTATTAGATGTACTGCCGGTCATACCACCGGAATTAAGGCCCATGGTACAGCTGGACGGCGGGCGTTTTGCCACCTCCGACTTAAATGACCTGTACCGCCGGGTAATAAACCGCAACAATAGATTAAAAAGACTGCTGGATTTAGGGGCACCGGATATAATCGTCCGCAATGAGAAGAGGATGCTCCAGGAAGCAGTTGATGCCCTGGTGGATAATGGCCGCCGCGGCCGGCCGGTCACCGGACCGGGCAACCGCCCCCTTAAATCTTTAAGTGATATGCTCAAGGGCAAACAGGGCCGGTTCAGACAAAACCTTCTGGGCAAAAGGGTTGATTATTCCGGACGTTCAGTTATAGTGGTGGGACCCAATCTGAAAATGCATCAGTGCGGCTTGCCCAAAGAGATGGCACTGGAACTGTTCAAACCTTTTGTGATGAAGAAACTGGTCGATCGGGCCATTGCCTCCAATATAAAAAGTGCCAAGAAAATGGTGGAAAGGGGCCGGGAAGAAGTTTGGGACATTTTAGAAGATGTTATCAAAGAACATCCCGTACTGCTCAACCGGGCTCCTACCTTGCATCGGCTGGGGATCCAGAGCTTCGAACCCATTCTGGTTGAGGGGAGGGCCCTGCAGCTGCATCCCCTGGTCTGCACTGCCTATAATGCTGATTTTGACGGTGACCAGATGGCTGTCCATGTCCCGCTTTCGGCTGAGGCCCAGGCTGAATGCCGTTTGCTGATGCTGGCCAGCAATAATATTTTAAATCCCAAAGATGGTAAACCCGTTGTCACTCCTACTCAGGACATGGTTATCGGCGTTTATTATCTCAGCTATATGAGTAAAGAAGAAGAAGAGAAAGACGAAAAATTATGTAAGGCTTTTTCATCTCCTGAAGAGGCTCAGATGGCCTATGAACAAAAGACCATCAGCCTCCACGAGAAGATCAGAGTCAAAATGGTGGTCCCCGATCCCCGGATCGATCCGGAAAAAAACCAGCCCCGGATATTTGCTACCACTGCGGGCCGACTGACATTTAATGAGATGATCCCGGCCAGCCTGGGTTATTATAACGAAGTGATCGACAAAAAGAAATTGGGGTCCATCGTCTATGAAGCATACCGGCTGGAAGGCAATGCCCGTACGGCAGAAATGCTGGATGGCATTAAAATGCTGGGCTTCAAGTACAGCACCAAGGCGGGGATAACTGTAGGCGTAACTGACTTTCAGACCCCCGAGGCCAAAACAGCCATCCTGTCTGAAGCCGAGTCTGTAGTCGAAAGCATCCACGAGGATTTCCAGAGAGGTATGATAACGGAAGATGAAAGGCATGTACAGGTTATCGAAGTATGGAACCAGGCCACTGATGATGTAACTGACGCTTTAAAAGATACTCTGGATGAAGACAATCCTGTTTACATGATGGCCATTTCAGGCGCCCGGGGTAATTTTCAGCAGATCAGGCAGCTGGCAGGTATGCGCGGCCTCATGGCCGACCCCTCCGGAAAAATAATCGACCTGCCCATCAAGGCTAATTTCCGGGAAGGCCTGACAGTACTGGAGTATTTCATTTCCACCCATGGGGCCCGTAAAGGTCTGGCGGATACGGCCTTAAGGACTGCTGACTCCGGATATCTGACCCGCCGTCTGGTAGATGTTTCCCAGGATGTCATTGTCCGGGAAGAAGATTGTGAATCAGCGGAAGGCATCTGGGTATCAAGGATAATGGAAGGGTCCCAGTTGATTGAACCCCTTAACCAGAGGATCGTCGGCCGGGTATCTGTCGATACCATTCAGCATCCGGAAACAGGAGAAATATTGGTCGACGAGAATCAGCTGATTGATGATGATGCCGGTGTAGCTATCGAAGCGGCCGGGATCAACAGTGTCAAGATCAGATCGGTCCTGACCTGTAAAACCCGCCACGGAGTATGTAAAAAATGCTATGGGCGCAATCTGGCCACCGGTTATGATGTGGAAATAGGTGAGGCAGTAGGAATACTGGCCGCCCAGTCCATCGGAGAACCGGGAACCCAGCTGACAATGCGTACATTCCATACCGGCGGTGTAGCCGGTGATGATATAACAATCGGTTTGCCCAGGGTCGAAGAATTGTTTGAAGTAAGAAAACCCAAAGGGCAGGCAGTAGTTACAGAAGTAAGCGGCAAAGTACGCTTTGGCGAAAACAAAGGCCGCCGGGAAGTGGAAGTTTTAGGTGACGAAGGTGAAGTCTTCGGGTCCTATATCATTAACTACGGTTCCCGCATGAGGGTGGCGGAAGGTGATGAGATAGAAATTGGCGATGCCCTGACGGAAGGTCCCTTAAACCCTCACGATATATTGAAAACCAAGGGACTGCAAGACGTGCAGCGTTATCTGCTGCAGGAAGTTCAAAAGGTATATCGCTCCCAGGGTGTTGATATCAGTGACAAGCACATTGAAATAATGATCCGGCAAATGCTTAAACGAGTCAAGATAGAAGATCCGGGTGACACCTCATTGCTGCCCGGTGCTTTCGTCGACATAGCCAATTTCGAAGAAGAGAATGCTCAGGTTATCGATGAAGGAAAATTGCCGGCCTCCTGTTCCCCGATGCTGCTGGGGATTACCAAAGCATCACTTAATACTGATTCTTTCCTTTCGGCGGCTTCCTTCCAGGAAACCACCAAAGTTTTGACCGAAGCGGCTATAAAAGGAAAAGTAGACAGCTTGATTGGATTAAAAGAAAATGTGATCATCGGCAAATTGATTCCCGCTGGCACCGGCTATTCATTATACCGCGGCACATCATATGAAGCGGCAGAGGAAGAAGCCGTCGTTCCGGAATCAAATTAGCCGGGAATTAAAGTATTTGACTTGGGGACTTACTTGGTGCTACAATATATTGCGTCGCCGCAAGTGAGCTCCCCCAAGCTGGTTGTTTACAGACCCGGAGGAGGTTATTGTTTTTGGCCCTTGATGAAATAAAAAATGCCGCAATAGTAATTGGTACCAGGCAGGTTGTTAAGCATCTGCATAAAAGCCAGATAAAAAAAGTATTTATCGCCGCAGATGCCGAGCCCCATGTTAGGGAACCAGTTATGGAATTATGCCGTCAGGGACAAATCGCGGTGGAAATGGTTGAAAGTATGGAAATACTGGGCAGAGCAGTTGGCATAGAAGTAGGTTCTGCTGCAGTAGCCTTATTAATTGATTAGATGGGGAAGGAGGTGCAGGAATGCCGACAATAAATCAGCTAGTTAGAAAAGGGCGCGCCAAGGGTGTGAAGAAATCCACCGCACCAGCGCTGAAAAATTGCCCGCAAAAAAGAGGAGTATGTACCAGAGTATATACTACCACTCCTAAAAAACCTAACTCAGCATTACGTAAAATTGCCAGGGTAAGATTAACCAACGGCATCGAGGTGACCGCATATATTCCTGGTATTGGTCATAATTTGCAGGAGCACTCCGTCGTTCTGATAGAAGGCGGCCGGGTCAAAGACTTGCCAGGTGTAAGATATCATATTATCCGGGGAACACTTGACGCAGCAGGTGTGCAGAATCGTTCCCAGGGCAGATCCAAATATGGGACCAAGCGACCCAAGAAGAAATAGGAGGGAGGCGCAACATGCCTAGAAAAGGGCCAGTACCCAAGCGGGATGTTTTACCTGATCCCGTATATAACAGTAAAATATTTACCAAACTGGTCAATCAGATAATGTGGGATGGTAAAAAAAGCATTGCTGAAGGTATATGCTATGGAGCATTTTCCATTGTGGAAACGAAGATAGGCAAAGATGCTCTGGAAATATTTGAAGAGGCAATGAAAAATATAACTCCCATCGTGGAAGTAAAGGCCAGACGGGTTGGCGGAGCCAACTACCAGGTACCGGTGGAAGTAAGACCGGACAGAAGACAGACACTGGCCATCAGATGGCTGGTAACCTATGCCCGTAAACGCGGAGAAAAGACCATGGAGCAGCGTTTAGCAGGTGAAATCATGGATGCCTATAACAGCACCGGCGGTTCTGTTAAGAAAAGAGAAGACACTCATAAAATGGCCGAAGCCAACAAAGCCTTTGCCCATTACCGCTGGTAAAACACAGGAGCAGAATAATGGCCGCAAATTTAGGATTGGATGCCATCAGAAACATAGGTATAATGGCTCATA
>Ga0123335_1006777_pt1 | contig 13141 bp, 8 predicted proteins | sample BiotimSIPDNA_2_FD_89707 | JGI IMG/M metagenome (GOLD analysis project Ga0123335, IMG submission 89707) | Anaerobic biogas reactor microbial communites from Washington, USA - Biogas_R2 time_0 SIP DNA | ecosystem: Engineered > Bioreactor > Anaerobic > Unclassified | place: Washington, USA... | reverse complement strand
GTTTTATAGTTACTTAACTGCTCCAAGGTGGTATTCGCCCCGATGGTTTCATGAAGGAATTGCTGTTTTTATGGAAACATGGATGTCTGGCGGACTTGGTAGAGCGCTTGGTGGTTATGATGAAATGGTTTTCCGCGCAATGACAAAAGAAAAAGCATACTTTTATCAGCCAATTGGTTTAGAAACAGAAGGAACAACCGTCGATTTTCAGGTAGGAGTTAATGCTTATCTGTACGGTACACGCTTTATCTCATATTTAAGTTCTGCTTACGGAATGGAAAAAGTACGCGATTTTTATAACAGAAATCAAACAAGCACTAAGTTTTATGCTTCTCAATTTAACAATGTTTTTAACAGAAGTGTTGTAGATGTTTGGAATGAATGGGTTGAATCGGAAAAGAATTTTCAAGAAAATAATCTGCAAGTTGTAAACACTTATCCGCTTACCGCCAAGAATGAATTCACTGATGAAATTCTCGGTTCGGTTTCCCGTCCTTATTTCAATAAAGAAACAAACGAAATAATTGCCGCCATAAACCGCCCGGGAGATCTGGCAAGTTTAGTAACCATGAATCTTATGAACGGTAAAATTAGAAAGATTGGAAATGTTGAAAGTCCCGGCTTGTACTACGTAACAAACTTTGCTTATGACAAAGAGAATAAAAGAATTTTTACTACAACTCATAACCAAAATTGGAGAGGAATAAAAATAGTTAATCTCGAAAACGGAGATGAAAAAACTCTCTTCGATTATATAAGAATTATTGAGCTTGTTTATTCTGAAAAAGAGAAGGCATTATACGGAGTTCAGGTTTTTAACGGAAGAACTGCTATTGTAAAACTTGGAGGAGACTTTGAAAGTGTAAAGCGCCTTTATTCTATTCCTTTTGGCTACAGTTTTTTTGATATTGATCTTTCGCCCGATGGTACACTTCTTTCCGGCACCTTTGCCAATACTGCGGGAAATCAAAAGTTAACAATCTTCAATCTCGAATCTTTAAATCTTGGGAAAATTGATACAACAACAGTTTATGAGTTTGAAGATAACAGCGCATCTAATTTTGTTTTCTGCAAAGACGGCGAAAACTTGATAGGTACTTCATATTACACGGGTATTTCTAATGTATGGCAAGTAAATATAAAAACAAAAACTGCGGAGTTAATGACAAATACCGATATTGGTTTTTTCAGACCAATTGAGATTTCGGATGATTCATTGTTGGTTTTAGAATATAAGACGGCAGGATTAAAGCCGGTAAAAATTAAAAAGGAATTCTTGAATAACGTACATCCAATTGAATACTTGGGAATGAAAACACTTGATAAAAATCCCGAGCTTTACAATTTCATTCCCCAGCCGGCTTCTGAGATTAATAATGAAAGTCTTATTATGAATGAAGGAAGTTATAACTCGTTTACCGAAACCGGATTTGAAAATGTTTATCCTATTGTGGAGGGTTATAAAGATTATATTGCTTATGGTTTGCAGCTTAATTTATCAGACGATTTATTGCTAAGTCGGGCTAAAATCAAAGTGGCTTATTCACCTTATCGGTTAATTCCACCAAAAGAAAGAATTCATCTGTCACTAAACTATAATTATTGGGAATGGGAGTTAAATGCAGGGTTAAACAAAACTAACTTTTACGATCTATTCGGCCCAACAAAAGTAAGTCGTTCCGGTTACTATGTAAGTATAGGTTATACGCATAATATTCTTATTGAAAAACCTATCGATTCCAAGATTAAATTTAAGATTGCACATTATGGTGATTTAGAAAAATTGCCCCAGTACCAAAACGTTAATGCCGGTTTTAGCGAGCTTAGCTTGTTTTCTGTAAATTATCATTACTCTAAATTTAATAAATCACTTGGCGCGCTCGAATATGAAGATGGTTATAAACTTTCAACCGATTTGGAAACGGCTTACTTCAATAAAGAATTTGCACCGGTTGCAACGGCGCAATTCGAAAAAGCATTTTTATTCCCCGGTCTAAGAAATTCATCCGTTTGGTTTAGAGTATCAGCAGGAAGAGTTTTTGCCGATACGAAAACATCATTCGATAATATTTATTTCGGTGGTTTTGGCAATAATTATATTGATAGATTAGATGTTTATCAATACAGAAGCATTGAAAGTTTTCCAGGAAGAAAAATCAACGAACTTGGCGGTAAAGATTTTGCAAAACTCGGTTTCGAATGGAACCTGCCGCCGGTTATGTTTAGAGAACTTGGCTTTTTATCTGCCTATGTTCGTTTTGCAAGATTATCTTTATTCCAATCCAATTTAATTACAGATATTTCCAATGATGTCGCCAGATCAAATCATCACAACATTGGTGCACAGTTGGATTTTGAAATTGTGTTTTTTTCACTTTTGAAATCTACTCTTTCTTTTGGATACGCAAGGGCTTTTAACAAATACTCAGACCCTGGTAATGAATTTATGATTTCATTAAAACTATTATAGCTTATGCCTGTTATTGTAAGTTTACTTCCGGTTCTAATATTTTTATTGGTCTTAAACTCTTTAGATACTTTTAAGCTTTTAAAGCCTGTTGTAATAGTTTCTGTAATTTTATGTGGTTTCTTAAGCGCATTATTTGCATATCCTATTAATAATTTTTTCTTCTCAACTTTTGATGAAAGATTGGTTACCGGTTTTACAGCTCCTTTTTTTGAAGAAATATTAAAGTTTATTGTGGTTGTATTTCTCTTCTATAGAAACAAACTCGGTTTTTTAGCAGATGCGTTGATCATTGGATTTGCATCCGGAGCAGGTTTCAGTATAATAGAGAATATTTTTTATTTGAATCATATTGAAACTAATAACCTAATGTTGTGGGTTATTAGGGGTTTAGGAACTGCAATAATGCATGGGACAGCAACGGGAATTGCGGCTGTTATTGCTCAAAGTTTAATAAGCAAGAAAGAAAAAATCAAATTTCATTATTTATTAACCGGCTTATGCGGAGGCTTTTTTATTCACGCAGTATTTAATAATTTCTTTTTATCCCCGTTACTTCAGACTATCCTTCAAATAAGTTTATTACCTTTAATAGTTATTCAAATATTTACAATCAGTGAAAAATCATTGCGAAATTGGATGGAAGAACAATCCCAATCCGAATTTGAACTTTTACGAATGATTAAAAAGGGAGAGTTCAAATCAACACGTGCCGGTAAATACATCCTCTCTATAAAAAGCAGGTTCTCTCCCGAAGTAATTCTCGATATGCTTGCCTACATTCAACTTCACCTTGAATTGTCTATTAAAGCCAAAGGATTATTATTAATGAAGGAAGCCGGCTTTGAGTCCAAAAAGGATGAAGAGTTAAAGGGAATGTTAAATGAATTATCATTCCTCGCAAAAAGCATAGGTAAAACCGGGATGCGGACTTTAATACCTATTATCAAACTAAGCGGTAAAAACTTATGGAAACTAAATTTATTGAAGTAATCAAAAATGATAATGCAAATTCTTAAAAATTTAATAATGTTGGTGGTAATTATGAATAATTTAGCTGCACAAACGAATAGAATTTTGGAAGGATTTATTGAAACAACCCACGGTAGAACATGGTATTCAATTCATGGCAAAGATAAGAATGGAATTCCTTTAATATTAGTTCACGGTGGTCCAGGTGCTTCTCATTATTATTTAGAGCCATTGAAGAAATTGGCAGAGGAGCGTCCTGTAATATTTTATGACCAATTAGGTTGTGGAAACTCAAGAGAGATTATTAATAAAAGTTTTATGAATGTTGAATATTATGTTGATGAACTTGAAAAGTTAATAGCCGAACTTAATTTTAACGAATACCACCTCTGGGGAAATTCCTGGGGAGCTATGTTGATAACCGAATTTATTTCTGCAAAAAAACCTACGAATATTAAAAGTATAATTCTTTCCGGCGCTTATTTGAATACAAAACTTTGGATTGATGATCAGATTAATTATATCAGGCAGCTGCCGGATAGTATAAAAATAATTATTGAAAATTCGGAAGAATCCGGCGACTTTAACAATCCGAAATATCAAGAAGCAATGAACATTTATTATAAAAAACATGTATGCAGATTAGAACAGTGGCCTGAATGTTTGAATAAAGCTTTTGAAAATTTTGGGACCGAGGTATACAATGCTATGTGGGGTCCATCGGAATTTACCGTAAATGGAACATTAAAAAATGCGGATGTTATAGATAAATTTGCAAGAATTAATATTCCAATTCTTTTAACATGCGGAGAATATGACGAATCAACCCCTGCAGCTAATCAATATTTCGCATCACTAAATTCTTATGCTAAAGTCATTGTTATTAAAGATGCATCGCATGAACATCACTTAGAGAAGACAGATGAGTATTTATACATCTGCCGTGAGTTTCTTAATCGATAATCTCTATTCCTTTGATGAAAACAACCGAATGAATTTGACTATTGTCTTCTAACCAAAGCGGAAATATCATTTACAACGTAGGGTGTTGAAAAGTTTATATATTGTTTTCTCTCTTCGGTTATGTTAAAATTAGATAAAGCAATATCAATTTTACCGGATTGAAGTGCGGGTATTAAACTTTCAAAACTCATATCCATAATTTCAATTCTCTTCCCCAGTATTTTACCAATTCTTAATGCAATTTCAATATCCAAACCAGTTATTTTATTATTATAAAGAAAAGTATATGGTTCAACCTGAGCACATGTGCCAAGTTTAATTATTCCATTAGCTCCATCATTCTGTATATTATCGATGCCCGGTACTGTTTTATACTCGGTTTCTATCCATTTATCCTTCAATTCTCCAAGGGTTCCTTCCCGTTCCAAAATTGCTAAAGCTTCATTAAAATCAGCAAGCAGCTTATTATTATTCTTATTGAATGCCGCAGCTACTTCAACACTTGCTACCGGTTGATCTAAAATTGTTAACTCGGGGTTGCTTTTAACAATATTCAACAAAACATCTTTGATATATACAAAGGCATCTGCTTTTCCAATTTTTACTGCATACGCAGCGTCTGCGGAAGCAACTATATCAAGAATTTTTGCGTCCGGGAAATTTTTTCTTGATGCAATATCCCCCGCTGAACCGGTCAGAACTGCAATCCGTTTATTGCTTAATTGTGATAGTTCAGTAATCTTTTCCTGTTTTTGAGAACATGATACAAATGTAAAAACCATTATTGATAGTAAAAATATTTTTTTCATTTTCATCCTCTTTTAATAAACATGCTAAGTTTATTTATATCTTCTCTTCTTTGAAACTCTATTTTCTCTGTTTTATTTTTTATTATCATAGCTCCAATATCATCCGGTTCAGAATTTTCAATTATATTCTTCTCATCACCTAAGTACTCAAAAATTATTTCAATATTATTATGTTTTTCGGAGTATGCAACTCTTAAATCTATATTCATTGTTTCCATTTGAGATTTATACAGTACTAATAATTCTTCTACTATTAATAAGATATCATTTATAGTTCTGTGGGAGAATGCATGCTTTTCGCAAAACATTTCAATCTCGGCATTCATCTTGTATAAATCAAAATCCGGACTGGCAATATGATAATTAAAACTTCTTATTCTATTAATAAATGCTTTTGTTTTTTCTTTTTGAGGATTTTTGAAAATTTGTTCCGGCGGACCATCCTCATAAATCAGACCTTCATCCATATACAAAACACGGTTGGAAACATCCCTTGCAAAATCCATTTCATGCGTGACAATTGCCAAAGTCATTCCTTCTCTTGCCAATCTTCTAATTACGGCAAGTACTTCACTAACCATTGTTGGGTCCAATGCAGAGGTAGGTTCATCAAATAAAATTATTTCCGGGTCCATTGAAAGACACCGTGCTATTGCTACCCGCTGTTTTTGTCCGCCAGATAATTCTTCTGCAAAACTTTCAGCTTTTTCAGCTAACCCAACAATTTTTAACAATTCCATCGCCTTTTTTTCTGCTTCGGTTTTTTCTTTACCAAGAAGTTTAATAGGTCCAATTGTTAAATTTTCCAGAACTGTAAGATGATTAAACAAATTAAACGATTGAAATACCATACCCATTTTTTGGCGCATCTTTGGTACGTCCGTATTCTTATCAAGAATATCAATTTCATCAATAAATATTTTTCCACCGGTTGGCATTTCAAGTAAATTAAGGCAGCGGAGAAATGTACTTTTACCTGTTCCAGAAGGTCCGATAATTGATATTACTTCACCTTTGTGTATTTCGAGATTTATATCTTTTAAAACAGTTAGGTTACCGAATTTTTTTTCTAAATGTTCAACTCTTATCATTTTCTTATGCCCGGCTTGTTTTGAATTTTGGATTAGTTTTTCGTTCTATGTAACCCAGCGAAAACATTAACAACCAAGAAATTACAAAGTAAAGAACGGCAACCATTATTAATGGAAAGAATGCATCGAAGGTGCGGCTCCGGATTATATCACTTGCTTTAGTTAAATCCTGAACGGCAATGTAACCCACAATCGATGTCATTTTAACAAGAGAAATCATCTCTCCCTTGTAAACCGGAAGTATTCTTCTTGCTGCCTGAGGCAAAACGATATATATAAATGTTTTAACTTTGGTAAACCCGATTGCAATTCCCGCTTCGGTTTGTCCTCTATCAACACCTTCTATTCCCGTTCTGAACATTTCGGAAACATATGCTGCAAAATTTAACCCGAAAGCAATTACCGCAACAAATACAGGATCAATATCTACCGATGCAAACACCACATAAAAGATTATCATTAAAACAACCAGGACAGGTGTACCTCTTAAAATAGAGATATAGATCCGTGCAATAATTAATAGCACCTGATTGTGCGACATTCTCATAAAGCAGATCAATCCGCCAAGAAGCGTTCCGAAAATAGTTGCCAGTATTGATATTATAATTGTTGTTTTCAATCCATCAATAATTAACAGGTATCTGTTCTCCTGGATTATGTTGCTATGAAAGCTTTCTGCAATACTCTTTAAAAATGAGTTTTCCAAAAACGACTCTTCATTCTTTTCAACTATTTTTACGGTATTACCATTTGTTTCCAGATTCTTATTAAGAACTAATACTGCTGTTTTAAAAACATTATAACTATCGCAAAACGCTACGTGCTTTTTTCTTTCTTCAGTTATACTTATTCCATCTGCAATAATATCGGCTTTACCCGAAGCCAATGCGGCAATAAGCGAAGCAAATTCCATCGTATTAATTTTTAGATTATACCCCTTACGCTGTGCAAATGTTTTAATTAATTCTATATCGAAGCCAACATGTTCACCATTTACTATGGCAGAATTTGGTAAATCTCCTACAGCAACCGCGAGTGTTATTCTTGGAGCATTTTTATCGGATTCAAACTTAGGCATTACGGCTATTTCAGGGTCATCAATGAACCATCGTTTATATATTATATCATAAGTTCCGTCTGCTCTAATTTCTTTTAAATACTCATTGAAGTTATTTACCAATTCCGGGTTGTTTTTACTAAAACCTGCTGCAACAGGAAGCGTTAAAGCATCTTCGGAAAGAATTCCTATTTCGGGATTTGTCCTTAACATTAATTGTGCAGAGACAAGATCCATCAATGCAACATCTATCTTTCCCATCTTTAAGGATAAGATTATATCTGCAGGTGAATTAAATCTTTTAATATTTGCGTTAGGATAATTCTCTTCAACAAATGTATCGTGAATAGTACCGGCATATACACCAACAGTCTTATCGGCAATATCATCCAATACTTTCATTTTCTTAATGGTTTCATTCTTTACATCTTCTTTACGAATAAATAAGCTTGCACCAAGTTTTATGTAAGGATCCGAGAAATCAATTTGTTTTTTCCGTTCTTCTGTAATCATCAACGTACTGGAAATCATATCTATTTTATCAGTAGCCGCCGCCATAATTAAACTGCCGAAATCCATATCGGAAAACTTTAACTCTTTACCAAGATATGCCGAAAACCGTTCGGCTAACTCGATATCAAAGCCCACTATTTTATTATTCTTTACTGCAGTGAAAGGAAGACCTTTATCACTAACAATACCAACCCTCAGAATTCCATTGGCTTTGGAATTATTTATAACCGGTGAATCAGATTTCCCTTCAGTAATCCATCGTTTAACTAAATCATCATATATTCCATTATTTACTATTTCTTTTAAAAATTCATTAAATTTTTCGCGAAGTACACTATTTCCTTTATTAAAGCCCATACCAACTGGAACGGCAAATAAGGTATCGCCCGCTATTTGAAGTTCGCTATCGTTACGAATTATTTCATATAGACTTTCGGTATTATATATTGCCGCATCAACTTTACCGGTCTTAACAGCAAGAATAATTTCCGGTGGAGTTTTATATTGAAATATTTGGGCATTGGGAAGGTTTTCTTTAGCATAGAGATCGTGCGTGGAACCAATTAAAACACCAATCTTTTTATCCTTGTAGTCTTCTATCGTTTTTATTTGAATTGATTTATCATCAACTCCCTCTTCGTCTGAGCGCTTAACAATAATCACCTGTGAATTTTGAAAATATGATTGGGTAAAATTTACAGATTTAGCCCGCTCTTCGGTTGCAGTCATCCCGGCAACAATTAAGTCAACTTTACCGGATTGAAGTGCAGGAATTAGCGCAGAAAATTTCATGTCGAAAAATTCAACCGGTCTATTTAATTCAGAAGCAATTCTTAAAGCCAACTCACCATCATGCCCGGTAACTTTTTGATTTTTATCAACAAAACAGAAAGGTTCTCGTGTTGCGCTTGTTCCTATTCGTAATACTTTTCCTTCCTTTGGTAATTTAATATCAGCTTCATCATAAGGCGATAAATCTGTTTTCATCCATCGCTGCTTCATATCTTCTAAAATACCATTGTCTCTAAGCTTGGTAATTATTTCATTTACCGAGTTAAGTAATTCATCCTCTCCTTTTCTAACTGCAATAGCGGTGTTTTCATAATCAACGGGTTCTTTAAGAATCATCAAATTTGGATTATGCTTGCAAACATTTAGTGCGGCTGGATATCCTGTTATTACAGCTTCTATTTGTCCGGATAGCAATGCGGCAACTCCATCCATAATATCATCAAAACTTTTTGTTGTTGTTTCAGGAAATCTTGTAAGTGCAAGGTGTTCGCCTGTAGAACCGGTCATTGCCCCAATTGAAACGTCTTGTAAATCTTCAAGATTTGTTATTGGTTTTTTAGAATCGCTGCATCCGGAAACAAATAATAAAATAGTAAAAGAGGCAAATAAAAGAATTTTCTTTTTCATTGATCAACCTGTTATTCTTTAACTAAAGCGGCAATTCCGCCAATATAATACGGTTCTGAAAAAAGAACCTTTTGAGATCGTTCTTCGGTAATAGTAATACATGCGCCTATCATATCAACTTTTTCGGAAATTAATGCCGGAATCATTGCGCCGAAGTCCATATTAACTATTTCAAGTTTTTTATTGAGCCGTTGTGCTACGAGTGAAGCCAACTCTATATCCAAACCAACAATTTCATGAGTACCATCAACAAAAGAAAATGGCTCTGTGATAGCCGCTGTACCAAATCGTAAAACACCATCGTTACCTTTTCCAATTTCGGGCATTGGCTTTGGTGCACCTTGATCTGGTAACCATCTCTTCAACATCAAGTTATAATTTCCACTTTCTTTCAGTTCGCTAATTATATTATCGATAATAATTTTTAGTTCTTTATCCTCCAAGCGAACAGCGAAACCATAATTATCAGTTGTAATCATTTCGGGAAGAACTATTAAGCCAGGGTTTTTTGCGGCAATATTTTTTAGAATCGGCTCATCGTATGCAGCGGCATCTGCTTTTCCACCCTTAACTGCTATGCAAGCATCAAGTACACTATTAAAGTATTTGAATTTTGCATCCGGTATTTTTGACAATACAAGTTTATCTGCAACCGTACCGGTTGGAACGGCAAATTCTTTTCCGCTTAGTTGATTTAACCCTGTTATTTTTTCTCTTTCGCTGCATCCTAATAACGATGCAATGATTAGTACAAAAAACAAATTAAACAGTTTATTCTTCATAGTAATGTTCCTTTTCATTTTTTAAATACTGGAATACCGGGAAGGTTATTTAACCTTAACAACAAGAAGTGTTAAATCATCCGACTGTTCAAAACCGGCGGTAAATTTTTTAACATCGTTAAGAATTAATTCCTTGGCTTCTTCAGCGCTTTGATTTGAAAAAGTTTTACACAATTTTTCTAATGCTTCATCGCTGTACTCTTCTTCTTTAGAATTCATCGCTTCGGTAACGCCGTCTGTAAAAGTTATTATAAAATCCCCGCTCTGCAATTGAATAGTTTCAGATTGATAAGGAATCATGGTCTTCATCATTCCAAGAATTAAACCGCCGGTTTCAAGTTTTTTAATCTCGGCTTTTCTAATAAGTAAAGGTGGATTGTGTCCTGCATTCACATAAGTTAATTCTTGTTTCTCGTTTAATATACCCCAGAAAAAAGTTATGTAAGTTCCGGATACCGTACTTTCCGCAACAAGATCGTTCAATAATCCTGTTGCATTTGCTAAAGGTAAATTCTGTTTGCTTATTGATTTTAAATAAGCTTGAGAGTTTGCAACTAAAAGTGAAGCAGTAATTCCTTTGCCGCTTACATCGCCAATTGCAAAGATGGTATTTCTATTTTCTGTTTTTAATAGATCGAAATAATCGCCGCCAACTTGCTTGGCAGATTCACTGTATGCGGCTATTTCATAACCATCGGGTTGGATTATACTATGCGGAAGCAGATTTTTCTGTATGACCCTTGCTGTCTCAAGGTCCCGTTCAATTGCTTGTTTTTCCAAAGCTTCTTTAAATAATACTGCGTTTTCTATCGAGATAATTGCAAGACTTCCAACCGAGTTTATATATTCGATATCGTACTTTGAATACTCTTCTTTACTCTTTTTCCTTCCAAGAAGTATTAATCCCTTTGTTTCATTTTTTATCTGCATAGGAACAAGTAATTCAAATCCTGCGTGAAAAATTTCCGGGTAATCATTTTGGGTAAACTTAGCTTCAAGCAATTCTTTGTAATTAAGACCTGAAATTATTTTCTTTACTTCTTCTTCATTCATGCGCGATTCTAATACTTTTAGTTCCTTATCATAATAGAGAATTGCAAAATCGCTTACAAGAAATTGCCCTACAATTGAGAATACCAATAGTTTGCTTACATAATCCAATTCAAGAATTCCGCTGAATTCTTTGCTTAATTCATAAAGCTGGCTTAATTGTTCTATTTTAGAATCAACTAATTGCTTTGCATGTTGGTTGTTTTTTTCGGAAATAATGTTTTTGTAAAGAAGTTTTATTATTACAGTAAATAACCGGATAACCTGTTCATTACTTAAAATTAATTCTTTGTTAATAATAAGAGAGATTTCTGACGGTTCAAGAGAGATGATTTCATAATTTTCAGGATTATCCGGTGATCTGTTTAATCTAATTTTTAACTTTTCCGATTTAGAAATTATTTCCGCATTAGATATAAAAGCAAAATCACTACTTTTAAGTTCGGTTTCCAGGATATCCGAAAATAACCGTGCAATAGTAATAGGATCTTTCTGATGAATGTTGCCGTCAAGAATTGAAAATAAGTCCTTATTCATTAGGGTTTTCCGGTATAACATTAAATAATCCTGTAAACCCCGAAATATCGAAAACCTCTTTTATGTGGTCTTGCATTCCGGCAATTGAAAGCTTTTGATTGTTTTGACTTAATTTTTTTGCCGCAACAAGAAGTACGCGAAGCCCCGAACTGCTGATATATTTAAGATTTCTGAAATCTACAATATTCTCCTTTCCATGCTCTAATATTTCCAGTAATTGCTTTTCAAAATCACCGGATGTTGTTGAATCAAGTCTTCCGTCAACAATCAGAATATTGCTGTTCTCTTTTCTTTCGCTTTTTATTTCCATGATTACGTCTCCAGAATTTTTCTTGTTTATGTAAATAATTACAATACAACTCCAATAAAATGCATCTTTAATTAATATAAAGACTTAATGCTATGTTCTATTACTTAATATAAAAAAAAGTATCGTATTTATTTAAATCTATAGTAAAGAATGATACATTTATTTGGTAAATATTAAGTCAGATTTTTCGTAAATGCTGCTGTTGAATTTTAGTGATACAAACATTATTCTTGAACTCAAATAAACTGCTAACTCAATAGATTATCTATAAAGAAAGAGAGTTTACGCATGTTAATATTTGCACTTCTGATATTTTGTATAATATTCATAATTATTTCAACCACCAAGTATAACCTACATGCATTTCTTGCACTCTTAGCCGCTGCACTTTTATTTGGGATTCTTTCAGGTATGCCGCTCCAAGAAATTGTTGTTTCTATTGAGCAGGGTTTTGGGGGAACCATAGGCAAAATTGGTATAGTTATAATTGCCGGGGTTATTATCGGAGCCTTTCTTGAAAAATCCGGCGGGGCTTATTCTCTTGCAGAAAAAATCTTACAATATATCGGTAAAAAGAATGTTCCGTTAGCAATGTCGGTAATTGGTTACATTGTTTCAATTCCTGTATTTGCGGATTCAGGTTTCGTAATTCTTTCACCACTTAATAAAGTTCTTACAAAAAGAGCCGGTATCTCGTTAGCTGTTACTGCAATTGCGCTTGCTCTTGGTTTAATGGCTGCCCATACCTTGGTTCCGCCAACACCGGGTCCAATTGCAGCCGCCGGAATTTTAGAAGCCGATCTTGGTTTGGTTATTTTAATTGCAGTACCAACAGGAATTTTAGCTCTTTTATTTGGTTGGTTTTGGTCAATCAAATTTGCAAGTAAAGTAAATATTGATCCCAATCCCGAACTAACTGAATCCGATTTTAATATTCGATTAAAAGAAGCACCGTCTGCCGCACGTTCATTTTTACCGATCTTAATTCCAATTTTATTAATTGTGCTTAAATCAATTGCAGACTATCCTTCGCGTCCTTTTGGTGGAAATGATTTTTACTCGGTGATTAGTTTTATAGGGAATCCCATAATTGCGTTATTAATAGGAATTTTAATAGCAACAACTTTACCAAAAAAATTTGAAAGAAAAATGTTGTCGTCATCTGGATGGG
>Ga0123335_1006772_pt1 | contig 13146 bp, 11 predicted proteins | sample BiotimSIPDNA_2_FD_89707 | JGI IMG/M metagenome (GOLD analysis project Ga0123335, IMG submission 89707) | Anaerobic biogas reactor microbial communites from Washington, USA - Biogas_R2 time_0 SIP DNA | ecosystem: Engineered > Bioreactor > Anaerobic > Unclassified | place: Washington, USA... | reverse complement strand
GTCGCCACCCGCTACCCGCAAGTGACGTTCTTCATGGCGCATTCGTTTTCCGGCGACTTGCCCGGCGCCAAGCGCGTCGCCGATGCTTGCCCGAATGTCTATTTCGAGCTGACTAGCCTGCCTGGCCAGCATACCATCATCGAACGGCTCTGCGCTGACATCGGCAGCCATCGCCTGCTGTTCGGCACTGACATGCCCTGGTTTGACGAATACCAGCACGTGGGCGGCATACTCTCGGCAGATATCAGCGAGGACGACAAGCACAATATCCTCTATCGCAACATAGAGAAATTACTGGGAAAGGACTGGTGACGCCATGCAGAACATGAAAATCGGCATTCAGCTCTATACTATCCGCGAACCGCTGAAGCAGGACTTCAAAGGCGTTATGCGCGACCTCGCACGCCTTGGCTGCGACGGCGTTGAATTCGCGTTTTATTTTGGCGACATGGCGCCGGATGAGTTGGCCGCCTTCCTGAAGGAGACCGGCATCAGCACCTGCGGCATGCATGTCAACGCCAAGGAGTTCGACAATCCGGCCAACCAGACGTTTGACTACGCCCGCGCACTCGGCTGCAAATATGTCACAATCAGCCATGGCGGGCCTTTCCGCGACACCCTCGAAGACACGATTCGCATCTGCGCCAAGGCGGGCAAGGAAGCAGCAGCCCAGGGGCTGACTTTTACTTACCACAACCACGCCGCCGAATTCGAGAAGATTAACGGCGAGTATGCGCTGGATATCCTGTTCCAACGCACTGACCCAGTCCAGGTTCAGGCTGAACTCGACGTCTACTGGATTGTCAAGGGCGGCGAATGCCCGGTCCGCTATATCAAGAAGTACGCCCAGCGCTTGCCCCAGATTCATGTAAAAGACATGGCCAAGGACGAGGAAACCTTCACTGAACTCGGCCAGGGCCGCATCGACCTCCCGGCTGTCGTCGCCGCTGCCCGCGGCACAGTCTGCCAATGGCTCATCTATGAACAGGATGTCTGCCAGCGCCCGCAGTTCGAAAGCGCTAAAATCAGCCTCGAATACCTTCGCCAGATTGTGAAAAAATGACCCGGCCCTCAGGCGCCAGCCGCCCGTAGAAACGTCATTTCAGAAAAGGAACTCCATGCGCACTATCGGCACCCAAGTCCGCGGCATACGCTGCCCGATTTTCCGTCCGGGCGACGATTTGGCCGAGCGGGTCATCGACGCCTTGCTGACGTCTTGCAAGCAAGCTAACTACCAGCTCAATGACCGCGACGTACTCGGCATCACCGAGTCCGCCGTCGCCAGAACGCAGGGAAACTTCATCACCGCTGACCAGATCGCCAAGGACGTCCGCAGCAAATTCCCGTCCGGCGAAATCGGGGTGACTTTCCCGATTTTGAGCCGTAACCGCTTTGCCGTCATCTTGCAGGCGATCGCGCGTGGCGTTGACAAGGTCCACCTGCTGTTCAGCTATCCGGCTGACGAAGTGGGCAACCACCTGATGGACCCGGAAGTGCTGGACCGGACGACGGTTAATCCGTATACGGATGTCCTGGACGAAAAGCACTACCGGGAATTGTTCGGCGCCAAGGTGCTGCATCCGTTCACCGGCATCGACTACGTTGACTTGTACAAGAAAATCGTCGGCGCTGACAAGGCCGAGATTCATTTCGCTAACGACGTCTGCGCTATCCTGCCTTTTTCCCGGCAGGTGCTGACGGCCGACATCCATAGCCGCGCTCGGAGCAAACGGCGCCTGCAAGCCGCCGGCGCCGAAATCGTGCTGGGGCTGGACGACCTCTGCACAACGCCAGTCGAACCAGGAGCAGGCTATAATGCTGACTATGGCCTGCTTGGCTCCAACAAGTCAGACGATGAGGAAGTCAAGCTCTTTCCACGCGACTGCCAGACCCTGGTGGAGCGGATTCAGGCGCGCCTGCTGGAATTGACCGGCAAGCGCGTCGAAGTGATGGTCTATGGTGACGGCGCTTTCAAAGACCCGGTCGGCAAAATCTGGGAACTGGCCGACCCGGTCGTCTCGCCCGGCTTCACGGCTGGCCTGCGAGGCACCCCGCATGAAGTGAAATTGAAGTACCTGGCGGACGAGATGCAGAAGAAGACAAAGGACGACGCGGTAGTCAACGCCACTATCCAGGAACGCCTCCGGGATAAGAAAAATACCGGCCAGGTGGGAGAAGAGGAATCCCTGGGAACCACGCCGCGACAGCTGACCGACCTGCTCGGCAGCCTCTGCGACTTGACCAGCGGCTCCGGAGACAAAGGAACGCCAGTCGTCCTGATTCAAGGATACTTTGATTGTCTGGCTGACGACTAAATGCTAAGCGCCGTTTTGTTTGACGATACCGCAATATTCCAAAGATAGTGAGCGGCCGACCGGCTTGCTTGCATGACTATGAGCGCCAAGAAATCACCGCAATTTTTCATGACCGTGAGTTCAGCCCTGCTCCTGATTGGCGGGCTGGCCGCTATCTTGATGCATGCCCAGCTGAGGATCAGCCTGAAGCTGGAGCAGCGCCTGGCAGCCACCGTGACTAAGACGGCGCGGGACATGCTAAGCCTGCTGGAAAGGCCAGGAAGTCTCCATCAGAACAGTCAGGACGAGGAACGCCGACGCCAGGAATTGCTGCAAGACGCAGCTGATTTGCGCCAGAAAGCAGGCGTCATCCAGGATTTGAAAGCAGCCGGCGACAGCACCACAGAAGTCGATGAGGCTCCCCAGGCGCCTGGATTGCCAGAGCTGATCGACCAATATGACCGGGAATTGAAACGACTCCCGGAAAAGCCGTCCGGTGCGCAGTGGCAAGCCGTGGCCGCCGAACAGGAGAAGATCAGGCAGGCGTTGCTGGAGGTCATCTTAGAGCAACAGGAACGCCAGCTTCGTTTCATGCGGGTCAGCCGACGTCACCTTGATATCGCCATCTGGCTGCTGGCCGTAGTGACGTCAGGAGTTCTCTATATGACCTTGAAAGGCCATTCGCGCCTACAAGAACTGCTGGTCCAGCCGTTGGAAAAAATCACCAGCCTGCTGCGCACCGCCATCAATAACCCAGCTGAGTTCATGGCTCTGCCAGGCCAGGAGAATCAGCAACTCGACCACCTGGCCAGCCTGTGCAATACTATCATTGCCGAACGCCTGCGTACGGAAGACGCTAGCCGCAGCCAACTGGCAGATATGCGCAAAACAGCTGACAGCCTGATCGAAGTCTTCCCAGAACCGACTATGGCACTGGCCGGCAGCCAGGAAATCTTCCTCGCCAATCAAGAAGCATGGAAATGGCTGGCCAACGAAGCCGGAAAAAGCATGCGACAACATCTGCTGGATGCAATCGCCGCCAAAGCCGAAGAATTCGAATCGCACGGCAAGCGCTTCACCTTGACGACACTAACGCCAGCACAGGGAAGAACCTCGCCGCTGCTCGCTATCTATCAATTCAAGCAAATGAAGCCAGCCGAAACGCAAAGCTGAATGCTGAATGGTGAATGCTGAATGGTGAATGGTGAATGCTGAGGGGCGAGGGGTGTATGTAGCCCCCATCCAAAAAGGATTTTCTTCAAAACGGCACTTATGTGTCACCCCTGGCGGGGCTCAAAATTATTATACGCCTCACCCAGGGCTTCGCTACGCTCACCCTGGGCTTTTATGTTGCTGGCCCTTTGGGCCGCCAGGCTTACATACGACAATCAGCGTCCATAACGTCCGCAGCTCTGTAGCTGCGGACGTTGGTGGACGGTAGAGCGAAAACATGCGTCCTCCACAGGCTTCTACAGGCTTCCAGCCGGCAAAAATGCATCATGCTTATAGTCATATTCTTTTGCGCCGTAGGCGCTTAACCATGCTTAACCCCAGGCTTCAGCCTGGGGATAGACGTGCCCCAAAACTGGTGCCTTGTAAAGGCACTACAGAAGACTGACCCATTACCTTTCATCGCCATAATGCCGCACATTAACCATTTTTTTACAGCAAGAGTGGGAAAAAAAATACAATTGGCAGTATATTCTTGTTTATACCCGTGCTCCAGAGCCGGTTTGCGGATGAATCCGATCTGGGGTGAGCCCTCCATCTAACAGCATCAAGACGCAAAGGACAGTTACTCATGGAAGATTTTTTTGTCGGCTTAAGTCAACTTGATTTTGGCCATATCGTCATGTTTGTCATCGGCTTGGCGCTGATTTGGGCTGCCATCTACAAAGAATACGAGCCGATGTTGCTGTTGCCGATTGGCTTCGGCGCCATCCTGGCGAATTTCCCTGAGTCGTCCGCAGTCGGTGAACATGGTGTGCTTACTTATTTGCTGAATAACGGTATCAAAAACGAGTTGTTTCCGACGCTGATTTTCGTCGCCATTGGCGCGATGATGGATTTCGGGCCATTGCTGCGTCGGCCATTCATGCTCACTTTCGGCTTTGCCGCCCAGATTGGCATCATCTGTACGATGTTCCTGGCGCGCTTTCTGGGATTCAACTTGGGGCAGTCGACCGCTATCGGCATCATCGGCGCTGCTGACGGGCCGACCTCGATTTTTGTGGCGACGCGCATGGCGGCCGACATGCTCGGGCCGATTTCAGTGGCGGCGTATTCCTACATGGCTCTGGTGCCGCTGATTCAACCGCCGGTGGTGCGCCTCCTGACTACGAAGTCAGAACGCCTGATCCGAATGCCGTATCAAGGCGGCGACGTCTCTAAGACAACGCGCATTATCTTCCCGATCGCTGTCACTATAATTGCTGGGCTGATAGCGCCGATGTGCGCCGCCCTGGTCGGCATGCTTATGTTCGGCAACCTGGTCCGCGAATGCGGCGTGCTGGAGAGACTGTCGAAGTCAGCCCAGAATGAACTGGCTAACTTAGTCACCCTGCTTTTGGGAATCACTATCGGCTCCACCATGACGGCAGATAAATTCCTGACCCCGGCGACGCTCAAGATTATGGCCCTCGGGCTGGGCGCGTTTATCTTTGACACTGCTGGTGGCGTCATCTTCGCCAAAATCGCCAATCTCTTCCTCAAGGAAAAGGTCAACCCCATGGTCGGCGCTGCCGGCATTTCCGCGTTCCCGATGTCAGCCCGAGTCATTCAAAAGATTGCCCAGGACGAGGACCCGGGCAATGTGATTCTGCCGTACACGGTCAGCGCCAACGTCGCCGGGCAGATCGGCTCCGTGTTTGTCGGCGGTCTGCTGCTGGCTTTCTCTACCTGGATGATCGCCAACGGCTATGATATCCTGCCCGAGAGCGTTCTTAGCATCTTTGGCAAGTAATCGCCAATGAGCAACAAGGAGGAGGCGCGATGAAAGTCATTAACTTCGGCTCCTTGAATCTTGATTACGTGTACCAGGTGAAAACCCTCGCCCAGCCTGGCGAGACCGTCCCCTGCGATACGATGACCAGGTTCCCCGGCGGAAAAGGCGCTAATCAGTCCGTGGCGCTCGCCCGAGCCGGCATCCAGGTCTGGCATGCCGGAATGCTCGGCGCTGGCGACGAATGGATGCGCAGCCTGCTGCAAGAGGCCGGCATCGACATCCGCTTCGTCAGACTTTCAGAAACCTGGCCAAGCGGCCATGCCATCATCCAGGTGGACGCCCGAGGCATGAACAGCATCATCGTCTACGGCGGCGCCAATCAGCATATCCCGCATTCGTTCATCGCCCAGGTGCTGGACGAAGCACAGGAAGGCGACTGGCTGGTCTTGCAAAATGAAATCAACCTGACCCCAGAACTGCTCAAGGCAGGCAAGGCCGCCGGCATGAAAATCTGCTTCAATCCTGCCCCCTTCACCGCTGATGTCCTCGACTTCCCGCTTGATTGCGTTGACGTCTTCATTCTCAATGAAATTGAGGCCGCCGGATTGGCGCGGCGACCAGTAGGAATGGACCTCGACGACCTGGCCGAAGAACTCCAGGCGGCTTTTCCGGAAAGCATGATCTGCATCACCCTGGGTGCTGATGGCGCTGTCTGCCGGTCGCCGGAAACTGGCCTGGTACGGCAAAGCGCTTTCGCCACCCGGGTGGTTGACACGACTGCGGCCGGCGACACTTTTACCGGTTATTTCCTGGCCGAGATTGCACGGCGCGCCCCAGTCCAGGCAGCTCTGGAGATCGCTTGCAAAGCTGCTGCCGTAACCATCAGCCGACACGGCGCGATTCCGTCCATCCCCACTCGGCAGGAAGTGAACGACTTCATGACCTGACCAAGTGGATGTCATCATCATTTTAGGGAGAATTGGTCATGGGCGCATCGCGCATCAAACCCTTGGGGAACGCCCGCGAATTGCTGTGGGACATGGAGCGGATCGAGACTTTAGCCGGCAAGGCGGCTTTGACGCTGCACCGGCCAGAGTTCCGCGAAGCAGTGATCGTGCATGACCAGCCCTGGGAAGGCTCGACGTGCTGCTACCATACCGTGTTCCGCGATCCGGTCAATTATAAAATGTATTACCGCGGCGGAGACCGGCGAGGCGGAAAAAGCACCCACCCGGAAGTGACGTGCTATGCCGAAAGCGATGACGGCGTCACCTGGCGCAAACCCAACCTGGGACTATGCGCTTTCGGCGGATCACGCGCCAATAACATCATCCTGGGGGACGATCCCGCGACCCATAGCTTTACGCCGTTTTTTGACACTCGCCCAGACTGCCCGCCAGAGCAGGCTTACAAAGCCCTGGGCAGCTCAGAAGACGGCAGATGCGGCCTGTTGGCCTTTGCTTCCGCCGACGGCGTGAACTGGAGCCGACTTGCCAACGAGCCGGTCATCACCAAAGGCGCTTTCGATTCCCAAAATGTCGTGTTCTGGGACAGCAGCCGCCAGCTTTATGTGAGCTATTTTCGCGATTTGCTAAAATTCGCAGACGGTCGGCCATGCCGCGCTATCAAAACCGCGACGTCGCCCGATTTCCTGCATTGGTCCGAACCGGTCTGGCTGCGTTATGACGAGGGTACGCCTGACGAGGAACTCTACACTAACGCCATCCTGCCTTATCCGCGCGCTCCTGAAATCTATGTCGGCTTCCCCAAACGCTTTATCGCCAATCGGACTACGTGCTATGACAAAAGCGGACTCGGGTGGATACCTGGTCTGTCCGACGGCGTGTTTATGTCAAGTCGGGACGGCGTGCACTTCAAGCGCTGGACTGAAGCCTTTGTGCGCCCGGGCTTGCAGACGGAGCGGTGGGTCAATCGCAACAATATGACTGCCTGGGGATTAGTGGAAACCGCCCCAGAGCTGCCGGGAACGCCGCCCGTGTTTTCGCTTTATTCAACCGAAAATTATTACAGCGAAGGTGCTGTGCGACTGCGGCGCTTAGTCATGCGTCTGGATGGCTTTGTCTCGGTGCAAGCGCCTGCGAGCGGCGGCAGCCTCATCACCAAGCCCTTTACGTTCAGCGCCCCCGCAAGTCAAGAGCCAGTCACCTTGCAGCTGAATGCCTCGACCTCAGCCGCCGGTGGCATCCGAGGCGAAATCCTGTCCGCAGACGACGGGCGCCCCTTGCCAGGATTCGCGGCAGACGACTGCGAAATCCTCTTCGGCGACAGCATTGACCTGCCTATGCGCTGGCGCGGCGGCGACCTGCGGCCATGGAGCAGCCAGCCAATCAAGCTCCGGCTCGAATTGCAGGACGCAGACGTGTTTGCCTATCGCTTCGCGTGAAATAGCGGGATAACTCGTACAGGCCGCCTGCCGGTTGCCTGAATGATGTCTGTGGACGGTGTGGACATGGTGGACGTGGAGTCCGTACGTAGTTCAAGCTTTAGCTTGCCGTATGTGCCTCGCTTGCAGGAGCATGTAGTTCAAGCTTCAGCTTGCCGTATGTTTAGCGTTTCTGCCGCTATGCGGCTGGTTTCCTTATTCCCCCCCCCAAAAAAAAAAATCTGCGTCATTAGCGTAATCTGCGGATAAAATAACAGTTTTTCGCCCCTCGCCCGCCTGTCCACTAACATCCACGAATGTCCACGTCCACTGACCACTAAAGTCCACTAAAGTCCACAGTCCATCGTCTACTAACGTCCATCAAAGTCCACTAAAGTCCATTGTCCACTGTCCACTAAAAGCCTTTTTTGCGGTTGTTTTTGCGCCAGTTGTGACTATCTTATGGCATTGGCAATCGCATCTACAGTTTAGATAAAGATGGCGTTTTTATGAATTTGCTGTTGATCATAGCCCTTGTTCTCGGCGGGTGTCTCATGCTCGGCATTGAGCTATTTGTCCCGGGCGGGGTGATTGGTACCCTCGGCCTAGTCGCCTTAGTGGCTGGCCTGGCTGGCATATTCGTCAATTATGGCGCACTCGTCGGCATGGTCTCCACGCTTGTCATTGTCATTGTCGCCATTATCGTTTTCAAGCTTTGGTTTGCGTTTTTCTCTCGGTCGCGAATGGGTCGGAAATTTATGGCTTTGACCAACGCCGATGCAGAGAGCTGGCTTGGGTATGATCCTGGGTTGCAGGCGTTGGTCGGCCAGAATGGCGTCGCCCATACCCAGTTGAGACCGAGTGGCGTCGTCGTCATCAACGACAAGCGCTATCACGTCGTCACCCGCGGCGAGCTGATTGCGGCCAAAACTGCGATCACCGTCGTCGAAGTGCATGGCAATCGCATCGTAGTGGAAGCAGTTGAACAACAGTCAAACGAAAATATGGCCGGGGAACAGAAATGACTTTCTGAACGCCTGGCCAGCATGTCAAACTAAGGAGGACGCATCATGGCATTCGGAGCAATTGGCGGTTTTCTGGTAGTCGTGGCGCTGATCGCGCTGCTGATTTTCGCCTTTGTGTTTTTTCATTTCTTCGGGGTTTGGATTCAGGCATGGGCTTCCGGCGCCCACATCAGCGTGTTTACCTTGATCGGCATGTCGCTGCGAAAAGTCAACGCGGCTCTGATCGTGCGCGCCTACATCCAGCTGCGCCGGGCAGGGCTGCACAACATCACTACCGAGGAAATGGAAGGACACGCCATGGCCGGCGGCAACGTCCAGAATGTGGTCAATGCCTTGATCGCCGCGGATAAGGCCGGCATCCCTCTTGATTTCAAACGGGCGACCGCTATCGACCTGGCTGGGCGCGACGTGTTCGACGCCGTCCGCATGAGCGTCAATCCGCGCGTCATCGACTGCCCAGACCCGAGCAAGGGCCGGACAACGGTCGACGCCGTTGCCAAGGACGGCATCCAAGTCAAGGCCAAGGCTCGCGTCACTGTACGCGCCAACCTGGAACGACTCGTCGGCGGAGCCACTGAGGAAACTATTATCGCCCGCGTCGGCGAAGGCATCGTCACCACTATTGGCTCGTCGCCGTCCTATACCACAGTCCTTGAAAACCCCGACAACATTTCCCAGCGGGTGTTGGAAAAGGGCCTTGACAGCGGAACTGCGTTTGAAATCCTGTCGATTGACATTGCCGCCGTCGACGTCGGCGACAATATCGGCTCCCGCTTGCAGGCTGACCAGGCCGAGGCCGACACCCGTGTAGCGCAGGCTAAAGCCGAAGTGCGCCGCGCCGCCGCTGTCGCTGCTGAGCAGGAAATGAGGGCGAAAGTGCAGGAGATGCAGGCTAAGGTCGTAGCGGCCCAGGCGGAAGTGCCCTTGGCCATGGCCGCTGCGCTCCGGGAAGGCAAGCTCGGTGTGCTTGACTATTACCGCATGGAAAATATCAAGGCTGACACGGACATGCGCAACAACATCAGCGGTGAAGCGCCCAGCAAGGAGTAAGCGCTGAACCCTACACAGAATCTGCTGTCATGGAAACTCTTCTTACCATCATCATCGTCGCTGTGGCTCTCTTTTTGAAAGTTCGCCAGGGGATGAAGGCGTACCAAAAGAATCGCCCTGGGCAGCAAGGCCCGGATGGCAAGCTGCCTGACTTGTTCCCGCCGCCGCTGCCGCCCAGTCGCCAGCCGCCCGGCCCGGTTCTACGCCCGGCTCAGCCCCAGTCCCAGCCCCGGCCGCAGCGACCAATGACATTGCCGCAGCATGGCGAGAGTAGTCTGCCGCAGCTCTTGGATGAATTGCTGGGACTGGACATCTTGGAGTCGGAACCCGAAGAGATTCTGCCAGTGCAGCCTTCCAAGGCAGCGGCTGAAGAGGGCGGCAGCGGGTCGACCTTGCCGCCCCTGGCAGAGACCGCCTCCCCGGCGCAGCTGTTTAGCCAGAGCCTGGCGCCGGCTTTTCCCACTGCCCCCAAAAAACATCCGGAAGGGGGTCGTCGCAGGCCTTTCCGCATCCAAGTCCGCGGCAAGGCCGATCTTCGGCGCGCTGTCGTCCTCAGCGAAGTCCTGGGGCAGCCCAGGGCGTACGATGTCTGAAGGCGAAGAGGGATGAACCGCCAAGGCGCCAAGGACGCCAAGAATGTTTTTCTTGGCGTCCTTGGCGGTTTAATTATCAAGGCGCCTGTGTGCAGCCTGTACTATATAATTACCTAACGGCAAGCTGAAGTTTGAACTACGTACGGCGGCTTGAAGGCTGCCAGCGCTCATCACCACATTTTGCCCATTGACAATTATTTCTTCTTGTCACCCTTGTCGGCTTCTGCTTCGGGCGTTGGTTCATAGTCGTCGAAGAACAAGTGGTAGTTGATCATGTCGATGGAGTTTTTGAGGTTGATCATGTTCTGGGAGATTTTAGCTGCATCCTGGCTGTGCTTCATAGCCACCTTCTCCTGGCCGCGCTCCTCCGCCTTTTTAGCTTTCTCCTCATGCTCGTTGAACTTTTTGACGACCTGCTCATAGTTCTTGTCAATGGGCTTCCGCATTTTCTTGGCGATGTTGAATAATTTCTTTTTGTTTCTTTCGATTTTGCTGTTGATCTTCTTCAGTTTTTCCTCGGCGCGGCGGGCTTCCTTAGGGTCGTTGCCCGTCTGGAGCGCTTCGCGTTCCACGTACAAGGCAAGCTGTTCGCCGTACGCAGCCAGCAGCTCCGCGTTGTTCTTGTTTTTCTGGAACGACTCCAAGTACTCTTTCCGCACATTCGGGCATTTCAACGGGATTTCCAGCCCGTTGACGATCTGCGTCTCCTCGCCCGCCTTGGCCTCCTTGGCCTCCTTGGCGCCTTTTGCTCCCTTAGCGTCATTGGCCTGAAGAGGCTGAGCAAACATACAGGCAGCAATGAATAGGGTCAGAATTGAGACGTAATGTTTTAACATGTTGTACCATCCTTTGTTGACTTGCTTATGCTTTCTTGGGCGGATTAGGAATCGGTGGCTTGGAACCGGCCAGCGCGCCCACGCGGTCGTGCTATCTATAAAAATAGCACATCAACGCTTGATTAACAGTCCGCAAGGGCTATAGTAATGAAGATTTTCAGCAATGAGGGGCATTAGCTCAGCTGGCTAGAGCGTCTGCATGGCATGCAGAAGGTCATCGGTTCGACTCCGATATGCTCCACCATTCAATTTTATAAGCTCGTCAAGTCCAACGATTTGACGGGCTTTTTTTATTCCGCACAAGTGCCGTAGAATCAGCCAGTTGCGATGGTTTTACGCCACGTTCCTGCTGCCCTGCAGAGACTACTGTTTTGCCGCTTTTCCCGGCGGAAAGCCAGAAAACTCTGCCTTTGTCTCTGTAGCTAAAGGCTGGAGTCCTCAGCTTTATGCGAATTTTTTACTTGGGATTTTCGCACACATAAATGTGTCCTTTTTTGCAGAGCGCCAGTTTGTCGTCAGTCTCTATTTTGCCATTTTCAGGAGAAAGCTCAGGTCACGAAAGTTATTGCCCGTGGAGATATGCCTGCGATTTTGTGTTCAACTGGCGACCTCGGTTTGAAGATTATTAGAAATTGGAGCCGCTTGACGTAGGCATGAAGAAAGCTGGAGTAATCGATCACCGAAGAAGTGACCGGCGCAAGCCAGCAGAAGAATGAAGTTGCGTAGTTTACGTTTATACGGACTCTCTTTCGCCTTGGGTCTTTTCAACGATTTTCCAGAACTCGTCTTCGTCAATGATTCTGGTTTGTGCTCCCATGACGATATTCTCTTCTGCCTTGGTGATCTTGCTTGTTCGTCCGAATTCACCGGTGTCACCAACAACAAGGAAGTCCAAGGTCCGCGTGGCAGACTTCTTGGCTGACCCTCCAAGACTTTCGATGAGAGCTTCAGCATCTTCTCGTTCCATTCGGGCAAGATTCCCAGTGATACAAACCTCAGCACCACGGATATCCAAGACCGGATTCTTCCTCCTTTTTTCCCAATACTCCTGAATATTTCCGACCCTCTTCTGGGGAACCACAGGGCTTCTCGGTTTTGGCATGATTGATGCGAGGTAATCGGGTGCAAAAATAAAGGGGATCGTCTCATGGATAGGCAACGCCTGCACTGACGAGCAGCGGCAATGCAGACAGTAGGTCAACGCAACATCCCATGCATTGTAATACAACAGGTTTTGTAATGCCTCATCGGCACCATCATATTGAAATCGTTTCCATAACTTGATGGCTGTAGCGCCATCTACGTTGTCAAGTTCAGGAGGGCGAGGAAAGCAGCAGGTTTCACCGATCTTCTTCAGCCCTCCAGTCAAGCCGTGTTCTTTAGCCTCATGCATGAGGTCAAGATGGTTGAAATGCGGATTCACTCCGAACTGGCTGGTGATCTTGGGTTCATCAAACGCCTTACCGTTAAACGTTACGACTTGAGAAGAATGCTGCCAGAACAGAATAAATTCTTCTGGATTATCCTTCCCGTTTATCCACGAATGCCACTCATCATCACACCACCACACGATAGTTGAAATTTCCGCGTAGGACTTCGTGGGTGCAGCAGTTGTCTCAACATCGACATACATCGAGCCAATGACTGGAGAAGCAACGACCGAGCAAATAAAAGTACGGTTGCAGGCAGAGCATTCGAGATGTAGATCAAGATGCTCTGCCTCAATTTCGTACGATTGCTTGCAGAAAGGGCATACTGTATTCATTCGTTTATCTCCTCAGTCTGACTTGGATATGTATGAAGCGCTGACACAATGAGGCAGGCGCAAAGATCGGCATCTGTTTCACAAGGAGAGATAGAATCGGTAGACAAAAATGACTGCCTCTCTAGTTTGACATTTGCCTGACTCAGTGAAACCAAACAATTTTTGTTCCCCCCAGCAGCCTCGATGATTTTATTCCCACTGTAGTATCAGATACTTATACCTTTGGGTTTATTAATTTAGCAAGATAGAAACCAAT
>Ga0123335_1006771_pt1 | contig 13147 bp, 7 predicted proteins | sample BiotimSIPDNA_2_FD_89707 | JGI IMG/M metagenome (GOLD analysis project Ga0123335, IMG submission 89707) | Anaerobic biogas reactor microbial communites from Washington, USA - Biogas_R2 time_0 SIP DNA | ecosystem: Engineered > Bioreactor > Anaerobic > Unclassified | place: Washington, USA... | reverse complement strand
TGAGGAATTGGACATGACTTTAGACGAATTCGCGGTCGCTTTTGCGCTCAACGACGCAGAAAAGCAATTCCTGGCTGACCATCGTTTTGACGGCATCATGGCGTCATTTAATGGCTGCCCGTCCTTTGTCCAACCTGGTTTTTATGAGCCCTTGCTGGCAAAATTAAAGCGTCACGGCAGCCAGTTGAAAGCCTTGCTCGGCCCCTTGACCATGCAAATCCGCGCTGACGAACGCTTGCAGAAGTTCTGCCACCTGACCCACTATCTGTGGTATTCCGGCAAGGAAGACATTCCGGCCTATTCCGCGCCCATGCCAAAGGCGGATGCGTTGCTGTCCAGTGACCAGGCCGGCTTGGTGAGCTGCTTGATCGCCCTGAGCGCGTATCCGCTCTGGCTGGCGACTTATACTAAGCTCGGCGTACCTGCGTGCTATGCTGACGCCTGTTTGCTGTATTTTGACGGCGCGGTTGATGAATATCGCGCTGGCCACGACGGCGTTTATGGCGTGGCGGCCTCCAAGCTGAACTGGGTGCGTCACTATGTGCGCGGCAGGCTGTTCCGTATCGGTCGCTTTGAATTCATGATGCAAGAGCCGCTCGCGTCCCTGCCAGCAGTCTATCGCGACCAGACTAACGGACGCCTGGTCGCACTCTGCCGACCGGATTGGCGCCTGCGCTCCGATGGACTGCTGCAATGGCGGGACGAAGACCCTGCTGACGCCTACCTCGTCACCCGCCTGGAAAATAGCCCTGCCAGCGTCAAAGGCACGCCGATTGACCCGCGTGGCTTTGCCCTGGTTAACCAAACCCTGGAACTCGACCGGAAACGCTTTGCGCCCCTGTTCGCCCCTTGGGACTTGGTGCCCGGACTCCATATCCCTGGCGGCGGCGGCATGACCCCCGAACTTTGCGCCGAATCCTTCCGCGAAGCCAAGGTCTTCTTCCAGAAGTATTTCCAGCGGGACATCCCGGCTGTCACCTGCTTTTCCTGGATTTTCAATCCTGATTTTGAGAACGAACTGCCGGAGTCAAATCTGGCCAAGCTCATGCGGGAACTGTATTTGTGCCCATTTCCATACTCTGGAGGCGTCGAGGGATTGCAATTCGTGTTCGGCCGTTCCGACGCTGATTGGAGCGCATATCCACGCGACAATAGCCTTCGCCAGGCTTTCCACCGCCTCCGCGAATCAGGCCGACGTCTCAAAGCCGGCGGCATGATCATCGAAGACCTGGGCATCAAGAATTTCGGTACGCAGCATTATCGCCGCCAGTTCGCGGTCGGAATGACTTCCAAGTGAATGCGGCCGCATTCCCAGCTGCAACTGTAAAGACAGCCGCTATGTACACCATAATCCCCGTCGGCCCCGTGTCTGGCAGCGATGCCTTTTTGCTGACCACATCCACTCACGCCGCCTTGTTTGACACTGGCTTTGCCTTTGCCGCCAAGGCCATGCTGTCGTCGGTCGCCAGCCATCTCGGCGGCCGACCGCTCCAGTACATCCTACTCACGCACTCGCATTATGACCACGTCTCTGGCAGCGTCGCCGTCAAAAGACGCTGGCCTGAAGCCCAAGTCGTAGCCAGCGCATACGCCGCTAAAATTCTAGCCAAGGAATCAGCCCGTGACGTTATCCGTACGATGAACGAGCATGCCGCCCGTGAACATGGCGTTGACGATTATGAAGACCTGCTCGCTGAACTGACGGTTGACCGAACCGTCGTTGAGGGGGATGTGGTCGATATGGGCGACTTGCAGCTGCGCGTCCTCGAATTGCCTGGCCATACCCGCTGCTCTATCGGCTTCTACGACGAGCAGGCCAAACTTCTGCTTGGGTGCGAGACGCTCGGCGTGATTTCCGGGCCTGAGCTGGTCATGCCTTGCTGCCTGGTCGATTACGATAGCACCAGGCAGGCCATTGCTAGAGTCCGGTCTCTGGCGGTCGACAGCTTGCTGGTACCGCATCACGGATTGCTGGAAGGCGAAGAATGTCAGCGCTTCCTGGCGGCGGCTGACTTTTGGCTGGCAGAAACACGCCAGCGCTTGCAAGCCGCGCACGGCCAAGGCAAATCAGAGGAAGAAATGCTGCAACTCCTGAAACAGCAGTTCTACACCGACCTGACCAGGCGCTGCCAGCCAGAACCAGCCTTTGACCTGAATGCCAGCTACATCATCGCCCAGATGCTGAAAAAAGACGCCTGAAAAGGTGGACATAGTGGACGGTCGCAGCCGCACGTACCATACGTAGTTCAGCTTCAGCTTGCCGTATGTTTCGCGCTTTTAGTGTTTCAGCAGCTGCGGGCGCAACACATCCTAACAAAATCTGCGTCATCAGCGTCATCTGCGGATAAAGCATCAGCCTACTTCTGGCTGGCGCGCAGCAGCAGGTCTGGCGAGGTTGACAGTACCGGCTTCAGGCCTTTGCCCATGAGTACATGGCAGTCTTCGACTGTGCCTCCGATGTCAAGGCACCAGACTTCCGCTTTGGCGTCAGCCGGGCGCTTGATCCGCAGCAAGGCGGCTTCGGTGTCCTTGGCCGTCTGCACGATGCGTCCAGCAGCGTCCAGCAGCGACACCTCCTTGAGCCGCTCTACGGCATTTGCTCCGCTGAAGACTACCACCGTGTCCACAACACCGGCCGGCACTTCAAAATACAATTTGGCGCGCGGGCTGATCATCGCTAAGTCTGGGCTGGCGACTAGGCCTTGGCCAGGATGATCGCTCCAGACCGACGCCCTCTGCCCAGCCGTCCGAATCAGGAATTTATACATGCCATCCTGCGCTGCCGTGGCCGTGATCGTCTTTTCCGAACCGTCCGTCATCATCGTAATGCTTTCGACGGTTTTGTTTTTCGGGTCCTTCAGCTCAAAGGTCGTCTTGGCCGGTTTCCGGCCAGGAACAACCGGCTCAGCCTTGACCCAGATGGAAAACTGATCGCCCTTCTTGGCCAGGAGCAGCAACGTATAGCTCCCGCGCAGATTCAGTGTCGGCACTTTTGGATTATGGACATCGCCGGTCACGGTCGGCGCAACCAGCCCGTCCAGCGTCTCCTTGGTCAACTCGATTTTCTCACGCTGGGACGGCGGCATCATTGCCAAAACCGGCGCGACATCGTATTTTTCGCCGTTTATGGTGACATCGACTTGCACGTCTTTATTCACGCCGCAGCCGAACAAAGGCTGGAAGCGGACTGGGGCGCGCCCTGGCTGGTCATCGATGACGCGGAGATTCTTCACCGCGATATTGCCGATGTCTGGCGACAGGATGGTCGAGGAGGTGAAAGTCAGGGCTTCCTGTTTCTGGCCGGTATTGTCAATCGTGCAATCAGTCATGGCAAAGGAGAAGCCCTCCCCTACGTCAGCTACCCGCATATTGATTGTCTTGGAACCAGCGATGCGGCAGTTTTCAAATGCGATGGCACCTAACAGGAGATTATCCGCCTGGCGCTTGTTGGAAACCATCGCCCCCGAGTTGTTGCCGTTGAATTCGCAGTTGCGCACGGTGATGGACACTGGCCTCGAACTGCCATCAAGATTGGGCAGATACGCCGTGAATCCGCTGCCAGCATTGCCGTTGAACGTGGAATTTTCCAAGACGCAATGGATCAGGCATTCGTTGTTGAGATTAGGCTCGAAGTCAATGCCGGCCTCGGGCGGCGTGCCGCTGGTATTGTCAAAATGGCAATTTCGGATCAGCAGGTTTTCACAGGAAATGACGCTGATGCCCTGGCGAGCGTGGTTAAGGCAGGAGGTGTCCTCAATCAGGACATTGCGGCAGCCATGGCCGACATAGATGCCATCGCCGCCAGACGAAGTGATGGTCATGCCGCGGAAAGTCACGCCGTCATTGTTCATAAGGCGGAACGCATGCCGATGCCCGCCCTGGAAGCGCGCGTCAATCTGGCGATATTCCTCCTTGTTCATAGTCACCTGCGAGTCTTTCTGGCCGATGAAGGTGATGTTCTTACGGCCGGTGACGGCAATGAAGGCATCGGGCCGTTTGGGGAAAGCTCCGGGCAACGCCCGCAGGGTGACGCCTTCCGCGAAGACAATCGTCAGGTTGTCCCGTTTGATGTACAGGCGCCCGGCCAGCCATTCGGCGCCGACTTGGTCAATGATGACTGTTTCCGCGTCAGAGTCAAACGCTGCTTGCAGGCATTTAGTGGCGTTTTGGCGGTCATACCCGAATTGGCTGGCCTTGACCGTGGCGCCAGCCGCATAGCTGGAAACAGCGCTGCATACAACCAAAATAGCGGCAAGAAGGCTCTTCATTCGTCTTTCTCCATAACGTAGTGCTTTTGGGGGTGCCGATGGTGTCACCGCTACGGACGGCTCTGCATTCTGCGGCGACCGCCGCTCGACCAGTCGCCACTCGACCGGCTGCCAGTCATTGAGCCGTGGCGGCGTGGCGTCTCGTATTGCGGCAGTTCCGGTGGCATGGCTTGATCGCCGTAGTCGGAGTAGCTTCCGTTTCCAATCGGAGATTCCGGGACGCGCACGGTCTGCGGCCGGGCCGGGCGTCGGTCAACGGCGCTTCCCGAAACCGGACGTGCAGGAAGAACTGTGGCTTTGCTTTCACTGTATCCTGGCAAAGGCCTGTCCACGCTCGGACGACTCGACCCGCTCAAACGCTTGCTTTGCTCAGTTTGAACAACCTGCCGGTCGACGGGAACAGACCGGCTCGGGCGCTCACGACCCCAAGGCGGCGCTGCCTCGCCAGACCCTGGCCCTGGCCGTCCCGGGCGCTCGCGGCCTGAAGGCGGCGTTGCCTCGCCAGGCCCTGGCCGTCCCGGGCGTTCGCGGCCCGCAGGCGGCGTTGCTGCCTCGCCCGAACCCTGGCCTGGCCGTCCCGGGCGCTCGCGGCCTGAAGGCGGCGTTGCATCGCCCAGCTCCGGTTTTCCCGGGCGCTCGCGGCCCGCAGGCGGCGTTGCTGCCTCGCCAGGCCCTGGCCGTCCCGGGCGTTCGCGGCCCGCAGGCGGCGTTGCTGCCTCGCCCGAACCCTGGCCTGGCCGTCCCAGGCGTTCGCGGCTCGCAGGCGGCGTTGCCTCACCCAGCTCCGGTTTTCCCGGGCGTTCGCGGCCCGCAGGCGGCGTTGCCTCGCCCAGCTCCGGTTTTCCCGGGCGTTCGCGGCCTGAAGGTGGCGTTGCCTCGCCCGAACCCTGGCCTGGCCGTCCTGGGCGTTCGCGGCCTGAAGGTGGCGTTGCTGCCTCGCCTTGCCTCGAACCTTCCGGAGCTGGATTTTCCCATTTTGAACGCCCGCGCCGGTACGACTCCACGTCGTTTCCGCGCCGACTGAATTCCTCGCGCTGCCGTTGATCCAGCTTCTCGAATTTCCGGCGACCGTCATGGTTGCGCGTGATTTCATTGATAGGGCGAATCGATGCTTTGGCCTGGCCACGCGAATCAGGCCTTGACCGATCAAGTTGATTGTGCTGCTGGTACGTCCGCGGCGGCCTGGCGTCCTGGTACTGGCGTCGATGCTCGAATTCTTTTCGCTTGTCGCGGCTCCAATGCGGCTCGTGGCGATGGCGCCAGCGTGCATGAGCATAAAGATGGTCATGAATCATCACCCGGTGCCGATAAGCGAACCAGGGATAGAAACCGAGGCTGGAATAGCGGACTGCGTAGTAGTCGCCGAAAAAGTAGTGCCGCCGCCAGGGGGAAAAGAAAAAGTCGCTGCAAATCAAGTCGACGCCGATGACGAGGCGGGGCGAAAAGCAGAATCCGCTCCGGAGATACACGCTGCTGCTGAATCGCATCGGCAGGAAGAGGACGCCGCGGTCGGCCAGGGTGTAATCCCAGTACCCTTCTACGAACACGTAGCCATGCGGCGTGTAGGCGTAGTGCGCTGGCACCCACACCCAGTCAGGGCGAGCCGTCACCCAGAAGCCAGGTCGCCAGGCATAGCCGCTGCGACGCCAGACCGTCCCTGGCTGCCAAACCCAGCAGCCGGGAACCCAAATGCAGTCAGGCGAGGGAGCTGCCGAAGAAGGACCTGTCTCCAGCGTTTCCGGCGGCGTTGGCAGATACACAATGTTGCTGGCGCCGCTGTCCTTCCAAAAGCCCATCACCCATTCATAGCCGCTAGCCGTTTCCTGCCAATAGCCGGGCATCCAGCTCTTGCCAGGTGGAACCGCCCGCCAACAACCGGAAATCCAGATAAAGCCGTTAGTGTCATCGTCATAATGCCAATAGCCGGGAATCCAGACTACGTTGTCGCCAGCAGGCTTCTCGGCCGGCGGAATCTCCTGGATTGGCTCGGGCGGCTTCTGGCTGACTACAAACCGGTCTTCGGCGTCCCAGGTCACGGGCTGGGCGTAGGCCTCGTGCAATGGACCGCGTGTCAGGGCATCGCCGTCAGCGCTATAGTCCCACGCCTCGGCAGTGTCGCCGCTCGCAGGGAGAACCGCGCAAAACGTTAGAGCCAGAAGAATCAGAAGTAGTTTTTTCGCATCGATCATGGCAGTATCCCTCCCGAATCATTTCTATTGTTGAGCCAATTCTGACCGGCAGCCAGGCGCACTGCGTTGCTTGCCGGTCATCGCTGTCAATCGCACAATAAACTCCCATGCATACGACTTTATTGATCGAAAGTGAAACAAATGTTTGAAACAAGACTTTTTCTGACCCTTTGGGCGGTTCACAGCGATTGTAGTGCCTCCTACGGGGCACCACCTTCTGGGGTATGCCTATCCCCAGGCTAAAGCCTGGGGTTAAGCATGGTTAAGCGCCTACGGCGCAAGTGGCTGTGGACGCGGTGGACGGTGCCTGCCGTATGTAGTCCAGGCTGTTTTTTTTGGTGCTCTCACTCCACCGTCCACTAACGTCCATTGCCGTCCACGTCCACTCTCCACTATTGTCCACTTCTGTCCACAGTCCATCGTCTACTAACGTCCATTAAAGTCCATTGTCCACTGTCCACTTTTTCGTGGTTATACCCACAGCCCCCATAGACAGAAAACGCCCGGGGCCGAGGCGTTGGCACGTTCGGCTCCGGGCGTCGTGTTTTGCTTTTACTTTTGCTTATTTAGCAAAGTAATGCGTGTGGAGGAGCTTGTGCGCCAATTGGCTTCCTGGTTCGCCCAGGTATTCCTTGTAGAGCTTCTGGATGCTCGGATTCAGATGCGACTTGCGCAGCGTAAAGCTCTTGTCAGCCTCATAGATGGCTTCTTTGCGCTTCTCCAGGGTCTTCAGGTCGCTGCCAGTGTACGGCTGGCCGCCGCCATTGATACAGCCACCCGGGCAGGCCATGATTTCAATGACATGGTAGTTGGCCTTGCCATCGCGGATTTGAGTCAACAGCTTGCGGGCATTGCCCAGGCCAGAGCAGACCGCAACCTTCAATTCCTTGCCAGCGACCGTAACCGTCGCTTCCTTGATGCCTTCCAGGCCGCGAATGGCGACAAAGTCGATGTTCTTGATGTCCTTGCCGCTCAAGATGTCATTCGCTGTCCGCAAGGCGGCTTCCAAAACGCCGCCGGAAGCGCCGAAGATGACGCTCGCGCCAGTGGATTCGCCGAGCGGATCGTCGTAGTCCTCGTCCTTCAGGGACGCGAACATGACGCCGGCTTCCTTGATCATCGAGGCCAGCTCGCGGGTCGAAAGCACAAAGTCGACGTCTTTGACGCCGTCATGGCAAAATTCCGGCCGGGCGGCTTCATACTTCTTGGCCAGGCACGGCATAATTGAGACCACGATAATGTCGCTCGGCTTGAGACCCATCTTTTCCGCGTAATAGGACTTGGCGATAGAGCCGAACATCTGCTGCGGCGACTTGGCAGACGACGGCATGTGCAGCAGTTCAGGGAACTGATGCTCAAAGAAATTGACCCAGCCCGGGCAGCAGCTGGTCAGAAGCGGAAGATTCCTGCCGGTCTTCAGCCGGCTGATCAGCTCGGTGCCCTCTTCCATGATAGTCAAGTCAGCCGAGAAGTTGGTGTCAAACACCTTGGCAAAACCAAGACGACGCAGAGCCGCAACCATTTTGCCGGTGGTGATAGTGCCGGCCGGAAGGTTGAATTCCTCGCCCAAGGCAACGCGGACGGACGGCGCGGTCTGGACCACGACGTGCTTGGTCGGGTCATTGATAGCGCTCCAGACTTCGTCTTTGTAGCTGATTTCGGTCAATGATCCGACCGGGCAGGCCATGACGCACTGGCCGCAGAACGTGCAGCTGGTCTCAATCAGCGGCTTGAAATTCTCGGGCGCTACGGTGGCATCAAAGCCGCGGTTGACGCCGGACAGCACGCCAACCGTCTGCACGACGTTGCACGCGGTCTCACAGCGGCGGCACATGACGCACTTGGTCGGGTCGCGGCGGATAGCGCCGCTGCTGACATCAATCGGGAACTCGTTCTGCTCGCCTTGGTACTTGATTTCATGCACGTCAAACTCATGCGCCAAGCGCTGCAATTCGCAGTTCTGGTTCATGGCGCAAATCAGGCAATCCTTCGGGTGATTGGACAGCAGCAGACCCAGCATGGTACGGCGGGCGCTGATCGCGCGCTGGGAATTCGTCTTCACCACCATGCCTTCGGTCACTGGCGTGCAGCAGGACGGGGCCAGGTTCGGCCGTTTGTCGACCTCGACTACGCAAATCCGGCAAGAGCCTGATTTGTGCTCAACGCCCATGCAGTCCAGCTTGGTGTGGCACAACGTCGGAATCTTCAGCCCCAGGGTGCGCGCCGCTTCCAGAATCGTCGTGCCTTCCGGAACGGACACCGGGATGTCATTTATTTTCAGGTTGATCATCGCCTTGTGGCTCCTATGTTGAACTTATTGCTTGTCAATGGCTTGGAACTTACACTTCTGGAAGCAGATACCGCATTTGATGCACTTGTTCTGGTCAATCAGATGGCGCTTCTTAGTCACGCCGGAGATCGCATTTTCCGGGCAGTTCTTGGCGCAGACGCCGCAGCCGATGCATTTCTCGTTGATAGTGAAGCGAATCAGTCTGGCGCAAGCGCCCGCTGGGCAGCGGCGCTCATTGACGTGGGCCTCATATTCATTCATGAAGTTGGTCATGGTGGAGAGGACGGGGTTGGGCGAGGTCTGCCCAAGGCCGCACAGGGCGGTGTCCTTGATGACGAGGGCGAGGCTGCGCAGTTCGACCAGGGTCTGGGGCGTGCCCTTGCCGTGGCAGATGTTGGTCAGCATCTCGTACAGGCGACGGTTGCCGATCCGGCAGGGCGTGCATTTGCCGCACGACTCGTCACAGGTGAACTCAAGGAAGAACCGGGCGATATCGACCATGCAGTCATCCTCGTCCATGACGATGATGCCGCCCGAACCCATCATAGCGCCAATGGCCTTGAGCGTGTCGTAGTCAATCGGAGTGTCAAGGTTCTTGGCAGCAATGCAGCCGCCGGACGGCCCGCCGATCTGGACGGCCTTGAAGATGCGATCCTTGCTGATGCCGCCGCCCAGCTTGAAGACGATGTCACGCAGGGTCGTGCCCATAGGCACTTCGACCAGGCCGACACGGTTGATCTTGCCAGCCAGAGCGAACACCTTGGTTCCGGGCGAGCCAGTCGTGCCAATGGTCTTGAACCAGGCCGCACCCTTGCGGATGATGACCGGTATGTTCGCATACGTCTCAACGTTGTTGACAATGGTCGGATGTTTCCACAAGCCTTGGATGGCCGGGAATGGCGGCTTGACCGTCGGCTCGCCGCGCTTGCCCTCAACCGAATGAATCAGGGCGGTTTCCTCGCCGCAGACGAACGCGCCGGCGCCGTATTTCAGTTCAATGTCAAAGTCAAAGCCGGAACCGAAGATGTTCTTGCCCAGGAAGCCCATTTTGCGGGCTTGGTCAATGGCGATGCGCAGACGGGTGATAGCCAGGGGGTATTCGGCTCGGATGTAGATGATGCCGGTATCAGCACCAGTGGCATAGCCGCCGATGGTCATGGCTTCGAGGACGGAGTGGGGGTCGCCTTCCAGGACAGCGCGGTCCATGAATGCGCCGGGGTCGCCTTCGTCTGCGTTGCAGATCATGTATTTCTGACCCTTGGGCTGGGCAGCCGCAAACTGCCATTTCTTGCCGGTCGGGAAGCCAGCGCCGCCGCGGCCGCGCAGGTTGGAGTCAAGCACGGTCTGGGAGACGTCGTCTGGCTTCATGCTAGTCAGCACTTTAGCCAAGGCCTGGTAGCCGTCCCGGATGATATAGTCCTCAATCCGTTCGGGATTGATGCGGCCAGTGTTGCGCAAGGCGATCTTAGCCTGCAAAGCTTTGTTCTTATTGTTTTCGTCTTCCGGATAGTACCAAGTGCGCTCAACCACGGTCGCGCCTTCCGCGGCGCTAGTCAGGCCGGCTTCCAGGATGGCCGGAATCTGAGATGGCTCGACATTGCCGTAAATGATGGCCTTGCCGCTGCCGTCGCGCAGCTCAATAGTCGGCTCGCAATAGCATAAGCCCATGCAGCCGACCGGGACGGCCTCGTATTTCTCAGCACAGTCGGACTCTTCCAGGGCAGCCGTAATGGCGTCAAGCACCTTGGAGCCGCCAGCGGCCAAGCCGCAAGTGCCCAGAGAAACCAGAATCTTCACCTTGTCAGAGACAGCTTGAACAAGGCTCGCTTTCAAAGCGTTCAGTTCAGATGGGGTTTTAAGTGTCATGTTGGCTCGTTCCTTACAAGGTTAATCCCGATACTTAGCAAGAATCTCGCTAACCATCTCAGGGGTGACTTTACCGTAGACTTGATCGTCGACCATGACGACCGGGGCCAGGCTGCACGCGCCAACGCAACGCAGGACATTCAAAAAGAACTTCAGGTCAGCCGTGGTCTCGCCTTCCTGGACATTGAGCTGCTTTTTGAATTCGTCGACAATCCGCATCGAGCCTTTGACAAAGCAGGCAGTGCCGCAGCAGACGCTGATCTTGTGCCGACCGATAGGCTTGTCCGTGAAGTAAGAATAAAAGCTGATCACGCCGTAGATTTCGGAACGGGTGATTTTGAGCCTTTCCGAGATCACCTGCTGGACTTCCTGTGGGAGGTACCCGAAGATACCTTGCGCCTTGTGCAGCGTTTCGATCAGATGCCCCCGGTTGACGTCAACATCCTGACCCAGGGGCAGGCTGTCGATAAACGCCACCAGCTGGGATGTTTTCTCTGGCTCCAACCTCATCAGCTTCTCTAGAGCCTTTTCCTTCTTGCAGCAGTCACAACTCATGTTACCTCCGTCGTGCTTCTAATGCAACACCTGCGGCAAGCCCAAGCAAGACCGCCGCGCATGAAAACCATAAACTATAGTTTGTAAAAATTCAGGCGCTCCGCTAACCAAGAAGCAGAAAAACCAGCGCCAGGATTGTTTCGAGAGCTGAAATCAATAATATACCGCATGAAACTATGAAATCCCAACCGCAGGTTTCTATTTTGTCGTTTTTTTCACAATGGGCTTTGTTTAGGGGCGAGGGGCGAATGCTGAATGCTGAATGAGGCGCATTTCATAATTCATAATTCATAATTCATAATTCATAATTCGTTAGAGGTGAGGGGTCAACGTCTATCAGCCTTATTGTCCACTACCGTCCACTAAAAAAACAAACCCTCCCTGCTGCACGTGTTCAGCAGGGAGGGTAAGAAATTGGGGTGACTGACCGGAATTGAACCGGCGACCTTCTGGGCCACAACCAGACGCTCTAACCAACTGAGCTACAGCCACCATCACCATAAAATTTTGTCAAGTGATATAATATGACACTGTTTTCAAAATACGCAAATCGCCTGGCAGCGTTTTCCTAAGGCACCCGGTCGAAAATCCGGGCATCCGCCCCCCATTCGCCCCTATTGCCCCACAAAAAGCCCGCCGGCTTAGGAAAGCCGACGGGCGGGTGAGAAGTCTTGTCAAGTCACAGTGGACTCAGGATATAATCCCGTCATTAGTTGGTCGTTGCTATAGTTTGCGATGAATTAATCTGGGCGCATTTCTTCAAATAATCCACTTTTTTCCAGGACTCGGCACTGGCATGACCATCGACAAAGACGTAAATAGCCAAGTCACCGTGGCGGTTGCAGTCGGCTCTGCCGGCCGTGGTCTCCTGGCTGTGACCAATATTGACAGTGCGCGTGCTGCCGCTATCTGCGTAACTGACCCAAAAAAATCCATCCAGGCTGGGGCGGTCTCCAGCCTCTTCGAGGAACGCTGGCACTGAGCTGGGCTGCTTGACCATGCTTACCCTACTGGAACCATCCCGGGCGATGACGGAATTGATGGCGTATGAGTTGCCAAATTCATTTATATCAGACGGGCAGACATAGACGCCTTTGTCACCGATGTATTTGTAGAAGGCGGCATCACCTGCATTTTCTACTCCGCCAACCGTGGCCCCGCCAGAGGGCCTGAAAGTTAAATCGGTGGCCGAACGGGTATAGTTGATCCATACGTCGGCATTTGTATTGCGGACATCTTGATCCGAATCATCAATATACGGGCTGCGCGGGAAGCAGGCCCTGATGCCGCCATCTTGGATGTACATGCTGAGGCCGAGGCCGAATTGTTTCAGATTGCTGATGCAGGATGCTTGCTGGGCCTTTTCGCGGGCCTTCGCAAGGGCGGGCAGGAGCATGGCGGCCAGAATTGCGATGATCGCAATCACGACCAGCAATTCAATCAAGGTAAAGAGGCGTTGTTGCTTTTTCATGAGACTCTCTCCATGTTTTAAGGGTGAAATCAGGGTGTCAGATGGTTGTAATGCTATTTCCTAGATAAAAGTTGCGTTTGCGGCGAGGCCAAGCCGCAGCTGGCGGCAGAAACGAAAAGTGAATTACCTTCCAATGACATATTATAGCCTTCTGTTGCCAAAAAAACAAATTCAACCCCGTGATAAGTTTTTGGTCGGGGTAATCGGCACCGATTGATAACGGCCATTCCAACAGCATGTTTTCAGCGCTTCCGCCGCTGCGCGTCGATGAACACGGCGGACATGGCGTACACCGGCTGTGGAATAGAGGTGATGAGCCGCCGTCCACGCCGTCCACAGCGTCCATTGATCGATGAACAACCGTGGTCGGCAGGCTAAAGCCTGTACTACGTACGGCAGGCTGAAGCCTGTACTACGTACGCTCCTCGCCGCATTATTTCAGCTATTGAGCGCTTCGATGGCGGCTTTCATCATGTTCTGTCCGGCCAGACGGTCTGCCATTTCCGGC
>Ga0123335_1006767_pt1 | contig 13151 bp, 10 predicted proteins | sample BiotimSIPDNA_2_FD_89707 | JGI IMG/M metagenome (GOLD analysis project Ga0123335, IMG submission 89707) | Anaerobic biogas reactor microbial communites from Washington, USA - Biogas_R2 time_0 SIP DNA | ecosystem: Engineered > Bioreactor > Anaerobic > Unclassified | place: Washington, USA... | reverse complement strand
AGTGGTGTCGGGGGCTGCTGCGGTCTTGAAGGTGTAATCAGGCGAAGTCGCCAGGTTACCTGCCGCGTCTTTCGACTTTACGCGGTAGTGATAGGTCGTGTTTGCGCTCAGTCCCGACAGCGTATGGGAATGCGACGTCACCATCGAACCGTTCAGCGTTGTGCTGCTGCCGTATGACGTGGTCTTGCCGTATTCCACCTGGGTGTCGGATGCTTCATTCGTAGTCCAGGTGATTCGCGCGCTGTTGCTCGTGATATTCGAGCTCGACACTCCGCTGATTACCGGCGGCGTGGTGTCGGGCGGAGGGAGAACTGTGACGGCGCCGTTGACGCCCGAGACCTGGACTGGATTGGCGTTCGGGTCGGAGGCGACGAGTCCCGTGATAGCGATGGTTGCCGGGCCGGCCGGTGCAACACCCGCGATGTTGAATTGCACCACGGCGACCGAACCGCTGCCGATTCCGGTCTGGTTCAATCCGAACACCACGATGCGGGAACCTCCGGCAATCTGGTTTCCAACCGCGCTTTTCCCTGCATTGGCTGCTGCCTGACCAGTGGCAACGGAGCTGTATGAAAGAGGAGCTGAATAGAGCAGGTCAAACTGCAGCATGCTCACCGGGGTGGCGCCCGCCGTAAACCCTACCGAGACATTGACGGTTGTACCGGGCAGGCCTGAAGCCGTTCCTACGGTCACCCGTGCTGTCTGGGCGAAGGCATCGGTCGCGGGGAAGAAAGCGGCGAGAAAAGAAATGAGAACAAAGCAGAACAGGTACTGCAAATGAGTGCGGTGGCGCACTGGTTTCAGGTATGGGGATAAAGTATTTCTTAAAGTCATGGGCAGCTCCTGAGACCGAGGATCACGTTGTTCAGGATTTGGAGATCCAGCACATCCACACGTCCGTCGCTGTTCAGGTCATAAGTGCTTGAGCTCTGGCCCGCTCCGATAATGACATTGGCCAGCATCTGCAGATCGAGGATATTGACGGAACTGTCGCCGTTGATGTTGCAGGTACGAGTATTGGCAATGGTTTCCGACACTTCGTTGGAAAATCCGCTTTCGTTGCCGTCTGCGTCATAGGCTGTGACGGCAAAGAAGTAGGTTCCGGCGGAGAGTCCGGTCACCGTGTACTGAGTCTTGTTACCTATGGTAATGGGAGCGCCGTAATTGCGCGAGCTGCTCCCCACATGGAGCTTGTATCCCGTAACTCCTGCCGAAGGACTCGGGTCCCAGGCCAGCGTTACTTCCGCGGCGAAAGCCTGTGCGCAGCCGCACAGCAGGAGGATCAGGAGACAGGCAATTGGATGGTGTTTTATAAGATTCCGCCTTCTCATCATGTTTCCCTTCTGTTTGTATCGGAGAGTATCGACAAGAGGCGCAGGAAAAACCGTGACTCGAATCACGTAAGGCATGATAGGTCGAAAGAAATCGAGTTCATGTCTGAGTGAAAATCGCGAGTGTTTGCACGGCACAGCCATATGTCAGCTTCTCCAGGACACAGGAATGGAGAGGAGTTTGTTTTTGAAACTCGGTAGCGGGGAGTGTAGTCGGGGTTAAGTCTGACGATCGTGACATTCGTCACGACGGTGAGATTTTTTCCAAACATCCAACTGGGAGGTGGATGATGTTCGGTCGTCCCTAGCGGGACTTGATTTTTTTCGTATCAGGTTCCCGGCACTTCCGTGCCGGGCTATTCTCAGCGCGTCTCTAACGGGACGCTGGGCCGGTGGTTCATCCACATCCGGCAAACAATGTCCATTTCGATCGGGGGCCGTGGTTCATCCGTACCCGCACAACAACATCGGACCTTACGTCACAACGGCCATCAATGTCCGCCGACGACCCGTCCCGAACGCCACGTGCGGCATCCACGACACAATCGATCCGATGCCATCGTCATGTGGGTGTTCGGTCGTCTTTAACGGGACGCGACCGGTGCGATACCTTCGTGGATTATTCGCAACCGTGCGGCGTTATCGGAACATGCGATCGGGGCGGATATCCCGCGCCATTACCGCACCGGACCTTGTCATTCCGTCTGAACGCAATGGATCCGTCCCGGAGGGACAGAATGATAATAGCCCGGCACGGAAGTGCCGGGATACGTCCGCAAAATCAAAACCCGAGTCCCGTAGGGACGGCCCGATCTTTATTCCCTATCGTCATACCGTGTGCACATCGGGTAGGAGGAGGGCTCACGCCCTCCGTCGTCCCACACCACCAGACGTACGGTTCCGTATCCGGCGGTTCAGTTAATCTTCTGTTGGGCTATACGAACCGTTGCCAGCAGTGATAGCAGCCCAGTTGATCAAAGAACCTCTTCGGAAAGGCCTCATTCATGTGAGACGCTCCCGAATTCAAAGATCGGATTCATCACCTGATGCAGAGTTTGCTGTATCAGACGATCTACGACCGTGGGAATACCAAGCTTTCGCACTCCCTTCCCATCCGGCTTTGGTATCTCTACCCGCCGGACTGGTTTCGGTTCGTAGCTGCCTGATAGCAGTCTCCCTTTGATTTCAGGCCATTGCTCCTTCAGATACGCTCTAAGATCCACAACGGTCATTCCATCGACTCCCGCCGCGCCCTTATTGCTCTCTACACGGTGCCGTCCGGCTAGCAGTTCCCCTGACCGGGTCTGCAGAGGACTTTCACCTCCAAGGTGTGCGCCCTGCCGGGCGCACCAAAAAAAAGGGATCCCGTCGCCTGCCGTGACGGAATCCCCTTTTTAATCTCTTTCGCTTTTGAAACTCTGTGCTAGACTGCGCGTGTTTCACGGGGCGGGCGAGAACGATCGGCCGGGAAAACGGGTAAGGGATTCCCGGTCTCTCCTCTCGCCTGCTCTCAACTTCCCTTCCTTACCAGCACCGTCTTCACCGTTTCGAGCATAATCAGGACGTCCAGGATCCACGACATATTCTTGATGTAGAACAGATCGTACTGAAGCTTCTCGACCGTATGTTCGATGGTATTGGCATAACCGAAATTGATCTGCGCCCAGCCGGTGATCCCCGGCTTGATCACGTGGCGCAGCGGATAAAACGGAATCGACTCCGAGAGCTGTTCGACAAAGTGCGGCCGCTCCGGGCGCGGCCCGACCAGGCTCATGTCTCCGACCAGCACATTGTAAAACTGCGGCAGTTCATCCAGCCGGGTGCGCCGCAGGAAACGTCCTACCCCCGTAATCCTGGGATCGTTCTGCTGGCTCCACACGGGACCGGTCCCGGTTTCCGCATCCTGCCGCATCGAGCGGAACTTCACGAGCATGAAGGTCTGGCCGTCCTGCCCCACGCGCTCCTGTCGATAGAACACCGGCCCCCTGGAATCGAGCTTTATCAGAATCATCAACAGCAGCAGCAGCGGAGAGAGCGCAATCAGTACGGCTCCCGCAAAGAGTACCGAAAAGATCCGCTTCTTGAAGATCATGCTTTTCGAGACCGAAAATCCGGAGTTGAAGACCATCCAGCTCGGCTTCAGGTTTTCAATCGGGATCTTGCCCGCGACGCGTTCGTAGAACGTGGTGACGTCTTCGACCGCCACCCCTTTGGTCTTGAAGTGAAGGAGTTCCTTGATCGGCAGTTTCCCACGCCGGTCCTGCAATCCGACGACGATGCGGTCGATCCTGTTGTTGGCAATCAGCGCCGGCAGGTCGTCATAGACGCCGACCACTCTTGGATTGACCACCGAAACCCCGACCATCTTCGGATTATCGTCGACGAATCCGACAACCCTTATTCCGAGTTCCGGGTGGCGCAGTATTTCCCGCACCGCTTCTTTGGCAAGATTACCGGTACCGAGCACAAGGAGGTTGGTGTGCGGAGTGCGGGCGCCCAGGTAAAGCCGCATCACCGTGTGCCAACACACCAGGAAGAGGCAGCTCAGGACGAGGCTGATGCCGAAAACGCCGCGACCGACGATCAGGTCGGGAGCAACGAAATAAATGACGCAGAGCGCTGTCGTGGCCATCGCCAGAGCCTGGAACAGCCGGATTGCGTACTCCCGGTCGGCCCGGGACTTTCGAAAGCCGTAAATATCGTTCAGGTGGAGGAAGAGCTGGAACGTCAGGGCAATCAGAAGCGCCTTGAGCAATATATGATGTTGATTATCGGCGAATGGGGAAATCCCGATCCTGATGTAATACGCGCCAAGCACGCACAAAATCAGGAGCAGGGTCTCCACAAACACGATGCCGAATTTTCTGGATGACAGGTACCGCCACATATCTTTCGCTCTCTAGCCCACAGGAACACTCATCGACAACCGAAACCGTCGAGTTGCCAAAAAAGCGCATCTTCTTTTGTTTTCTTTCAGATTCTATGCGCCACCCCGCGCAAGAAAACCCCAGGCTGGCCTGGGACTAAGGTAAGGGATACCTTATTATAAATCGAGAATCGTTTCTGTCAATACGAGCATGGAAGTTTGCTTTGCCACAAAACCGGGAAAGCTGTAGTATGTTGCGCCGTGAGTTTGAGATCGAGGATTGCAGAATTCCTGTATGACTTTCTTGACGTCGGTAAGGCGCCACGCCCCGCCGACTGCATTTTTGTCCTGGCCGGCAGGCAAGATCGGAAAATCCACGGCATCAGGATGTGGCGTTACGGGTACGCGCCGCAGCTGATCCTGAGCATCGGCAGGTCTGAATGGGACAGGTTTGGCGAGTTAAAGCTTTACTCCGACGGCGGCCTCGAAGCGCTGGCTGAGCAAATGCCTGAGAAAAAGCGTCATTTCTTCGTGCGCTTCGACCGTCAGGATGCCTTCTGCCGGCATGTTACAAGGAATTTCTGGGGAACGCGGTCAGAAGCGCGGGCCCTGGCAGAATATGTGAAGGAATTATCGATCCGTTCCCTGCTTGTGGTCTCGTCGCCTGCACATATGCGCCGGACTGCACTCTCGTTCCGGCGCGCTTTTCGCAAATCAGGCATAAACCTCACCTTTGTTTCGGTACAGGAAGAGATCTCCTTCCAGGACCGCAGAAAGCGCTCCGAGGTCTGGGCCGAATTCTTCAGGTGTTTTCTCTCCCTCCCGCTCCCGTAAGAAGTTTCGGGCAATACTCACATAAAGACCCCTTGCCGGTGGCGCGTTTTATCTGCGCCCCTTCCACCACAGGCGGAACATCATCACATTCCAGAGCTGCGCCGAGCGGTCGCGCAGCCCTGACTGATGCTGCTCCCAGAGCTTTTTCACGCCCGCCCTCGACAGGAAAGGATCAGTCTCATTCACGATTAATTCGCGCGCATACTCACGAATCCCGTTCCTGAACCACTCGGCCAGCGGTATAGAAAAGCCCATCTTGGAACGGTAGATGGTTTCGTGCGGCAGGAAGGGTTCCATCGCCTTTTTGAACAGATACTTTCCGGTAGCCGCGCGAAGCTTCAGCGAAGAAGGCATCCGGGCAAGCAGCTCCATCACCCTGTGGTCCAGCAAAGGACAGCGCACTTCCAGTGACACAGCCATGCTGGCTCGGTCAACTTTTGTCAGGATGTCATCCGTCAGGTAAGTCTTGATATCCACATACTGGATCCGGGACAGATCATCCTCAGTGCCCGCGCTGCCGGAGTACTTCCGGAACAGATCCAGAGACGAATAGCCTTTGAGTGCGGCGGCAACATCCCCCGACAGAACGCGTTCTTTCTCCCCTCGCCGAAATACCGAGACACTGTCGAAGTGTGCTTCGACGGAATCGCAGGCAAGACCTTGAAAGGTTGTACGCGCCCTGAGAAAACGCGGCGCCCAGTCCATTTTGGGATAGATCGCTCCCAGTGGCCCGAAGAGGAACTTCCGGACGGCTGCGGGAAGCATCCTGCGTACCCTGTTCTCGGCCGCAGTGAATGCATAACGGCCGTAGCCGACAAAATTCTCGTCGCCCCCGTCGCCGCTCAAGGCCACTGTCACGCGGTCGCGGGCCACTTTGCTCACGTAATAGGTCGGCAGTGCGGATGAATCCGAAAAAGGTTCGTCATAATGCCAGGCCAGTTTCTCGATGGTCGCTATCTTCTCCGCGCTGACCCGCTGGACATAATGGTCAGTGCGCAGGTAGTCCGCAACTTCTCTCGCGTAGCGTGATTCGTCGAATTCCCCTTCTTCAAAGCCGATTGTGGCGGTTTGCACCGGCCGGCTCATTATCCTGCTCATCATAGCCACAACTGCGGAAGAATCGAGCCCGCCCGAAAGGAAGGCTCCAAGCGGGACCTCGCTCATGAGGCGAATCCGCACCGCTTCTTCAAAGCTTTCAAGGAACCGCTCAATCCACTCTGTTTCAGTCAGAGACGATTCCTCGCAGAACTTCAGGTCCCAATAGCACACCTCCCGAACATCACGGCCCGTGATTTTCAGGTAATGCCCGGGAAGAACCTTCCTGATCTTTTTGTAGATCGACTTGGGCGCAGGGATGTAGCCGAGAGAGAGGTAGTCGCTGACGGCCTGCTCGTCGACCGCAAGGTCCAGGTCGGGATGCTCGAGTATCGACTTTATCTCCGAGGCAAAAACCAGCCTACGGTCATCCAGGTAGTAGTAAAGAGGTTTTTTGCCGACGCGATCGCGCGCCAGAATCAGGGTCTGCTGCGGCTCGTCCCAGAGAGCAAATGCGAACATCCCCCGAAGCATGGAAACGAATTGGTCGGGATATTGCTCATACAGGTGCACGATGGTTTCGGTGTCGCTGCGTGTCCGGAAAGTATGGTTGGCAGCCAGTCTGCGGTTGAGTTCCCCGAAATTGTAGATTTCGCCGTTGAATGTGATCCATACGGTATGGTTCTCGTTCGAGAGCGGTTGCCTGCCGGTGCTGAGATCAATGATGCTCAGCCGCCGATGAGCCAGTGCGATGCGAGGTCCGGTATGGACGCCGGATTCATCCGGTCCGCGGTGTTTTTGCACATCGGACATGCGGCGCGCCCATTCCGGGTTGACCGGATTGTCGTCAAAATAAAGGAATCCGCAGATACCACACATGTTATTTTGGTCGGTCGTCCCTGACGGGACTTAATTTTCTTTCTTCGTCTCAGGTTCCCGGCACTTCCGTGCCGGGCTATTTTCAGCGCGTCCCTGACGGGACGCGGTGCCGTGGTTCTTGTATACCGATGCAACAAAACCGTCAATGCCCGCCGGGATTAAATTCGACCTGTGCTCTAAAATGCTTGCAATCTGTGGCCGATATCACGTGTGACCGCCTCCGAGGAGGTCCATTATAGAATCATGAATACAATCAAATTATTCTTAATTCTCCTGATTTCTTTCCCAACTGCGGCACTCGCCGCAACGGTCATCGTCGGTAATGAAGCGGAGCTGCGGAACGCGGTCGCGGCGGCAAACAGCTCCGGCGGCAACACTCACATCGTCATCAAGGACGACACCTACAACCTTACCGACACGCTGTACATCAATGCGCCGAACGTCACCGTCTCCGGACAATCCGGCGACCGCCAGAAGGTAATACTCCAAGGTGATGCCATGAGCGCCCAGGCGAAAGTGAAGATGATCTTTCGCGTCAACGCTCCCAATTTCACCGTGCGGGATATCACGATGCAGAGAGTCGGGTGGCACATCATCCAGGTCATCGGCAACAATAACGCCGATTATGCGACCGTGAGCAATTGCGTGCTGCGCGATTCATACCAACAGCTCCTGAAGGTGACTTTCAACGATGCCACTCCGAACGTCACAGGAGACAACGGCCTGGTCGAAGACTGCCTTTTTGAATACAGCGCCGGCATCGGCCCTCAATACTATATCGGCGGAGTCGACGCGCACGCATCAGGCAACTGGACTGTCCGGCGCAACGTATTCAAAAACATCATCAGCCCTGCCAATACTGTCGCTGAACACGCAATCCATTTCTGGAACACCTCAAAGAACAACCTCGTGGAGCAGAATCTCATAGTCAACTGCGACCGCGGAATCGGCTTCGGATTGGGAAGCAGGGGCAATACCGGCGGAATCGTCAGGAACAACATGATCTACCACGCGGCAAACCGTGGAGCATTTGCCGATGTGGCAATCGGACTCGAGAACAGCCCCGGCACCCAGGTGTACAACAATACCGTCTTCCTGGAAAACAGCTATCCCAACGCAATCGAATATCGCTACGCGGCAACCTCAAACGTGCTGATAGTGAACAATCTGACCAACAAGGGAATTCAGGCTCGTGATGGAGCCAAAGGTACCGTTTCAAACAACCTGACCAGCGCTCTCTCTTCTTATTTCGTCAATCCTGCTGCCGGCGACCTGCACCTTTCATCACCGATTGCTTCCGTTTCAGGTGCTGGTCAGCAGATATCCGGTCTCACCGATGACTTCGACGGCGAGCCGCGCCCGCTCAAGCCCGATATCGGAGCGGATCAGTACTCCGTCGTACTTGCCTCGCCCAGGAATCTGCGGATACTCCGCTAATGAAGTTGCCCCGGCGAAGTGCGTTAAGTCTGCGGCTAATTGCTCAGAGAGGGCCACACATACTGCAGCCCCACGTAGGCGGTCAATCGGCTCAGCCCGAGCCCGTCGATTGAAAAGTCCCGAGTCCTCTGATGCTGGTAGTAGCTGCTCGCGCTCGCGATGAGATCCCGTCTCAAAGCAAACTGAAGTCCTCCGCCGAAGGAGATCGTCTCGAGCTTTCCGCTCCCCTCAAGCTCGCGGCTGCGGTAGTAATAGGATTGAAGATTGCCGCTCAACCAGCGATTGGCACGATATCCGAAGTTGCCGCTGAAAACGTCGGATCTCAGAAGCCTCGATATCCCTATGCCTGCGGTGAAACCATGCTGATAGGTCAAGCTGAATGTTGACCGGTAGGAATTGTAGCCGAGTCCTGCATCGATGCTTTCACTGACGCGATAGCGCTCCTGCTGCCTGGATGCCTCCGCACCGGCAGTCATCCATGCTCTCCACGAACGAGTCAGGTTGAAATCAACCCCGGCGAACTGCAACCTGTGTATCTGGGTATCCCGAAACCGGTCATCGACATAATTGAGGTAAGTCGAATAGCGGCTTGCAAGATAGAGCCATCTGTTGAGGCGATAATCGAACTCGGCGCCCGCTTCAATCGCACTCGCATTTCCCAGAGTCGATTCGGCGTATCTGTATGAATTATATCCCCCGAACACGCCCAACCGCGCCTTCCGGGTAATCTGGGAATTCAGCTGCGCAACGGCGGAGTTCCTTGTTATCCTCTGCCGGTTGAAGAGGAGCTCATTGGAAAACCCGGGATTGTGCCGGATCGGAGAATAGAGCGAAACAAACGACCACGAGTCGTTGTAAGAAGACGTGAACTGATCGCTGATCTGAAGAGAAGTCCTGGTCGACAGCTCGTACCGATATTGGGCGTTCGCGAAGTAGTCCCAGCTGTTGAAGCTTCGCTCGCGGTTATACATCCTGTAGCCCGCCCCAAGATCAAAATGGAACTGCGATCGCCGTCTTCCCGCATTGAAGAACGCCCGCGGCATGACCGAGGTTATTCCCGCATCGCGATTCGGTTCCCCGACTCTTGAAACGTCTGTCGTGTACGCCTGGTAAGCGCTGACCGAAAATCCGAAATGATTCCGTGTCGCATGAAACACATCATCGACGAAGGATCGCCCGCCGGCCGATTCTGTTTCTCCCTCGTAATCTATCGGGATAGGGATCGCCCCTTCCTCCTGTGCAATTCCTACCGCGGCGAAAAGCAGAATCCAAGCCAGTACGATCCGTGGCATATCAACTCCGTGTAATCGGTGCAATCGGTGGCCGACAGAGCGGGTCGGGTTTCTCCGGGCTCGAAGTATAGCACCGAGAGGGCGCTTTTCGATCGAATTTACTTGTGCCTGATCGCCCGCAGCAGGCCAGGCACCCTATTTCTTCTTGTAATAGTACTGATAATAATGAGAGGCCGGCAGATGTTTCTGGCGGTTGATCACAACGCCGCCGATTCGTTCCCGCCCGATGCGGTTAATTGACTCCAGAACGAGCTTTGCCGGCGTGGAGTTTGCCCGTACCACCAGCAGCACGGTGTCGCACAGCGGCGCAATCATGGTCGCATCCGACAGGATCAGGACAGGGGGAGAGTCGATGATGACCCAGTCGAACATGTCGGCCGCGGAACGGATCATCTCTTCGAGTTTCGGAGTGCTGAGCAGCTCGGACGGGTTTGGCGGAAGCGCTCCTGCCGGCAGGAACCAGAATTCCGGGACGGTGGATGACAGCAGCTGCGATCGAAAACCTGCCTCTCCCTTCAATACCTGAGCCGTTCCGACAGCAGAGTGGTTGCGGGGAAGACCGAGATCCCGTCCGGACCCGGGCTTCCGCATATCCAAATCAATAACAACAACCCGCTTCCCCGGCTCCTGCGCAATAACGCCTGCGAGGCCGCAGGCGGTGAAGCTCTTCCCTTCTTCCGGGACGGTGCTGGTCACCAGGATGACTTTGATTTCGTTCTGCTTCTGAAGGAGGTTCAGCCTCGTGCGCAAGGCGCGAAACTGCTCTCCTACCACGGTGGCTGGATCGAGAGCGTTCCTGAGCTGAGGGCTGCACTCCGCAAGATCGAATTTATCGGAGGGCACGATTTCAGAGACGGCCGGTACTGAATCGAATTCCTGTTCAACTGCCGGACGGGCCGTCTCTTCCTCCGAAAGGGGCAGGTCAACCGTCGGAGGTGCTGACGGGAACTTCTTTCTGCTGTCAACTTCGGTCTTCTTCAGGAAGTCGAATATTTCGCTCATTCCGGTTGTTCTCTACTCTCCCTATCGGCGAGCCTTACGGTGAACTTGCAAGATTTTGACTAATGCTATTCCAGCATACCCGGATGGTCAACATTCCCGACCCAAAAAGAGCAGCAAGCAACACTGATCTTCTGAAGTTCTTTCGTAAGATCCGCTAAGGGTCGGCGCGGGTCTGCTAGGCCGTCTTCTTCGCTCCCGGTACCGTCGATATCGTCGCCAGCACGGGCAGGTTCAGCACCCTCTTGGCCTCCTGTTCGCTTCCGATCGTGGTATCAAGCATCTCCCGGCCGTATGCCGCCCCTATTCCCAGGACCAGTCCGCCGCCGATCCCGATCAGTATCATGTGCAGACGGTTTGGGGCCTCCGGTTTGACCGGCAGGTTCGCCTCATCGATCACCCGGTAGGTCTCGTTTCTGATGTCCGTCTCGACGTTAGTCGCCATTTCGGTACTGAATTTCTGTTTTTGAAGAGTCTCGTACCGGGCCCGGAGAATGTCCGCCTCCCGCATAAGCGTTGTCAATTCCTGTTCCAGGGCGGGCGCGAGGTTGAGACGGTTCTGGTAGATCTTTATCTGGCGCAGCAGCTCCTGCCGTTCGTTTTCCCGCTTGGCGATTTCGTTCTTGATGCTCCCGGTCTGGAACTGATAGGCCGCCTCCAGCCCATCTTCGTTGACTGTGGAGATTGAAGCCGTTCTTATTTCTTCCGAGCCGGTCTTTTCGCCAGCCTCCGCGGTAACTGCCCTTCTGGCCGAGCGTTCTTCCTTTACCTGCTGTTCGAGCCTCTCGATATCGCGGGCAAGCCGGACCACATCAGGGTGGCTGCTTGTATATCTGGCCAGATACTGCTCGATCTGTGATTTCTTGGCCTTCAGTTCAGCCTCGGCAGCAGTCGGCGTCTCCCTGACGATTCCTTCCGGCTTCACTTCTATGCCGGCGGTGGCAAGCTTCTGGGACATCTCACTCAACCGCTTCCGTTCCTGGTAATTGAAATCGAGGAGCTTCTGCCGTTCCTGCGCCTGCTGGATGGCACTCTCGACCGTGCTCAGCTGTGAATGAAGCCCGGTGAGAGCACTCATGTTCGCACTGCTCTGTTGCGGCAGTTCGCCGAGATGCTGCAACTTGAACTTCGCGATCTTTTCTTCCTGGGCTTTGAGCAGTTCGGCGCTCTGGCGCAGCTGCTCGTCGATGAACTGATCGGTGGCAAGGACTCTGTCCTTCCTGGAACTGTTGCTGATCCTGATGACTTCCTGGGCTAGCTGGCGCGTGAAGGTCTGGGCAAACTGAGGTTCGGTCGCTACAAATGAAATTGTAAAGGTGTTATTTGACGTTTTGTCTATCCTGATCCGCCTCTGTACCGCCCTCAGGGCGTTCTCCATGACAAACCCGGGATCTTTCCCATAGCCGAACATCTGGTACTGCTCGATCAGCCTTTCCAGGAAAGTCCGGCTGGCAAGCTGTTCTCTTATCGAGTTTATTCTGTCTTCCGAACTCATTCGCAGGGCCGACCCGACGTCCGACCCGATGGGTTCATCAACCCTGATCCGGGTCTCTGATTTGAACACGTCGGGCATGCGCCACGCGTAGACGAAAGCGCCTGCGGCAACCAGGACGAAAGTAGCCAGGCAGTAGTACTTGCGTCTCCACAGAATTCGGAAGTACTCACCGATCTCCAGGTTCTTAAGATCTTTCATAGGTTTCCGGTCATGGAACGAGAATGATATCGCCGTTCCTGAGCGTTATATTCTGTTCCAGATCCTTGCCTTTGATAACGTTCTTGTAATTGAACGGATACTGCACCTGTTTCCCGTCTTCATTGCGCAGAATTTTGATGTTTTTTGCCTTGGCAAATTCGGTCACGCCGCCGGCGCGGGCCAGGATGTCGAGAACAGTGGTCGGGGAGCCGAGAACATACGGTCCCGGCCTGCCGACAGCGCCCACCACCGAGACGGTGTGGCTGAAGACCTTAAGGACGGTGACAGTAACGTTCGGGGATTCGACAAATTTCTTCAGTTTCCCGGCAATCTGTTCCTGAAGCTGGATAGGGGTCAATCCGCCGGCTTGAATGTCATTCACCAAGGGGAGGCTGATTTTGCCATCCGGCCGCACCACCAGCTCCTTGATTGACAATTCCGGCTCCTTCCAGACATTTACCGCCAGTACATCCTCGGCTCCGATTATGTAGTCGTCCTGGGCGAATACGCACAGGGAACAGGCAAAGAGAGCAATGCAGGCGAAAAGTTTGTATTTCACGATTTGGCACCCCCAGTTCCCTGACGAATCTACCCCAGTCGACAGACACTTGCAAGATTGGTTTCGGCAATTACAGGCGCTGTGATTACCAAAATCTTTTTAATGCTTATTCGTATTCACGCGATTAGTATAATCGATTCGGAACCGGGGTGTAATCCGTGGAATCTGTGGCTGCAGCGTGTAAGTCAGAGGGCGAAGCCGTATCCGGCGAATGGGACGATTATGT
>Ga0123335_1006763_pt1 | contig 13154 bp, 6 predicted proteins | sample BiotimSIPDNA_2_FD_89707 | JGI IMG/M metagenome (GOLD analysis project Ga0123335, IMG submission 89707) | Anaerobic biogas reactor microbial communites from Washington, USA - Biogas_R2 time_0 SIP DNA | ecosystem: Engineered > Bioreactor > Anaerobic > Unclassified | place: Washington, USA... | reverse complement strand
GTTGACAAAGTTTTTAATTTCGCAATCGCCAATCCATCTTCCAGCGATCTGCCCGTTGTGGGCGATTGGAACGGCGACGGCAAAGATGAAATCGGCATCTACCAGCCCATAACCAAAAAATGGTATCTGGATTACAACAGCAACGGCGTTTGGGATGCGGGAAACGACAAAACATACCAATTCGGCGGCCAGGGCGATCTGCCCGTTGTGGGCGACTGGGACGGCGACGGCAAGACTGAGATCGGCAACTACAAAGGCAACGGCGTTTGGGCTGTTGATTACAACGGTAACGGCGTTTGGGATGCGGGAAACGACAAAACATACCAATTCGGCGGCCAGGGTGATCTGCCCGTTGTGGGCGATTGGAACGGCGACGGCAAGACCGAGATCGGCAACTACAAAAAAAACGGTAACTGGGCATTGGATGATAATGGCAACGGCAATTGGGACGGGACATCAGTTGATAGGGTTTTAAATTTCGGAGACTCAACCGATCTGCCTGTCACCGGCGACTGGAACGGCGACGGCAAAACCGAGATCGGCGTATACCGATCATCAACTTATTTATTTTATCTTGCTTATAAACAAAATATGGTTTGTGTTCCCAAAACCTGCGCCATGTTGGGCAATTACCGGTGCGGATCGTGGGATGACGGGTGTGGCAACACACTCAATTGCGGCGCGTGCGCCAGCGGCAAAACCTGCTCTGCCGGACAATGCGTTTCAAATTGTTCCGGTCGCGCTTCCAAAAAATGCGCCGATGGTAATCTTTATTGGTACAATTCTTGCAATACCAAAGAGGAACTGGCCCAAAGCTGTGTTGCGGAGAAAAAAACCTGCCAAAATGGCGCGTGCGTTATCTCCGGCGGCGGTTCAGGCGGCGGCGGAGGAATCGTTGAGCCCGAAGAACCAAAACAATTAACCCGCGCCGAGATCGTTGTCAAAATCGCCGAAATCAAAAAACTTTTAATCCAGCTGATTATCCAATTAATCGCCGAACTGCAAAAACAGTTGGCGGCAACGCAATAGTTCAAAAAAAGATATTTCAGAGTTTTTCCATTGCCTCCGGTGGCGTTCAATCGGTGGAATTTTTGATCAAAGAATTTGTCGCAATACTGCCGAGATTCTGTTTTCGGGGTGATGATTCTTGGGTATCTATTATCGGGCAAAAGACGGCAAGCGCGGAAGCGGGTTTGACAAGCCTTTTTTTGTTTGCGAAAATGGGAGAATGGGAATGTCTTTTTTCAAAAACAAAAAAGCAAATTAAAAATTCCCGAAAATTTCTATGAACAAAGAACTTGTTGACTACATAAAACAGCAATTGTCGGTGAGCGTTTCAAGGAACAAGATTGTTGACATTCTTCTTGAGCAGGGATGGCATCAGGCGGAAATTGACGAAGCGTTTTCGGCGGCGGAGGGCGACGCCATCCGGGAGAACGGCGGCACGCCGCGGGAAAACGAATTTGACGGCGCCGTCGGAGATGGCGGCGGGCGCAACAAGAAGATACTTTTGGCGGCGGGGGTGGCGGTGTTGGTTCTGGCGATGATTTTTGCGGTAGCCGCTTCATTTATGGGAAAGGGCGAAAAAAAAGAAGCCGCGCCATTGCTGGATCAAGAACCTCCGGCGGCGGAAAGTTCTCAAACCGAAACCGTGGTTGCAGAAGAGGAGCAAGTTGATCCCGCGGTTATTGACGAGATTTCCCGGCTGGAACAAACAATCACTCCGCCGCCGGGCTGGACTTCTCGCCAGGCCGTGGTGAGTTACCGGCCGATGGCGCTGTTTTTCAAGCCGGAACAGGAAAAAGACGATGCCGGCAACAAAATTTTCAATGAAGTTGTCAATATCGTGCGCGATAATCTGTTGAGCAAGGAAGAAGAGTATCTCGCCAAAGCCAAGGGGTTGCTGCAAAGCGAAATTGAAAATTATAAAAGCCTGTCCGAGCGAAAAATCAATTTGAGCGACGGATCGTTGGCAACGCTGATTGAAAGTTCATTCACCCAAAAAGAAATGGCGGTGAGAAGTATGCAACTTTATGCGGCCAAGGACAACCGGATATATATTTTAACCGGCGTTGTTCTGGCGAAGAATTGGGACGCCGAGAAGGATGTGATCGGCGCGGCGTTGATGTCGTTTAAATTTCCAGAATATTGATTTTTGAGATTTCGGCAAAGTTCCCGTTTTGCGGGAGCTTTTGCCATTTTGCGGTATGCCCAACAAAAACGATTTGTCGGACCTGGCGAAATTTTCCGCGTGGCTGGTGGCGCTGGTTTTTGCCGTTGCGTTCCTTTTTTGGTGCGTTGCCGAGCGGGCGGAAGCGATTTTCGGCGATGATGTCCGCGCGGCCGTGGCAAAGATCGCGGAATGTTTTTCGCAACAGGATTCGCAATCGGGAAAGTGAAAAACAACCGATAATCGATAAATGATAATTGATAAGCGATCAATAATAAATGATCAATGATCAATGATAAATAATAAATAATAAATAATAAGTGATAAATGATAAATGATTAATGATTAATGATTAATTATCAATTATCAATGATAAATGATGAATGATGGGACAAGGACAATTTATGTTGTCGGCGCCGGCGGCCGGACAGGGATGCTGTTCTGCCGGGAGTTGCAAAACGCGGCGCGGATGATCGGCGTTGCGTTTCCGGCGGAAATTGAGAACATCAAATCCGGAAAGGCAAAGATTGTCCGCGGCAAAAACCCGCCGGAAATCTTTACCGCCGAACTGGTGCCGCCGGAAGATTTTGGCGCGGCGATTGTTCGCAACGCGCCGGATTTTTTGTGGCTGGCGGCGCGCAATCCCGTGGACAAAATCACGGCGTTTTATTATCGCCATTTTGCAAATCAACAGAATTTTCCCGCGTTGGTGCTATCGCAAAACGGGCTTTCGGCGGTGGCGGATGCGAAGAAGGGATTGCAAGAAGCGCTGGGACAAGATGCGGACAAGGTCGCGATTGTCCGCGTGTCGCTGATCAACGGCGTTGATCTGAATACCGATGGCGATGGGACATTAACCATCGGTTATAAATTACCAATAAAACTGGGGTTTGGCACGGCACAAACTTACATAGGTGACACCGATGTAAGTTTCTCTGCGAGTTTGGGGTTGGGGAAGATTTTCAAAAAGGCGGGTGTCGGGGCGCGGCAATTTCGGGGAAAGGACGTTTTGGCGATGGAGAATGCCAAACTGTTTTTGAACTTGATCGGCATGGCCGCCGCCACCGCGCAAGGCTCCGGTGAGCCAACGGCGGCGGTTGAAAATACGGATGTTGGCGCGGGGTCACCTTCGCGCAAAACTACGGCGGACCAAGGCTGGCGGGATAAAGAAATTTTCAAAAAAGAGATCGCGATGTTGCGGGAATTCGTGTCGGCGGCAAACGCGGCCCGCGGCGGGTTTGCCGCCAAATTGGGCGGCTATCCGGTGAAATTGCTGGCGCGGTTGGCGTTGCTTCCGGTTTGCCTGCTGGCGCCGTGGCGCGGAATTTTGGCCGGCGCGGTCGCCAAAGGCCGAAACCGTCCCAAAGATCTGTCGGAGATTGATTATTACAACGGAGAAGTTGTGCGCCTGGGCAAAAAAGCGAATGTGCCGACGCCGGTAAATGAGGAAATCATTGCCAAAGCCCGGGCGTTGAAATGTAAAATTTAAAAATCAAAAATCAAAATTACAGTGCAAAATGTAAAATTTAAAAATGCAAAAACGCCATTTTTTAATTTTAAATTGTCATTTTTCATTTTGATTTTTGCATTTTACATTTCAAATGAGTTATTCACAATTGACATTGCGCCCTATCTTTGGGAAAATGAACCAATAAATTATTTTTTTAATTTCTAACATCCAAATATGGACATAAAAAACTTTTTGGGAAACCTTTCGGGCGGCTCGGGCAAAATAAAGATCGCGATCTTCGGAGTTTTTGTTTTAATGGTCGCGGTTTTCTTTGCTTTTGGCGGACTTGAATGGAATTATGTTGCCAGCGCCAATTTATCTTGTACTCAGGCGACGCTTGAAAGCCGTTCATGCGGAGCGAATGGCGAAGTGGAAAGTTTGGCCGGAAATGTTTATAGATGCGGCAATTCTACTTCGGGCGGCTGGACATGGTTTGAGGATAAGTACAGTAGATGTGCAACAGGTAAGAAATGCTGTGTGATTGGCGGTAATGCCACTTGTGTTGATGCAAATTATGATTGCGGCGGTGCGTCTTCGTCGTCCAGTGCGCTGGCGCAACAGAATCAGGATACTTCGTCTGACCTCAGAGCGGTGCCGGACGGGGGCGTTTGTCCTTGCGGAGCAAATCTCACCGGAACATGCAGTATTTTGGAAGACAACGAAAAATATTGTGCCAGCGGATATTGCAACGAGGGAATCTGCGGGCCTCGGCCGTCGTCGGCAGTGCCAAAATGCACGATCCGGGACAATGACACCAATCTTCCTATTGAACAGCTTGATGAGAATGAGAAAACTTGTACCAAGCCCAGCGTTTTGTCGGGGAATGGCGTTTATGTTTGCGGGCAATCCCCCCAGAAATCCCAGGATTTATATTCAAGCGACGGATCGCTGTCTTCTGAAAAAGAACCCTTTTCCGGCACGATTGTTTATAACTTGATTCCGGAGCAAACATGCTATTCCGGGTGTAGTAATGGAAAATGCAACAACGAATCCAAGTGCAAAACTTTGGCGCAAATAATCCAAGGCCAGTTTTCAAGATATCAGTCCAAAATTAAGGATTGCAAGGACAGATGGGATGGGGTGGATGAAAAGGATGTGGACGAAGGGCAGAAATGTTCCGATTGCTATCGAGCTGCGAAAGAAAGCATTATTGCCGCTCTTTCAGATTTTGGCGAGAAAGAGAAAATTTTTGAGGCGTTTGGGAAATTGGCTTATCCGGACGGGTTGAAATGCGCCGACCGGTCGTTTCTCATTTCCAACAAAAGTCTCACGAATTCTCCGGTGCAAAATATTACCGCCGATGATATTCTTTGCGCCAAAACCGACACCGGCGCTGGCGGAATGACGATGAACACGGGGTGCGGCAAAATCAGCGTGACCGGAATACAAAAAAACAAAATTTGCGTCGGCAAAGACGGGGAGAAATTTTCTTCTTTTTTGCGCGGCAAAAGTTTTGGTTGCGAAGTTGTGGATGGTTGCGGTATCGCCGGCTGGCTTACGGGGAATGTAAAAACATGCACGTCAAAAGAAATTAACGCTTTTATGTCGTCCGCTTATTTTTCGCAAACCGGTAAAAAAGAGGGCGTGCCGGTGATGGGATGGGGCAAGGGGGCGGATCAGTATGGATGCGAATATGTCGCGTATTCTCAGTTTGCGAAGGTAAGCAGCACGGATAAAAACAAGAATTTATACACGTACGTTCAAATTCCCACGGGGGATTGCCACGGAAGCACGGCGACGATTTCCGCGGCAAGCGACTTTAGCTGTGCCGATTATGAGCTTCCAAAAAGCGGCGGAGATGAACCCGCTCCTGATGACTTGCTGGATTGTCTTCTTGGCGGGAAAGCGGTGCTGAAGGGAGCAAAAGTGTGCGGCGTCCAAAACAAAAACAAAATTTATGAATGCATCGGGCGCAAAACTGAAAGCGAGGCGTCGGGATCGGAACAGTGGGACGAGATTGAAGATTGCGCCGCCAGCGGGAAGGTTTGCGCGATCAATCCCGACGGAGAGGCGCAATGCGTCGCGGCGGGAACCGGGGGGTTAACTTTCAAGTGCGACGCGGCGGCGGGCGAGGTGGCGGTTACTGATAAGGCGGGCGAGGTGTCCCACATTGCCGGCGACCGGCCGCAAGATTGCGATCAGTTGGCTTCGGCGACCGACGAAGAAAAGGCCGCCTGCAAACAAGAATTTCCTTGCGAAAAAGCGGCGGGAGATTGCACCTTTAAGATTACTCCGGGAAAGCCCAATTCCAGCAATTCCAAGTGCAAACAGGGGTCAATGTTTGGCGTTTATGTTCCGTTCACCTTAAAGACACAAGGCGATTGCAGTGGAATTTCCTGCTGGGTAACCAATGATTATGATGACGGCAAGTCAACGGCGGCGCCGCAGTCAAGCATCACCGAGTCCACCGCGACTTCCAACTGGTCCGCTTGCGTGTTCCCGAAATCAAGTTATAGCAGTGCGTCCGGCCAAGATGAATCGTCGGAAAAAAATCCGGAGAAGATCAATTTTCGGATTGAATGCCAACAGGGCGGCAATCGCGGGAGCGCCGATGCAAGTTGTCCTTTTCCCAGTGCCGATGACAATGCTTTCTCCGATGATAAAGCAAAAGAAGACGAAGAAAAAAAGGAAGAGGAGGAGCAGAACAAAACCGCGCCGAAGGTGACGATTTCCTCTCCCTCGGGCACGGTTGACGCCAAAACGGCGGAGTTGTCGGTGTTAACGGACATTGAGGCGGACTGCAAATATATGCTGTCGCGCGACGGTTCTTTCAATGATTTTTCCGGCGGAATGTTTATGAGCGGCGGCGGAAAGAGCCACACCGCTACCTTGAGCAATCTCACTGGTACCACGGCGACAGACTGCAAATACAACCATACCGTAAAGGTGATGTGCAAAAATTCCAAGGCATCCCAAGACGCGAAGTCGGCGGTTGGTTCGGCGCAAACCAATTTTTCGGTGGACTTGTCGCAAAAAACCGAAAATGCGCCGGCGGCGGTGGCGGTGATGGAATCCAAATATACCGTTGCCAACCCGGTGCTGAAAGTGACCACCGATCGGCCGGCGGATTGCGAATACAAAAAAGACGGCGATTTTTCCGCCGGGAGCGGCACGAAGTTTGATACCACGGGAAGCTATGCCCACAACACGCAGTTGAACGATCTTAAGACGGGCGATCACACTTACTATGTGGTGTGCAAAGACAAGGAAACTTGCGCGGCCAACAAACCCGGACTGTCGGTGAAATTCACGGTGAGCCTTTCCGACGATCCGGCCAATGCGCCCAAAATCGCGAGCACCACGCCCGAAACGCAGACAATCGCCAATCCCGCATTGTCGGTGACCACCGACCGACCGGCGGCTTGCCAATATAAAAAGGATACTTCTTTCACCTATGATGACGGAAGCGGCACGCAGTTTGCCAATGACGGCGAATACGCGCACTCGGTGTCGCTGGCGGATTTGCCCGACGGCAAACACACTTTCTATGTCGCGTGCAAGGACAAAGCCACCGGCGCGAAAAAAACTCTGGAAACCGCGATTGCCACCACGCTTAACCGCGGGGGCGCCGCGGGGGCGCCGGTGATTTCCAACACCACGCCGGCCAGCCAAAACACGAACAGTCCCACCCTGTCGGTAATCACCGATCGGCCGGCAATCTGCCAATACAAACAAGATGCGGATTTCACCTATGGCCAGGGCACGCAGTTTGCGATTGACGGCGGCACGGGGCACAGCGCAGTGCTGGCCAGCGCCGCCGACGGAACGTATGTTTTCTATGTGGTTTGCCAGGATCCGACCACCCGGATTTCCAGCGCTCCCGGCGCGCAAATAATTTTCACCGTCAACACCGCTTCCGGCAATTGCGCGTCGCTGTCTTCCAACGATCAACAAAACGACAACGAACGGGATTATGACGACGAAGACGACTATGATTCAACATATGTTTGGAGATCGGCGGCGGCCGGCACCGTGGAAATGTTTGAAAAAGTTGATTGGTACGCGGGCTATCAATTCACGCCGGAAGAAGACGGCTATGCCACCCAGCTTTGCGGCTATTTTGATTCGGGCGCCAAAAATCGGGTGAGTTTGTATGACGGCAATCACAAGGAATTGGCGGGAGTTGAGGTTGATGGCCGGGGAGGATGGAATTGTGCCAATATCGCGCCGGTCAAAGTGAAGGCCGACCGGCGGTATTATGTGATCACCCGCGTTGAAGACGATGCGATTTACTTTGCCTATAAATCGGGGCTTTTGCCCCGCGAGGCGGAAAACACGGTGGTTGAGTATGGCGTTCGCCAGCTGGGCGCGGCGGGAGACTTCGGTGAAGATTTGAAGAAATACGACTATATGGTGTTTGGACTGGTGGACGTCAAGATTAAATTCGTGGAAGACAATTCGCGCGGGCCGCAAGTGTCATCGCCCCTGCCCGACGATGATGATGAAAAGAGCGATTTGATCTTGTCGGTGCAAACCAATGAAGACGCGGCCTGCAAATTTGATCGGGAAGATTTGGAATATAAGGAAATGAAATATACTTTCGGCGCCACGGGGCAAAAACTGCACCAGCAGAAAATCTGCAATTTGGACGACGGGCCGTTCACCTGGTACGTGCGCTGTAAGGGCGCGACCGACACCAACGACGGATCAACCGCGATCCAGTTTGAAGTTGACGATTGACGCGGCGGAAATATGGGTCTGGCCATCGCTTGTTGCAATGGCCAGACCTCTGAGCAAAAATGATTGATAAATGATAAATGATAAATAGCGGATAGCAGGCCTATTATTTTTTGTCGGTTATCAATTATCAGTTATTATTTGCCAAGTATTGCTTTTAAAAATCAATAATTCAACAAAAATATGGTTTTGAGCCAAAAAACAAGGAAATTTTTATTGTCAATAATTTTATCGGCCGGGATATTTTTTTGCGGAAATAATTTTGTCGCTGTTGCCGATTATTTTGGTTCGGGAGGGGCATTGGGCGGTAGCGGATTTAGCTGGAGTCAAGGGTGGAGTTCGGGGATTTTTGGTTCTGTCGGTTTCGGCAATTTTGCCAGCGGCGGCGTCGAGGGCGGTGCGGGAATTTTGAGCGAAGCCGATATGAAATTGATCGTGGAAGCATTGATTGATAGTTATTTTATTGATGCAAATGTGGATTTTGCGACTTTTTTGCAAAACTATGTTTCTAAAGACGGATTGAGCGGAAAAGAAGTTTATAATAAAATGATATCTTCGACGAAGCCTCAATATTACCAGTCTTTTATGAATTATATGGATACCCCGGAGGGCAGACTTAAAGCTTCAAAGGAGTTAAGTGCGGCTTTTGACGTAACCTTGCCGGCATCAAAGACCGGGAGTCAGAGCGGGGTGACCACAATAACAGATGAAACGATTAACGACATTAAATGGGCTCTAAAAACAGGAAAGACCACTAGTTTAACGGATTCCGCTGTTAGGCAGGCATTGATAGAAAATGGGATTAATCCCGACAATCTTTCACAGCTGGAATATCTTAAATCAAAGGGGGTGAATATTCCGAGTACTTTAATTGCATCGGCATCGGCCAATAGTCAGTCGCAAACTGCTTCCGCGAGCGGTCCGGATTATGATGCCGCGGAAAAATATCTGAATTCAATAAGAGGCAAAGGACTGACGGCGGATGAAGTGTCCCAAGGGCTTGCGGGGTTTGGTTTCACTTGCGCCAACGGAATCTGCAAGGAAGCCGGTACCAACCGGGTGGCGACCGGAGATGGTTCCCTGAGCAGTACCGATATCAACAGCAAATATTTTTGGGCCACCGAGGGCGGATGTTTGGATGGTTTTGGCGAGGTGGAAATAGGCGGTTCTTCGTCACCGACAAAAAAGAACAACGAATCTTCGGAAACAAACACGCCGCCGGCCAACACAACCTGCACTTCCTACACTTACGGCGAATGGAGCGCGTGCGCCGGGGGGGTGCAGTCGCGGTCAATATTACATCAATATCCTTCCGGGTGCACCGACACCGCCACGGCGGTGCTGACGCAGAATTGCACCATGCCGGCGGTGGCCTGCACTTCCTACACTTACAGCGATTGGAGCGCGTGCGTCGGGGGCAATCAAACCCGCGCCATTGTCAGTAAGTTGCCTTCCGGGTGCACCGACACCGCCACGGCGGTGTTCACTCAGGTCTGCACGGCGGAGTGCACGGCATCTCAAATTCCGCTGGTAACCAATACCACCGCCGCGACCCAAAGCGTGAACAGCGCCACGTTGTCGCTGATCACGGATCGGCCGGCAAAATGCGAGTATCGCGAAAACGGCGGGTTCACTTTCGGCACCGGCGCCGGCACCAATTTTAACGTTACCGGCAGCTACAATCATAATTCCGGGCTCACCGGCGTTACCGCGGGCGCGAAGACCTATTATGCGGTTTGCAAAGATGCCACCGCGAATTGTTTTTCTGCGCCGCTGAAGATTGAGTTCACCGCCGAATCGGCTTCCAGCACCGAAGAAACTTGCGCTGATTTAACTTCCAATGATCGCAAGAACAATGCCAATCGCTCCTATTTTGGCACTGCCGGCGCCGATTCAACGTATTTGTGGCAAGCGGTGGAAACCGGCACGCGCGACAAATTTGAAAAAGTTGATTGGTACGCGGGCTATCAATTGACGCCGGAAAAGGACGGCAAGGTCAATCAACTTTGCGGAAATTTTCCCGCCGGCGCGGTCAACCGGGTATCGCTCTATGACGGATCATACGAGGAACTGGCGGGAGCGGAAATCACCGGCGATAATTTTTGGCGGTGCGTTGATATCGCGCCGGTGCAAGTCAAGACCGATCGCCGCTATTATGTGATTGCCCGCATTGAAGACGATCCGGTTTACTTTGAATTTAAATCCGGTATGTTGCCCAAAGCGGCCGGCAATGCGGTAATTGAAGTTGGCGTCCGCCAATCGGCATCATCGGGAGATTTTGGCGAAGATGAAAGGAAAACTTACGATCATATGATTTTTGGGTTGGTGGATGTCCGAATTTCGTGGGCGCCGCAAACGTTATCCGGTCCGGCAATCGCTTCTTTTGAGCCCCAGGGAAACGTTGACGACGATCGCGCCGTTCTTTCGGTGCAGGCTTCCGACGCGGCGGAATGCCGTTTCGGCCGGGAAGACGTTTCCTATGATCAAATGGACTATCCGATGAATAAAACCACAACCGGCAAGTTTACCGGCAAAGTTTGCAATCTGGAAAAAGGAGCGTACACTTTCTACGCGCGCTGTAAAGACGGCGGCGGCGCGAAAAACAACGTGTCGGCGGCGACAACTTTTACGATCACGCAATAAGCTACGCCGGGGCAGAGCCCCCGATGTATTCCGGCAGTTTAATAAAAAAACGTTTATGGCATTAACAAAAAACAATCTGGCGCGAACGGCGGCGTTCGGAATCGCGCTGGCGGCGATTGCGGCAATATCTTTCCGGGCGGTGTTCGCTTCCGGACCCGTTTTGAAAAATGTCAATCCCCAGGGGACGGTTACTTCTTCGTCGGTTAAAATCACGCTGGAAACAGGCGATCTGGCGCGGTGCCGCTATTCCACCAGCGACACGGGCTATGAGAGTATGGGCAACGATATGTACACTCCCGACGGCCTTTATCATTCGGGGAATATCGGCACCTTGAATGACGGAAGCTACACTTATTACGTGCGTTGCAAGGATTTTGAAGGAAATGCCAATGATGCCAGCGCGGTTGTGAGTTTCAAAGTCGGCGATATTGATTGTGTCGGCAGTAATTGTTCCTCAACCCCTCCCGTGACGCCTCCCGCCGGCGGCGCCGCGCCGGTGATTTCCGGCGCCTCTCCGACGGGCACCGTGACCAGCAAATATGTTACTTTGGCGGTGAACACCGACAAATCCGCTTCGTGCCGTTACAGCTGGTATGACAAGCCATACGAACAGATGACGCTGGCATTAACCAGCAACAACGGGCTTTACCACGCGGCGTCGGCGACTTTGGGCAACGCGGGCAATTACAATTATTACGTGCGCTGCAAAGATAGTGCCGGCAACATTAATTCTCCGGCGGGAAAAATTTCATTCTACTATTACGTTTACGTTGCGCCCAAAACTACAACGGTGGCAACCACTCCGGTGGCGCCCGCCGACACCGTGCCGCCGACGATTTCGGGATTGTCGCCGTCGGGCACGGTAACCGCCAAAGAGGTGTCTTTGGCGCTTGACACCGACGAAACGGCCACTTGCCGTTATGGTAAGAGTGATGTTGATTATGAATTAATGCCCGAGAGTTTCGGTGATGCCGGCACTCGCCACAGCAAAACGATCACCGTGGAAGCTCCCGGAGAATATGGTTATTATGTGCGCTGTATTGACGCCGCCAAAAACAAAAACACGACTTCGGGGCAAATCAATTTCACCTACTCTTTGCCGGAAGGACCGAAAGTTTCCAGCCTTGAACCGTCGGGCGGAGTGGTCTACCAGAGCAGTGTGGCGCTGATTGCGACCACCGACAAATCCGCTTCGTGCCGTTTCGCGGAAAGCGATACCGGCTATGATCAGATGGGCGATTTTTTTGACACCAGCGACGGACTGTTCCATCAGGCGTTTGTGGATCTGCCGGATTACGGATCCTATTCCTATTACGTGCGTTGCACGGACGAAGACGGCGTTTCAGGCAATCGCGCGGAAACGATCAGTTTTGAATATCAAAACCCCAATCCGGAAGCCGAACCGGAAGTTGTTGAACCGGAGCCGGTGGTTTGCGAACAGATTCAGATCGGCAACAAAAACGGCGAGTGCGATCCGACAACGGACTGCGTTTGCGATCCGGATTGTCCGGTTGAAGGACAAGACACGGATCCTGACTGTGCCGGCGTGAGCCAGACTTCGGGCGGCGGAGGCGGCGGTTGGGCGATATTGCTTTTGATCGGATTGATTCTGCTGATAATCATCGTCATTATCATCATCATTGTCCGGCGGAAAAGCGCCGAAGAAGAAGATGTGGAGCTTCCATAATCGGGGGGATTGCCTGATTATCAATTATTGATAATTGACAGAGAATAGCGAGTTGATGGTTGATTTTTCAAAAACGCGCCCATAGGGCGCGTTTTTCGCGGTTTTTTTCAGAGGGTCTAACCCTCTGATCAGAGGGTTAGACCCTCTGAAAATTACCCTCTGAAAATTTATGAAAGATTGTAGGAGATTTTTTTTATCTTATAGATGATCTTTCCGTTCCCGTCCAAAGAGGCGAATTCGCCGGCTTTTTTGCCCAAAAGCACCCGTCCCACGGGCGATTCGTTGGAGATGCGCCCCTTTTCGGGATCGGCTTCCAGCGTGCCCACCAGCGTCAACTCCTGATTCTTCCTGTTTATGTCCACCCGCATGGTGACGGCGACGTTGGCTTGATCGCGGCCGGCCTTCGGGGTCCTTTTGATTACGCGGGCGTTTTTGCTGCTCGTTTCCATTTCAACGAGTTTTCTGTC
>Ga0123335_1006762_pt1 | contig 13154 bp, 12 predicted proteins | sample BiotimSIPDNA_2_FD_89707 | JGI IMG/M metagenome (GOLD analysis project Ga0123335, IMG submission 89707) | Anaerobic biogas reactor microbial communites from Washington, USA - Biogas_R2 time_0 SIP DNA | ecosystem: Engineered > Bioreactor > Anaerobic > Unclassified | place: Washington, USA... | reverse complement strand
TTCGAGGGGCTTAAACCTTGACTTGTCGCAGGCAAATCCCTCTTTGGCGATACGGTTTTCGGCAATTCCGCCGAATCCAATGATTCCGTACTTGATTTTAGCCATATTGGTTCTCCGGTAACTATTTGACCATATAGGCGTTTGCGACCTTCTTGAAGGCATCGATGTACGCCTGGATATGTTCCACCTCATAAACTGGATGCGTGAAGAACGACATCGTCCTGTCAGTCAACCATGCAGCCTTTTCGCACTTGACCTTCGAGTAGTCGATATCCCGCGCCTTGGGATCGCGGAACGGGTATTTGGCTTCGCCGAATCCGTTCTTTTCAACATAGACCTTTTCCTTGTACATTTCCGGCCAGAGCACGCTATAGACCGGAACGCCTTCAGCGGCCACGGCCGCGATGAACTTCTTGATGCTGCAGGTCAGCTTCTCGGTTTTCAGGACGAAGGGCGCCCACCAGTAGGAGTTCACGCGTTCTGGTGTGTCAACCGGAGCCGCATAGACCAGCGGGTGGTCCTTCAGCGCCTCGACCAGCATCCTTCCATTGCGCTGGCGGGTTGGCAGGTTCCAGTTGGCGAATCGCGCCAGCTCGACAAGTCCGATCTGGGATTGGATTTCTGTCATTCTGAAGTTGTATCCCAGTCTCTTGTGGATATACATCAGCTTGCCTTCCAGCTCCAGGAGGTTGAGGCGTTCCTTCACGTCATAGCCGTGGTCGCGTACCGAGCGGATTTCCCACGCCAGGTCGTCGTCATCGGTCACCACCATTCCGCCTTCGCCGCCTGTTGTGAAGTGCTTGCTTTGGCAGAAGCTGAAGCATCCGGCATGTCCGATCGTCCCGCACATGCGTCCCTTGTAGAGTCCACCGAAGCACTGTGCGCAGTCTTCGATTACCTTGAGGTTGTATTTCTTGGCGATAGCCATAATCGGATCCATGTCCGCCACGACTCCGTACAGATGGACCACCACGATTCCCTTGGTGCGTTCGTTGATCTTGCTTTCGATGTCAGCAGGATCGATCAAATGGTCGTCGCGGACATCGGCGAACACGGGGAGCGCACCGGCCTGCATGACGCAGAAGCTGGAAGCGATGAAGCTGTATGACGGGCAAATCACCTCGTCCCCAGGTCCAATGTTCAATGCCGCCAGGGCCACGTGGAGCGCCGCCGTTCCGTTGGCAACGCTGATCGCGTTCTTGACGCCCAAGTACTCAGCCCACTTGGCTTCGAATTTCTTGCCAATGTCACCCGTCCAATAGTTGACCTTGCCGCTCTTCAAAATGTCGACGACCTTGTCGTAAGAAGCAGGATCAAAGGAAGGCCAACCTGGAAAACTGCCTTCATATACCTTCTTGCCACCATCAATCGCCAATAAACTCATTCTGATGCCTTCCTTGCTTGCGCTTTCTTTATACCTACAAACAATGCCGTTCTTATACGACGCGAAATCAACTCATCGATAACAGTTGACGAAAATCCTAATATCTACGAAATGAAACTTTTTGCAAGTGACTTACATTATGAATTATGAATGATGAATGATGAATGACCCTGGCCGACACGTTGGCTTGATTTGTCAGACCATCGTTGTCCAATCGAAGACGAGTCCCAGCGGCGGATTCTTGGTTGTCGCCAGCATGTGGTAGATATTGTGCGCTTCGGTTGGGCTGACGACTGTTGAGATTAAAGGTTTCACCTGGATGCGTTTTGCCGCAAGGAGTTTCAGGAACGTATTGTAGTCGTCAGGCTCTGTCCAATTGAACGGGCTTGACTCATATTTCGGCCGTGTCATTGTATGTGAACCGATCAACCTGATGCCAGGGCAATGGACATACTTGTAGAAATCGATCGGCGCATCCGAAATCCTGGTGCAGCCCAGCAGCGAAATCCGCCCATTCCGCGCAACGTAGGTCAAACCCGTCTGCAACGCTGCCGCATTCCCTGTGACTTCGACGATCGCATCGACTCCTTTCCCGCCCGTCAACTCCTTGACTTGCTTAGGATAGTCGGGATCTGCCGGGTCAAACACCTTATCCACGCCCAATTCCAGCGCCAACTTGCGGCGTTCAGGCGAAAAATCCGCAGCAAACAACGGAATTGCGCCAGACAAGCGGGCAAACTGAATTGCAAACACGCCTAGAATCCCGAGTCCCAACACCATGCAGCTCTCGCCCAATTCCAACTGAAGCTTCCTGACTCCCAGCATCGGAAAGGACGAAATGTGTGCAAAACAAGCCTCCATCATATCGATGCCTTCCGGAATCTTTACCAGATCCGAACGCCCCAAGATCGAGTACAACTGGTGCCCAGCCCAATTGACAACAACGCGATCACCAACAGATAAATTCTTCACTGAGGAACCGACTTGAACCACCTCGCCTGAACCGCTGTACCCAGGCATGTACGGGAAGTTGCTCTTGGCATTCGGCATCGACAAAGACCAGGCACGCTCGGTACCAGCACTAACACCGGTGAACATGTTGCGAACCAGCACCTCGTGCGGCGCCAGTTCACGTACCTCGCCTTCCTCCAACTTGGCATTCCCCTCGGACACCATCATCACTCGGTAGTTCTTCATCATAAATTCCTTGGTTCAAGTCAATTTTCGCACGACCCAATCCACATAAACCCAAACAAAAAAAATGTAGCTGACCTAACTGTGTTTTGCAATCAAGCCCGCTACACATTTGCATCATTTCAATAATTAGTGCGTCTTGCTTCGCCTCAACCCCTTGACGAACTCATGCACTGCATGCAAGGCGCTGAAGGTTTGCCATGCGACAGCAACCTAATCAAACTCACTTAGGCTTTGATATTTCAGCAATCCTCTCACGCATCACCTCCAATACCCGAAGAAAACCCGCATAATCCTCCTCAGATACCCCAGACAACACCTCAGTCATCGTATCGTTGAACGCTGTAAAAAGACGCTGGCGAAGTGATTCAGCCTGAACAGACACACGCAATGTTACCGCACGACGATCCGTCTCGCTGCGAGTCCGTACAACCAAGCCTTCCTTCACCAGCAAATCTACCATCTGGGATATCGCACCTGCAGTCAAACCCAATTCCTTTGCTACCTCCTTCAACATCGCACAATTATCTGGCTGTTCATAAATAGCACGCAACACCCGTATCCGAGAAAAATTTAACTGCTGATACTGTGGCAAAGGATCCCTAGACTCGATTATTCTGCTCAAACCACTGTGGACTTCCATCAAATAACGCCACCCCTTCTCTAAACTCTCGCTATCCATGATTTTCTCTGCTCCATCAAAGTATAAGCAAGTATCGTACCTAAATCATAGTTCTAAAAAGCTTACATTAGTTAAATTACTTCCTTAATAACAGAAAGTCAACCATGATTTTTAATGCAATTTAGCGAGATATTTATAGTATTAGTGTACCTAATTCGCAATGCCTCATCATTTGTGCGGGAAGTGCATCAGGGAACACTTCCAGACTTCGGCTTCTCCTTCAGCAAGAATCCCTCGATGGCGATGATCACGCCGATCAAGCCGGCCGTAATAGGCACAAGGAAAAACGACTTGTCCAGGCCAACCGTGTCGCCAAGCACACCCATAAGCCACGAGAATATTCCGCAACCGGGTATTCCCGAGCATGACATGATCACGAAGATCATCGTCGGATCCAGATGTGGCAACCGTTCCGTCGCATAGACCTGGGACGTGGGCCAGAAACATGCCACGCCCAGGCCGCCGACAAAGAGCAGCACGTACAGGATGTACAATGCCGTGTTCGGATTGTCAAATGCTTCCGGTCGCAGGAAAGCCATAGGAATTGTCGCAGGCAAGCACAGAATCGAAGACCCGAGCATCAAGTGCTTCAACTTGTCCTGAGGCACGAATATGCCGCTGCACGTCCGTCCGATAAACATCCCCAATGCGACAAGAGCAGTACCGATTCCCCCTGCCCACGCGCTGCCGGCAAAATTCAATTGAATGAAGCTGGCAGACCAAAAGCTCAGGCAAAATTCGCATCCTCCATTGAGGAAGATGATCGCCAAGTAAACCCAAAACCTTGGGGTGGACAAAATCGCCCACGCCTGACGGGCAACCTTCGCCCCGTCAATAACCTCCTGTGTCTCAGGATACTCGCGACCAGGACTTTCAGGCCAAAAGTAAAATACCATCGGCATCAGCGACAGGATTCCGACCAGTCCCATGACAAGTCGCCAATGGACGCCCGCGTTGAGCAATGCCCCGGCGCCAAGCACCGTCGCAAACATTCCCACAGACCAAAACGAATGGGCGATGTTCACATACCGACCACTCTCATCCACATGCAATTGCTGCACGAAGGGCGTCGCGATCCCCTCGATAATCCCTTCGCCCAAACCCGTAATCAACAGCATTGGCAACAACATCAAGTACGATTGCGACACAGCGCACGCCAAAATCCCCAATGCCATGAACAACGACGAAACGCCCATCGTCTTCCGTTTCCCGTACTTCCCAGCCGCAACGCCGCAATAAACCATCGCCACGACCATCGAAACACTCCTGATAACCTGAAGCGCACCGCCCTGGGACAGGGAAAAGCCAAGGTCGCCCTTCATCTTGACCAACGCCAATGGGATGATGACAGAACACCCTGAATATGCCGAAAATGTCAAAAACGCAGCATAGTCGTATCGTCCAAACGCAAGCTTTTTCGTAGTCATTTGCCCTTGCCTTCACCAATGTATCGAATCTTGCCATCCGCCTGGTTTTCAATCCCGGCGCGAATCTTCAAGCCCAGACCGGATCTCGTTCCCGCCTCATGCATCGACTTGTCGATCGTCAGCGCCTTGCCGCCGGAGCGACGGAGGCGAGGATAACGGCGGGAAACGTAATTGTCAACTTTCGCACGACGCGCCAGAACCAGACCGCATTCCTGCCCCTTGGCGTTTTCTTGCTCCAGCGTCCTCCATACGCTATCGAGCATGCCCAGGGCAAAGTCGCGATACTTCCGACCTCCTGGCAGCCACTTGCCAGAACCAGGCAATTGCTGCCAGGCGGAATCAATCGCATGTACCAGAAAGTCGTGGGAATATGACGCTATCTTCACATCCGATGGTGCGCCCGAAACTTCCAAGAGGAATTTCAACTCGTTGTCATACCACTTGGTCTGAATCCATATTGTGCTAACCGGGAAAAATTGCCTTAGTATGCTTCCCAGCATGATTTCGACTTCGCTTCGCCTTGCCAAGGGCTTGCCAACGGTAATCGTAACCATTTCGTCCTCTTGTCCTTCCAATTCGGGATCAAGGTCGTATTTCAGCATTAGCTCATGAGCCTTTTGCATCGCCAATCTCGCTTCATGCTCATTTGGGCTCGACGACAACGCCAAAAGCTTCCGTATCCGCAACATCTCAGGAGGCTCGGCAGATTCGCCATCATCTGAAAACACACGCTCGTCCAAGGCCTTATAGCTGATCTTGGCTGATGGATTGACCCCCATTGCCTCGCAAATTTTCCGAAAGCAGGGACCATGGCTCGGCTCGTCTAGATGGGGGTTCAGGTAATCGGTTACCTGATGGGCGATCTCGTGCCTCAGCACCTCACTCACGGCGTACCACGGATGACCAAGAACCAAGGACTCCTTCAACTCGATCATCGATTTGGGAAACGGATACCAACGACCCAGTTCATTCATCTCGCGATTGATTGAGAACACAGGCTCGCGCATTCCATGCAAGCCCAATTTATCGGCATGACGCCACACGATTCCATTCCATTCCCATCGAAGCCTGTCGCTGAAGAATCTTGTCCTGTCGCGCTCGTAACTCATTGCATTCTCGAAATATCGGTTAACCTAAAAAGCAGTTGACGCCATGACATTAATGACTCTCATGGCATCAACCGCTTTTTTAAGGTTAAAATCGTCACCTCTTTACACGGTAGTCTTAATGAACAATTCATCCAGCTGTTTCGTCTCGACCTGCGAAGGCGAATCGGTCATCAAGCAGGACGCTTTTGCGGTCTTCGGGAAGGCGATCACATCTCGGATTGACTTTGCACCGCACATCAGCATCACGAATCGATCCAGTCCGATTGCCAGGCCACCATGCGGTGGTGCGCCAAGGGACAGGGCTTCAAGGATGTGCCCGAAACGCTGCTTTGCGTCATCGTCGGAGATGCCCAAGGTCTTGAACATCTTCGCCTGGACATCGGTTCTATGGATACGGATCGAACCGCCACCCAGTTCCACGCCGTTGAGGACCACGTCGTACGCCTTGGCGCGAACTCGACCTGGTTCCGAATCCAGCAACTGGAAATCTTCGTTCATCGCGGCAGTGAAAGGATGGTGGACAGCGACGAAGCGTTTTTCCTCCGGATCCCAATCCAGAAGCGGGAACTCAACGACCCAGAGGAACTCCATGGCTTTGTCGTCAATAATTCCCGCTTGCGCAGCAACATCCAAGCGCAAGCGACCCAAGGCATCGCAGACGACCTTCCAGCCATCGGCGACAATCAGCAGCAGGTCGCCTTCGCTGGCGTCCATGGCCGAAACCAAGGTACTCGCCTCGGATGCTGTGATGAACTTCGAAGCGGAACCCGACAAAGCGCCGCCCGCCTCGACCTTCAGCCAAACCAATCCCTTTGCGCCAAAGAGCTTGGCTGTTTCCGTCAATGCATCAAGGCTCTTCCGGCTATGCGCCGCCGCCTGACCCTTCGCATTGATTCCGCGAACCATGCCGCCAGCGTCCAGGACGCCGCGGAACGCCTTGAATTCCGTCGCCGAAAATACGTCGCACAAATCCTGGATCGTCATCCCGAAGCGAAGATCCGGCTTGTCAGAGCCATATTGATCCATCGCAATCTTGTACGGCATCCGCCTGAATGGACGCGGGACATCGACGCCGCGAACATCCTTCACAACGGCAGCAATCATCTCTTCGACCATTGCCATGATGTCATCCTGGTCGATGAAGCTCATCTCCAGGTCAATCTGCGTAAACTCGGGCTGCCTGTCGGCTCTCAAGTCCTCGTCTCGGAAGCAACGCGCAATCTGGAAATATCGTTCGACTCCTCCGACCATCAGGATTTGCTTGTACTGCTGCGGCGCCTGCGGCAAGGCATAGAAGGTACCGGGGTGGACTCGGCTGGGGACCAGGTAGTCACGTGCGCCTTCAGGCGTGCTCTTGCTCAAAATCGGGGTTTCGACTTCGACAAAGCCGTTGGCGTCCAGCACATCGCGGCAAATCTTGGTGATTCTGTGGCGGAGCCTTAGGTTTTTCACGATGTCTGAGCTTCTCATGTCCAGGTACCTGTACTTGAGCTTCATGTCATCGCTGGCGGAAGGATCGTTCAGGTTGTAGGGCATTGGCTGGGAAGGATTGAGGATAGCGAGTTCGGAGACCTCCACCTCGACAGTTCCCGTAGCTCTGCTCTTGTTGACCATTGCCTCGGGGCGTGGCCTGACCGTACCCGCGACTTGGATGACCCATTCGTCACGGATATCCTTTGCCACCGCCGCCACCTCAGGCTTCGCGACGGGATCGATGAACAATTGCGTGATTCCCTCGCGGTCCCTGAGGTCGATGAAGATCAAGCCGCCCAGGTTGCGCGAAGAGTTCACCCAACCGCTCAGGTTCACGTTTTCGCCCACATTGTCCAAGCCCAATTCATTGCAATGATGCGTCCGCACGTATGACATCGTTTTCACCTGCTCTCTTGTTTTTCGAGACAACCTTTATTATTCATCAACAGACTTTCAGCTTAGCCGCCAAGAATCCGTTGAGTTCATTGATGGCGATGGTTTCCTGCTCCGAGTTTTCCATCATCTTGCAGACCACCGTGCCCTGTGCCAATTCGTCTTCACCCAGGATGAGGGCGACTTGCGCACGCGCCCTGTTTGCCCCGCGCATCTGCGCCTTCATGCTCCTGGCGGAAAAGTCAGCCTTCACCCGCAAGCCAGCGAACTCGCCCCTGAGGGTTTGTGCCAATTGCAGCGCAGGAAGCACCGCCGATTCGCCCAATCCAAGCACCATGATGTCCGCGTCACGAACCTCCGGTGCCGTGATTCCCAAGCTTTGGCGAGCCAGCAGCAAGCGCTCCATGCCAGCCGCAAAACCGATTCCCTCGATCGGACTCTTCGAGCCGGAAAACTGAATCCTGTAGCGACCGCCACCCGCCAAGGCATCCTGGGCGCCCAAGCCAGAGTGAGTCACTTCAAACACAGTGTGGATGTAATAATCCAAACCACGAACCAAACGGGGAGCAAACTCGTACTCAACGCCAACCTCATGCAACCCCTGGCAGACCTTGTCAAAGTATGTCCGGCTCTCCTCACCAAGCAAATCGACGATCTTGGGAGAATCCGCGGCAAAGCTCTTGCATGGCTCGTTCTTGCAATCCAACATGCGCCAGACATTGGTATCCAGGCGGCGGCGGCAATCTTCGCACATCTCACCAATCTTCGGAGAAAAGTACGCCTTCAACGCCTCAGCCACCCGGGCACGATCCTCAGGCAATCCCCTCGTATTCACGTTCACATGGCTGTCCTTAATCCCAATGCTGTCCAAGAATTGGCACAACATCGCAATCACTTCGACGTCCATCCACGGATTGTTCGAACCTACGGTCTCAACGCCGACCTGATGGAACTGCCGACGACGCCCGGCAGCGGGACGTTCCCCGCGAAACATCGGGCCAAAGTAGAATACACGCTTTTCCTCGCCCTGTTCCAACCCTGCGTTGGCAATCGCCCTGATCACACCTGCCGTTCCCTCGGGCCGAAGGGTCAAGCTTCGTCCGCCCCTGTCCTGGAACGTGTACATTTCCTTCTGAACCACGTCGGTTTCATCGCCAAGGCTTTTCGTAAACACATCTGTCCGTTCGAAAATCGGGGTGCGGATTTCACCGTAACCATACCTGTGGAACACATTTCGCGCGGCGTTTTCGAGTGCAATCCAATCTAGGGTTTCTGGCTCCCAGATATCAGAGGTTCCCGGGAGGGGTTCAGTATTCGATGCCATTGTCATTACTCCAATCTGTCTTCGGCAAAAACAAAAAGGAAGTCAGCGCTATTTTTCGATGCCGACTTCCTCTTGGCGCGCCTTGATCGCACGCAGGCTTGTGCGATCAGCCTTCAGAATCCTCATCGCTCGCCAACTTTTTAGGATCAAGCATCGCGATAAGCTTCTTCATTTCCTTTCCGGCCCTGAATTTGACCACGGCTCTTTCAGGGATCTGCACTTCCTTGCTCGGCGCATTGGGATTGCGTCCCACCCGTGCCTTTCTCGTCAGAACTTCGAACACGCCGAAATTTCTGAATTCGATATTGTTTCCCGCCGCCAATTCCTCAGTCAGGGTCTTCAGGATTGACTCCAGGACTGTCTTTACATCCACTTGATTGATTTTGGTCTCTTTGGAAACGCGTACAACCAAATCACGCTTTGTCATCGTCATGTCTTTTCCTCGCTATATCTCAATGTTCGTACGAAATTTCGAACTACAATAATCATCGTTCAAATACAAAACTGTCCCTCTCCAAGTCAATGAGTTAGTTAACATACAACCTATTTAAATGTTAACAAGTTACATGATACAATTTTCTTCGCGCATCATTTCGGAACCTCGCATTGTGCCGTCCACTTGGCGCCGTGTCGCGGAGAACGCAGAATTTCCCAACTGTGTGCCAAAGGGGCACGCCACATGCCTCCCGAGTACAAAACCATCGATTTTTCGCTTTGACCTCGTGTTGTTTTGGAGAACTTCGACGTGCCTCTTCGGCTCATGCCAGCGCATAGACCCAGCCGAGGACGAGAAGGAGAATCGACAGCAAGCCCAGCAGGAATTGGGTTCCCCGCGTCAAGGTCCAGACCTTCATGATTCGCCAGGCCAGTCCGATTATGACGCCCAACGCAAATCCGCAGGCATGCCCCAGCACGTCGGTTCCGGGCGCCGCACCATACAGGCTCATCATCGCAACGGATGCAATCAACGGCGTCCATGGTATCACTCGAACCAACGAGCCTCGATGCCCTCGAATCAACGTAACGCCACGCCACGTATGCAACGCAGCAAGCAAGCCAAGCAGCCCGAACACCATCGTCGAAGCGCCCAAGGACCGATGCCCGGAAACGCCAAGAAACGCCATCAGCCAATTGCCCAGGAAACCAGACAATACCATCCCAAGCAAACCAGCGCCTACACCAACCTCTGTTCCGACAAGACTGCCAAGGCCAAACCCCCAAAACATATTGGAAAACATGTGCGGAGCATCGGAATGCAAGGTCAATGCAGTCAAATTCCTCCACCATTCCCCCTTGAGCACCAAATCGCGGTCCCATACGCCTAGACGATTCCATTCCCCAAGCCCATCGTGGTTCTCAACCCACAGGAAAAACCTGAACAACACCGCGAAAAACAACATGAACGACGCAAACGAAGCATCGCTCACAAAAGCTTTTTGCGTAGATCCGGAAGATTGCATCTCCCCTTCCGGCGGCGGCCAGTCCCGATTGCGTTCCTCATAGGTCATCAGCTCCAAGCTTGCGGCCTCGGCTCGGCGCAGCGGAACCCGAATCCAAGCTTCATCTCCACGATACACGACACGATAGGGAATCCGCCTGCTGGCAAGAACCGCCAGCCAAGGCATGAAACGACGTTCATCATCGGGACGGAATTCCGCATATCGAGGAAACAGAAGAGAAAGTTCCTCGTCTTTATTTTCCACGGAATACTCGTCATCATCCTGGTGCATAGTCTTCGAAGCCGCGCCTTATTGCTGGGTTCCCCATTCCAGGCTTCCGTCCTCCTTGCGAATCAGCTTCTCGATCTTTTGCTCTGCTTCCTTAAGCTTCGTCTGGCAAAGTTTATTCAACTTCATGCCTTCTTCGAATTTCGCCATGCTGTCCTCCAGGCTCAACTCGCCGCGTTCCAATTGGGCGACTATTGCCTCAAGACGCGCCAGTGCCTCCTCGAACTTCAACTCACCCTGCCCGGCTTTGACTTTATCAGATTGCTCTTCCATTTCAGCCTTCGCTCCCTTCATCTGTCACACGATCAACAACGACATCAAGCTGACCACTGCCTAGCAACGCACGCAAGCGATCACCGCAAGAAACATCGCCAGTCCCGCGAACCGCACGACCGCCTACGTCAAGCAATATGCTGTAGCCTCGAGTCAATACGGACTTGGGATCCAGGGCAGACAAGACATGCCCTACCCGATCCAAGCGATGACGATACTTGTCACGACAGCGCGAAATTGCCAATGGCAAACGCTTCTCAACCGAATCAAGACGCTGGCGACGACCCGACGCAACGCCGCCCAGCAATCCGCGAAGACGCATCCCGGCATAATCCAAACGCTGGGACAGCTGGTCAATCCATTCATTGGGATGACGCAAGTACTTGCAGGAAGAGGCGCGCTGGAAACGCTGAGCCAACTTCGAAACCCGCAATCGCATCACGCTGGACATGCGCATCTCGAACTGCTCCAGACGTTCCCCCAAGGCAGCCTTGCCCTGAACCAGGATTTCCGCCGCCGCTGTCGGAGTCGCCGCCCTGTAATCCGCAACAAAATCCGAGATGGAATAATCTCGCTCGTGCCCGACTGCGCTGATGACAGGCAACCTGGACGCCGCAATCGCCCGCGCAAGGTTTTCGTCATTGAAGCACCACAGGTCTTCTGCGGATCCTCCGCCCCTGGTCAGCACGATGACGTCGCAACTATCCGTTTCATTGAAATACTCCAGCGCCTTGATCAGTTTTTCCGGCGCCTTGTCGCCTTGCACCAGCGTCGGGATCACGCGCACGTGCATTCCGCTGAAACGCCGGTTCAAAACCCGAAAGAAATCCTGAATTGCCGCCCCAGTCCAGGACGTCACCAATCCGATGATCCTTGGCATCGTCGGAATCGGGCGCTTGCGCTGGACATCAAACAATCCCTCCGCTGACAAGCGAGCCTTCAGTTCTTCGAATCGGCGATGCAACTCACCGGCACCCGCAGGAATGATTGACGATACCTTGACCTGGCAATCACCCCGAGGCTCGAACAGCGAAACGCATCCGTAAACGTCAACCTCCATCCCAACTTGCAAGCCGAGCTGGCGCGCCTTGACGCCATAACCCAAAGCAACACAACGCAATTGGGCTTGCTCGTCCTTGATCGTGAAATAGACGTGATTGGACGAATGAATCGTCAAGTCGCTCACTTCGCCACGTACGCAAATGGCTTGAAATGACCCTTCAAGACATTGACGAATATGGTTGTTCAACTCCCATACCGTCATGGGACGACAAGTCGAATTCGACGATTCTTTTCCTGCCATCAACTTCCCCGCAACCACTCGCTTCCCAGATCAGTCCCCAGTAGTGATCGTCAACTGACCAGCCGATACCGATGCCTTTTTCAGGCGACGGCGAATCGTGTTCAATTCGCCACAGCTACCTGACATCGCGTTGAACTGATCCGTCACAAACTTGGACAACTGTTCAATCGGCATCGGCAGCCAACCCAGCTGAGGCTTCAAATCCTCCAGGAGCAAATTCCCCTTTCCAGATAGCGTGGGCTTCCATTCCACAACATAGTTCAACGGCAGGAACCCATATGCCTTGCAGGACAAGATGACCTTGACGTTGCCGCTTTCCAGGAAGCGGACCGTAACTCCCGTGGGAATCATGTTGCCGCCGCCTTCAGCCTGAGGCAACTTCATCGACTTGTTGGCCAAGCTGCTGGCTTCCTCGTCAGTAAACGTGGCCTCCACGTCCTTGGCTGCGGCCGCTTTCTCAGCTCTCTTCTTCTTTTTGCCCTTCCCTTCGCTGCTGGCAGCTGGTTGGGACTTCTTCCCCAGCGCATCTTCGAACTTCGCCAGGGCTTCCGCACTAGGCTCGGCAACCGCCAATTTCCCCGCAGGAGGAATCAAGGCGCCAGCCAAAATCACGACTAATATGACAGTCAAGATTATGCCAACAATCTGGTTCGCGCGCTTTGATGCCAATTCCTTGGCAGATGCCGCTTTCGCAGCCTGAGTCAAATTCTCTGGCTTCAACTCGTTCAAATCCAATTTTTCACCGCATGTACGGCAGAAAATCGCATTTAACAAGTTATCCGCACCACATTTCGGACAATTTAACATTTTAGTCTCCCGAGGTTTTCTGCGATGGAATCAAACGTACAAGCGAATCGCATTACGA
>Ga0123335_1006761_pt1 | contig 13162 bp, 6 predicted proteins | sample BiotimSIPDNA_2_FD_89707 | JGI IMG/M metagenome (GOLD analysis project Ga0123335, IMG submission 89707) | Anaerobic biogas reactor microbial communites from Washington, USA - Biogas_R2 time_0 SIP DNA | ecosystem: Engineered > Bioreactor > Anaerobic > Unclassified | place: Washington, USA... | reverse complement strand
TAAAAGACAAGCTCTTGTGTTTTTTTCAAGTCATTGACGACTTTTCGGGCTCAGGTCTCAACTTTGGGACGCCACTAAAATTCTCAGAAATTTTTTGCGCATTTCGTAATCAAGATGCATGTGTGACATGCCTCTTGTTGCCTGATTGTGAAAAAATGTATTTTGTCGCAACGAACTATGGGGCGGAAGGCTGTGGTGAAACATTGCTGCGGGAACCTGATGGAAATCCGAAGGTTGGTAATAATTAGGTGTATAGCTATATTGAAAATTAAAGCAACTTCAACATAACTGATTTAGGTGTCTCAAAATGCATACCTCCTTGTTCGTTCCCAAAATGATTTCGCTATTGGCGGTCTTGTGCCTATCCGTCTGCGCCGTTGACTTCGTTGAGATTCAGAATGCCGACTTTGAAAAGTCGCAGGACGGGCTTGCTGAGGGGTGGAAGTTGGGACCTGGCTTCCGTGCGGAGCGTGGCGTTGGGCACAACGGCAACGGCGGGCTTGTATGGGAAAGCGAAGAGCCATCGGCTAAAGCGTCCTACACGACACAGTATATCCAGTTGGAGACGGGGATGGAGTATGATTACTCCGTCGAGGTCAGGACAGAGAACTACCATTGTGACAAGCGCATCGGCGGGGTTAAGATCGGCATCAAAACCGAGGACGAAAACGGCAAGGAACTAGGCGTGTACATGCTCTATTTCGATGGTGTTACCAGTCAAAACTCAAATTGGGTCAAGATTGGTCGTGCCACACGAGCGATCAAGCCGGCAGCCAAGAAGTTCAAGATTTTTCTGTTGGTTCCCGAGCAATCGAAGGGCAAGGTCTTTTTTGACAGGGTCAGGGTTTCGCCTGTCATCCATCCACCCGTGGACTTTGTCTGCACGAATGCCTATCGGGACACGGTTGCCGAGGGGGATATCACCTTCTTCGCATCCATCAACCCGCCCAAGGATTCCAAGAATCTCAAGGCTGTCTTCACATGGGCTGCTCCCGATGGAACTGCCAGCACACAGGAGGCAACCCTTCCGTCCCCAGGAGAAGCCAGGCTCACCGTTCCAGTGGCCTCGCTTGCAAAAGGCACGCATGACGTTACCTGCAGCCTGTTGGAAGGCGACAAGGCCTTGGGGTTCGCAACCATCGCCGTCATGCGGGTAGATCAACTCCCTGATCGCAAGGTCTGGATCGACCGCCATAACAGATGCATCGTCAATGGCAAGCCATTCTTCCCGCTTGGAATGTACTTTGGGAGAGTTACCGAAAAAGACCTGGACACCTTCGCCAAAGGACCCTTCAACTGCCTGATGCCGTATGGCGGATTGTTGGAAGGAAAAGTGCTCGACTGGTGCAAGGAAAGGGGACTGATGGCATTTTGCCAAGCAACATGGGCGGGAGGAGGCGAGATCAGAAGCGCAAGGGACGACGCGGTCCAGAGAGCGCACCAAAGGATCCGCGAAACTATCGCCAAGTACAAGAACCATCATGCACTTCTGGGGTGGTACACTGCTGATGAAGCACCGGTTTCAGAGGCCAAACTTCGTGCGAAAAGCTATCAGGTCTTCAAGGAATGCGATCCCGATCACCCGACATGGATTGTCCAGGATTCCATCGTTGACTTGAGGCCTTTTACCCCGACCTGCGACGTTGTGGGAGTCGATCCATACCCCATTCCGCGAGAGCCGATTGACAAGGTCACCAGATATGCTCGCGGCGCCAACGAAGCGATGTTCGGAGTCCGCCCGATGTGGAACGTGCCACAGGCATTCGACTGGGGATGGGCACGAGGTGGCATCAACCCCAAGGCAGGGCGATTTCCAACTGATGACGAATTGCAATCGATCTTCTGGCAGCACATCGCCTGCGGAGCCAATGGGCTGATTGCCTACGGATTCCACTGCTATGTCAGGGACTATACCATCCACGACTTCGACAAGTACTGGGGTGCGGTGTGCAAGGTCGCCACGGAAGTCAAGAAGCGCGAGCAGATCCTGCTGTCGGTCGAAGAGTCGCCACAGCCATCAGGCGCACCGGATCATGTCCCATGTCGCACCTGGAAGCATGATGGTTTCGTCTATCTCCTGATGGCCAACAGCCAAGACAAGGTTGCGGATGCGACAATCACCGTTGGGAACAACGCTTGGCAAAGCATTGCCCTTGAGTTTGGCGAGCCAGCCAAGCTGTTGTCCGACGGCAAGATTCAGGTTTTACTTCCACCCATCGCAGTCTCGATGGTCAAGCTGAAGTAAGGAGCCTTTATGCTTTAGCGATTGTTTTCCCGAATTCGATCGCAGCTTTTTTGGCGTTTTCGTCAGGATTCCACAGGTTTCGGAGTCCTTCGCCAATGATTTCAAACCCGGCATCCTGCATTTGCTTGTTTAGTATTTTAACAGATTCGCCGCTCCAGCCATAGCATCCGAATGCTGCAGCCTTCTTGTTTTTCAACTTCTTCGATTTTGTATATTGCATAAATGCAGCAACAGTATGGAGAATGTCATTCCCTACCGTCGGGGAACCCACGACCACTGTTTTTGATTTAAACGCTTCTGTAAGGACGTCGTTTATATCACTTTTTGCAATGTTGTATACTTTTACCACGACTTCTTGAGCTTCCGATCTTATTCCTTCAGCGATTCTATGGGCAAGCTCTTTTGTTCCATTCCACATTGTATCGTAGACAATGGTAATTTGATTTTCTTGGTAATCATTTGCCCACTCCACATATTTTTTAACGATTTGCAGAGGGTCATCTCTCCAGATTGCGCCATGGCTGGTCGCAATTATATCTATTGTCAGATTTAATGCGATTATTTCGTCAAGCTTTTTTCTCAAAATTGGAGTATAGGGAGCCAATATGTTGGCAAAATACTTGATTGCCTCCTGCATAAGCTCACAGTGGTCCACTAGATCATTGAACAGATTTTCCGTAGCGTAATGTTGACCGAAGGCATCATTGCTAAACAAGATGTTATCTCCAGTCATATAAACGGCCATGCTGTCAGGCCAATGCAACATGGTCATTTCAACAAATATAAGCTCTTTTCCGTTGCCGATATCAATTTTATCCCCTGTCTTGACAACTCGGAAATTCCAGTCTTGATGATACTGGCCCTTTAGCGATTTCACTGCATTTGACGTACAATAAATTGGTGTGTTAGGTATGTGCTTCATCAGTTCCGGCAAAGCACCGCTGTGATCAACTTCGCCATGGTTCGCAATGATGTAGTCGATTTTGTTCAAATCAATTTCTTTGGCGAGGTTTTCTACGAATTCTTTTGCATAAGGCATCCAAACGGTATCGATCAAAACTGTCTTTTCCTCTTGGATCAAGTAGGAGTTGTAAGTTGATCCCCTATGCGTAGAATACTCGTCTCCGTGAAATTTCCGGAGTTCCCAGTCAGTCTTTCCTACCCAAAACACATTGTTTTTAATTAATTTTTTCATTCCGGTACACATCCCTTTCTTGGTTATGTTAGTTTTTTCTGTAATTTCCCGTTGCATCAACGAAAGCCAGTTTCCATCCAGCTCGGCAAAGGCATTTTGCAAGGAAATACTGTAATTGTGCGTGCTCTTTTTTCAATTTTTCATACTGATTTTCGACCATGTTTGCGGTGTGAAGTTCCCTTGATCAATGTCGTAGGCAGTGAACCAATGATGAGCAAGGCATTTTTAGGTAACCACGAATGGACACGAATATACACTAATGTTTTTGGGGTATTGATGCCATTGACATGGTTTGTGCACGGGGATGATGATCTGGAAGGGTGTTTAGCCCAACTTGCCCAGGACTGGAAAAACAGGTACGGCCACCCGGGGTGCTCGTACTTGAGCCGATCCACCAATTGACGCAGGGGATGCGGGGTGGAATTTCTGGGTTTTCAGCAACGGCAGCCGTTATTTCCCGATGAGGAACTGGTAGTTTGCGAGCAGTTCCAGATAGTTGATTTTAGAACCGATTAGATCGACGTATGAGTTTTCGAGATCGGTTTGTGTACGTACGAGTTCGAGGATGTCGATTTCGCCGTTTTCCCATCTATCCTTGTAGAGTTCCTCTTGTCTCTTGAGGAGTTCGCATTGTCTTTCCTGCAGTTCGACTGCCCTTGCGTATTCGTCCAGCCTGCGTTTGTAGTTGCCGATGTTTGCTGTGATTTCCTGCTTGAGCGAGTAGGATTCCGAATTGTTTCTCTGGACATTGTTGTGTGCGATTTGAAGTCTTGCGAGGTCGGCTCTTCTTCCGATAGTCCAATTGAATGAGAGCGCCAGGATTTGATCGTCGTCTCCGCTCAGGTTGTAGTTGTCCCCGTCTCCGCGTTGCCGATGTGTTGCTGAGAGCACGACGTCTGGCATTGTGTTGGAGTCCCTGATTTCGAGGAGCCACTTGAGCTTTGTTTTTTCGAGTTTGTTGTTTAGGATAGTCTCCAGGTTTTCCTCTGCGTATTCGAGGTCGTCTTGCGGGTTGACGTCTTTGATCTGGTAGTCGAACTGCCCAGTGATATTGAGTTGTTTATCGACATCGTATCCGATGATTTCCTTGAGTGTATCGATTCCGTTTGCGATAGATCTGATAGCGGAGTTGACTTGCAGTTCGTTGTTTGGGATTCTGAGTTCAGCCGTCAGGATATCGAGTGGTTTTTCTCGTTCTCTTGTCAGCAGCAGGTTTCGCTTGGCATTTTCGAGCGCTCGTTCCTTGACGGTCAGCGATTGCTGTGCGCGAATGATTGTGTAGTAGGCGAGGGTGACGTCGAGGACGAGTCTTCGCTCGGCGCGTTTGAGGTTGTTGAGTTGGATCAGTTCATCGATGAGGCTTGCCTCCAAGTTGTACTTTGTTTCGAGTGCGCTTCCACCGCCTAGGATTTTCTTTGAGATTTGGATTGATAGGGCAGTGTCTGTGAAGTCCGAGTTATTGACATGGCTTGCGTTGAGTCCGGCTCTCACATTGAATCCATTCTGGAATTCCTTATTGAGCGTGATGTTGGCGGCGTTGGATTCCGGCTTGGCAAACGTGTATGAATCCGAGGCTGATACCGACCAGTCGAATCGCGCCTTCTCGATGACGGTCTGGAGCTTTTGCGAGCGCGTGGAAATTTTTTGCCTTTCCAGCGATGGCGAATGTTTAAGAGCATAGTCGATGCATTGCTGCAACGACCATGTTGGAATATCGTTGTCTTGCGCGTTGAGGGTGACGACAAACGCCAGGATCGAGATGAGGATATGTTTTTTTTTCATGGTAGCATGTGTTGCCGTCATTCGGCTCTGAGTGCTTCGACTGGGTTTTTATTGGCTGCCTGGTATGCGGGATAGATACCGAATATGAGTCCTGTTGCGGTAGAGGCGATGACTGCGATGAGGAGCAGCGTGAGTGAAAATACGATTGGCAGTTCCAGGAGTTGGCAGGTGATGATGACCACGATGGCGGCTAGGATGACACCAAAGATTCCGCCGGTGACCGAAATGGTCATTGCCTCGGAAAGGAACTGGCGCATGATGTCAAATCGGGTTGCGCCGACCGCACGTCTGATCCCGATTTCGCGGATGCGTTCAGTGACGGAGGCCAGCATGATGTTCATGATGCCAATGCCTCCGACCACGATGGAGATCGATGAAATGCAGATGGTCAGGATGTCCAAGAGGCGTTGCGATTGTTGCTTTTGCTTGAGAAGATCCATGGGGATGACCAGGTCATAGTCGGCGACGCCCGAATGTGACATCCCGAGAATAGCCTTGATTGCGCGTCCGGCCCTAGCCAAGTCGTCTTCAGTTTTGAGCTGCAATTGAATCTCGTCCAATTCCGACCTGAGGTCGAGGAAGGAGGTTCTGGTGAGGAGTGTTTCCAACGGGATCAGAATATCGTTGTTCGGGTCAGAGATTGAGGTTGCCTCGAGTTCATCCAGGTCGATTTGCTTGTCTTCAAGGATTCCGACGACTCGGAATGGGCTTCCACCAAGGAGGATAACGGTTCCTACCAGGTCTTTAGGTTTGGCCTTGGCAGCTTGGGCACCTGTGTCGATAGCTTGCCTGAGCATGGTCTTGGCGATGGAGCCGCCTAGGATGACGGAGGGGCTGCTTTGGATCTTGTCTCCCTCGTCGAAAGGTCGTCCTGCCTGGAGGCTGAGGTTGTTGACCACCAGGTAGTCGCCTTCGATGCCGAGGACACGCGCGTTGATTTGGTTGTGTTCATGGAGGACGCTGAGCTTGATTTCGCGCAGGCAGGCGGCCTTTCCAATTTCCGGGATGCCTTCCCGGATGGCCGCGAGGTCGTTTCTGCTAAGGCCCAGCGATCCACGGACACGAGTGTCAACTAGGCGTTCAGTTTCGAATTGCTTGTCGACAATCCGCACCAGGTTCGCCCCCAATGCCCTGATTTGATCAGCTTGCTTTTGCTTGCTTCCCAGCGAGAAGCTTGACATTGCGATGACGGAAGATACGCCAATGATGATTCCGAGCATGGTCAGGAAGGTACGCATTTGATGTGCAAGGAGTCCTTCCTTGACGCCGATCCTGAGGAGGTCTACCAGGGAGAGCGTTTTTTTGGATGCGACATTGGATTCGCGGATGATCGGATTTGGGTTTGGCGTGCGTTGTCCCGGGCAATCTTCGATGATTTTGCCGTCCGAAAGTGTGATTTTGCGTGTTCCTGTATTTGCGAGCTTGGGGTCATGGGTAACCATGATAATTGTATGTCCTTGTTGATTGAGGTCATACAGGATTTGCATGATTTCATTTGATGTCGTCGAATCCAGGTTGCCTGTAGGTTCGTCAGCGAGGATGATGTCCGGTTCTGCGATCAGCGCTCTTGCGATGGCTACTCTCTGTAGTTGTCCTCCCGAGAGTTCCTTGGGGTGGTGCCTGAGTCGATTCCCCAGTCCGAGCTTGCTTGCCAGTTCCTTTGCCTTTGCCTGCCTGATGTTTTTGGGGACTCCGCGATAGACGAGCGGAAGGCCGATGTTTTCGATTACGTTCAGGTCGTTCAGCAGGTTGAATTGCTGGAAAACGAAGCCGATATGCTCGTTTCTAAGGAAGGAAAGGGCTGCGTCATTGCAATTGGTCATCGACTGGGAGTTGATTTCCATCACGCCGCCCGTCGGAATGTCCAGCAAGCCCAGCAAATGCATCAGGGTGGATTTGCCGGAGCCGGAGGAGCCGACGATCATCAGGAAATCCCCGGGATTGACTTCCAGGTCAACACCATCAAGCGCGGCGACTATGTGGTCGCCCATTTTGTAGTGTCGTTCCAGTCCTGATATGTGGATAATTGATTTCATGGTGGCATCTGCATTGATCTTCAGAGGAGTCCGTTGGTGGTTGGTACTAGGATGTAATCTCCTTGAGCCAACCCTTCGCGGATGGCAAAATACATGTCGTTGAAGTAGGTTCCTTCAACGGTTTTTGTGGAATGGTCCGTCAAGATGACCTGGAATTGTCCGTTGTCGTCCTGCTTGACTGCCGACCTTGGGATGAGGATATGGTCTTGGCTTTGCTCTATGATGATTTCGATCAGCGCCGACATTCCTGGGTGGAAGATCACTCCCTGCCCGTCAAAGGCGATGTTCGCGTTGAACATGGAGATTTCGGAGTCGCCAGAATCCAGCGCCGTCGGATCGACCCTGTTCCTGTCTCGTCCGATTGCTCCCAATTGCTTCAGCGTGCCTTCAAAGGTCTTTTCCGCGATGGCTGGCATCGACAGCTTGACCTTCATGCCTTCCTTGAGGTAGTGGTAGTCGGCCTCGTTGACAACGAGTTTGACCTCCATCCTGGTTGGATCGATGACGTCTCCGACGACGTCCTGCTGGTTTTTCTCTTCGCCGACGCTGATTTCCTTGATCAGTCCGCCTGAAGTCCAGTCCCTGTATGTCCTGACCTTGAAGAGCCCGTCCGAGGTTGCCTTGACTGCCGCTTGTGCGATTTCGTTTTCGGAGTATGCGATTCTGTGCTTGATGACTTTGAGTTCTCGTTCTTCGGCTTCGATTTGCGCCGTGATGTCGTTGACCCTTCTTTCCTTTCTTTTTTCCATTCGCTCCATGTTGGCCCGCGCTCTTCTGACTGCCATATTGAGTTCGACCTTGCGCTCGTCTGTCGGCCCCTTTTTTTTCAATTTGTTTTGCAGCAGCAACTCGTCGAGTGTTGCCTTTGCGTTTTCGAGTCTTTGTTCGAAGGGTTCGAGTGCCGATGCGTTGATGTACTGTTTCGTGAAGAGCCTATGTTCCCTGTCGTAGTTGTCCTGTGCCTCTTCAAGGTTAAGCTGGGCGAGTTCCACTTCGATTTCCATAATTCTTCTGTCTCTCGGGAGCGGTTCCGTCAATTCCATTTTTTCCTCGAGAATTGCGTGGTCGAGCTGTGCTTTTCTGAGGTTGATGGTTTGCGTTTCTTGGAATTCGACCAAGTCTCGTTGCGTATTGAGTCTGACCAGTGAGAGTTCTGTGGTATGGAGTGAGGATTCTTGGTTTTCGATTTCCTCACGTGCTGATGAATCGTCTATTTGGAAGAGGATATCTCCCTTTTTGACGGGCGTGCCTTGTGGCAGGAGTTCTGTGATGCGTCCTCTTGTCTTGACGATTGCAGGTGTTGTTTCGGAGCATTGGAGGATGCCTCGTGCGAGGATGCTCCTTGAAGCGGTGATCGGTTTGACCTGGTAGGTTTCGTACTTTAGTGCGTCGTCGGATTGACGTGATTTCCAAAATAGGAAAGCGGCCAGTGCGCAAGCCCCGAGGAACGTGGTTATGAGTGTGAATTTCAGTTTCATAGAATCGGTTATTTGGCAAATGGGAAGTAGACTTCGCCGATCAGTCCAGGCTTAAGCTCAGTCTCGTCGGACTTGATCCTGATGCGGACATTGAAGATGACCTCGCCCAAGGGTTCCCTGGCGGAATAGAGACCGATCTGGGTGTCTTTCTTGGTCTTGTTCGAGAAGAGCAGGTCAACGCTGGTCACCTGACCCTGCAAACGATCGTCAGACAAGGACGGAATCCTAACCTCAACCTCAAGACCAGTCTTGATCTGAGGATAGTACTTCTCAGGAACCTCGACCTTGATCTCCATCTCGGACAAGTCGGGAATCGATAGAATGTTGAACCTAGGACCGACTGTGTTTCCGACGGCGATCTTGGTGATGGCACCCTGGTTATAGACCTTGTTGTAGCAGATCAGCCCGTCTGCAGGCGAGGTAATCGTATGGTTGTCCCGTTGCTTGATTCTGCGTTGGAGCCGTCTTTGGGTTCGCTCCAGGTTACTCTTGACCCGTTCGAATTCCCGCCTGATTGAGATATTGTCAAAATGGACTGTTTTTACGGTTGTCTCGTAGGTTGAAATCGCCTCGTCGAGTGTCAGTTGCGCCCTGGATCGCCTGACTTCAGTCGGTCCTTCGAGTTCTTTATCCAGATTCAGCTGTGCCTTTTCGAGGTTGAGTTCATGTCGCCTGAGGTCGCGCTTGAGCTTTTTGATTTCCGCGGGCGACATGGTCGGGTTCGCCTTGGCTTCTTCCCGTTTGACCTTTCGTTGTGTGTCCTCGAGTCTGATTTTCGCCAGGTCCCGGTTCATTTCCGCCCTGTAAATAGGCAGTGGCCTGACGATTTCGAGGGTGTCACGAGCTGTCAGTTTGGCGATTTCGAGGGTATTTTTAGCCATTTTAAGCTTGAACTCACCATTGATTCTTGTCAGTTCGACTTTTTTTTCGGTCTCATCGACAGTTGCCTGTTGCGCGGCGACGTTTGTTTCGATTCGTTCGATTTGGCGTTCCCTTTCCTTGGGGTCGAGCTTGGCGACCACGTCTCCTTTTTTGACGACGGTTTCTTCCGGGACGAGCCATGTGACTTTTGGCCAGGGCCACCATCCGATGTCCGGGACGACGATGTCGGTTTTGTTGATGGGATCGAGTTCCCCTGAAGCGGATAATCTTTGTTCGTCCTCGTTTCCTGTCTTTGCGGCCACTTTGAATTCACCGCGTATGGAAACGGTTTTTCCGTCCCAGGAATTGTCTGCGAGCACGAACCATCCGTCCAAGGAGGTCCCTGCGACCTCGGTGAAAACACCTTTGTAGGCGATGAAGTTCTTGCCTTCTTCAAATCGGACGAATTTGAGCGGGAGCGCCGGTCCTTCCAGGGGGGTGGCGGCGTGCAGTTCGGCGACGCCAACCATTCCGGGACGAAGCCAGGGCGCTTCCTCGTCCTTCTGAATCGTCACGTCAAATACCTTGACGCCGAACTTTTGATCTCGGTTCCAACCTGCATTCTCCTTTTCGGACAGGTCGTGGGACAAGGTTGAAATCGTCTTGAGCGAGCAAGTTATCGGCTGGTCTTGCTTTCCATTGAGGCGGACGATGACCTTGTCGCCCTCGTTGAAATGCTTTCTGACAGCCTCGAGCAGGACGCCTTGGAAGCCGATTGTTGACAATTCGGGGATTTCCATAAAGGCGAAGTTGTTCCACATCCTTGCGCCTATGACGAGTTCTTCGTTGTTGAGGCGGTTGTGGCTGACATAGCCGTCAATCGGCGCTGTGACTGTTGAGTGCTCGATATCCTCGCGCTTTTCCTTCAATTCGCGGGTCTTGTGTCTCTTCTGGGATTGTGCGCCAACCCGCTGGATCTCCGAGATCTTCTTCTGCTCCCCCATCTCGAACTTTAGCTTCTCGATTTCCAGGTTGCAGTTGTCAATTTCAAGCCTTGTCCTTTTGATTTGGTCCGGAAGTTCGACTGGATTTTTGGTCAGTTCCATTTCCCGTTCGGCGAACCTTGCCCTGACTATGTTTTCCTGCCTTGTTTTGTCTGCCGAGTCCAGTTCGGCCCTTGAGATCATTCCCCGGTTGAAACGGTCTTTTGCCTTGTTGAAGTCCTTGTCTGCCGCCCTGAGGTTGAGTTGCGCGATTCTGAGTCGTCCTTCAGCGATTCTGACGTCATCGGGGTTGGGTTCGGCGAGCAATCGATCGAGTCTGGCTTTGAAAGTATTGAGCCTGTCCTCGAGCGACCCCATCTGATCCATCATATCGATGTCCTTGTTGTCGATATTGGCGAGTCTTCGTTCGAGCCTGGCGTCAATGACCGCCTCTTCCAGGAGGAGGGTATCGAGTTCGTACTGTGATTGCTCGGTGCTGAATTTTGCGACCACGTCTCCTTTTTTGACGAGCGATCCGTCTGGTATCAGTTCCGAAAGGGGCAGCCACCGGACGGGATTGAGGATTTTCTCGGAATTGTCGGTTTTGGTCTTCACCCTGATTGTGTATGTATAGGGGAATGATTTTCGTTGGATAAGGTACGTCTCGTCGTCCAACAGTTGATTTTGGGCGACGAGCATGCAGGCCAACGAAACTAGAATTACGAATGTAATCCGAGACATTTTTGGTGAGGTGATTATTTGACTACGATGTTGACGAGGCGTCCGGGGACGGCGATTTCCTTGACGATGGTTTTCCCGTCAATGAGCGGCATGATGCTTGGGTTTTGCTTGGCGATTTCGATGAGCTGATCCTTGTCGGCTTCTGCCGGGACTTGGATTCGTGCTTTTGGCTTTCCGTTGACCTGTACGAGGACTTCGACTTGGTCGAGCTTGAGCTTTTCCTCGTCGAATTTTGGCCATGGTTCGTATGCGAGTGTATTTTCGTTTCCGAGTCGTTGCCAGAGTTCTTCAGCGATGTGCGGTGCTATTGGGCTGAGGAGGAGTACGAACGTCTCGATTGCTTTGCGGTTGCGCTTTTGGAGTTTGCTGAATTCGTTGACGAAGATCATCAACTGGGAGATGGCGGTATTGAAGTCGAGGGTTTCAATGTCCTCTGTGAGTTTCTTGATGGTTTGGTGCAGCAGTCGTTCCTGGTCCTTGGTGATGGGATCGTCAGAGATTTCTGCTACAAGTTCACCGGTTTCTGTATTAACGATCATCCTCCAGACCTTATTGAGAAATCTGAAGACACCTTCGACGCCTTCTGTCTGCCATGGCTTGACTTCACGGAGCGGTCCCATGAACATCTCGTAGAGGCGGAATGCATCGGCGCCGTATTTCTTGATGATGTCGTCGGGATTCACCACGTTTTTCAGCGACTTCGACATTTTCGCGGGGAGTTGCGCCAATTCTTCGCCGGTTTCCTTATGGAAGTATTTTCCGTCCTTTTCTTGGACGAGGTCGTTGGGGACGAGTGCGCCACGTTGATCCTTGTATGAGAGCCCGAGGATCATGCCCTGGTGGATGAGCCGCTTCCAGGGTTCTGGATGTGTGACGTACCCCAAGTCGTAGAGGACCTTGTGCCAGAACCTGGAGTAGAGGAGGTGGAGGACTGCATGTTCGGCGCCGCCGACGTAGAGGTCAACCGGCATCCAGTACTTTTCCTTTTCGGAATCCCATCCTTTCTCGTTGTTGTGGGGGTCGATGTACCTGAGGTAGTACCAGCAGGAGCCGGCCCACTGGGGCATCGTGTTGGTTTCGCGGATGCCCTTCATGCCGGTTTCAGGATCGACGACATTGAGCCATTCGGTCGCCCTTGCCAGGGGCGGCTCGCCGTCATCCGTCGGCTTGTAGTTTTCCAGTTCCGGGAGTATGACTGGGAGTTCGGATTCATCGACCAGCTTTACGGTGCCGTCTTCCATGTGTATGAGCGGGAAAGGTTCTCCCCAGTAGCGTTGCCTTGAGAAGAGCCAGTCCCTGAGCTTGAAGTTGACGGTCGGAGTTCCGATTCCCTTTTTTTCGAGCCATTCGGTAATCGCTTTCTTTGAGTCTTCGACATGGAGTCCGTTGAGGGAGACTTCTTCGTTCGAAGAGTTCATCAGGATTCCGTCTTCGGGCCAGCAGGCATTGCCCGCGAGCACTTCGTCGATGTTGACTCCTGCCGCTTCGCAAGCTTTGGGGTCCGGCGTCATGATGCAGATGATCGGGAGTTTGAATTTTTTAGCGAACTCGAAGTCGCGTGTGTCGTGTGCCGGAACCGCCATGATCGCGCCGGTTCCGTAGCTGATCAGGACGTAGTCGGAGATCCAGATCGGAATCTTCGTGTTGTTGACGGGATTGATGGCGTAGGCACCGGTGAATTCGCCGGTCTTGTCCTTTGTCTCGGTACGGTCGAGGTCGGATTTGGTGTGGGTGACCTCGATGTACTTCTGTACGGCGTCCGCCCTGTCTGAAGTGGTGATTTTTGCGACGAGCGGGTGTTCGGGAGCGAGGACCATATAGGTCGCGCCGAACAGGGTGTC
>Ga0123335_1006760_pt1 | contig 13164 bp, 9 predicted proteins | sample BiotimSIPDNA_2_FD_89707 | JGI IMG/M metagenome (GOLD analysis project Ga0123335, IMG submission 89707) | Anaerobic biogas reactor microbial communites from Washington, USA - Biogas_R2 time_0 SIP DNA | ecosystem: Engineered > Bioreactor > Anaerobic > Unclassified | place: Washington, USA... | reverse complement strand
TGTGCGCGCCAGAGTGGACGACATTGTTCGCAAACGCAAAGAGCATCCTCTGTACAAAGACCTGCGGTTTGAAGGGGGCGTGGTGACCAATACCCGTTTTTCGGCCGATTCCATACAATATGGGCGGTCTGCCGGTTTGCACTTGCTGGCCTGGGATTATCCCGGGGGAAAAGGCCTCAAAGATCTGATCGAAAAATACAAAGTATATCCGCTCACAGTTTTGACCACGCTCACAAGAAAAGAGAAAAACTATTTAATGGAGCATTTGGTGGTGAGTTGCAGTCAGTTGAAGCAACAACCCGAATGGCTGCAGGAGTTGGACCTGAATCCTAAAAAGAGCCGGGCAGTTCAGCGAGAGCTCGACGAAATTTGTTCATAAAGCATGATAAAAAACCATTTCCGATGAACAGCGAACATTCCTTTCTGAACCGGAAAAAGACCGACCCCGCCAGCTATGTGTTTACCGGCAGGGTGTTGGACGAAAAAACAGGCATTCAGTTGTTTCGTTACAACAAGGATGAATGCAGCGAGAGTGTTATAGAAGGGCCTGATAAGCTGGAAAAGTTTGAAGAAGGCTACCAATACTGGCTGAACGTTCACGGACTAAGCAAACCCGCCCAAATTGCAAGCATTTGTCAGAAGTTCGATATTCACAGCTTGGCTATTCAGGATATTTTGGACGTTAACCAGCGCCCTAAATACCAGGAATTTGAATCTTTCAGTTTTCTCACCATCAAAACCACGGTGCCCGACAAGGAAGAACGAAACACCGAACAAATCAGTTTTGTGTTGGGTCTCAATTATTTGATTTCGTTTCAGGAACGCAAAGCCGATTATTTTGAACATCTGCGCTACCGCCTCCGTGAAAAAGTGGGTCTGTTGCGCGAGCGCACGCCCGATTACTTGCTCTACACCCTGCTCGAATCCATACTCGACAATTATTTTAAAACCTTAGACAAACTGGACGAGCAAACTCAGGCTTTCGACTTCTCCAACCCGGATTCGGATCCGGCTCCCTCGGTGCTGGCGCAAATCGAACAGCAGAAGCGTTACGTGCAGTTTATCAAAAAAGCCATTGTTCCCATCAAGGAATTTACCTTCAGCATAGAACGCAATAAAAGCCCCTACATTCAACAACGGCACATGAAATATTTTCTGGAAATTCGCGATCTCTGCCTTACTTTGATAGATCAATGTGACAGTATTTTATCTTCGCTCGAGAGTAGTAACAACCTGTTTTTCTCGGTGCAGGGGCAACGCATGAACCAGGTGATGAAAACCCTTACCATTGTTTCCACTATTTTTATTCCGGCCACTTTTGTCGCCGGCATTTACGGGATGAACTTTATCAATATCCCCGAACTGCGCTGGCATTACGGTTATTTTGCCGTCTGGTTTCTGATTCTTCTGATAATAGTGGGGATGCTGATTTATTTCAAAAAGAAGAAGTGGTTTTAGGACAATAAGCTCTTTCGGAGTATCTCCAGGATTTCTGCCGGAGTATCAACTACATAATCCGCTCTGTTGTCGAGGAGTTCCTGCCGGCTGCGAAAGCCCCATGTGACGCCCACAGCCGTCATTCCTGCTTTTTTGGCGGTTTGCATATCTACGCCGCTGTCGCCGATGTAGAGCATTTCGGCGGGTTGGCAGCCTAACTGTTCGGCTATATACAGGCTCGACTGAATATCGGGTTTGCGGGGAAAACGGGGCGTGGCGCCCAGGATCAGGTCGAAATAAGCGGTCAGCCCCAGTTGCCGGGCTATGAGTTGGGTAATTTCGTCGGCTTTGTTCGAGAGAACGGCCAGCGGGAAAAGCCTGCCGCCCCCGGCAGTATGAGCCTTCTGTTGCCCGGCGTATTTGAGTGAAATCTGCTCCAGCAGCTCACGAATGCCCGGATAGAGATGGGTTTTTACTACATAATGTTCGCGGTAGTCACGTATCAGTTCGTTATAACAGGCTTCCAGTATTTCGGGATTCAGCAGCTTGGCAGGCAGACATCGTTCAACCAGATTTTTCAGGCCCCGGCCGACGAATTCTTTGTAATCGGCGTAAGAATGAGGGGGCAGCTTACGGGCTGTCAATACACGATTCATGGCATCTGCAATATCTTGCAGGGAATCTATCAAGGTGCCGTCCAAGTCAAAAATAAGGGCTTTAAAAGCAATCATAGGCAACGATCGTAGAATTTGTTTCAGGCCTCAGTGGCTGAGTTTGCAAAGATAGATATAAATATTTGCCCTTTCTACTCGCTGTGGTACAATCAAATTTAGTACTTTTGTGCTGATTTCGTCCGGAACGGGAATAGGCTTTCGTGATTTCTGCGCGTCGAGCTCTTTCGGAAATCCGGACTCAACAGATAAACTAAGCTTATGAACAAGATTGTCAGCAGGACCGAATTGTCCGACTTAGTGGTAAGGTTGGAGGTGGAGGCACCCATGATAGCCAAAGCCAGGAAACCGGGCCACTTTGTTATTTTAAAACTGGGAGCCAAAGGTGAGCGAATTCCCCTGACCATTTCGTCGGCCGATACCCAAAAAGGCACCATTACCTTAGTGGTGCAACGAGTGGGTTTGACGTCGAACAAACTGTACAACATGCAGGTGGGCGAAGAAATCACCGATTTACTGGGGCCTTTGGGCAGGGCTACTCATATAGAAAATTTCGGCACGGTGCTCTGTGCCGGCGGAGGAGTAGGGATTGCCCCCTTGCTGCCCATAGTCGAAGGTATGAAAAAAGCCGGCAACAAAGTAATCTCGGTGCTGGCGGCCCGTTCCAAAAACCTGATTATGCTTGAAGACGAGATTCGCCGGCATTCCGACGAAGTCGTCATCATGACCGACGACGGTTCTTACGGAGAAAAGGGCTTGATTACGGTTGGGGTAGAAAAGATTATTCAACGCGAAAAGGTAGATCTTTGTGTAACCATCGGTCCTGCAGTGATGATGAAGTTTGTGTCGCTGTTGACCAAGAAATACGACGTGCCCACCGTTGCTTCGCTCAACACTATTATGGTAGATGGCACCGGCATGTGCGGAGGCTGTCGCGTAAGCGTGGGTGGGAAGACCAAATTTGTTTGTGTGGATGGCCCCGAATTCGACGCTCATCAGGTGAATTTTGACGAAATGATTATGCGCCTGGGTACTTATAAAGAAGAAGAACAGGAAGAAATGAAAAAACTTCATCAGAAATGACAAGGGAAGAATCAGCAATGACAAAAGAAGAACAAATTGCGGCTCTGCGCGCTCAAACCTGGCGCGAGGACTTACGTAAAAGCCGTAAAACCAAGGAAAGGACCGATATCCCCCGGGTAGAAATGAACGAGCAGGATCCGGAAATCCGCAGTCACAATCATCTGGAAGTCAATCTGGGTTTAACAGCAGAACAAGCTAGACTGGAGGCTGCCCGTTGTCTGGATTGCGCCAATCCTACCTGTATTTTGGGTTGTCCGGTGGAAATTCAGATTCCAAGCTTTGTAAAAAACATCGAACGCGGCGACTTTCTTGAAGCGGCACGAGTGCTGAAAGAAACCAGTGCGCTGCCGGCAGTTTGCGGGCGGGTCTGTCCTCAGGAAAAACAATGCGAAGCCCAGTGCATCTACACGCTCAAGCTGGGTAAGCCCTCGGTGGCTATAGGTCATCTGGAGCGTTTTGCCGCCGATTACGAACGCGAGAGTGGCCGTATTTCGGTGCCGGAACTGGCGCCCAAAAACGGTAAAAAAGTGGCTGTGGTGGGTTCGGGACCTGCCGGGCTTTCTTTTGCCGGCGACATGGCCAAATACGGTTATGAAGTAATGGTGTTCGAAGCCCTGCACGAAATAGGCGGGGTGCTCAAATACGGTATTCCCGAATTTCGTCTGCCCAATTCCGTGGTGGATGTGGAAATCGATAATCTGCGTCAGATGGGCGTGCAATTCATGACCAACTGCATCGTAGGCAGGACTATCACCATAGACGAACTCAAAGAACAGGGTTATTGCGGTATTTTCGTAGGAAGCGGAGCCGGTTTACCCAATTTTATGAATATTCCCGGGGAGAATCTTATTCATATTCTCTCGTCCAACGAATACCTTACCCGGGTCAATCTGATGGATGCTGCCAATCCCGAATCCGATACGCCGGTGGCTATGGGCAAGTGCGTTGCCGTGATAGGCGGTGGTAATACCGCCATGGACTCCGTGCGTACGGCCAAGCGTCTGGGAGCGGAGCGGGCTATTATAGTGTACCGCCGTTCCGAAGAAGAAATGCCCGCCCGTGTCGAGGAAGTGAAACATGCCAAAGAAGAGGGCATAGAGTTCCTTACCTTGCACAATCCTCTGGAATACTACGGCGACGAAAGAGGCCGGGTAAAACAGATGCGTCTGCAAAAAATGGAACTGGGTCAGCCTGACGATTCGGGGCGGCGACGCCCAGTGCCCATTCCGGGTGCCGAAGTAGTGATCGATGTCGATCAGGTCATTGTCAGCGTGGGTGTTTCACCTAATCCTTTGATCCCTAGCTCGGTAGAAGGCCTGGAAATAAGCCGCTGGGGCACCATAGTGGTAGACGACAACATGCGTTCGTCTATTCCTGCCATCTACGCCGGGGGTGATATCGTGCGCGGCGGAGCCACGGTGATTCTGGCCATGGGCGACGGCCGCAAGGCTGCAGCCTCGATGCACGCACAGCTTTCCGGAAAGGAATAGCTCCTGAAGGAATAGCCTCTTACAGCGAACCTCGGATAGCGGGCGTTACAGTTGCTTCCGGATTCTGATTGTTAAATAATCCAGGGGAAGCGAAAACAATTTTCGTCGTAGAGTGAGTAATCGGCTTTGCCATTCACGGCAAAGCTTTTTACTTTGGCGGCTCCGGATTCGTTAAGCAATTGTTTGGCAAAATTCAGGGTACTGCCCGTCTTTACCCGGTCTTCGACCAGAAGGATGCGTTTGTCTTTACAATCAAAGTCGATTTCGGCCAGTAACTTGGGTTGGTCGTAAAGAGGTCGTTGCTGTTTGTCTCTGAGGTTGATCTTGAGCAGAAACACTTCCAGTTCGAGCTTTTGAGCCAGAATAGCAGCGGGAATAATGCCCCCGTTGGCGATGGCCACTATTTGGTCAAATTCTTCATCAATAATCTGTTGGCGGAATTTGTCCAATACTTCAGTAAAGCCTTTTTGTTCCATGATGTATTACAAAGTACCGTGCGATTTCTTGAACAACCACTTATTCATGGAAATCAACAGCAGGCCGAGCATAACCGATATGGCCGCGATGGTGATAAAGATACTCATCGCACCCATCCTCGAAGCGTACGAAGCGACGAAACCTCCTATAATATTAGCTACGAAACTGCTCAGGAACCAAACACCCATCAGCAGCGAGGCTAGCTTCACCGGAGCCAGTCTGGTTACCATAGAGAGCCCGATGGGCGACAGGAGCAATTCACCAAAAGTGTGGAACAAGTAGGTTCCAACCAAAAAAAGCAGATTGGCTTTGACAGTTTCGTCGGGATTGTCGCCGCCGCGTTGCAGGCAGGCCATAACCATCAGCAGAAAGCCGACGCCGAGCATAATCATGCCAAGGCCCATTTTCAGAGGAACTCCGGGCTCCTTGTTACGAGTGGCCAAAAAGGTCCAGAGCATCGAAAAAACAGGGGCGAGCAATACAATAAAGAAAGAATTCACCGACTGGAACCAGGCTGTGGGAATCTCGAATCCGAACACATTGCGGTTGATGTATTTCTCGGTGTACAAAGTCAGGGAACTACCGGCCTGTTCAAAGCCGGCCCAGAAGAACACGCAAAACAGTACGATAATGATAATCACCCAGGTGCGGTCTTTTTCTTCTTTGGTCAGAGGATGATTCTGGGCATTGGGATGGTTTTTGTTACCTACGGCGACACTACCTAAATTACCCAGGTATTTGGGGCCGATAAGGTTAAAAATCAATTGCCCTATAAGCATACCGATACCGGCAGCCAGAAAACCTGCTCTGTAACCGTATAGCATTCCCAGCCAGCCGCAAACCAAAGGCGAAAGCCCGGCGCCGATGTTGATACCCATATAGAAAATGGTAAAGGCCGAATCTCTTCGTTTGTCGCCCGGTTCATAAAGATCGCCTACCAGCACCGATATATTGGGTTTGAAAAAGCCGTTTCCTATAATCAACAGAAACAAACCCAGGTAAAGCATGGTTACACTATTGGTAGAGGCCAGACAAAATTGTCCCAACATCATGGTAATACCGCCTATGGTTATGGCACGGCGTTGTCCCAGGTATCTGTCGGCCAGCCAGCCCCCTATGATAGGGGTCATGTAGACCAGGCCGGTAAAAAAGCCGTAGAGCAGAGTGGCGTTTTCTTCGGAAAAACCCATACCTCCTTCAAGCACAGACTGGGTTAAATACAATACGAGCAGAGCTCGCATACCATAATAACTGAAACGTTCCCACATTTCAGTCATAAAAAGCAGATATAAACCTTTGGGGTGTTTAAGTGATTTAGCCATTAATAATGCAGAATTAGACGTCCGGACAGGCCTGGGGCTTATCAAACGGAGGTCTTAAGTTTCAATAAGCCGCAAAAATAAATTAATTGGACGAAATAAACGGTTTTTTTTTGTTTTTGTTTCTAAATAATCTATATTTGCGCACTCAAAAGGGCTTGCAGCCCCAGTTCGAAAGAAATGATGTTTTGGCAACTACATATAACCACCACTACTACCACAACCCCTGCGGGGGTCTGATTATCTTTCGCATTCCAATCGCGAAGGCCGGGGGCCTTTTCGATTTTCCAACAAACAACAATTATTTTTTTAGGGTTCTAATTTTTAAAAATTCATGCATAGTTTATATGGCATGATTTAAGGTAATCGTATGTGTCACAATATCAATATAGAGCAAAATGAAAGTTATTAAATTCGGGGGAACCTCTGTGGGTTCCGTCCAGGCGCTGCTTCAGTTGAAGCGTATTGTAGAGAAACAAGCCGAAAAGCCGGTAGTAATAGTAGTATCCGCCGTAGCCGGAATGACCGATTTCCTGATTAAAACAGCCCGAACTGCGGCCGAAGGAGACAGTAACTACCTGAACTATCTGGCCGAGATGAAAAAAAAGCATTTCTCTCTGGTCGAAGGCGCTTTTGCTCCGGAGCAGCAAAAAAAGCTTACGGAAGAACTTTCGGGTATATTCGATGAATTAGGCAACATTTTTCAAGGAGTAGCTCTGATACGCGAACTTTCGGACAAGTCGGAAGATGTGATTGTGAGTTACGGCGAGAGGCTTTCCTCGCTCATGGTAAGCCGTCTGTTGGATATTCCGCTTTACGACGCCCGCAAGCTGATCAAAACCAATCATAAATTTGGCAAGCATGTGGTTAACTTTGAAGAGACCTCGGCGGCCATTAAGACGCAACTGAACCGGCTTCCCGAGCTTTCGGTGATAGGCGGTTTTATTTCGAGCGACGCCGAAAGCGGCGAAATCACCAATATAGGACGGGGCGGTTCCGATTATACGGCGGCGATTCTGGCCTCGGAACTCAATGCTTCTATCCTGGAAATCTGGACCGACGTGGACGGTTTTATGACGGCCGACCCCAAAGTGATCAACAACGCATATGTCATCGAAAATCTAAGCTTCGTAGAAGCTATGGAGCTTAGTAATTTCGGAGCGAAAGTGATTTATCCGCCTACCATTTTTCCCGTTTACCACAAAAACGTACCCATTCGCATCAAGAATACCTTCAATCCTGAAGCTCCGGGTACTTATATTTCGCGCGAAAAGGTATTGGGCGAAAACAAGGCCATCAAGGGTATTTCTTCCATTCCCGATACCAGTCTGATTACCATACAGGGCTTGGGCATGGTGGGAGTGATAGGCGTGAATTACCGGATTTTTAAAACTTTGGCTAAGGCCGGTATTTCCGTTTTCCTGGTTTCGCAGGCTTCGTCGGAAAACACCACATCGATAGGCGTACGCAATTCAGACGCCGAAATAACGGTCAGGGTGCTCAGAGAAGAATTCGACCACGAAATTGAAATGGGTGAAATCAACGATATTTTTGCCGAAAGCAATCTGGCTACGGTAGCCATCGTAGGTGAAGGGATGAAACGCACGCCGGGTATCGCCGGCAAATTGTTTACGACCCTGGGACGTAACGGTATTAACGTGATTGCCTGTGCGCAGGGAGCTTCCGAAACCAATATTTCTTTTGTGATTAAGCTCGATCATCTGCGTAAGAGCCTCAACGTGATTCACGATTCTTTTTTCCTGAGCGAATACCAGGTGCTGAATCTTTTTGTGATCGGCATCGGTACTGTGGGCGGCAGCCTGCTGGAACAAATCAAGCGTCAGCAACCCAAACTGATGGCCGAAAACGGCTTAAAACTCAATGTGGTGGGTATAGCCGATATTGAGAAAGCTGTGTTTTCGAGAGAAGGCATAGATCTGGAACATTACAAGGAGTTATTAAAACGCGAAGGTAAAACCAGTAGTCCGGAGTTGCTTAGGAACGAAATTCTGGGTATGAACATCTTTAATTCCGTTTTTGTGGATTGTACGGCCAGCTCCGAAATATCAGCTCTTTACGCGGATTTGTTGTCACACAACGTGTCTGTGGTAGCAGCCAACAAAATAGCGGCATCGTCCGATTACGACAATTACGCACGACTCAAGGAATTGGCCCGTCGCAAGGGTGTGAAATACCTCTTCGAAACCAATGTGGGAGCCGGTCTGCCCATTATAAATACGATGAATAGCTTGATTCACAGCGGAGACAGAATTTTAAAAATGGAAGCCGTTTTGTCGGGCACGTTGAATTTTATTTTCAACACCATCAGTGCCGAAAATCCCCTGAGCAAAACCATAAAAATGGCTCAGGAGAAACGTTTTTCGGAGCCCGATCCCCGCATCGACCTGAGCGGAACCGACGTCATCCGAAAATTGGTGATTCTGGCACGCGAAGCCGGTTATAGAGTGGAACAAGAAGATGTGGTGAAGAATCTCTTTATTCCCGACAAATACTTCAAAGGCAGTCTGGAAGATTTTTGGAAAAACATTCCCGAACTGGATGCCGATTTCGAAGAAAAACGCAAGTTGCTCGAGAAAGATTCTCTGCGCTGGCGCTTTGTGGCCAAAATGGAAAACGGAGCCTGTTCGGTCGGCCTTCATGAAGTCGGTCCATCGCATCCCTTCTACGATCTGGAAGGCAGCAACAACATTATTCTGATACAGACCGAGCGCTATTTTCAGGATCCCATGGTTATCAAAGGCTACGGAGCCGGAGCCGGTGTAACGGCTGCCGGAGTGTTTGGCGATATAATCTCCATCGCGAACATTCGTTAAGATGAAATACCTGATTGTTCTGGGAGACGGCATGGCCGACGAAGCCATGGAGACCTTGGGCGGAAAGTCGCCCATGCAGGTTGCCTTTACTCCCTGTATGGACCGGCTGGCCAGGGAGGGTCGTTGTGGCCGGCTCATTACAGTACCTGAAGGTTTTCCTCCCGGCAGTGAAATTGCCAATCTGAGTTTACTGGGATACGATGTAAGTAAGCAATTCGAAGGCAGAGGTTCGCTCGAAGCCGCCAGTATGGGAATCGATGTCCCCGAAGGCTATATGGCGGCGCGCTGCAATCTTATCTGCATACAGGACGGCAAGATTAAAAATCATTCTGCCGGCCATATTTCTACTTCCGAAGCCGGGGAATTGATAGATTTTCTGAATAAGGAGTTAGGCAGTGAGGATTTGGTTTTTCATACGGGTGTTTCCTATCGTCATCTCTTGCTGCTCAAGGGTGGCAACAAAGAATTGGATTGTACTCCGCCTCACGATGTGTCGGGTACCGCCTTTGCCGAAGTGTTGCCACGGGCCGTGCATCCCCGGGCAGAACAAACAGCCCGTTTACTTCGCGAATTGATTTTGCGATCGCAGGAGATTTTGCCGGCTCATCCGGTCAATTTGGCCCGCAAGGCCAGAGGCCTGGATATGGCTAATTCCATTTGGCCCTGGTCGCCGGGCTACCGTCCCGCTATGCTGCCGTTGAGGGAAAAGTATCCGATACGAAGCGGTTCGGTGATTTCGGCTGTGGATTTGATCAAGGGCACAGGCGTTTATGCAGGCCTGGAACCCATCGAAGTGCCCGGAGCCACCGGTTTGTACGACACCAATTACGAAGGCAAGGCTCAGGCGGCCATCGACGAACTCAAGAAAAAAGATTTTGTGTTTTTGCATGTGGAAGCTTCTGACGAAGCCAGTCACGAGGGGAACGTCGATTTAAAGATCCGCACCATAGAGTACCTCGATCAACGCCTGATTCGCCCCATACTGGAGGAGATTTCCACTTGGGACGAGGCCGTCACCATAGCTGTTTTGCCCGACCATCCCACCTACTGCCGGACCAAAACCCATGCGGCAGAGGCGGTTCCCTTTTTGATTTATCGCAGCGATGCAGGTTCTGCGCAAGCCCGGCCCACCAAAGGCCCGGACAGCTTTTTTAGCCCGGGGCCCGATATTTTGGAGCCCTCCGGCAAGCTTTTTGTTCCCGACGCTGTACAAGTCTTCGATGAATTCTCGGTGCGGGAGGGCTTTTACGGTACGCTGCAGGGAGAGGAATTTATCCGTGCCTTTTTCGGCCTGAGTACGAAAGCAGACCCTTAATTACGAAGAAGGAAGGGTTTAGATGTTGAATTAACACAGTCAGACATTTTTTCGAACAACAAATAATGAACTACTACAGCACCAACAAACAAGCTCCGCCGGTCTCTTTACAAGAAGCCGTGGTCAGGGGGCTGGCTCCCGACCGGGGTTTGTACATGCCCGAGCGCATCAACACTTTGCCGGCTTCGTTTTTTGAAGAGCTTCCGGGCCTGAGCTTTCAGGAAATGTCTTACCGGGTGGCCATGGCCTTTTTTGGAGAAGATCTTCCCGAAGATACGCTCCGGGAGTTGGTTTACGACACATTGAGTTTTGATACGCCTTTGGTTAGGGTTGACGAGCGTATCTACAGTTTGGAGTTGTTTCACGGCCCAACCCTGGCGTTCAAAGACGTAGGCGCCCGTTTTATGGCCCGGTTGCTGGCCTATTTTATTCGCCGGCAGGGGCAGGAGAAAGTCCATGTGTTGGTAGCCACCTCAGGCGATACCGGCAGTGCCGTGGCCAATGGCTTTTTGGGAGTGGAAGGCATTCAGGTGCATGTTTTGTATCCCAAAGGCCTGGTCAGCGAAATTCAGGAAAAGCAGTTTACCACCTTGGGGCAAAACATCACTGCTCTTGAGATAGAGGGCAACTTCGACGATTGCCAGCGCCTGGTCAAGCAGGCCTTTATGGATACGGAGCTTAACCGGCGCTTTCATCTGACTTCGGCCAATTCCATCAATGTGGCTCGTTTTCTGCCTCAGGCCTTCTATTATTTCAATGCCTATGCTCAATGGAAGCGTTATAACGATCCTTCGAAGCTGGTTTTTTGCGTCCCCAGCGGGAATTTCGGTAACATCACGGCCGGCTTTTTTGCCTGGCGTATGGGATTGCCCGTCGAACGTTTTATTGCTTCCAACAACCGCAACGATGTTTTTTATGAATACCTGCAAAGCGGGCATTACCGGCCACGGGCCTCGGTAGCCACTTTGGCCAACGCAATGGACGTGGGCGACCCCAGCAATTTTGCCCGCATCCTCGATTTGTACGGGCACTCCCATGAGGCCATTACTGCCGAAATAGCCGGAGCTCGCTACGACGATCAGGAAATCCGGGATACGGTTCACCGTACTTTTAAAGAAAAGAACTACCTGCTCGATCCCCACGGTGCCTGCGGCTACAGAGCCCTGGAAGAGGGCCTGAAACCGGGCGAAAGCGGCATCTTTCTCGAAACGGCCCATCCGGCCAAATTCAAAGATACGGTCGAGGACATACTGGGCGAGGCTATAGTTGTGCCAAAACGCCTGCAGGCCTTTATGCAGGCAAAAAAACAGAGCATTCCCCTAAGCTCTGCCTTCGACGACTTTAAAGCTTATTTGATGCAACAAAAAGGCTTTAATAAATAAAAAATGCTACATTAGCGGCGCTGAATTTTTTAATACTATGGAACAATCTTCAATGTATCGCCCTGAGACTTCGGGTCAGGGACTCAGAGAATTTACGCTAAGAGCCTTGCTTATAGGGCTGGTTCTGGCGGTAGTGCTGGGAGCAGCCAACGCCTACTTAGGCCTCAAGGCAGGCATGACCATTGCTGCCACCTATCCGGCGGCCGTAATCAGTATGGCTGTATTACGCTTTTTTAAAGGCAGTCTGTTGGAAGAAAATTTTGCCCGTACGGTAGGATCCATCGGTGAATCGGTGGCTGCCGGGGCTATTTTTACTCTGCCGGCCTTTTTTATTGCCGGTGTATGGGGTGGGGAGGAATTTTCTTCCTGGAGCAGTTATATGACGGCTTCGCTCATCCTGGTTACCGGCGGTGTGCTGGGAGTGCTTTTTGTGGCTCTTTTGCGCAGAGTAATGGTCGAAGACAAGGAATTACCTTTTCCCGAAAGTACCGCAGCAGCCGAAATTCACAAAAGCGGACGCAGCAGTACGGGCGATTCCAAATACCTGGTTTGGGCTATGGTGGGCGGAGCTTTGGTAACGTTGGGCTCTGCTTTGAAGCTCTTTGCCTCGAGCGCCAAGGCTTTTTTCAAGGTGGCCATAGCTAAATTAACCAGCGGACACACCATCGAAGGAGGTTTTTACGCCGCCGCTCCCAATGTCAGCCCGGCCTTTTTGGGCGTGGGTTACATCATAGGACCAAGACTGGCCTCGCTGAATTTCAGCGGCTCGGTAATGGCCTGGGGTTTGATGGTCCCACTCTTACTGGCTGTATTTGGTCGCGATTTTGTGAACGGTTTTGCCGTGGACGGTGTTGCCCCCAATTCTCAGGAGGCCTGGATGCTGGCCGCCAATACGGTATGGCAGTCGGTGGTGAGAATAGTGGCCATAGGCGGAATGTTGTTGGCAGCTATTTTTACGCTTTATCGCATGCGTTCCAGCCTGACTACCGGCTTGAAACGTTCGGTGAAAGACTTGAGAAAAGCGGCTTCCGAAAGCGGAGAGGAAGTGGTAAGAACCGAAAAAGACCTGAAAACTTCCTGGGTATTGGCAGGCATAGTGTTGGCCGCCATTGCTACTTTTTGCATCACCTATTTTATTTTCAAAACCACCGTTTTG
>Ga0123335_1006758_pt1 | contig 13166 bp, 10 predicted proteins | sample BiotimSIPDNA_2_FD_89707 | JGI IMG/M metagenome (GOLD analysis project Ga0123335, IMG submission 89707) | Anaerobic biogas reactor microbial communites from Washington, USA - Biogas_R2 time_0 SIP DNA | ecosystem: Engineered > Bioreactor > Anaerobic > Unclassified | place: Washington, USA... | reverse complement strand
TGAAAAACAGACTTTGTTGATTTAAGATGACGCCAGTATAGAATTACCCCTCTTTGGAAGGCATGCTCTGGAGCCCCAGAGATGAATTAGTGACTGAATTCCAAAGTTCTTATTTCATCTCTGAGGTGAATTTCTGACTTAACTCTTAAGTCATTGAGTCATCTCTGGGGTAAGATTCAAAAGGTGAATTTGAAGCTTAACCAATTAAATCACAAAGTCAACTCCGGGGTGAACACCCCTTTGGTACCGAATCCGCCCTGCCGCGATACCCCACCAACCCTCACGAAAACAACACAAAATAAACAATCTTCTGAATCTCCGAAAAAACCGCAGAAGAAACACTTCCTGATTTCCACCATCTCCTAATCATACTATCGGTCCAGTTATAACGTTCAAGAGGCACCGGCAGAAAAACAAAATGAACGTTTGGTCTGCGCTCCTGACGGCTGAGCATCATCTTTATTCTTCGCATATGGTAGGGACCCGATACAAGACCTACATAAAGCTCCTTATCACAGAGTCTCAACTGATCCATCAGAGCGTTGACTTCAGAATATGTGTTTTTACAACTGTCGATAACAATCACCCTTGACATATCGTAATTGCCTTTTCGCAGAAGCCTTGAGTGCCCGTCTTTGTAGTCACTTAATATCCAGCGGGCATCATCGAACCTGCTCATCAGTTCCTTTGAATATGAAACCCTTACGTTCTCACCTGCAAATGTAAAAACAATGTCAAGATGCGGGGGAACAGCATCGGAGATGATAAGCCACCTTCCGACGTTGCGAAAAGAAATTACAAGAAATACCGATACCAGGATCAGTAAAATGACAATAAACAAATTGAATGTCTTTTTATGATTTTTCATTCTCATTAAGATTATGCACAAACCTGCGAGCTTTAGGACATGACTAATATGTGCCGCCCGGATTCAAATGCTTTGGCACTTTTAAATTACGAATTGAGGAAAGCGTTTATTTGGCTCCAAAGATTTCTCTGTACTGTGTGATTTTCTTCACTAACTCATCATCCAGTACAACCCTGTTGTCCACACTTCTGTTATGCAGGTGTGTAACTATTTCTTCAAGTGTTACAATTGCAAGGGTTTTCATCCCGAACTCATCTCTTAATTCACTCAAGGCACTCGCTTCACCTGATCCTCGTTCCATTCTGTCAACAGAAACGATAAGACCGCAAACATCCACCTCAGCCACCGACTTAAGCATCGGAACACTCTCACGTACCGATGTCCCGGCTGTGGTTACATCCTCCACTATCACTACCTTCTCCCCATCTCGAAGCTTATGCCCGACCAGGTTACCGCCTTCCCCGTGATCTTTTGCCTCTTTACGATTAAAGCAAAATGCGACATCTTTGCCGTATTTTGATGAAAGTGCCATTGAGGTGGCCACCACAAGGGGAATTCCCTTGTATGCGGGCCCGAAAAGAACATCAAAACCTTCAGGTATATTACTCATCAGGCTCTCAGCGTAATACTCGCCCAGTTTTAGAAGCTGGTATCCTGTATTGTAATTTCCAGTGTTTATAAAAAACGGAGTCTTGCGTCCGCTCTTGGTTATAAAATCTCCAAAAGAAAGCACATTGCTCCTGACCATGAACTCGATAAATTCCTCTTTGTACTTTTGCAAAAATCACCCCCGTGAAATCAGATTACAACCTTTAAACCATCATAGGAAAATTCCATAAATGAATCGAATTCTTTTGAATCAAGCTCATAATGTATATCATGGCACATGTGAATAAAATAGCACTGACGGGGTGAAATGCGTCGCGCAAATTCCATACTCTGGGGCAGAATCAAATGAGTAGAATGCTCTCTCTGCCTTCTGAGACAGTTAAGAATCAGCACCTCAGCACCTTCTATTTTTCGCAGGTTCTCATCATCAATTGTTCTCATATCAGGAATATATGCCAGAGGTCCGATTCTGTAACCGTAACATCCTCTTAATGTGCCGTGACCGACTTTCACAGGGACAACCGTCTTTCCAAAAAGTTCAAAAGAATCCTCAGCTGCAATAGTCTCTATATGAGGTATGCCGCCTCCGATATATGTATTTGAATCAAATACATAGGAATATGACTTCCTGATCATCGCGATAGTTTCTTCTGAGCCGTATAATGTAAGAGGTTTATCTTTTGTATAAGAACGGATATCAGGGAGTCCTGTCACATGGTCCGCATGGCCATGGGTGATAAGAACCGAATCGATTTTTGTAATGTTTTCTCGTAATGCCTGCTGCCTGAAATCAGCAGAGACATCTATGAGAACAGTGTATTGATTCCATTCAACCATAATTGAGGAACGGGTTCTCTGGTGTCTGGGATCAGTAACGGAGAGTTTACATACCCCCTGTGGACAGGTGCTGTATCCATTAATCATGCAGTCAATTGTAGGAACCCCATGTGAGGTTCCGGTACCAAGAAAAGTAATCTCCATGTTCATTCCCGTTAACAGTTAGTGTAAAAATAATACCTGACTTATGCACCCGGGGAGGGTCGAAGTGCGTTTAGATCTTGTATCAGAAAGGGTTGAACAAATCGCAGGTGGACCACACCGGTGGAACATCTGCGATTTGTGAAAGCCTTTATGCACAAGGGATAAGTGCAATTCACCCTGATCCGGGTGCATAAGTCAGGTAATACTCAGGTAAGTCAGGGGGAGGCCAAAGCTGAAAAATAAAATCTCATTTCCCTGAACATTGACATCACACATCATTCTCCCCTATATTTAAAAATATGCAAGTCAGAAACCTCATTTTCGCATTCATAATACTTTTATTGACTCAAATTTTTATTTCAGGATGCGCCTTGGAACGGAGGTCGACATATCCGGCCCCAAGGATAAAGGTAATTTCGCCTCCGCCCCCGCCGCTTGAAGAAGTCACTCTGAAATATAGCTCGGGACAGAAAATCTCAGGATGGTTCAGTGAGACAACTCCAGGTGATGATTCGACACCGGTGTTGCTCTATCTCCATGGAAATGGGGAAAATCTTCAGACTATGCTCAGTGCGAAACTGTTTGGAGAACTGGCCGCCTTGAGAATACATTTCCTTGCCATCGATTATCCCGGATACGGAAACAGTACCGGCATACCTTCGGAAAAATCTCTTGTCGAAGCTGCAGATAGTGCATTCAATTGGATCAGCAGAAATTTTCAGCCAAACCCGAAGTTTTTGTGCGGATGGTCGATTGGGGCCGCTGTTGCAGCTCAAACTGCACTGAAACACCAGGCACTGTTAGACGGGGTAATACTTATCAGTGGATGGACCGTGCTTGATTCGGTTATCGCAAACAGGTATCCTAAATGGATGGTCGACAAGCTCTTAAGTGACCATTTCAATACACTTTCCATAATTCATTCAATTGAGGTTCCCACACTGGTAATGAGTGGTGAGTTTGACCGGATTGTCCCTCTTAACCACGGGAAAACTCTCGCAGCCAGCAGCCCACAACTTAAAAAGTGGGTTCTTGTTAAGGGGTGCGGTCATGATGATGTCATGCTTAACCGCCGGGTTTGGCAGGAGATCCAGGTTTTTCTGGTAAATCCGGAAATTGACTGGACCAAAAGAGAATAAATCCGGGTTGAAGGAATTCAGATCGGTAGTCTGCAGACTTTTCCAGGAATTCAGAGAAAAGAGGAAACAAGCCTGAGAGCCTCTTCTGCTGAGTTGCAATCCTGGAATGTGATTCCTTTTAGTGTTGATGATTGAGGACAATAGGTCTCTATTTCTTCCGTGCTGAAAAAACCGACCGCCGAGCTATTGACTGTTCCGGCAAGGGCATAAAGTATTGTATTTCCGGTAATTATGACCTTCGATCTGCTTACAAGCGCAGCGGTCCGCGATGACGGCAAACTATTAATAACAGGGAGCGTCTGCTGAGACATCCACTCGAGCTCTGATTTAGCCGGGTCGCTCTGTACATAAAGGTAAGTGGTCCCCTTTTTTAGCTCTTTTATCCCTTCAAGCAGTGAACTGGTCCATTCTAAACCAAATTTGCGTATCAAAAAGAGCGCATCGATCCCTATCAGATTATCATCTGCGGTAAACTTCAATTCAGTAAACAGCTGTTGAAGCTCATCAAGTGTCTTCTTTGCAATACTCCAGCGGATCTCAACAGGTTTCGCCCCGAATATTTTCGCCATCATGTAGTTTCGGTCACGAATGTAAGTGTTTGTTTTGTCGGGGATTGCATGGATGTTGATAAACGGGTGCCTTCCTGCCCCCTGGTACCCTGCACGCACCGGGGCACCTGATGCTTCAGCAAGGTAGAGAAATGCCGGATCTGGTGATCTGTTCAGCAGGATGCAGAGATCTGCCTGTCCTCTGACTTCTTTTATCTTTGAACGAAAAGAAGACGATATCGACAGCCGTTCCTTATTGTCAAACTCTATTACATTCAAACCAGGGATCATTTTAATAAATGTGGAAACGGATTGCTCACAGAATACATTAATTGAAGAGTTTTTAAAAAGTATCGAAAGGGCGATAACATTATGCAGCTGGTAGATAACTTCAAGCTCTTCACAAGGAAGTATGATAATAACTTCTTTGATGGACTTGTTATTAACTGGAAAGGTGAAAGACTGGTTTTTTGCAGGTCTTAAAAAAAAAGAAAGGAAAGTCTGGGAGCCTGACGGGCCCATCATCTTAAGCAGCATTCCCCTGAGGGATTTTGAACCCTTTGATTTTTTTTCCATGGTATTATACAATTGTTATTAACTACTTGGTTAGAATATACAAAAATACCGGGCTATCCACTCTAACTCAATGGCCTGATATGGAATTCTATGCTTAGAGGTGATCTAAAAATTAAAGAGGTGATAGAAAATCACCGGGCCAAAAGGAGCTGAATGATGTTAAATAAGTTTGCTGTTTTCCTTGAATGGATTCTCTTTGGCTCTCTTCTGGCCGTTACTGTTTCAGGGGTCGGTGATGGGCTGGTGGCTTCATTCCCATTGTCCTTTGAGATTATCGGGGGAATTATTTGTGTAGTGGCAATATTTTTTGCCTTATCCAGACTGAGAAATCCAGGCTGGACTCTTCCGCTTACTGCTGCTTTCGGTTTATCGGTCATGGCACTTGCTGCCAGGCATTTCTCTTCTATTCAAGGGTCCACTGCTGCAGCTGTTCCATTTCTTTATTTCTTTGTAATTGCCGCTTCCGGTCTACTTGGAAAAAGGTTTACCTGGGTGCTGTCTTTTTTCTGTCTGGTGGCAGGAGAGATTGTTCATTCAGGCCTCAATGATAGTAATGGGCTCGAAGCGGTAATTTCGGGTGCTGCCGTTTTTCCCTTCCTGAGTTCAGCGGCATATCTTCTGATTACGGGCGTGTTTACATCTCTGGTCGCGGCTGCATACCCGATTACAGATAATAAAAAAGAATCGGCGTCTCTCCTTGATTCTTCGGAAAAAGAACCCCAGTTGGCCGTAATTTCCTCTTCTGTACCCGATCTGGATCCCAGTAAAACACAAAAGTTTACTATAGAGAGAGTTTCTGAATCTGCGCAGAATGCAGAAAACGATGTGCAGGATCTGCTCAACAGTGTGGTCTATTTCATGAGCCGGAATTTCAAGGCTTACTCTGCGCTTGCATTTGTTTACAATTCCAAAGAGAAGACATTTGTCCTGAATTCTTATCAGTCAAAAAGCGCGTATATTGCCAAAGGTGTTTCCATTCCACTGGGAAAAGGTGTAGTGGGGAGAATCGGTTCGGAACAACGCTCTTTTATGAGCGGGAATTTCTCAAATTACAACTCAGAAACGTTGTATTATACAGACAGGGAGGAAGTGAACTCCATACTGGCCGTGCCGGTGATTTCTGAACAGAACGAACTTATGGGTGTACTTCTGATTGACAGTCGGGACAAGTTTGCCTTTAAGGACCAGGATAAGGAGATCCTTAAACGCTTCTCGACTCTTGCCGCGGCCCTCATTTCCAATGCCCGTATGAGAATCTATCAGGAACGGGTAGCCCAGACTTTTAAAATATTTTACCAGACCAGCCATCATTTTACTACTGCATTAAAAGAGAAGGATGTTTTCGATGTGCTGTTCCAGATGATCCCGATGGTTGCTCCATGCACTCGTCAAATGGCCATATTCTACAATGAAGAGAAGGGATGCGCGGTAGTAACGAAGATTCAGGGGGAGGGAAACGATATTACAGAAGGAATGGAGTTCAAACTTAACTCAGGAATTTATTCCTATGCCCTTCAAAAGCGAAAAATTGTCAATATTAATGATTTCGTGCAGTATGAATCCAAATATTACCGTTTTATGCCGGAGGAGATCCGTAATCCTCAACTGAGGTCTTTGATAATATTCCCGATCACCGATGATGAATCCAGGTGCAGAGGACTCTTCAGCGTTGAAAGCAATTTGCCTGACCTGTACCATGGCGAGATAGAACAGGTAATGGCTACTATCGTCGAAAACGCTTCGGTTGCTCTTACACGTGCACTCCTTTATCAGCAGATGGAAAGACTGGCAACAACCGATGGTCTTACAGAGCTCAATAATCACCGTCATTTCCAGGAAATTCTGGCATCAGAGGTTGAACGCTCAAGAAGATACAAACGTCCTTTGTCGCTGCTTCTACTGGATATCGATCACTTTAAATCGTTTAATGATACTTATGGACATCCGGTGGGCGATCTTGTTCTCAAAGAAATTTCCGCCTGTATACGCAAATCTATTCGAATAAATGATGTCCCGGCAAGATATGGCGGCGAAGAGTTTACGGTTATTATCCCCGAGACTGCTGAGGAGGGCGCGCTTATCACCGCAGAACGCATCCGGAGCACAATCGAAAGTCATGTGATAAGATCTCTTGATAAAGAATTGAAAGTGACTGTAAGTATCGGTTGTGCAACACATCCCTCACTGGCCAAATCACAACAGGAACTCATAGATAACGCAGACAAGGCGCTTTACTATTCAAAGGAGCATGGAAGAAACCAGGTGAGCCTTTTTAATCAGGGTATGAAAGGTAAGGAAAAAAAGTAAAAAGTCACAAGTCACAGGTCACAAGTGATACCAGAGTAGATTAAAATTATTGCAGCCTTGAAGAATCATTGAGAAATTAATCTGCTAACCTTTACCGCCGGTTCTCCACGAATAATCATATCGTAAGCTTTTTCATGCCGGCAGGCCAGAGTTGTCAGGCTGAAATTATTTACAACATAATCACGGCCTGCCTGCCCCATCCGGATTCTCTTCTGTTTATCTAAAAGTAATTCTTCGATCCTGTCACTCAATCTTCTCTTATCACCCCTCTTGACCAGAATGCCGGTCTTCTCAGTGATTATCGACTGTTTGAGACCTCCTGTATCGTATGCAACAGGAGGAACTCCCATCGATTGTGCCTCTACCACAACCCTTCCAAAACCCTCATGATATGTCGGAAGCACAACCAGGGTGCTTGATTTATAATGCTGGCGAAGGCCTTCAGGATCAAGTACTCCTGTAAAGAGAACATTTTCCCTCAGGTTATTAGATCTGATAAAGGAATAAAGCTCTTTTTCAAAATCAGTTGAATCAAGCCGACCGGCAAAAACAAGAAAACAGGGAAGATTCTTTAATTTCAGTCTCAGGGCAACGTAAAGAAGATCCATATGGCCCTTATCAGGTGTGATGCGGGCTGGAAGCAAAAGCACAGGATACTTGGAAATTGCTCTGGGTAAAACTTTGCATGGGTCAAAAAAGTCGGTGTCAATTCCGTTAGATATGTAAATAAATCTGCGTCGCAGATACCGGGGGACATTTGTGGCAGTTACTCCTGCGGCATACCGGGTTTTTGTAAGCTGCTGACGGATAGGGATATAGTTATACCAGATGTTGTCAAAATGGTTTATCACAAGTATAGGAATGCGGTTTTCGGTTGCTGCATGCATCAACTGTGAGCTGTCTCTTCCTCCGGGAAAGTGATTTATTACCAGATCGACAGAATAATCTTTCAGAATGCGCCTGATAAAGATGTCAAACTCAAATGCCTCACGAAACCCCTGCATGAAAAGAGGTTTCCCTGTTTTATACTTTACATACTGAATAACATATTTAATAATTGAGGCTGAGCGTCTTAACACACTTACAAGAAGACTGGACCTGTGGCGGTAAAGTTTTTCTTTTAAGGGATTTTTGATCTCTGTAAAAGATCTGTCTACCAGAAGTGGTATTTTAACCAGTGTACCTTTTCCCAATGATATCTCAGTCACAACAGCAGTGGTTTCCTCGGGAAGGTAAAGGTAAAGGATTTTCACTGCATTTCTGGAAAGAAGAATCCGGTTAAGGTTGTCAATATGAGCCTCTACACCCGCTCCGCCGCTTAAGGCATGGGAGAAACGCAGTATGGTTTTATTATCCAGTGTGCCCGCTGAAGAGATTTTCTGAAGAATTTCCGGTTCTGGTTGCATATAAATTCCCTCTTTAGTCTTAGAAATTTAATGGCGAAAATCGGGCCAAAACATGGAATGTATAGATTTTTAATTTTTTTGGAAGAGGGTGCCCCAATACAAGTAATGAAGAAGAATAAAGATTTTCTGGAAGAGGGTGCCCCCTCTTTCGCTCCAGCCCGTCGAGGACGCCGGTCTTGCGCTATCACCCCTTGTTGTCCACCAGTTATTGAGGCAGGTATATTCATCACATTTGCAAACGCCCTTGCAGTTGCACTGGCGAACTGGTGGTAGATTAAAATTTATTGTAGCCTGTAAGAATTCAAGCATGTTGGGTTCGGTAAATAAGTTCGTTTAAGGCAATATTTATTGTAAACGGGATCTGTGTGCCACGGTCGCCCTCGACCGTGTCTTTTGCAAAGTACCCCCAATTTATCTCGAGAAGCCCTTGAAAGATGCTATAAATGGGTAAGATTCCTGACCAGCCTGAAAGGCTAACCTATTTCAGCGAAGGGCGACGCCCTGGTGATTAAAACGGATTGTAGCCTGAAAGAATTCAAGCATGTAAGGGGAAGTCACAAGTTGCAAGTAGCAAGTCACAAGCCAGGAGTTCAAAAGGGCACTTTTTGGTTTTGTAAGAAAGTAACAAAACCGCCGCACGTCACCTTTTTTCCCAGGGAAAAAATAAATGTTACCAGTCCAAATGCCAGTTTGCAAAGCCCCTCTCCAGCGTTTCAGCTGGAGAGGGGTGCCGACAGGCGGGGTGAGGCTAATAAAACCAACAAACGGCAATATCATTAATATTAAGCGTCTTTATCTTAAAGGCTACAATAAGTTTTAATCTACCACCAGTTCGTCAGTGCGCCTGCAAAGGTGTTTGCAAATGTGATGAATTTACCTGCCTTCCCAACTGGAGGACAACACAGGGGGATAGCGTAAGACCGGCGTCTTCGACGGGCTGGAGCGCAAGGGGGGACGCCCCCTCCCAAAAAAACAAAAAAATCTTTATTCATAAGAGTTACGCATATTTGGGACGCCCCCTCCCAAAAAGCTCCTGATTCTAAAGAATTTTTTATACTGAACTAACTCTTCTTCTTAGACGACACTTTCACGCCTACATGCTTCCGGCCCAAAAAGAAGCCGATGATCGCGCCCATGATAGTACCGGCAACATGGCTTATCAGAAATCGAATAATTCCCAGAATAAAAACGAAGACAAACCTCAGGGAACCAAATATCAGGCCTAAAACCTTCCCGACTAATATGAATGGAAAACTAAGTATCTTACCGATCATAGCTTTACTCCTTATTTTGAAGTCAGTCTGCTGATACCGTCCCAGCTATCGTCCGGAGGATCAGCCTTATAAACCTTACAGTACTCTATTATCTTCTTTGAAGGGGTTATTCCTTTAGGAGCGACATCCTTATATGGTTCCAGCAAATTTGCTTCCTCTAAAACCCCGATTGCCCTGTCCCACTCCCTGCTGTAATATAACTGCAATCCCTGGTCGTAGATCCCCAGAAGTTCCTGAACCCGGGAACTGATTTTTCCTTTCTGGCCCACTAACTCATAAACTACAACCGGTTCCGATTTCCCCACAACTGTTATTTTGTCGAGCTGCCGCACCTCGAAATGATCCTTGATAAGATCATAAGTAAATTGACTCATCATTGTGTAGACACCATACTGTTTGGCAGCGCTTTCGAGCCTCGCGGCCAGATTCACCGCATCTCCCATCATTGTGTAGTTCTTCCTGATATTTGATCCCATGTTTCCGGTGGTTATAAGACCCGAGTTTATACCTATTCTCATCCTTATATCATGCACAATCGACGGCCACTTGTCACCTTCGGAGATCCACTTTTTCCGCAGGCCCGACAACGACTCCTGCATGTCAAGAGCTGTCAGGCATGCCTGATATGCATGGTCCTGCATAGGCATGGGTGCCCCGAAAAACGCTATTATCGCGTCACCTTCATACTTGTCGAGTGTCCCGTAATGTTTCAGAAGTGTGTCTGTCATTACCGAAAGGTATTCATTCAACAGTTCAACAAGCCGTGTAGGGGAGCCAAGCTTCTCGGAGAAAGTTGAGAACCCCTGAATGTCGGTGAAATATGCGGTCCTTATTCCCTCATCTCCGCCAAGCATCGGCATCTGCTTGCGTTTGTACATCATGTCTATAAGCTCGGGCGAGAGATACTGCTTGAAAGTGCTCTGAAGAAATTTTCTGCCTTTTTCCTCTGTAATATACCGGTAAACCATTACTGCTGTATATGTAAGTACAATTGTGAGTATCGGTCTGGCGATCTCGATCCACAGGTGTTCGGTGCTGAAAAGATCCATTGCTAAAAGAAAATAGAGAAAAATCGAAATTACCGTAAGAATTCCACCCACTACAGGCTTGAACATAAAAGAGAGAAATCCAAGGATAATTCCGACCATAAGAAGTATTGCAAAATCCTGCCACCCGCTCAGCCTTTTGACAAATGTATTGGTGAGAAAAGAATTGAGCATCGATGCATGGATCTCAACTGCAGGGTAGCTGCGCTCATGTGGCACAGCCTTTATATCAAAGAGTCCCGGTGCAGTTGACCCGACAATGAATATTTTCCCCTCAAGAGAACCCTGAACCCGGTTGTTCAGAATATCGTAGTAGCTGTAGCGGGGGAAAGGCTTTCCTCCCGGTCCGAAAAATGTGATTATGTGACGGTCCAGAGGGCTGAGCGGTATTCTAACAGCGGCACCAAAGTCCATCCTTGTACCGGGCCTCATCGCTTCTATGCTCTTCCAGCCTGTCGTGCAAAGTTCTTTAAGTGTCAAATCCTTCAGACAGGGAATAGATGAGACCAGTACCTTGTCGATATTTTTCACTGTAAAATTGTGGAATATTAGCTTTCTCTCACCGGCTCTGATTTTGTCAAGATCCTTTTTCAGGCATTCAGAGATTGTTATCAGGTCTGCCTTTGTAAACCACCACTCCTGCACATCGAACGGGGCGCTTATTACCCAGTCAACATCAGAGTCCCTTCGAAGCACTATTTGGGACCCCAGTTCATATTCTTGCCCTTGTTCAATATTGATAGCCTTTTCCAAATCCGACGCAAGCAGCACCGTGGTCAATTCACAGGGGATTACTCCCGGGATACTCATTTCCAGAGAAAGACATCCATCGATATCACGCGAGGCAGCCATAAACGTTGAAATTTCCAGAGGACTCTTGTTGGAATGAGAAATGATTTCCTTTGAACGCTTTAGAATCGCCCTTACCTGAGATTCGGTGACGTTGGGATAGGAAAAGCTGAATTCACCAGAGGAATCACAGAATACTTTGAACGGCTTACCTATATCGATGAACTTTCCGGGCTCATAAATAATCTCATCGTTTGGTGTTGCAAACAGTGATGCTGCGGTGCGGATACTGATTGGAAGATAAACCGGATCATTATCCCCGAACCCGTAAATAAGGGGAATTTCTCTAATGACCCCATCATCATTGGGGATAATATCGATATGCCCGATTCCCCTCGAGGCTCTGGCTAAATCCGGAAAAATCCCATCGATAATCGACTTGCGGTCGATAATCTTTTTTCTTTTATCAGGAGAAAAACTGACTGTTGACTGAGGATTGAGTGAATCGTGCCACGCCATGGTCATCCGGTGCTTTATCTGCGACAGCGCATAATCGCGGTAATCGCGCTCGTCTGCAAGACAGACTCCATGAAAAACACAACCGGCATCACGTGTCGCATCTATAAACCGCTGGTCATAATCTATGGTGGAGATAATGGACTGACGCATCCTGTCGGAGAGCCCTATATCGGGATTCATCTCTTTACTGCGCAGAAGAAGGCCTTCAAGTTTTGCCCTCTCGTTATGGTCCTCAGGTGTGGAAAAGAAGATATCAAATACAACTGCTGCGGGAAAATGTGCCGAGAGTGTATTTATCATGTCTGCATGATAAGAGCGGTCCCAGTTCCAGTAAAGACCCATTTTCTTCATGCTGCGATCGTCGATATCGATAATATTTATTCCGTAGTTCTGTTCATGAAGCTTCGACAGATCCTCCTTGGACATCTCGGAATACTCCCATCTGGAGCGCATATAGTAGGTGACGTACTCAAGGCGGTTTATCAGGTCCTTGAAGAAAAAATTAGTGAACAGAGCTATACTCAGCCCTGCTAAAGTTCCGATAACAAGGCACTTCAAAACTTTCTTTAACAGCTCCATATCGCTCCCGCTCTACACTCTACAATTTTACTATTTGCAGTAAAGTATACCGTTTAAAGTAAAATAAGACAATAGATTGAGACATTGTAGTGTTTGAAAGCCAATACAGGCATAAACAAGAATAATGATTTTTTGGAAGAGGGCGTCCCCGATATAAAGAATTCTTTAGAACCGGGAGTTTTTTTGTGAGGGGGCGTCCCCGATATAAAGGATTCTTTAGAATCAGGAGTTTTTGGAAGAGGGCGTCCCCTCTTGCGCTACAGCCCGTCGAAGACGCCGGTCTTCCGCTATCACCCCGTGTTGTCCACCGGTTTGTGAAGGCAGGTTTGGTCTTCTCATTTGCAACCGCCCTTGCGGCCGCACTGGCGAACTGGTGGTAGATTAAAATGGGTTGTAGCCTTTCGGAATTAAATAAGTAAGGCCAGTGAATATATGGGATTATAATCGGGAATATGTTCTGGTCCTGCGCACCGAAGGTGCATAATTCTATAGCCCGGGGCACCGCCCCGGGTAAATGGGACGGAT
>Ga0123335_1006754_pt1 | contig 13171 bp, 10 predicted proteins | sample BiotimSIPDNA_2_FD_89707 | JGI IMG/M metagenome (GOLD analysis project Ga0123335, IMG submission 89707) | Anaerobic biogas reactor microbial communites from Washington, USA - Biogas_R2 time_0 SIP DNA | ecosystem: Engineered > Bioreactor > Anaerobic > Unclassified | place: Washington, USA... | reverse complement strand
CGCAGGACGAAAATGCCCTCCGCATCCACCTCCCCCTGGTCGGTGGCCAGCGCAATCCGATCCCCCTGGCGGGAAAGCCCCTTGGGCCTGCCCGGAATCAGGGTGATTTTCTCATGCAGGCCCGCGGTGTCATGGGGTTTTTCCAGGCAGTAGCTGACCTTGGCCAGGCTGGCCAGGTAGTTGGCCTCCTCCACCGCCTCCTCATGGGCGCCAATGACAATCACATCGCTCCCCTGATAGAACATGCCGTCACAGGTGGCGCAGTAGCTGACCCCCTGGCCCACCAGGGCCTCTTCCCCCGGCAGGGGCTTAACCCGGGCCGTTCCGGTGGCCAGAATAACCGTCCGGGCCTCGTAGAGGTCGTTATCCGCCAGCACCGAGAGGGTCCCCCCCATGGGCATCACCCGGCGCACCAGCTGGGCCTTAAAAGAAGCGCCCATCTCCCGCGCGTGATTTCGCAGTTTTTCAAGCAATTCCGGCCCCGTTGCCTGGGGAAAACCGGGGTAATTATCGATGCGGCGGGTTTTGGCCAGGGCCCCTCCGCCGGAATAGAGAACCAGCGTATTTAAATTCCGCTGACGGGCGGTGATGGCGGCGGCGCAGCCGGCCACGCCCCCGCCCATGATGATCAGGTCATACTTCATCCTTGCTTTTGTTTACCTCCACCCAGGCGATGCGCCGGTCCTGCATGCTTTCCACCTTGAACCTGAGCCCGTCCATGGTGATCTCAGGCTGGCTGCCCTCCTCGGGGATGCTGCTCAGGTGGCTTAAAATCAGGCCGCCGATGGTGTCATACTCCTCATCCAGCGGCAGGCTGAAGCCTGCCAGGTGGTTGAAGGCCTCCACTTCCAAAGCGCCCGCCACGCGCCAGCGGCCCTCCGCCAGCTCCGTATATTCCGCTTCCGCCGCCGGGTCATACTCGTCATAGATGTTGCCCACAATTTCCTCCAGCAGGTCCTCCATGGTGATCAGCCCGCTGGTGCCGCCGTATTCATCCACCACAATGGCCAGGTGGTAGTTGTTGCGCTGCATGTCCCGAAACAGGATGTCCGTGCGCACGCTCTCCGGCACAAAGCGCGCCTCCCGCAGCAGGTCCCTTAAGGGTTTGGGCTGCTCTGTCTGCTGGTTTAACAGAAAATCCCGGGTGGTGAGGGTGCCGATGATATGATCCAGATCCTCCTCGTACACCGGAAAACGGGAAAGCCCGCTTTCCACAATGGTTTTGATGATCTCCTCCGGCGTGTCATCCACCCACACCGCGTAGACATCCGTGCGGTGGGTCATGCACTCAGCGGCGGTCATGTTGTTGAACTCAAAGACGTTCTCAATCATCTCCCGCTCCGCTTCCTCAATCGCGCCCTTCTCCTCGCCCACATCCACCAGCATGCGGATCTCATCCTCCGTGATCTCCTCGGTGGGCTGCATCACCTCCACCTTAAAGAGGGCCAGCAGGCCGTTGACAATGGCCTCAAGCAGAAGCGCCAGGGGGCGGAAGACGCGGTGAAAGAAAAGCGCGATGGGGAACAGGCGCCGGGCCATGCCCCTTGGCTTTTGCATGGCCAGCCGCCGGGGCAGCTGGGAGCATAAAAGCTGAATGACAAACAGATAAACAAGCGTGAACAAAAGCAGGCACAGCCAGAAGGACAGGGCCGGGGCGTTTTTCCCCCAGCCGCCTGCCACCGCCTCCGCCACAGGCAGGGCCGCCTGCTGAAGAAAAAACCCAAAGGACGCCAGCAGCAAGAACATCATCCCGATGCGGATGGCGCTGGGGGCGGTGAGCAATATTTCCGCCTGCTCCTTGGTGGGCGTTAACGCAACATCCTCCCCCTCCGCAGCCTTGCGGTGGCGGCTTACGCTGATGTGCTGGGCGGCAGCCTCCGCCATGGACAGAAGGATATATAGCAGGAGAATAAGCAACTGAATCACCAGGTATATGCCATCAGGCCCAGGGTCCATAAGACGCAATCTCCCCTTTCTTTCGGCCATTATATCATAGCCGCGCCCAAGTTGCCACGCGCAAAGCGGCAAAGGCTTATAAGATTTTCAGCAAAACGCCTTCAGACTTAAAAAAACAGCGGCCAGGGTGTCTCATTCCCGGCCGCTGTTTGCTTTACATCGTCATTGAAAAACGCTCTTCACCTTGTCAAGGAAGCTTTTCTGCTCCTCATACTCCTTGCCGGAGGCCGCTTTCTCAAATTCCTTGAGCAGTTCCTTCTGGCGGGCGCTTAGGCGCTTGGGCACTTCCACCTTCACCCGCACCACCAGATCCCCCTTGCCGGCGCCGTGCAGCTGCTTGATTCCCTCGCCCCGGATGCGGAACTTCGCCCCGTCCTGGGTGCCTTCCGGAATCTTGTGGCTGGTCTTGCCGTCCAGGGTGGGGATGTCAAGGGTGGCCCCTAAGGCCGCCTGGGTAAAGGTGATGGGCATATCCAGATACAGCGTGGTGCCGTCCCGGACAAACAGTTTGTGGGGGGAAACGGAGATCACGATCTGCAAATCCCCTCTGGGGCCGCCGCCGGTGCCCGCCTCTCCCTGGCCGCTCATCACGATGACCTGCCCGTTGTCAATGCCGGCCGGCACGTTGATGGTGGCGGTGCGCTTTTTGCGCTGGCGTCCGCTGCCCGAGCAGGCCTCACAGGGGTCGCTCACCGTCTGCCCCGTGCCCTGACAGGTGGGGCAGGTGCGAACCGTCACCATAAAGCCGCCGCCGGAGCGCACCTGGCCCGTGCCCTTGCAGGTGGCGCAGGTCACCGGCTGGGTGCCGGGCTTGGCCCGGGTGCCGTGGCAGGTTTCACACTCCTCGTTTCGCATGAAGTCAAAGGACTTCTTGGTGCCAAAGGCCGCCTCCTCAAAGGTGACCCGCATGTTAAAACGCAGGTCGTTGCCCGGCCTGGGGCCGCTACGCTGAGCCGCGCCGCCCATGCCGCCGCCAAAGAGCTGGTCAAAAATCGACTCAAACCCGCCAAAGCCGGAGGCGTCAAAGCCCGCCCCGCCGCCAAAGCCTCCCAGGGGAGGCCCGTCCATGCCAAACTGGTCATAGCGGGCGCGCTTCTCCGGGTCTGAGAGGATCTCGTTGGCCTCGTTGAGCTCCTTAAAGCGCGCTTCGCAGGCCGGGTCATTGGGGTGCAGGTCGGGGTGGCACTCCTTGGCCAGCTTGCGGTAGGCCTTTTTTATTTCATCGGTGCCCGCCTTTTTATCAACGCCCAGCACCTCATAATAGTCTCTTTTTGTTGCCATAGCTCCTCAATAAATCCTGTGTGCCAAAGGGTTTTGGGCGCTTGTCCGGGGGCTTCCCCTTATGGAAAGCCCCCGAATGCCAGCCGCCCCTGCCCTTAAGCTCAGTGCACCTCTCCGTCAGCGTCCACAGAGCCGTCCGGGTTTTGCGCCGGGCCGTCCTGGGGCTGACCGGCCTGCTGGCCGTCCTGGGACTGGTAAATCTTACCAAAGATATCATAGACCTTCTGGGTGGTTTGATCCATCACCTGGCGGATCTCCTCCACGTTGCCGCCCTCGCGCACCTTCTTGAAGTTGTCAATCTCGCTTTGCACGGTGGCGCGGTCTTCCTCAGAGAGCTTATCGCCGTTGTCCTTCAGCTGCTTTTCCATCTCGTACTGGAAGGAGTCCGCCCGGTTGAGGGTTTCCACCTCTTCCTTGCGGCGCTTGTCTTCATCTGCAAACTGCTCCGCTTCCTTCACGCGCTGGTTGATCTCGTCCTCTGTTAAGTTGCTGGAGGCGGTGATGGTGACGTTCTGGCTGTTGCCGGTGCCCAGATCCTTGGCGCTGACGCTGACGATGCCGTTTTTGTCGATGGTGAACTTCACCTCGATCTGGGGCACGCCGCGGGGCGCCGCCGGGATGCCGGTCAGCTGGAAGCGGCCCAGGGTCTTGTTGTCATAGGCCATGGGGCGCTCGCCCTGGAGCACGTGGATCTCAACGGTGGTCTGCCCGTCCGCCGCGGTGGAGAACACCTGGGCTTTTTCGGTGGGGATGGTGGTGTTGCGGTCGATCAGACGGGTGAAGATATGGCCTTCCGTCTCAATCCCAAGGCTTAGGGGGGTGACGTCCAAAAGCAGCACGTCCTTCACGTCGCCGCCAAGAACCCCTGCCTGAATCGCGGCGCCGATGGCCACGCACTCATCCGGGTTGATGCCCTTGAAGGGCTCCTTGCCGGTGACGTTCTTCACCGCTTCCTGCACCGCCGGCACCCGGGTGGAGCCGCCCACCAGGATGACCTTGTCTATCTCCTGGGCGGTCAGCCCCGCGTCCTTCAGCGCCGTCTGCATGGGGCCGATGGTGCGCTCCACCAGATCGTGGGTGAGCTCGTTAAACTTGGCCCGGGTAAGGGTGATATCCAGATGCTTGGGGCCGTTGGCGTCCGCGGTGATAAAGGGCAGGTTGATGTTGGCGGACATGACGCCGGACAGGTCCACCTTGGCCTTCTCCGCCGCTTCCTTCAGGCGCTGCCAGGCCATTCGGTCCTTTTTCAGGTCGATGCCGTTTTCTTTTTTAAAGATCTCCGCCACATAGTCCACGATCCGGTCATCAAAGTCGTCGCCGCCCAGCTTGGTGTCGCCGTTGGTGGCCAGCACCTCAAACACGCCGTCGCCAATTTCCAGCAGGCTCACGTCAAAGGTGCCGCCGCCCAGGTCATAGACCAGGATTTTGTGGGGCTCCTCCTTGTCCAGGCCATAGGCCAGGGAGGCAGCGGTGGGCTCGTTGATGATGCGCAGCACTTCCATGCCCGCAATGCGCCCCGCGTCCTTGGTGGCCTGGCGCTGGGCGTCAGAGAAATAGGCGGGCACGGTGATCACCGCCTGGGTGATGGTCTCGCCCAGATAGCTCTCCGCGTCCTGCTTCAATTTTTGCAGGACCATCGCGCTGATCTCCTGGGGGGTGTAGTCCTTGCCGTCCACGCTCCACTTGAAGTTGGTGCCCATCTGGCGTTTGATGGACGCGATGGTGCGGTCCGGGTTGGTGATGGCCTGACGCTTGGCGATCTGGCCCACCAGGCGCTCGCCCTCCTTGGTAAAGGCCACCACGGACGGGGTGGTGCGGGCGCCTTCAGAGTTGGGGATGACCACCGGCTCGCCGCCTTCCATCACGGCGACAACCGAGTTTGAAGTCCCCAGGTCAATTCCGATAATTTTTGCCATTATGTCGTTCCTCCATACGCTTATGCTTGTGCGTTTCTTTCTGCGTTTAATCTATGTCAAAGGTCGGGCACAACCCGAACCATTGCGTGCCTGATCACGTTTTCGCCCATCTGATAGCCCTTGAGCACCACCTCGCACACCGTGCCCGGCTCCCCTTCCTCAGGGCCGCCCTGGGCAATGGCGTCCTCCAGCTTCGGGTCAAAGGGCTCTCCCTTGCGGCAGATAGGCATGACGCCGCGGGTTTTCAGGGCGTCCATCAGCTGCTTTTGCACCAGAATCACCCCCTGATACAGCGGGTCCTCTTCCTCCCGCGCCACCTGTAGGGCGCGTTCCAGGTTATCCATCACCGGCAGGATGGTCTTGATAAAGGCGCGGGCGCCGTCATCATAGCTTTCCGCCGCCACCTGACGGTTGCGCTTGCGGTAGTTGTCGTAGTCCGCCTGGACGCGCTGGGCCAAGGCCAGGTACTCTTCCTGTTTGGCCAGGGCCGCCTCCAGGTCTTCGGTCCTGTCTGTTTCTGTGTCTGGGGGGGCCGTTTCCTCCGCTGTCTGCGGCGCCAATCCGGCGCCCTCCTGGGGTTCGGGCGTTTGCGACTGCCCTGCCTTTTTCTTCTTGCGGTCCATGATTTCCTCCAAAAGTTACTCCGCCTGCCCGCCGCCGCTTAAGACAAGGCTTAGCGCGTTGCCCACCAGGCGCAGGGTGTTGAGCACGCGGGCATAGGGCATGCGGGTGGGGCCGATGATGCCAATGGCGCCCCGGTGCCCCTGGCCCACGGTGTACTCCGCCAGGGCCACGCTGCAATCCGCCATCTCCGGTATGCCGGTTTCCGGGCCGATGTGCACGGACAGGGCGGCGCCATCCGCGGTGCCCGCTGCCTTGATCAGCCGCATCAGCCGCTCCCTGTCCTCCATCGCCGAAAGCACCGGGCGGGCTTTTTCCGCCTCCTGGTACTCCGGGAAGTTCAGAATGTTATGGGTGCCGGACACGGTGATGGTGTCCGTGGCGTTCTCCCGGGACATCTGATCGGACAGCTCCTCGATGCCCTGAAGCACCTGGGGGTTTGCCTGCGCGCTGGCTGCAAATTCCCGGAGTTTCCTGCGCACCTCTTTGAGCGTGCGCCCCGCAAAACGCTCCGTGAGCATCCGGCTGATGGCATACAGGGCATCCGCGTCCAGGGTCTCCGCCACATGCACCATGGTGTCCCGGATGATGCCCCCGTCGGTGACGATCACCAAAAGGGCCATGGCCCGGCTGACAGGCACCAGGTGCAGGGTGGCGATGCGCAGCTCCGCCTGCCCCGGCATCATCACCAGGGAAGCGTAGTTGGTAAAGTCCGAAATCACCTGCGCGGTGCTGGCCACCACGTTTTCCAGATGGCTGACGCGCTTTAGGTAATAGTCCTTGGCCGCCACGTCCTCCTGGCTGGGGCTTAGGCCCTCTTCCATGAGCATATCCACATACAACCGGTAGGCCTTGGCGCTGGGCACCCGGCCCGCCGACACATGGGGCTGCATCAGGTAGCCCAGCTCCTCCAGGTCGCTCATCTCGTTTCGGATGGTGGCGCTGGAGATGTTCTTAAGGTACTTGCGGGAGATGGTCCGGGAGCCCACAGGCAAAGCCGTCAGGATGTAATCATCGATGACTGCCTGCAGAATACGGCGTTTGCGCTCGTTCATGGGCCCTCCCTTCTCCCGCCTTCCGGGTTGTTAGCACTCTCGCCCATCGAGTGCTAATCTGTGGATAATGTACCACGCCTTCCCCCATCTTGTCAAGGCATTTCCGGCTTGTTTTTCCAAACGGAGGCCCCAGGGCGCAGAGGGCCCGCGCCAGTACCATGATACCCGCTCCCTGGTGGGTAGACTCTCATTAAGCAATCATCTAAAGGAGGCCAGCATGCAGCACAGCATCACCCTGAACACCGGCGCCAAAATGCCCCTGATTGGCTTTGGCACCTATTTGATCAAAGACCAGGAGGTCTGCAGGCGCGCCGTGTCCCAGGCGCTCGCCTCTGGCTACCGGCTGATAGACACCGCCCAGTTCTACGGCAATGAGGAGGCGGTGGGCCAGGCCATCCGGGACAGCGGCATCCCCCGGGAGGAGCTGTTTATCACCACCAAGCTCTGGCACACCCACGCCGGGGACAGCAAGACCCGCCCCGCCTTTGAAGGGTCTCTCAAGCGCCTGGGGCTTGATTATGTGGATCTCTATCTGATTCATCATCCCTTTGGGGATGTGTACGGCGCCTGGCGGGTGATGGAAAAAATCCACCACGAGGGTCTGGCCCGGGCCATCGGCCTTTCCAATTTCTACCCGGACCGCCTGCAGGACCTGCTGCTGCACTTTGAGGTGGTCCCGGCCGTCAACCAGCTGGAAACCCATATCTATCACCAGCGTCTGGACGCCAGGGAGCTGATGGCCCGGCACAACATCGCCCTGATGGCCTGGGGCCCCTTCTCCCAAGGGAAGACGGACCTTTTGGACAACCAAACCCTGAAGGCCATCGCCGCCCGGCACGGCAAAACCCCTGCCCAGGCGGCCCTGCGCTTTCTTATCCAGCAGGGCATCTCCGTCATCCCCAAGTCCATCCACGAGGGGCGCATCCGCGAGAACATCGCCCTGTTTGATTTCGCCCTTTCAGAGGAGGAGATGGCGGCCCTTTATGCCCTGGACACAAAAAAGCCCGCCGGGCTGCCCCATGACGACCCGGCGAACGTCAGAAGAATCGTGGCCCTCTAAGACCCTAAGCCCAGGGGCTGCTCCACGCGGATTTCCTTTATCCCCTCATCTGCAAAATGCCTGCGCGCCGCGCTTTTCATCTGGATTTTCCGGCGCTTTTTCACGGGTTCAAATAGATGAAGGCTCAGCCTCCCGGACACCTGTCCATCCCTGCGGATGCCTCAGGGCGGGAAGAGCGCCTTTGCTATTTTGCCGCCTCCAGAATGCGCAAAATCACCCCGATGTTGCGCCGGGTTTCCTCAAGGCTGAGAGGGGCGGGGTCGCCGCTCAAGATGGCGGCGGAGAAATCCTCCACCTCCCTGACATAGCGCTTGCTGGGCGCCACGGGGATTTCCTGGGTTTTACCGCCTTTCACCAGCAGGATGGGGGTGGTGGTGTCATCAAAGGTGTCCCGGATGATCAGGGTGCCCTGGGTGCCGTTAATTTCACTCAGCATGCAGGAAGCGCTGTTAAGGCCGGAGCTTATCGTGGCGATCACCCCGCTTTTGTAGCGCAGCACCGCGCTTAAGGAATCATCCACCTGCTGACGCTCCGCCTTCAGGGCGCAGACCGCCTCCGGCGCCTCCCCCATCACCAGGCCCAGGAAGTTCACCGGATAACAGCCCACATCCCAGAGGCTGCCGCCTCCCAAGGCCTGGTTTAAACGGATGTCGGACAAATCCTCCAGATGAAAGCGGAAGGTGGAGTTGATGTGCCTGATCTCCCCCACCGCCCCCTCATCAAGCAGCCCCTTCACCTTCCTGGTGCGGGCAGTGAAGCGGTACATAAAGGCCTCCATCAGCAGCACCTGGTTCTCCCGGGCGGCCTGGGTCATCTCATCCACATCCTGAAGGCTTAGCGCCAGGGGCTTTTCGCACAGGATGTGCTTCCCGGCCCGGGCAGCCTTGATGCTCCACTCCTTGTGCAGGGTGTTGGGCAGGGGGATATAGACCGCGTCCACCTCCGGGTCCTGAAGCAGGGCCTGATAGCTGTCATAGACCTTCTCAAAGGAAAAGGTATCCGCAGCCTCCTGGCGGCGGCGGGCGTTGGTTGAGGCCACAGCGTACAGCCTGGCGTTTTCAGCTTCCAGAATCCCGGGGATCACCTTGTCCCTGGCAATGCGGGCAAAGCCCAGAATGCCATAGTTGATTTTCCTCTCCATTCGCTTTTCTCCCTTGCTTTTTCTTCAGTATACCCCATCGCTTCACAAAACGCCTGCCCAGAGGCCCCGGATATGCTAAAATAACCCCGGACTAAAGGGAATCGCCAGAAAGGGGCCCGCCATGCTCAAGATAAACCAGCTGACCAAAACCTATGGGGACAAGAAAGCGGTGGACGACCTGTCCATCCACATTAATCCCGGTGAGATTTACGGCTTCATCGGCCATAACGGCGCCGGGAAGACCACCACCATCAAGGCCTGCTGCGGCATCCTGCAGTTTGACCAGGGGGAAATATTAATAGACGGCCACAGCATCAAAACCGACCCTCTGGCCTGCAAGCGCCTGTTGGCCTACATCCCGGACAACCCGGACCTGTATGAGTTTATGACCGGCATCAAATACTTAAACTTCGTCGCGGACATTTTCCAGATCCCCCGGGAGCCGCGCCAGGAGCGCATCCGCCGCTGGGCCGAAGCCTTTGAACTCACAGACGACCTGGCCCAGGTGGTCTCCGCCTATTCCCACGGGATGAAGCAAAAGCTGGCCATCATCTCTGCCCTTTTGCACGACCCCAGGCTTTTCATCATGGACGAGCCCTTCACGGGCCTTGACCCCAAGGCCTCCTATACCTTAAAGCAGATCATGCGCGGCATCTGCGACGAGGGCGGCGCCGTGTTTTTCTCCACCCATGTGCTGGAGGTAGCGGAGAAGCTCTGCGACAAGGTGGCCATCATCCGCCGGGGCAGGCTGGTAAAAGCCGGCACCATGGAGGCGGTGAAGGGGGACGAATCCCTGGAGGAGGTCTTTTTGGAGCTGGAGGAAGGCCATGCTTAAAGCGCTGATCAAAACCCGTTTGCAAATGGCCTGGCAGGCCGCCTTCACCATCGGCGGCCGGCGCAAGCATCGCAAGCAGATCCAGGCGCTGATCATGGTGCTGATGCTTGTTGGCGTCCTCTCCCTCTGCGGGATGTTCGGCCTGTTTTTCAGCACCCTGCTTGCGCCCTTTTCCCAGGCCGGACTTGGGTGGTTTTACTTCGCCTTAGCGGGGGTCACCGCCTTCACCCTGTGCTTTGTCAGCAGCATCTTCATGGCCCAGCCCCTGCTTTTTCAGGCCCGGGATAACGATCTGCTCCTGTCCATGCCCATTCCCCCGGGGATGATTCTCTTTAGCCGCATGGCGACGCTGCTGTTTTTCAACCTCCTCATCACCCTGCTGGTGATGCTGCCAGCAGCCCTTATCTGGGCCGCCCAGGCGGGGATGGGCCTTGGCCGCTGGGTGTTTTTCGCCCTCGTTTCTTTGGCCCTGCCCTTTATGGCGGTGGCCCTGGCAAGCCTTTTAGGCTGGGGCCTGGCAGTTATCAGCACGCGGCTGCGCCAGAAATCGCTTCTGATCACGCTGTTTTCAGTCGCCCTTTTGCTGGGCTATTTCGCGCTGATGACCCAGATAAATCATTTGCTGGCAACCCTGATCCAAAAGGGGCAGCAGATCGCCGCGGCCTTTGAGCGGGCGCTGTTCCCGGCCTATCATCTGGGCGTGGCGCTGGCCGAGGCCGACGGGATAAGCCTTGCGCTTTTCCTGCTGTGCGCCCTTGTACCCTTCGCCCTTGTCTGGCTGGTGCTCAGGCGGTTTTTCATCGCGATTGTCACCGCCAATCCGGGCGCTTCGCCCAGGGCCTATGTGGAACAACCGCTGAAAACCGCAAGCCCCACCCGTGCCCTTATCAAAAAGGAGCTGCGCCTTTTTTCCCAGACGCCCACCTACATGCTCAACAGCGGCTTTGGCCTGATCTTTATGCTGGCCCTGCCGGTGGTTCTTTTGGTGCGGCCGGATGTGCTGGCGCCCCTTCTTTCCCAGTACGACATTCCCGTGCAGCTGGTGGGCCTGACGGCGGTGGGGCTGATGTGCCTTCTGGCCGCCTCCACCCTGATCTCCGCCTCCTCTATTTCTCTGGAGGGCAAAACCCTGTGGATCGTCCAGTCCCTGCCCCTAAGCCCCGGCCAGGTGCTTTTATCAAAGGCCTACGCCCACATGGTGCTTTGTATGCCGGTTGCCCTGCTGTCTGGCCTTGGCCTGGGGCTGGTGCTGAAGCTGCCCCCGGTCTATCTGCTGTTTTCAGCGCTTCTGCCTGCCCTGACCGCCGCTTTTATGGGGCTTGCCGGGGTTTTGATTAACTTAAAGCTGCCCAAGTTCGACTGGAACACCCCCACGGAGGCGGTGAAGCAGGGCGCCAGCGTGCTGGTCGCTATGCTGGTGGGCTTTGCGGTGGTGGCGCTGCCGGCCGCCCTTTATCTTTTAGTGCTGATGGAGCATCTTTCCCCCGCCTCTTTTATGGCCCTGTTTGCCCTGACGCTCCTCTTGCTGTGCGCCCTCTTGCACCACTGGCTCAAACACAAAAGCGCCAGGGCTTTCCTGGCGCTTGGCGGGTGAGGCAGGGGCCTTAGCCCCTGTCCTCCACATGGATGACGCGCACCAATTCCTTCTCTTTCCGGGGTGCGGGCGGGGGCGCCTTTGGCGCGTTGCGCTCCCGCAGGAATTTCTCCGCGATCTGCGGGAAGAGGGCGTAGCTAAGCACATCCTCCTCACTTCTTGCAAACGCGCGGCTTTCTTCTTTTAGTTTTTCCATCTCCGGTTCAATCAGATCAGCGGGCCTCTGGGTAATGGGCTCCTCATCCCCCAGCGCCATCCGGCGCACCTCCGGGTTCACCGGGGCTGGCAGGCGGCCGTATTCCCCGCGCAGCAGGCCCCTTGATTCCTTGGTGAAGGAGCGGTAGCGCTCCCCCTGAAGCACATTCAGCACCGCCTGGGTGCCCACGATCTGGCTGGTGGGGGTCACCAGAGGCGGATAGCCAAAGTCCGCGCGCACATTGGGCACCTCCGCCAGCACGTCATCATACTTGTCCAGGGCGTTGGCGTTTTTCAGCTGGGAGAGGAGGTTGGAAAGCATGCCGCCGGGCACCTGATAGATCAGGGCCTTTACGTCGGGCTTAAGCACCTGGCCGGGCACCAGAAAGCCCTCTTTTTCCAGCCGCTCGGCCACGGGCTTGAAATAGTCCGCCGCCTCCGTCAGCTTTTTCAGGTCCAGCCCCGTGTCATAGGGGGTGCCTGCCAGGGCCGCCACCAGAGACTCGGTGGCCGGCTGGGACGTGCCGCTGCCCAGGGGGGACAGGGCGCAGTCCACGATGTCCGCCCCTGCCCGCACGCCTTCCAGATAGGTCTCCGTGCCGATGCCCGCGGTGTTGTGGGTGTGCAGGTGGATGGGGATTTTGATATGCTTCTTTAATTCCCGCACCAGGCTGGCGGCAGCGGCAGGCAGAAGCAGGCCCGCCATGTCCTTGATGCAGATGGTGTCCGCGCCCCGCTCCTCCAGCTCCCGGGACAGGGAGACGAAATAGGCCTCGTCATGCACCGGGCTTACAGTGTAGGAAATCGCAGCCTCCACCAGGCCGCCGTGTTTTTTAACGCTGCGGATGGAGGTTTCCATGTTGCGCAGGTCGTTGAGGGCGTCAAAAATCCGCACCACGTCGATGCCGTTTTTGATGGACAGGCGCACAAACTCGTCCACCACGTCATCCGCGTAATGCTTATAGCCCAGCAGGTTCTGCCCCCGCAAAAGCATTTGCAGCTTGGTGTTGGGCAGGGCTTTGCGAAGCGTTCTCAGCCGCTCCCAGGGGTTCTCGTTTAAAAAGCGCAGGCAGGTGTCAAAGGTGGCGCCGCCCCAAACTTCCAGCGACCAGTAGCCGATGCTGTCAAGCAGGCTGGCAGCCGGCAGCATCTCATCCGTGCGCATGCGCGTGGCTGCCAGGGACTGGTGCGCGTCCCTTAAAATGGTCTCTGTGATCATCAGTTTCTTTTGGTCCATGGTATCTCCTTTGTTTACGGGGTCCAAGGGCTCAGGCCAGGGTGCAAAGCAGGGCTCCGGTCTCCACCGTCTGGCCGGCCTGAACCGCCAGCGCCGCCACCTTGCCGTCCCGGGGGGCCAAAATCTCATTTTCCATCTTCATGGCTTCCAGAATCAAGAGCACCTGGCCCTTTTTCACCTGATCGCCCTGCTTGACGCCAAGGGAGAGGATGGTGCCGGGCATGGGGGCCTTGATGTCCTCCCCGCCCGGAACTGCCTGAGGCTGGGGGCTGGGGGCCGG
>Ga0123335_1006751_pt1 | contig 13174 bp, 10 predicted proteins | sample BiotimSIPDNA_2_FD_89707 | JGI IMG/M metagenome (GOLD analysis project Ga0123335, IMG submission 89707) | Anaerobic biogas reactor microbial communites from Washington, USA - Biogas_R2 time_0 SIP DNA | ecosystem: Engineered > Bioreactor > Anaerobic > Unclassified | place: Washington, USA... | reverse complement strand
GTTACCCATGAATCAGACATAGCCCGTTGCATGACCAGGAGCGTTGTGTTTCGTGACGGCCATATAATCAGGGAAGAAGAGTTTAAGAGCAGGCTTAGGGCAGAAGAGATGCTGCAGGCGCTGCCGGTGGAGGAAGAATGATAAAGTGTAAGAGAAATGAATACAGGAAATCTTATAAAAGTGGCAATAAACGCATTGAAGAGGAACAAGATGCGTTCATTCCTTACGATGCTGGGCATTATTATAGGTGTTGCCTCGGTTATCACAATGCTGGCCATAGGCCAGGGATCCAAGAAGAGTATACAGGACCAGATAGCAAGCATGGGTTCGAATATGCTCTTCGTTATGCCGGGAAATATGAGAATGGGTGGGGTGCAGCAAGGAAGCTCTTCATCACAGCGTTTGACCGTAAAGGATGTGAATGCCATAAGGGTTGAATGTGATGCCGTGGTTGCCGTCTCTCCCGAGGTGCGCAGCAGCGGCCAGGCGGTCTATGGTAACTCAAACTGGCCCACAACTATTTACGGAGGCAATGAGCAGTATCTTGAGATACGCAGCTGGGAGGTGGTCAGCGGTCGCAATATCACTGACAGTGAGGCTGAAGGATCGGCCAAGGTGTGTCTCGTGGGGAGGACGGTGGCAGATGAGCTGTTTGGTGAAGGCATCGATCCAACCGGTGAGACGATACGGTTTAAGAACATACCGTTCAAAATCATCGGCGTCCTGGAGGAGAAGGGACAGAACAGCTTCGGGCAGGACCAGGATGATGTGATGATAGCTCCCTACTCCACTGTACAGAAGAGGATACTTGCCCAGACACATATCCAGTCTATCCAGATGTCTGCTATCAGTGCGGAGGAGTCAGACGCGGCAATAGGACAGGTGGAGGAGGTGCTTCGCCGTACCCACAGGCTTCGCGAGAATGAGGACAACGACTTCGAGATAAGAAGCCAGGAGGAGCTGGCCACCACAATGACCTCCGTCACCGAAATACTGACCATACTGCTGGGCGCTATAGCCGGGATATCACTTCTGGTGGGCGGAATCGGCATTATGAACATAATGTATGTCTCGGTAACAGAGCGGACAAGGGAGATTGGACTGAGGATGTCAATAGGAGGAAGGAGTGTCGATATACTGCTTCAGTTTCTCATTGAATCAATATTGCTCAGCGTCTTTGGCGGGCTGATAGGCATTGTGATTGGCTTTGCCGCGTCTGCGGTGGTTGAGGCTTTCACCTCGTGGCCAATAAGCGTGATGTGGAGCTCGGTCATACTGGCGTTTGTGGTATGTACTGTGATTGGCGTCTTCTTCGGCTGGTATCCTGCCCGCAGGGCTTCAGAGCTTGACCCGATTGATGCACTGAGATTTGAATGATTATTCGGCGGGATTGATTAGCTTTGAAGAGCAGATATGACAGAAGAGATAGCAATAAGAAAACGCAGATACCTGCCCGTGCTGCTCCACCTGACGGGATGGATCATACTGTTCATCCTGCCTCAATTCCTGATTTCGGGCGGTCTTTTCAATGACGGACGCACAACGAAGATCGTGCTCTTCAATACGCTGGTGTTTCTGGTACTGTTTTACACCAACTATTTCTGGCTTGTGCCCAGGCTGGCGCAGAGGAAAAAATGGTTGCCCTTCCTTCTTCTGGCGGCGGCACTGATAGTGGTACTGGGATATGCCTCCGGCAAGTTCTACCAGAATCTTTTTGCCCCGCCCCCGGAGGTAAGGGAGCGGATCAGTCAGATGGAACAGAGAATTCCCCATGATGACCGTGACAGGCGCCGCGGAGGAGGCATGGCTCTCTATAACTTCTTCATCACATCATTCCTTGTCTCGGGCTTCGCAGTTGGAATACGGTACGCCGAAAGTGCCGTCAGGAAAGAGGAAGAGATAAAGGAGCTGGAGCGCGAAAAACTCAATTCCGAACTGGCCCTGCTCAAGAATCAGGTCAGCCCCCACTTCTTCTTTAATACTCTCAATAATATCTATTCACTGATAGCCATCAATCAGGATGACGCCAGGGAGGCGGTGCTCAGCCTGTCGAAGATGATGAGGTATATGCTCTATGAATCGGAACAGGGCAATACCAGGCTCAGTCATGAGATTGAGTTCATGAAGGGATATATTGACCTGATGAAATTAAGGATGAGTGACCGTGTCAGGCTCACTGTGGCTTTCCCGGAGGAGTATGAGGATCAGGATCTGCCCCCGCTGCTCTTCATACCCTTTATTGAGAATGCGTTCAAACACGGAGTGAGCAATGCCGGTAACTCATTCATTGACATCTCTCTCATGGCTGTCGGCAGGGAGATATTCTTCCGTTCTTCCAACAGCATCACCAGGCTCAGCGCTGACGCTCCCAGGGCAGCATCAGGCATAGGACTTGAAAATGTAAGGAAGAGACTCGCACTGCTCTATCCGGGAAGGCATGAGCTGAAGATAGATGAGCAGGAGCAGGTCTTTACCGTGGAACTGAGGATAGGTAGCTAAACCGCAAGGCTGATGATAAGGGTTGTTGCCATTGATGATGAGCCGCTGGCGTTGCAGCTGGTGAAGGAATATGTTGAGAAGACTCCCTTCCTTGAGCTGGCGGGCGCCTTTGACAACCCTCTGGAGGCGGTGTCCTTCATCAAATCGTCTGATGTCGATCTCGCTCTCCTTGACATACAGATGCCTGATCTGACCGGCACCGAGCTGGCCGGGGTCATCAGCGGCGGACCGAAGGTTATCTTCACCACGGCTTATGAGAAGTATGCCCTTGAAGGCTTCAGGCTTGATGCTGTTGACTACCTGTTAAAGCCCTTCAGTTATGCTGAGTTCCTGAAGGCTGTTCAGAAGGCAGAGAAGCTGATAAACCTTGAGAGGCAGGAGCTGCCTTCACTGGAGATCAGGAATGAGTTTCTCTTTATCAAGAGCGACTATAAGATCAGGCGCATCGATTTTTCAGAGATACACTATATTGAGGGTCTGAAGGACTATGTAAAAATCTTCCTCAGGGGAGAGAAGAAGCCCGTCCTTTCGCTTTCCACCCTGAAGGCGCTGGAGGCCAGGCTGCCGGAGGACAGGTTCATGCGCGTACACCGGTCATATATAGTCAGCCTGGAGACCGTGAAGGTCATAGAGCGTGGCCGCATAGTCTATGGCGAGGTGCGTATACCTGTCACAGACCAGTACCGCGAAAAATTCCAGGAGTTTCTTGACAGGAACTTTATCTGAGAACAAGCAGCACCTGCACGGGAAACCAGATCAGGCTCTCATGCCGCCTCAGTGAAGCCCGAATCGGTAAGAGAATTTGACCAGGAAGATGTTGTATGGTTGGGCCTTGTGGAACAGGTCATGTGACTGACGGCTCACATCGAACATCCCTGAACCGGTATAGTGGTCCCTGTTCTGTGACCAGACCAGGAATGCGGTGGACCCCGGAAGAAATTCCCATCTGATCACGAAGTTATGCAGGAATTCACTCACCGTGAAGTTGGGATTGCCGAAGCTATAGTCAACCGAGGAGTCAAGATCCTCATCAATGCTGTAGAGCCGGTTTCTGATGGCGTAGGAGAGGTGCCCTGATTCCAGAATTGCATACCTGTCATCCATGGTGGCGGCGTGGGGGTCAGTGATCCTCTTGAATTCACTGTACCTGCCTGATCCGTAAAAGGGCTGGCCCCAGTACTGGACCGTCAGGTCAGGCGTGATATTGTAATCGACCCTGATTGAGACGCTGTATATTTTCTGATTGATAGTGCCAAAAATATACCTGTTTTCCTGAGGCTCAGCCGATAGGGTTCTCCGGGTCACGTACTGCATCCGGTTCATGGTGGTGCTCCAGGAGGGTTCAAGATTAAGTGTCAGAGTGTTGAATGGTTTGTATTCAAGCTCGAAACCCAGGTTATAATTTGTCTTTATATCATTGAATGTCCTGTAATAAGAGAAATACAAATCCCCTGACAGCTTTTTCCGCCAGTCCGAATCAATGCTTGCGCTCATGTAGAGTTGACCGGGGGTCTTCATTGAAGGTCCGCCCCGCAGTATGGTATTGTCAGTCCTGCGGCCAGTAAGCTGGCCACTCAGGAAAGTTCTCCACTGGTTACGGTAGACGGCAGTCCATGACTGTGAAACTGCCAGGGCATTTATTGTGCCACCAAAGTCGAGAATATGTATCAGGTTTGTGCCGAAGCTCATGCTGTTAAAGACACTGAAAGGCTTGTATATGTTATAGTTGATCACACCCACTCCCATGTATTGGTCGGCAACCTGCATGTAGCCAATATCATTAATCTCGAACCCTGGCGATTTCCAGGCGGATAGGTAGAGCAACTGCCAGTTGCCACCGATCTTGCCGGCCATCAGGTTGCCCCCGAAGCCGGTGAGGGAGGTTCGTGTATCATCATATTCCACATAGTCGGCATCAGGGCGTGCGAAGTTATGTATTACTGATCTCTGCGTGCCGGCAATCATCTCCTCGGTTCCGGTAACGTTACTGAATGCCGTCCGGAGGCGGACAAAGTAGTTCATGTTGCCAAAGTACCTGGTGAGGTCAATACCGCCAGTTGTGGCTGATTTATGGAAGTAATCTTCTGTTTCTGCATCCAGGGCCCTGATGGTGCTTGTTACCATGCCGCCTATTATAGTCTTTCCTCCGTTAAAATCCTTTTGTACTCTTCCAACCGTATAATTTGCAAGAGGTTCTGCGGTTTTCACAGTAGTCTCGTCCGGGCCCGGATCATAGATTTTTGTGTTGACCCGTGCTGTCACGGCTTCAATGACACCCACAGAGATGCCGCCGGATGATTTGCCTGTCAGCTTGGCAGACCCGATGATGGGGGTGAAGGCCGGGGTATAGGCATATTCATCCTCGTCGGGTGAATGTGACAGTCTCGGGCTTCTTCCTATCCTCCTGGAATAAAACAGGTTATCATTTCCCACGTCGCCACTCCCGACGCCCAGGTTGTAGCTGGTGATATTTTTGCCCTCAATGAAGAATGGCCGTTTCTCTCTGAAGTAGGTTTCAAAGGCTGTCAGGTTGACTTCGGAAGGATCTGCCTCAACCTGCCCGAAGTCAGGGTTCAGTGACAGGCTAAGTATCATATTGTTGGTCACTCCTATCTTTGCATCGAGGCCAATGTTACCCTTCAGGTCTGATCCGTCATGCCATGGATTGCCAGCCTCACCCTCATAAGACTCAAGCCTGGCAACTCCGTACGGTGTGACATCAAATAACCTGCGTGGTTTAATATTCTTCAGGCCCGTCAACAGCCCGGCGTTATGAACGAGTCCTGATGCATTCCTTGCTATGGGCTGCCACATTACTGTCTCATCATGGCGGTAGATATACCTCAGCACCTCCAGTCCCCATACCTGGTCATCTTTTTGCGCAAAGCGAAGCTGGGTCAGGGGTATGCGCATCTCTGCGGCCCAGCCCCAGTCATATATTCCCGTCTTAACATACCAGATAGGATCGAAGGATTCATCCTCGTTCATGCCGTCCTCTGTCCAGACCAGGTCTTCCTTCACGCCGGCGGCACTCACCCCGAACCCGAAGGCAGTCTGCTGGTCAAAATAAGAATCGAATGCTACGGTCACATTATCACCGTCAGTGTCATCTCTTCGCGTCATACGCGAAACAATACTGTCGGGGTTTGTGTCCAGGCATTTTATGGCGACGTACAGATTGTTGTTGTCATACAGCAACTTAAATTCTGTCTTCTGACTTACAGGCGCGCCTTCTGCAGGCTCGTACTGCCAGAAGTCGCCTGCCCATTCACCCTCACTCCAGGCATCGTCATCAAGCTCTCCGTTTATCACGGGTGGATCAGCGGTCCGGGACGCCCGGTATTCTCTCTTCTGAAAATCCTGACCGGAAATGATCAGTGGCACCAGCAAGACAAGTATAGTCAGTATACTTTTCATTCAAAGGGATTTCAGGGACAGTAAGGGAAAACAAATTTATGCAAAAATGTTTTCGAAACATGCTAATATTCAAAGCTGAGGAAAAAAAGGAGGAAAAAAAGAGCGGAGAAAAAAATTCTCCGCTCCGCCGGGACCTGCATGATTCGAAGCTTATCGCAGTCCGAACCGGTAGGTGAATTTTATCAGGAAGACATCATAGGGTTTTTTTGATGTATAGAGGTTATCCAGATTGTGTTCCAGTGAAAACGAGCCGGTGGAGTCACTGTAGCTGCGGGTCTGTGACCACACCAAAAACAGGGTGGACCCGGGATTGAATTCCCATCTGACAACAAGGTTCGAGAGAAACTGGTCATAGTTGTTGTCCGGGTTATCAAAATTGTAGTCCGGGGTACCGTCATTATTTTCATCAACATAATATATCTTATCATTAACATCATAAGAGAGTTCGTTTTCCGTGATGAGGTGATAGCGATCATCAAGGGCTTCTGCGTGTGGATCGGTCACTGCCTTGAAATTGCTGTAATCCATGGCGGCGAGGAAAGGCTGGCCCCAGTATTGTACGGTGAGGTCCGGAGTGATGTTGTAGTTCAGTCTGAGTGACATGCTGACTATCTGTTGGTTAATCTGAGCCAGTATGTAACGGTCGGTCTCGTCAGTGTGGGTTACAAATTGTATGTTATTGCTGTTGGCCGACCATGAGGGTGAGATTGTGGCAGTGAAAGAGCGCCCGGGTTTAACGGTGAAATTGAAACCCGCCGAATATCTTTCGGATGAATTTTCTCCTCCCCGGCCTGCATTTGCATAAATGGAGGCAAAGACTTTTCTGGAATCGTTGGTGCCGAGGTTGAACCAGCCGTTAAGATAGGAGGGATGGAGCATTGAGGGACCACCGCGGAGAAGGGTGTTTGAGATGGAGTTGCCTTCATAATTGCTGCCGAAGTTAGTCCACCACAGGTTTTTGAACTGAGCGTACAGGCTCAGGTTACCTCCGGTGAAAAGGTGTGTCCCGCCAAAATCCCAGCCGGTCCAGAAGTTGGCGTTAGGCCTTATCTGCCTGAAGATGCTGAAGGGTTTGTTAAAATTGTAAGCGGTCCAGAGCCCTGTAATCACAGCGTCAGCATTCTGCAGGTATCCCACATCATTCAGGTTAAATCCCGGAGATTTCCAGTAGCCGAAAGCCATAAAGTTCCAGTGTCCACCTATTTTTCCTGCCTGAACATTTCCTCCGAAGCCATTGAGTGAGGTGCGATCCGGGTCAACCTCCACATAATCAGCGTCCGGTCTTTGAAAAAAATGTACAGAAGAGCGTTGAAGATCTTCAATTGCTTCTTTGCTGCCTTTAAGGTTGCTTCCGGCAGCCGCTGCCGAGATGAACCATTTCCGTTCCTCTCCGATGTAGTGTGTGAAGTCAACGCCGGCAGTATTGGCATTGCGTACCAATCCGTCAATACCCGTATTTTCAAGGAACCGGTGCGTATTGGTGAAAGCACCTCCGATAATGGTCTTGCCTCCGCTGAAGTCTTTCATTACCCTTGATACCAGGTAGTTAGTTGGGGGCTCCACAGTCTGCCAGGTTCTTTGGCCCAATGAATCAATCTCCGCTCTGCTTTCAGCAGTGATGGCCTCAACTATCCCTACTGACAATCCTCCCGGTGTCTTGCCGGTAATTTTGGCTGCACTGATGATGGGAGTGTTCCTGGGCGTCCTGACATATTCATTCTCCTCTGTGTCAGCAGAGAGGTGCGGGCTGCGCCCGATCCTCCTGGAATAGAACAGGTTGTCAAAGCCCAGGTCTCCGTCTCCAATGCCGGTACCGAAGGAGGTGATATTCTTTCCTTCAATGAAGAACGGTCTCTTCTCTTCAAAGAAGGTCTCATAGGCTGTGAGATTCACCTCCGAGGGATCAGCCTCCACCTGGCCGAAATCAGGGTTGACAGTGAGGTCGAGGGTCATATTGTTGGTAAGACCGAACTTGGCATCAAGGCCACCATTGTATTTCCAGGCTCTGCCAGTGGAAAAGGGGTTGCCATCTTCCCGTTCGTAGGTCTCCAGGCTGCCAACGACAAATGGTGTTATGTCAGCCTGTTTTCTTGGTTTAATGCCTGTCAGTCCTGTAAGTTCCCCGAAGTTATGCACCAAGCCTGAAGCGTTCCTGTCAATAGGCTGCCATGCAGACATTTCCTGGTTCCTGAACAGGCGTCTGAATATCTCAAGGCCCCATACTCCGTCATCGGATATCCTGAAGCGCAGCTGGGTCAGTGGTATTCTCATCTCGGCGGCCCATCCCCAGTCAAAGACTCTGGCTCCTGCAAACCAGATGGGGTCCCAGGTGTCATCCTCCATACGGCCGTCCTGTGACCAGATAAAATCATTCTTTACTCCTGCGGCATTGGCCATAAAAGCAAACCCGGTCTGGAGATCATGGTAGCTGTCAAAACCTATGCCCACGAAATCACCGTCGCCGTTATCACGCCTGGATACACGTCTGACAATACTGTCAGGATTTGTGTCATAGGCCTTGAATGCGACGTAGATATTGTTGTCATCAAACAGGATCTTGAATTCTGTTTTTTGGGAGGCAGTTTTGCCGTTATGAGGCTCAAACTGGGTGAAGTCGCCCTGCCACTCGCCGGTCTGCCATGCCTCATCATCAATTGAACCGTCAATGACCGGGGGATTGGTGGTGAAGGTGGCGGCGTAGCTTCTCCTGGCCAGGGAGTCCTGTGCCGGGGTTCTGTCAGCTGACAGCACTGTCCGGACTGTGACTGTGGAGGATGGTGTGTGGCCGACTGTCGCAACAGCGGCCCTGGCAGGGGTCAGCGAACAGAAGGCAAGCATTGCAGCAATGAAAGCAATTCTTCTCATGGCGTAAAGGATTAGTGTTCAACATGCAAGTCCGGAATAAAGACTCTCCCGCGATGTGGCATGCTGCACCACTGTGATAAATGTCATACCCATGAGTGACGGAATCCGGCAAATGGCGGAAACTGTCCGGTGAATGACGAAAATAAACCTTACGGGATCAGGGACTCAGATAAATTCGTAACTGTTTCCGGTATGGGCAAGAAACCTGAAGAGTCCTTCACGGGGTATGATAAGTGAAGCCGTATTGGTATTGGGATGGAATGAGAGCCGTTCATAGTCATGCAATGTTTTATCAATGAAGAGATGAACGTGGTGAGTGTGGTCATTGATAAGACCGAAAGGGGAGACTGATCCGGGAGTGAGGCCGAGATATTGCATCAGCCGCCTGTCAGAGGCAAAGGAGAGTTTCCCCTGGCGGAGCTTCTGCTCCAGTTCCCTTATGTTTAGTTTCGAATCCCAGTAGAGAATAACCAGGTAATGCCTGTTGCCTTTGTGATTACGGAAGAAGATGTTTTTACAGTGGCCGGAGTCAATATCCTTCCAGTATTTCATTGCCTCCTCAACCGTTGGAACGGGTGGGTGTTCAATGTACTCATAGGGTATCTGCAGCGTGTTGAGCAGGTGATATAATTCTGCGGGTCCTCTCAGCTGGCTCATCAGACCTTGGGACAATATCTGAATTGCATTTCACAGAGTAGCGCAAGATCTTCTCCGGCCTCGCGGAGGTCAGTATCCTCCTCATCATAGTGCCATTCCACGATAACTGGAATACCGTCATTCTGAAGTTCCTTCAGCTGGGCAAAGATGTCAAACAGGAATTTTGCCGAGGATGAGTTAAAGTACTCCAGATCAAGCTTCAGAAGAAGAGGGTTCTGTTCAGTATATTTGTTCCCTGACCTGACCTCGGCAGCGAACTCTTCCATCCATTCAATCACCGGGTAATAAAGTCCTCTTACATCTTCAGGTGCCGATTTGCCTGCAATGATGAACCTGTTTTCTTCAGGCGCAAGGATTATTTCCGGAGTCAGATCAGTGGCTCTGTGTATGAAACTTTTCATTTCTCCCCAATTTCTGCAAAAATTACACTTTTTTTATTAATGTCAAAAAAACTCAGTTTTCTCACAGGAGTTCTTCAGAGTCACCGTTGGGTTGATAGCCTTCGTCATCAAGCAGCAGGGGCCCTTTTGAGGCGGCGACTGCAAGGGCGTCACACCGTTCATTCTCCGGATCATTGTTATGTCCCTTCACCCAAATAAGGGTTACCCTGTGGCGGCGGTAGGCCTCAAGGAATCTCAGCCAGAGATCCTGGTTTTTCTTCTTTGCAAACCTTTTCATCTCCCAGGTGAATAGCCAGCCTTTGTTCACAGCATTCACCAGGTACTGCGAGTCAGTGTGCAGTTTCACCCTCAGTCCGTCATATTTCAGTGCTTCAAGGCCTTTTATTGCTGCCAGGAGCTCCATACGGTTGTTGGTTGTCAGGCGGAAGCCTTCCGAAAGTTCCCTGCGATAGCTTCCATAGATCAGCACCACGCCATAGCCCCCCGGACCCGGATTTCCGCTGCAGGCGCCATCGGTATAGATTATCACCTCCCCTGTCATTGCGGGAGTGTGATGCCGGTGTTGTTGACGAAGAGCCTGATGGCAATGGCAAGCAGGATTATCCCGAAGAACTTTTTGAGGATATGCAGACCCGTCGGGCCCAGGAGCTTTTCGATCCTTGAGGTGAGCCTGAGGACGATATAGACTATCACCATGTTCAGGATCAGTGCGATAAGGATGTTAATCAATTCGTATTCAGCCCTGAGTGACAGAATGGTAGTTATTGAGCCGGCTCCCGCGATGAGCGGAAAGGCTATGGGCACAATGGTGCCTCCTCCGGGTGAGTCATGCTTGAAGAACTCCACTCCAAGGACCATCTCCATACCGATAAGGAAGATGATGAAGGAACCTGCGATTGCAAAGGAGCCGACATCGATGCTGAAGATACTGAGAAGTTTCTCACCGAATATCAGGAATGCCAGGAAGATGGCCAGCGAGACCAGGGTAGCTTTCCATGGATGTATGGCGCCGCTCTTTGACTTGATATCCAATATTATCGGGATTGATCCCGGGATATCAATGATGGCAAACAACACCATGAAGCAGGCTGTTATTTCAAGAAAATGCAAGTGCATGGAAGAGTTTTTGCAAAACTACTATTTATTAAGGCAAGAGGCAAGAGGCAGGAGGCAGGAGTGGAGGAGGCTGTAAAAAGCAGTCTGCAGTCTTCAGTCTGCAGCCTGCAGTAATTATCTTACTGATTGACTGCAGACTGCTGACCGCAGACTGCTTACTGAAGACAGCCTTTTGTTTACTGCCTTATGTCCATTTCGTTGAGCAGGTATCCTGCACCCGAGTAGATATCCATCACCCAGAGCACATAGCGAATGTCAACGCTGATACATCTCTGCAGGTCAGGTTCAAATGCAATGTCACCGGTCATTGCCTCCCAGTTGCCGTCAAAGGCAAGACCAATAAGCTCACCGTTCCCGTTGATGACCGGGCTGCCGGAGTTACCGCCGGTGATGTCATTGTTGGTAATGAAGCAGACGGGCAGGTGACCCTCAGGGGCTGCATACCTTCCGTACTCTTTCTTTGCATGAAGGTCTGTCAGCCTTTTTGGCACGTCAAATTCATAATCGCCCGGCTTATATTTTTCCATGACGCCGTCAAGGGTGGTATACCAGTTGTAATGAACGGCATCATAGGGGTAATAGTCGAGTACCTTTCCGTAGGTAAGCCTCATTGTGAAGTTGGCATCGGGGTACTGTGTTTTGTCAGGCTGGTACTCCATCACTCCTGCCATATAGAGGCGCTGTCCCTTGGCAAGATCGGCACTGTAGTCTTCGAGATCCTTCTGAAGTGCTGACCGGACTTCGTTGACAGAAGTGGCAGCAATGTATGCCGGGTCTTTCCTGAGCGCTTTCAGGCTTGGTTTATCCAGGAATTCAGCCAGCTTCTCCTGTGAGGTGAAGATTGACTTTGTAAACATGTCGTCAACAAAGGCATCGGTATTGCCCTTGAATCTGGTATCAATCAGCTTGTAGAAAGAGGGCCAGTATTTGGCATCAATATCGTCTTTGTACAGTTTGATCATTGCCCTGGTTGTGGCGCGGTCAGTTGGGTAGTTGTAGTTACCGTAGAAGCTTTCCATGAACCTCTTGAGCCTGCCTGTCATGTCGTCAATTTTCTTCTGGTCCTTGCCGGCAAGAGCCTCTTCAAGAGCTGTCATCTGGCCGGCGAAGTTGATCAGCTCGGTTGAGCTTCTGAAGACTTCTGTGATATACTGGAGTGCATTATATTTCTCAGCCCTTCCTTTTACTGAGTTTTCAATGAGTGAGAGTGCGTTTCCGTATCTGGCTTTGCGGTCAGGGTCAGCATTGACCCACTTCATAAAGTCGGCCTCAAAAGCAGCCTTTTTTTCAGCGGTACGCAGACGGGTCAGTCCCTGGTTCTGGCCTATGGAGAATTTCCAGTAGTTTGATGATCCTGAATATTTTGATGCATACTGAATATTGATCTTCGGGTCAGCCATCATATCCTTCATCCATATCTCCTGTTTTGCGCCGCGGATCTTAATCCTGTTGGCGTTGGTGATCTTCATGGCTTCATCCACCTCATAGGAGGTCATGTACCTGGTTGTACCTCCGGGGTATCCCATCACCATGGCAAAATCATTTTTCTGCAGGTTCTTTATTGACACGGGCAGATAGTGCTTCGGCTTGAGGGGTACATTCTCCTTTGAGTATTGTGCGGGCTTGCCGTCGGGACCCATATAGACCCTGAAGACGCTGAAGTCGCCAGTATGGCGCGGCCACTCCCAGTTATCGGTATCATGGCCGAATTTCCCTATTGAGTTGGGGGGGGTGCCCACCAGTCTGACATCTGAAAATACCTCGTACACCAGGAGGAAATACTGGTTTCCGCTGTAGAATGAAGATACGCGTGCATTAAAGTGATTACTATCGGTGGCCTCTTTGGTTATGGCTGAGCTCTCTGCCATAATAGCTTCGCGGCGAGCGGCCTCGGTCATGTCAGGCTTGGTTTTTGCCAGTACCCTGTCAGTGACATCCTCTATGCGAACGAGGAAGGTGACGCTGAGGCCGGGATTGGGAAGCTCCTCTTCCTTTGACATGGCCCAGAAGCCATTGTTAAGATAATCGTGCTCCACGGTGCTGTGTCTCTGTATCTGTCCGTATCCGCAGTGGTGGTTGGTAAGAAGGAGGCCGTGGGGAGAGACTATTTCGGCGGTGCAGCCGCCACCGAAGATGACGATGGCATCTTTCAGGCTGGCCTGGTTGATACTGTAGATGTCTTCGGCGGTCAGTTTGAGGCCCATCTCGGTCATAGTGCC
>Ga0123335_1006749_pt1 | contig 13178 bp, 10 predicted proteins | sample BiotimSIPDNA_2_FD_89707 | JGI IMG/M metagenome (GOLD analysis project Ga0123335, IMG submission 89707) | Anaerobic biogas reactor microbial communites from Washington, USA - Biogas_R2 time_0 SIP DNA | ecosystem: Engineered > Bioreactor > Anaerobic > Unclassified | place: Washington, USA... | reverse complement strand
CTGTGTATTCGTATACATAGGCCAACGTACAGGAGGCCGTATCGCCCGCGATGACCATCTGCTTGATCTGGATTTCGTCCAAATAGATATCCATCGCTGTCTGATCAATGGGCAGTGCCTTGTTGGCTCTTGTGGTGAGGGCCTCGGCTGTGAGCCGCATAGCAGTGCCGTTATCGTTGTATTGGATATTCACATCCTCAGAATGAATGGTCAGGTCACGAACCTCTCTGCCGTCGGCGGATACGATAAATGCCAGGTACATCCGTTTTGCCTGCGACACCTTCGCTTCCCCGATATACAGCCGCTCTCCCGCAGCAGGAACAGGCCAGCTAAAGTCTTTGGCGGTGAAGGTGGGAAGATCAAGGGTCGCCGATGGTTGCGGCGTCGCCGATGGCATTTGCGTTTGGTTTGCGGACGCGGTATTTGTTGGAACGGGTGTACCCCCCGTTGTTTCCTCTGTCTGGGTATCCGAGGCAGAATACCGGTATGGTAATTTGTTTTCCTTGGCGTATTGTTCCGCTGCGGAGCCCGCTGGCACAATCAGCGTCAGGGTTTCGCATCCGGCGAAAATGTGATCGCCGAAGGTCATAACGCTTGCTGGAAGCACAACTGCTTCAAGGGCTGTACAGCCGGAGAAAGCATCGTTGCCGATCTCCTCAACACCGAAGGGCAGCTCTATCTTTTGAAGCAACGTACAGCGTGAAAATGCCCGATAGTCAATCCGTGCAACGCTGGATGGAAGCACAGCCGCTTCCAGCGCCGTACAACCGGAGAAGGCATCGTAGCCGATCTCCTCAACGCCGGAGGGCAGTTCTATGCTTTGAAGCGACGTACAACCCGAAAACGACCGATAGCCGATTCTTGCAACACCGGAGGGGATGGCGATGTCGCCCAGCGCCTCGCATCCCTCAAACAGACCGTTTTCAATTACCTTCAGCTTCTCCGGCAAAACCGCCGCCCGCAGCGGGGAACCGGCAAACGCATAAGGCGCGATGTCCAGTATTTCTTCCGGCACATAATACCGGGTGTCCGAGCGCGAGGCCGGATAGACCAGCAGGACGGTCCCTTCCCGGTCCGTCAGCACGCCGCCGGTCCAACGAAGCGCGGGATGCTGATCCGAAAGCGAAATGTCCCGAAGCTGCTTGCAGCCCGCAAACGGATTATCTCCAAATTCGGTTACGGTATCGGGGATATGGATGCTTTCCAGCGCCGAGTTGCGAAAGGCAAGATCGTCCAGCGTTGTCAAGCCCTCCGGAAGCTCCACATGCCGCAGGTTTTGGGTGCCGTTGAACGCGCAGCTGCCAATACACTTCAACGTGCCGGGAAGCTTCAGGGTTTCCAACCGCAAGCCGTTTTGAAACGCGTAAGAATCAATTTCCGTGTATCCCTCAGGAATTTGCAGTGATACAACCGAGCCAAAGCTGGTATCCCAAAAGGAATACCCCTTGATGCCCGTAATGGAATGGCCGTCGAGCTGTGTCGGTAGCGTGAGAGCCGTCTCGCTGCCATGGTACGATTCAATGACCGCTTTCCCGCTTTCAGATAGGTAGTAGTAATAATCCCCACTGGTTATAAAGCCGGTTTTCTGGCATCCGCTAAGGACGGCAAGCAGCGCAAGACAAAGAACCATGATGACCGCCTTTTTCATGAAAGTAGCACTTCCTTTTCTTGTTCCTGATGCCGGCGGCGGCCTTAGGAAGGGCAGCCTGAGAGCGGGGGGTAAGCGGCAGTTATGGCTCATTCCAGTCGATGACTGGGCCTCCGGAGCCTCGTTTCATACTCCGGCGGCTGCCCTCCTTTTATGTTGGCGGGCTATTTTGGTTCTGGTATATCGACGGATAGGGCGAATACCTCCGCGCCCTCTGAAAGGACGCTCACCTTCAACTTGCCTCCCGCAAAGGTATCCTGAATTGAGTTGAACTCCACAAACCCCACATCCCACGAAGGGGTATAGCCCTTGCTACCGTCTTGGGCAATTGTCTGCTGAAACAGCGTGGCGGTTTTGAATAACAGCAGGGTCCCCGGCGTGAATATGTTGTTGTCATAGAATGAGGTTTTTTTTGCGGGGATGGTGTAGCGAAAGCTGTTCAGATTGACGGCGTCCAGCCGGTATCCTTCGCCGGTGGCATAATCGGTAATGGAGAAATGGGCTTGGGGATTTTCTTGATCCAGACTCCTTGCAGTGGCGTATACCTTCCCTTGCAGTGCGCCCCCCTTTGACTCCAGCTCAATGCGGACATCCGCGCCGGGCAAGCCCTGCGCAATAGCCACGTCACAGGAGATGCTGCCCTCGTGCCATATCAGATCCCTCACATAGGTTCCGGCCAACCCGGCTTCCGCGTATTGATAGAGAGCCTTCATATTGACGTTGTGGAGAAATGGCTCCACGGCATCCATCGCCTCCTGATAGCGTCCCAGGCGCAAATCCTCCTGCGCCTGGGCGTACAGCGCCCACTTTGCGTCCTCGGCAAGCTGTTTGGCATCCTCATATCGTCCCAATTCGGCGAAAGCTTCGTAGGCTTCACTGTACGCGCCGCCCTTCATCAGCGCCTGGGCTTCCTCGTATTTTTTCGCCTCTCCGCAGGCGGTAAGGGTCAGAAGGAGCATGGCAAGCAGGAACCATAACATAGCTTTCTTCATGGCTTTCCTCTCCTTTTATCTTTTGGATGACCACTGAGACTCCGGCGTACCGCCACCCTACGCCTTGATGGCGACGCAGCCACCGCTTTTCTGGCAGGCGGCCGGCGCTAGCAACAAGCGAGGAATAGGCAGGGTCATCGTCATCCGCTTCATGGCTTCGCGTCTTTCCTCTGCGCCGCACCATGCAGCCCTGCTGCCAGCAGGAACAGCACGGCGCATCCAACCGCCGTCAGCGTCAGCGAACCTGGTGAGCCTGTTGACTGCTTCACCAGGGTGGGAAGCAGCAGCAGTCCGACCGCCAACGCCGCACTCAGGGCGCAGGCCGCCCATCCAAGGATCTTGCGCCGGTCAAGCAGCATCGCGGCAAGGGAAAGGGAAAACACGACCGCACAGAGCGCGATGGCAAGGGGCAGCGACTGTCCCATGATATCAAAACCAGTATAACTGAAATCCTCCGTATAATTTGCGGTGGCGTTCATGATTCCGCTCATGCTGTTCAGCACGTCTGCCCCAAAAGCGGAGGAGCGAGCAACATCCATCTGCTCCTGGGAAAAGGGATTCAGGGAAAGCGCCTGGGTTTGGCTCCCCTCCACAAGGGTACCTGTCAGGAACAGCGCCAGCCCGGCAACTGTCAGAATAAGCGCTACCAAAGCGAAGAAGCGCTTGTTTTTCATGCATCCTCTCTCCTTTGTCATCCTCTGTGGATCTTGTTTTTAATCCTTCAGCGTAGGTTGTCGCTGGTTCTTGGGATATTGAGACGAACTTGGTTTGATACCACACTCACGGCTCCCAGCGCGTGCTGTAATCCTTCGCTTTCATCGTTCTCCGGCTGCTATAGCCTCATCAATGCAGATCGTCCTCATCCGCTCCGTAAAGCGGCATGTTGCCACCCTCCACCACCTTCAGGGTCACGGTGTGGTAGTAGTTGCTGTTCTTCACCTCAAATAGGCCCGTTTTGCTAAACTCGGTTTCCTCGCCAAACAGGGTTTCTTCGCCGTACCAGGTGGAGCCGCTGGCCATCACAAAGTAGTAGTTTCCCTTGGGTACCCTCAGGGTGCAGGTGGAGCCCGGCCTGACAAAGCCCGCCACCGCCAGCTCGTCGGTTTCATAGTTACGTAGCTGTACGTAATAGGCAACGGAATCCTTGGGGGCTTTTACATTCACCTTGGTACCGCTCTTGGAACCGCTCAGCCAGCCCGCCTTGGGAAATTCTTGGGCGGCTTCGTCGGGAAGGCCCTGGGTATCCTCCTGCAAATTTTCCAGCGCCTCATTATAGGGGTAGGCGGCCAGCATATCCTCATAATCGCTGCTGTAAAAGGGCTCTCCATCTACGCTCAGGGAGATGGGAAGGACTTCTTTGCCCTTCTTTTTCATGGAGAGAACGTTGTCCGCCAGCGCCCGCAGCAATTCCTTTTCAACCCGTTCGCCTTCCCACCGCTGATCGTAGAGCATAAATGCCAAGGCGTTCAGGGCGTCGGCCCTGGCGTTTTCCAGCAACTGCGTAATATTCACACCGGTGCACTTCAGCTTGAGGGCGTAAGGGCCCCCGGTTACGTCCAAGGATTGTTTGACCTGCCCGTAGAAGAATGACGCCCACTGCTCCGCGTTCAGGCCTGACAGCGTACTGCCGCGCTCGCTAATCCAGGCTAGGTAATCAGGGGAAAGGGAGAGCAGATCCTCCACCTTTTTTATCCCTTTTCCAAAGCCGTCATAGAGCAGATCATCCACAACGGCGCTTAGCACCCGCTGATCCTTGAAGGCTTTTTGCGAGGCGGTAGCGGCCTTTTTTACGGCGCTTTGCAGCCCCTTGACGCTTTTGGTCGTAAATTCTCCCTCCGCCAGGGTCAGGGAAACCTCCAAGCCATAGGCCCGTGTGTTTTCCAGCATCCGGGCCAGATAGCCCCGCTTGTTTTCAGCCTGGTACTTTCCTAGCGCCTTCAGGCCGGGATCAAAGCCCCTTAGCCGAAAAGTGTAAACGCCCTCCTTCTCGGGATCGAGCCGCAAATCTTGAACGCCCGTGCGGTAAATGGCCAGCTGCCATTCATCCGTAACGCCCTCGGTACACCGGGTCAGCACCTCCACGATTTTCCGTTCTACCTCGTCGGCATTTTCACTGACGGACACGGAGGGGATGGCGGTCGCCACAGGGGATACGTCCTCGCCGGGCTCGCTGTCCGCCGCCTCCCCTTCCTTCAGCAGCGCATCCGGCTCCTTTTCATTTTTCAGCAACGCCGAAATAGGGAACGTGTCTACGTATTGGCTGTTTTCCGGGTCAACCAGCGCGAAATCCTCGGAGGCGTTGCGGTCTTCCTGATTCAGCTTGCCGAAGCAAACCAGATCAGGTATGTTTTTGGTGTCGAAATAGAAGGTCATGTGCATGGGCGTGGATACAGAGGCGGTAACGCCCTCCTCATACTGGAAGCCGTCCTTTGTGCTGATGATGCCGCAGCCAAAGGGCATGTGCAGCTCCTTGTCCCAGATAAAATCCAGCAGTTCGTGGTCGTACAGCGCGATCTCCACAGCCATCCGCTTTTCGCCCTTGTCATAGGCCACGCCCAGCAGGGCCAGCTCATAGGTTTCGTCGCCGACGGTGTAGGCGAAGGTGTTCGCATCCCGTTCCTCCGCCGATTCTTCCGTCGGCTCGGGGGTAGGTTCCGGGGCAGGTTCCGCTGTTGGCTCCACCGTGGCGGCGGGCGTTGTCTGCGGCTCCTCGGTCATGTCAGTGCCCGCCTCGCCAACGCCGGACAACATAATTTTGACTTCTCCCTCGTCGCCCTGGAGGGTAAAAACGCAATCCGCCAGAAGGACGTCGCCGGATAGCCCAAAGAACAGCTCGTAAGGATTGCCGATATTGTCGCTGTTGCAATAGGCGCGAACCTCGTCGCCATTTGGCTGGATCAGCCGCGCGTTGCTATAAAGCTGATCGTTTGCGTCCTCCGCCTCCTTGCCTGGCCCGGCATAGGAAAAGGAAACCAGATGGCCTGCCTTGCCATCCATGAAGTTCTCCGGCACGTAGGAGGGTTCGTCCTCCAGGGCGGAAATGGTATACCGGATGCCCCCCAACACAAAGGAAACGTCTGCGTTGGCGGCGACTTCCTCCGCCTCCGGGGCCTGCTCCGTCGCCCCGTCATGGGGAGCCTTATCCAGGGAAACGATGATGGTCTCTCCCTCCACCCCGGTGGGGATCAGCAGCTTTGCACCGGTCACCGCTTCCGCTGTCTTCCCGTCCAAGTTGTACAGCATCTCAAAGGCTTCCTGCTCGGGCCTTGTGCTAAATCCCTTGTCGGCATCGTAATCCACGCCCCGAACGCGCCAGGAATATGCCGTGTACTCATCGCCGTCCGCGTCACGAAAGCGGATTTCCTCGCTGTGGGTGTCAATATCCTCTGTTGAAATCATCCCATAGGGTGAGATCAGTTTGACCATCACCACGGTTCCGTCACTTGGTGCATCTGGATCATTGACTGTTTCGGGGTCGGTAGAGACCAGCGCCACGTCCAGCGTGTAGCTGAGCCAAGGGAAGATCGTGCCGGACTCAGCCATTGCACCGAGGGTAAGGGAGAGCGCCAGCAGGAAAGTGAGGAACCATGCCAGACCTTTCTTGATGTGGAGAGTTGCTTTCATAGTAGATACCCCTTTCGTTATTTGCATGATGTTGGTTGAAGCAGGATACGCTTCTTCATGGTTTTTCACTCTTAATCCGTGGGTATCAGCAGGATAAAGTCCGCCGCCTCCGCGCTTTTCAGAATGCTTTGCAGGGGCAGGGCGCTTTTCGGCAGGTATTCGTAGAAGCAGGTGAGTTCGTCGTTTGCGAAACCGATGGAATGGAGATGCCGCCTTGATTGTTTATTGTGGTACCTTTTCCGGCAGCGCCGCGAGAACGTTGCCCTGATATGCCGTGTGCCCGCCCGCAGGCGACTGAGAAGCAGCCCTCCTACACCCCTGCCCCAACCAGCGCCGGTTCGTTCAAATAAACTACCTCAACAACCCCGTCCTTCACCGCCACAGCGATCAAAGTGTAACCGTCCTCTAGCGCCCAGCCGTACCAGGCGCCATCCGCGAAGGCCGACGTGAAATCGCCCTCTGTACCTGTCTCGGCGAGGGCCGCCGTGATCCGCTCCGGGTTTTCAAGCGTAGGATCACCGTGCTCTTGAGTCAGAGCATCCCGTAGGTTCTTAAGCCGCGCCGACGTATCGCCGCCTTCCGCGAGCGTATGGAAGCGGATTGCCACAAGTTGCCCATCCTTCAGGAGATAGCCGCCTTGCATCGGCAGGTCGTGCAGCGTAATCTCGTCCAGGGTGCATACCGTGATGTCATCGTGGAAGGTTACCTTTGGATTCGCGCCATATTCCTCCGAGAGAATCGTTTCCAGCGGCGACATCCATGTGATATCGCCCCGGAAGGTGAACGGAGGGACAAACATCTGATTTTCATCAAGATAAGCTCTGAATGACTCCAAGCTAAGAAATTCGGAATTGCCCGTGAATAACGCCTTGCCCTCGTCCGTCAGCCCAAGGGTGAAGTCCGAGCCACACGCGACCTGGGTGACGTTCGTCCAGTTCTCTACGGCGCATTGCCAGTGCTCGTTATCGCCGGCTGCGACGACCGTTCCGTCCTTTTTAACACCGACTGTCGAAGTGGTGGAACTCGCAATTTGCGTGATATCTGTCCAGCCCTCCACGCTACATTGCCCGGTAGAATTGTCGCCGGCCGCGACGACCGTTCCATCCGTCTTAAGCCCTAGCGTACAGTCATAGCCGCATGCGACCTGCGCAATATTTGTCCATCCTTCCACATTGAGCTCCCCGCTGAATGGATTGCCGACCGCGACGACCGTTCCGTCCGCTTTCAGGCCAGCCGCGTGGCTTAATGAGTTGCTCGCGATCTGCACAATGTCCGTCCAGCCGTCCAAATTAAAGTTCTTCTCGAAATTCTTACCCGCCGCTACCACCGTTCCGTCAGCACGCAAGCCGAGCGAATAATCCCAGCCGCACGCGATCTGCATGATGTCGCTCCAGCCGTCCACGTCGCGCTGCCCATTTTGACTATCACCAACCGACGCGACCGTTCCAGCCGCCTTCAAGCCGAGCGTGAACCCCGAGCCGCCCGCGACCTGCTTTATATCCGTCCATTCCCCGGTATTGCCTTGCCCACTGGAATTAATGCCAAACACCGCCACGCTTCCGTCATCAAATAGGAAAGCAGCGTTACCCCAGTTCGCAGCCACCTGCACAATCTTCCAATCCGCCGGGTCGCCGTCCTTGGGGGGCGTGTGCGTGGCGGTTGGCCTCGTGTACTCCCCTGGATAAGCGCGGATGGTGTCCGCAAGGCCGTAGGATGTATCGCCTGCGACCAACAGTCTGCCGTCGGTCGTCAGCGCGAGGGTGAATCCTTTGCCGCACGCGATCTGTCTGATGCTCGTCCAGCCGTCCACATCGCAGGTTGTGGTGAAGCTGGGGCCGGCCGCGACTACCGTTCCATCCTTCTTTAAGCCGACCGTGTGAAAGCTGCTGCACACGATCTGCGATATATCCGTCCAGTCGCTTACTTTGCATTGCCCAAAAACGTTATCGCCGACCGCGACGGCCGTTCCGTCCGTTTTCAAGCCGACCGTGGTGGTTGCGCTACACGCGATCTGCGCGATATCCGTCCAGCCATCCACGTCGCATTGTCCATAGAGATTATTTCCGACCGCGACGACCGTTCCGTCCGCCCTCAGACCGACAGTGCGATCATCAGTGCACGCGATCTGCGCAATGCTCGCCCAATCGCTCACGTCGCATTGCCCGTTTTCGTTTTCACCCACCGCGACGACCGTTCCATCCGCCTTTAACCCGACAGTGTGATCAGTGCCGCATGCAATCTGCGCGATATCCGTCCAGCAGTCCACATTGCATTGTCCTTTGGGATTCCAACCGACCGCGATGACTGTTCCGTCCGCTCGCAGGCCCACCGTGTGGCGGGTGCCGCATGCGATCTGCGCGATATTCATCCAGCTTTCCACATCGCATCGCCCGTCTCGATGGTTGCCGACCGCGACGACCATTCCGTCCGCCCTCACGCCGACGGTGTGGCTGCCACCGCTTACGACCTGTATGGTATTCGTCCAATCCCGGGCCAGGATGAACTCGGAGGGATTCTCCGCAAACATGACCACGTTGCCGTTCGAAAGCATGAGCATGGCGTTATAATTTTTTGCCATCACCTGTACGATGTTGGGCTCAGTCGCATTGTCGGCGCGGGCAAGGGGAGAGGCGCACAGCAGCGCGAGCAGGAGCGCGAGAAGCGCATACGGCTTTTTTTTCATGGTTTTCTTCCTCTCTGTATTTGCGAAATTGACTTGACAGGAAGTTCTTTGGCACGTAGGAGGGTTTATCCTCCAGGGTGGAAATGGTACCAGACGCACCCCGGCGTGAAGAAAGCTTCTCCATTGGCAGGGGCTTACTCCGCCTCCGGGGCCTGCTCCGTCGCCCCGTCATGGGGAGCCTTATCTACCCAGGGTCACGCTTTGCGGCGTGGGAACGATTTTTGCCAGGGCCGGAAAGGCAAAGCTCAAGGCCAGTCCTACAAGAAGAGTCAGTGCGAGGAATCGCTTTTTCATGGAAATCCTCCTTATTATCCTGAATGGTTACATAACCATGATCTTTTGACTATGGGCACAAACGAAGAAGCATTGGGCGGAGAAAACAGGAAGACAGAGAGCGTAGTACATTTCATGAGAGATTTGATTCCGGATGGATGCCGGATGTTTCCATAACGGACTGAACATGCTCTGTCAGCAGCCGGTATACCCCCTCTTTCAAGGCGCCCTTTGGTCTGGCCTTCAAGGCGCACTGAACGATCTGATCGCATGCCGGGGCGGTTGCCAGGCCGGAAGGGAGCAGAAGCGGAGCCGTTTCCAAAACGCCGGAAGCAAGTATTTTTTTTAACTCTGCATCAAGATAAGTTTTTCCGACGTTTGGATGCAACGATCCCGGATTGGCCTGGCAGGCCCTACGGTCAAATGCCGCCTGCGCCGCGCCCACGTTGAAAGCCCCGTTTGGAATCCGCTTTTGTAGATAGCTTCGCACGCATACATCCATACAAAGTCCAAAGTCCGTCAGCTTTTCCGTATCCGGGCTGATCCTTCCGAAGGCCTTCCACTCTTCCGCGATGACGGATAATCCGTCGGCATAGGCCCGGTAAGTGGGTTCCAGCAGCTGCCAGTCCCCCTGTCCGGCAAAGGTTGTGAGCGCATTGTCCAGCCACTGGGCCTGCGCCGCTGCGTTGCCGGAAACCGGAGCGCCCTCCACCGCCTTGACAAAGGTCGCTGTGCCAAGACTCTCTTTGGCCACGCCGCATCTTTGGCACGCATCCTCTACAAACACATGAAGCAAACCGCGCTCCTCCCCGCATACGGCACATCGTTCCCGGCACTGGCCGGCCACTGTCTCCAACCGGTGGGGCACCGCTTCTTTTTTGCCACAAATCGTACAGGTCCGTTCACATTTGTCGGCCACCAGCTGCCATGAGTGTTCCTTATCCCTTAACTCTCCACACTTTTGGCATATGCACCCATCCCAACTGTGTCCAAAGAAGCATCGCATCTGGCATTCTCCTTCTTATTCCTCTGCTTCCTCCCGCTTAGCCCGGAAAAGCGCGATGCAGAGAATGGCCGCTGCCAGGGGCAGGGCCAGCATTAAGAACTCCCATACGCCGTCGATCTGAAAGACGCTATAGCCATTTTGGACGCTGCGCACCCCATGATAGACTAGCGAGCTTGCGCATACGCAGCAGGCCGCCAATGCCGCCCATGCAGCGGGAACCCAGGAAAGGGCGCTGGCGGCCACGCCGCTTGCCAGCAGCAACCATACATAGACGGTGGTGGTGGGCATAAAGGAGGAGTCCGGCCCGGGAAACAGCGCGTCGATATAGGGATAGCTGAGGCTGAAACCAGGGCCGTACAGGATGCTCTTGCCCACCAGCACGCACGCGGCGGCGGCCAGCATCAGCATCGTAATGGCAATCCGGATTTTTGATGATTTCTTCATGATTTCCCTCCTGTTTTCTCTCTTGGCCTTCCGGCGGGGCTTTCTCCTGGGCGGCGGGGGTTTCCGCTTCCAGCGGGACCTGCCCGTCGAACAGGAAGACCGTCTGGGCGTATTCGGGTTTTCCGTCCTCCGCCTTGAGGACGTGGGAAAAGAGGTTGTCTCCCCCCTCCGCTGCTTTTTGAAGTGGGCATTCAACCTGGGTTTATTTCTTTGCCTTACCTGTGAACAAGCCAACGATACCCTGCCAGATGCCAATGAGCAGCGGCTTCAAAACGTAAAACAAGACCGCCAATATCAGAAGACCGCCAATTCCCAAAGCGCCGTTCATGATTCTTCCTCCTTGAAAATGCCGCAAGGCGTGTCGTAGGTAATTTTCGCTTTGTCGTCCTGAAAAACAAAGTGCAGATCCTCATTGGCCGATTCCGGAGGCACCAAATAGAAGAGGGTTGCGGTGCACACCTGCCCCTTACGAAAGCTCTTTGAATCATAGTAATAATAATATTGACTGCCCTCAAATCCATCGACGCTGTTTTGAAGAGAGGCGCCTTTGATCAGCGCTGCGGTTACGTCCTGCACATCATGCTGATTTTCCACTCCCGCAACGTCTCCAAAGCCGGTAACCGTCAGCGAAACCTGTACGCCCTTATATCCGGGGCGATCCGCGATATACTTGATCGTCCCCAGCGTGCCATTGGGAGCATTGCCAGTGTAATCCCTAAAGGATGCCGTTGCGCCGGGAGCGGCGCAGCCGCACAGCACAGTCGCTGCAAGTACAAGCATAGCGATAACAGCAAGAAGTCTCTTTCTCATATACTTTCAATCCCTTCTTTCGCCTCTTGTTTTACGGTTCGATCACCAGCTGGTTATCCCGCACAGCAAACCGTGCCGTTCCTGAAGGAAGCTCCGGGCTGTCGAAAACATAGCAGGCCATCTCCTCGGTGATCCATGCCACCCGAGCGGGATAATCCGTTCCGTCCACCCTCAGCAACGCCGATTGACCAATCACGCCGATGGCGTCCGCAGCCTCATCAAAGCCCAGTGCTGTCTGGTAGCGAAAGGCGATCATCGGCATTGTATATTGCTTGGTGTTGCGCATGGTGGCGAGCTTAAGCGCGCTACCCGCTAAGAACTGCGAGCCGCTGTTGTGTACGGTGGCGCCGATGCGGGTATGCACGATGACCTTGTCTGCCTGCGCTTTGAACGCCCCTGCTTCCAGCGGCGTGAACGCAATACTTTTGCCGTCTGCCGTGGTAAGCTCAATGAAACCATCGCCGGGCACTTTGGCGGTATCGCCGACAGCATCTTTGATTCCGTTCTCTTTTAGCACAAGGGATAGCTCCCCGACCGCGATTCCCTTGGGAATGCAATAGAAGAATACCAGCGTTGGATCTTCCGTCCCAACGCCGCTAACTTGGGGCGCATACGTCTTTCCCTGGGGATCTGCCAGCAACGCCTCCTGATACAGAGCGCCGCAGAGCGCTTCATCCTTCCAAAGGGCCTCCTCCACCATCAGGACTACCGAGACGGCATATTCGTCCTGGGTCATGTTGGCGGGGCCAAACATGGTGCTTTCCATGACCGACGTTACATCAATGGGATGATCCTGCCACAGGTATTCACCCTCCATAGCCATTGCGATAGTGCAGCACAGCGTGCCAAAGAGGATGGTCACCAGTAAAGCTGCGGTCCGTTTCATTTTTATTACCTCCTTTTCTCTTGTCATGGTCTGCTTTGGCATGGTTAATTGCACGTATATCTGTGTTGCAGTGCTATCCGCGTTTGCGCAGCGCGTTCACCAGCAGCAAGACGTCAAAAATGAGCATCGCCACGATCAGCAGCGTGAACATCTCCCGCGACAGCTCGATGGCGCCAAACAGCTCCATGTAGCCGCGCCGGGAGTTGTAAGCCTCGCAGCCCTGTAACATAATGATGACCGTGAAAACCATCCCCAGCAGCGCGGAACCGATATTTCCTTTGCGGGCCTGTTCCTCGTTCCTCTCTTGCTGCGCCTGCTTTAGCGCCTCATTTTGCTTGTGCTCACGCACAAGCGCTGGGTCGGGCGCTTGGCCGGTCTGAACCTGGCGCTGCAATTCCGCTTCTTTCGCGTCCTCCGCTTGGAAGCGTTCCCTGGCCACGGGTACAAGGGCATCGATGGCGCAGGCATTGCGGTCGATGGCTTTCTTGAAAGGCAACAGAAGGAAACCGCCAAAGGGAGCCATTTGCAGCAAGGCCAGCGTCATCAGCTTGCCCTTGCCAAAGCCCGATTTCATAATCAGTACGATGCCCGCGGATAGCTGGACCAGCAGACCGATGCATAGCAGAATCAGCAGGAGTACGCCCGGCGCGGGCAGTTGGGAGTACGTAAGCATGATAGTGGAAAGAGGGAAGAGCGAGCCCGCGTAGGCCAAAGCGGCGATGATCAGAACCGTCCACGCCCTGCGAGGCGCTTTGCCCCTTTCCCGGGCGCATTTGTCGCAGATGGGGAGCCTGCACATTCTCTGGAGGATG
>Ga0123335_1006748_pt1 | contig 13178 bp, 10 predicted proteins | sample BiotimSIPDNA_2_FD_89707 | JGI IMG/M metagenome (GOLD analysis project Ga0123335, IMG submission 89707) | Anaerobic biogas reactor microbial communites from Washington, USA - Biogas_R2 time_0 SIP DNA | ecosystem: Engineered > Bioreactor > Anaerobic > Unclassified | place: Washington, USA... | reverse complement strand
TCAAGCCTGCCAAGGAACATTGCCAGAGCCTGTGCATATAAAACCGCTGCGGGCATGTCAGGAGAAGTTATGCCAATGGAAAGGCCAACAGTTCCGAGCGCCGAGGCGAATTCCAACATCGAATTCTGCAGACTGTAGCCGTGTGAACACAGCAGTAATACACCTGCAGTAAAGGCGAGCATGTACATAAACACAAAAGCGGCTATTTGCCGAACTTTTGTGTCGGTTAAAGAAGAGCATTGCTCTCCTTCCCAGATTGCACAGTTTGTGACGGCATTTTTGGGCATTATCATGCGTTGAATTTCCCAGATTATCGTTTTCCAGAGAAGATAAATTCTGAACTGCTTGATGCCGCCTGCTGTAGAGCAGGTGCCGCCGCCAATCAACATGAGGACGATAAGCATGAACATGCCTGATGAGTTCCAGTTGTTATAGCTGACAGTCGAGAAGCCGGTTGTTGTCAATGCTGAAACTGTTTCAAAAATCGCGACCCGCACAGATTTTTCCAGCTCGGGATAAATTGTCCGGCTGGTAAAGATAAATACGCCAAGAATGGCGAGAGGCATCAAAACCGCCATCAGACGGACTTCACCATTCTTTGCCACAACGCTGAATTTACCCCGCCAGAAATACCAGGCGGTGACGAAACTCAGATTGCCAAGCACCATCAAGGGCAAAGTGATCGCTTCGATGATGGTGGAATTCCAATACCCGATACTTTCAGCGCGGGTAGAAAATCCACCGGTTGAAACTGCGGCAAACGAGTGATTTATGGCATCGAAGGGCGACATTCCAGCCAGCCAGTATGCCAGAACGCCCACTGTTGCATAGCAGATATAAATTAGCAGAACCAGACGGGCAGACTGTCTGACGTGGGGCGCGATCTGCTCGCTGCGTCCTTCGGCGTCAGAGACGGCCATGCCTGTAGGGCCGGCAAGAGTCGACATCATTATTATCGCCCAGCCGGCACCGCCGGCAAGCTGGATTATACTGCGCCAGAGGAGAATGATTGGCGCGGCATCGACTACATTGACCACCGACAAGCCTGTCGTAGTCCAGCCACTGATTGCTTCAAAGAGCGCTTGAGCGAATGAAAGTCTGGTAACCGACATGAATGGCCACGTCGTGAAGAGAATTACAATGAGCCAGCTGATTAAAACAACTACGCCACCTTCCTGAACCGTTAGATTTTCGGTTTCAGAAGAAGTGAAACGCTTTTTAAGAAATGTTCCGGCAATGATCTGTAAAAGAGCGGGCAAAATGAAGGCCAAGAGGTGAATTGCTTCATCTGGGCGCGTTAAGACGATTGCCAACGGCGTCAGCATCAGTATGCCTGAAGTGACCAGTACACCGCCGATCAGCGAAGTGATAGCGGCGTAGCGTTGTTTCAGATATTCTTTTTCACGCACGATGTTTAACCCCGACTCGTTTTATCTATTTCGCCGGTGACAGCCTTAAGTACCTTGCCATGATTTTCTGGCAGAGTAATGAGTACTATCTTGTCAGCAATTTGCAGATCGTTGGCACCGCGCGGCACGATAGGCTGATTATTGCGGATTACAACGGCGATTAGAGAGTTTTCCGGCAGGCTTACGTCTTTGAGCTGTTTGCCGACTAACGGAGAATCAGCATCGAGAACAACTTCTGTTACATTGACTTTGCCTTCTCCGACCGGGAAAAGATTAACGATCTGTTCGAGAGATGCTCTCTGCTCTATAAGACTGCTCACGATTTGTGTCATCGAGAATGCGCTGACACCAAGGTTTTCGAAGACATCAGCGTTGTCGGGGTCGTTGGCCAGGGCTATCACTCTAGGTATGCCAAATTTAAGAGCTGCCAGCTGGCATATTATCAGATTATCCTGATCGAATGGTGTAATGGCAAGCAGGGCATCGGCACTTCGCGCACCGGCTTCTTCGAGAATCTCGACGTCGCTGCCATCGCCGCAAATCACCATTGCTGAAGTCTTTTTGGCAAGCTGTTCGCATTCATTGTGTTCCCGGTTGATAATGACGACCTTGTAGCCTTTTGAAGAAAAATTGCGGCAAAGAAAGTAGAGAGTTTTGCCGCCGCCGACTAATATTATTTTCATGATTCAGCCTCTTTCTCTTATCAACTCTGGCGATTCGCTGCCGTCAGAAACATTTCTGCAGCAGCCGCAGTCGGACATATTACCTCTATGCCCAACTTCAGCAGGACTTCTTCATGTTTTGGGTCAAACACTCTTGCGATTACTTTGGTTACGCCAAATACTTTTTTGGCTACCTGAGCTATCATCATGTTGGTGTTGTCTTCGTGTGCAGTGGCGATCAGAATGTCAGCCTGGCCAAGTTTGGCGGACTGTAGCACATTGATCTGCGTTGCGTCGCCTTCTATCCTAAAACCGCTGAATTCGGGTGAAAGTTTGCCAAAGTTGCTTTCGTCACGGTCGATGATCACAACCGAGTTACCGCATTTACTCAGTTTATTGGCAAGATGAGAGCCCAGCCTGCCGCTACCCACAATGACTATATAACGGTTATTCATCTTTCTCGTCCTTTTCATGGCTAAGACTTATTTTGCCGTCGCGATTCAGAGATGTGGTTCTCGCGAGATTCGCTGCCGCCGGCTTATAGGTTGGGTCAAGATCGAGCGCGGTACGATAGAACTTTTGTGCGGCCAGCCAGTCGCCTTTGATTTCAAGTAAAGCCCCCAGCAGGTTATATGCTTCTGGAGCATTTGGATTTACTGCAATAGCTTTGCTTACCGCTTCATTCGCATCGACAAAATTGCGTTCGTTTATTTTGTGCTTTGCAAGCTTGATCAATGAAGGGTAATCACTTGCATTGGATTCGTTGATTTCCCGTCGGTTTATAACAGAGGTTGCCAGTTCGCGAATTTCTTTGATGCTGAATGGCTTCTGAATGAAATCGACGGCGCCATACTTCATGGCTTCGACAGCATATTCTACTGTGGCATGGGCGGTAATAATTATAGTTCTGGTGTTTGGCCAGTTACTCTTGATCTGCTGCAAAACTTCCATTCCATGTATGCCTGGCAGTTTCAGATCGAGAAATACCAGGTCGAAGGCTTTCTCTTTCATTATCTGTAAAGCTTCTTCACCGTTTACAGCGGTAACGATATTGAAATTCAAAGATTCAAGAGCCTGCATCATGGTCAGACGAATGTTCTTTTCGTCATCGATTACTAATACCGAATGCTTGTTCATAACCTGTCTCCTTTTACTCAACTGCTGGCAACGTAAAGGTAAATGTGCTGCCTTTGCCAGGCTCAGACTCTACCCAGATTGCTCCACCGTGGGCTCTGACAATTTCTTTGCAGATTGCCAGGCCGAGGCCTGATCCGCCTGATTCCCGGTCTTTAATTTGAACGAATTTTTGAAATATTTTGCTGTGATATTCGAGCGGAATGCCTGGGCCTTCGTCTCTTACCGACAAGTGAACCTGTGTTCCGATTTTCTGGGCGGCCAGTGAGATATTGCCGCCTCTGGCTGTATATCTGAGGGCATTTGAGATCAAGTTGCTGATTACCCAGGCGATTTTATTGGCGTCTGCTCGAACCAGCGGCAGTTGTTCGCTTTCTTTGAAAATCAGGCTGATTTCTTTGATATTTGCCTGGTTTTTAAAAACAGATCTGACTTGCTCAAATATTGTCGATATGGGAAAAAGCTCAAGTTCGAGCTCGATTTTGCCGGCCTCGAACTTGTAAAGGTCGAGCAGATTGTTTACCAGGGTTTTTAAACGATGGACTTCTTCATGTGCTGCCTGAAGGAGTTCGCGGTCTTTAGCGGGTAAAGTGGTGGAAATATGTTCCTGTAGCAGATCTATACTCATGCCGAGACTGGTAATCGGTGTGCGCAATTCGTGAGAAGCAGCCATGACAAATTCGCTTTTGAGGCGCTCGACTTCTTTCAGACGGGTAATATCTTTCAGCAGTAAAACTATTCCTGAAAGAGAGCGTTCTTTGCCAAGCACCGGGGTTGCCGAGAACAGGTAGTGCCTTGTCTGATCATTGCTGGTAAAGCTGACTATTCGCTGTTCTTCTGGAGTCTTAGTCTGTTGGCCGCTATCGATTGTTTTTTGGAGCAGTTCCTTGAGGTCATGATTCTCAATCACATTTATGAAGTTCATGCTGGCGGTATCAGGGGCGTCGAGTTTAAAGAGTATTTTGGCGGCCGGGTTGATGCCATTAACGTTCAGATTGTTGTCGACAACAACTATTGCGTCTTCTATGCTGTAAAGAATCGCTTCGGCTTTGTTTTTCTCTGCCACGATCTGCTCGATATTGAGTTCATGATAATGATTGAGCTGTTGTGCCATCTGATTGAACTCTCTGGCCAGGAGACCCAGTTCATCATCGGTCTCAACCGGAACGATGACAGCATAATCGCCTGCTGATATCTTGCGTGAAGCTTCCGCGAAATTTTTAATCGGTTGTGCTATTCGTTCGGCCAGGAACAGGCTGAACACAAGAGCGATGGTAAGGGCTGAAACTCCAATAAACGCTGTAGACCATATGGCCCGCCGAGCGACGTTGTTTGCCCTGAGACTGGCTGCGTACATTGTTTCTTCGTTAAGATTTCGCAAACCGATGCAGTCTTCCCTAACTTTCATGAAGGTGGGGTAAAAAATTTGCTGATAGGTTGCCAGGCCGGTATCACTTTCTGATGATTGCCTGCGCTGGTCGGTTAATACGGCGAATTTGTTCCGGTAGTCGGCATAACCAGCTTTTATTGCCTGAATCAGTTCAGCTTCGCCTTTTATGGTTACATTGTCACTTGCACGGGCCAGCCATGAAATGAAATCACTCTCTCTATTACGGAACTCTTCATTGCCATCATTTCCATTTCCGAGCAGAGTAAGCAACAGAGAGCTGTCCTGCCGCTCAAGTGCATTCAGCATGTTTTCAGCGGCAAGAATGCTTTTGTAGTTTTCGCTCAAAATGGCATTGGTTGCCTGACCAAGCGAAACAAGATTGGCTATCGCCCAGGCGATGACCAGACCCATCAGGATAAAGGCAACACTGTAGCCGGTCAGGATTTTTCTTTTAAGTGTCATAGATAAATTTCTCCACTACACAATGTGCAGATACTGATAGTCAGCAAAATGTATGCCGATGTTCAGAGCTGCGACTGGAAAGGGTTTTGGGACGTTGTGACCGATTGACGTTGAATTTTGAAAGGTAGCAGAACAACTGACCTTGCAAAATGCAATGCGTCTTGTTATAGACCGAACGTTTTTCTTTTTCGCCAGAGCGTTGCCTGGTCAATACCCAGTATTTCAGCGGCTTGCTGAAGGGAAGGAGTTTGTGCCAGCACTTTTCTGATGTGCAACTCTTCTATTCTGGCAAGCGAAAGCAAGTCGCCGGAGCGGGTGTTTTCGGCTACCGGCAGTATGTTGCCGGGCAGATCCGCAATTTCTATCAAGGGATTGCACCCCAGAATCACCGCTCTCTCGATGCAGTTACGAAGTTCTCTCACATTTCCCGGCCAGTCATAGTCAGCCAACAGACTTTCTGTAGCGCTTGAGAAGCCAGAGATGGTCTTGTGGTTAACCTGGCAGAAGTAAGCCAGAAAACTGGTTGCAAGCGCCATAATGTCTTCTTTACGCTCGCGAAGAGGAGGTATTTTCAGAGTTATTACATTGAGTCGATAAAACAGGTCTTCTCTAAAATTGCCGCTGGAAACTCTTTCGCTCAGATCGATGTTGGAAGCGGCCAGTATGCGAACATCAGCCTTGCGCAGTTTTGCTTCACCAAGTCTCTCGTATTCTTTTTCCTGAATGAATCGTAGAAGCTTTGCCTGCAATGCCAGAGCCATGTCGCCTATTTCATCAAGAAACAGCGTGCCGCCTTCGCAAGCGGCAATTCGCCCGGGGTTGTCTTTAACTGCGCCGGTAAAGGCTCCTTTTGCGTGGCCGAAAAGTTCGCTTTCAAGAAGTTCAGAGGGAACAGCCGGGCAGTTGACCGTTGCCATAGGTTTGCCGGCCCTTTTGCTCCACTGGTGAATTGCTTTTGCCAGAATAGACTTGCCGGTTCCGCTTTCGCCCTGTAGAAGGATAATTGCTTCGGAATCAGCCGCTTTTCTGGCTGTTTCGATAAGTCGCTGCATACTGACGCTTTTGCTTTGAAACAGATTTTCTGGCTCAAGCTGCTGCATGCTTTCTTTCAGCGTGTCTATCTCTGTTTCCAGTTCGCGGATTTTTGCGATCTGCCTGGTTATGAGGCGCACCTGCTCGGGAGTGAAGGGCTTGGTGATATAATCGCAGGCACCCTTTCGCATTGCTTCTACTGCGCTTTCAATGGTTGCATGGGCTGTAATGACAACTATTTTTACCCTTGAAGAGTGCGACAGCAGAATGGGAATCAAGTCCATACCATTTTCATTGCCGAGTTTCAGATCGACAAATGCCATGTCGAAAGATTGTCTTGAGGATTCCAGTATTGCTTCTGACAGACTGTTTACAGCAGTAACACCATGACCTTCAGCAGACAGGCAGTATGAAAGGGTTTTGCGAATATTTGGTTCGTCATCGACAATGAGTATCTGCAGCATGTTACATGTTGTTGCTGAAGTCATGGCTGGTGCGGTCGAGCAGGCGATTGATGATGCCAAAGATACCTCTGATATCGGTAGGAAGATTGGCTCCAGCGCATCGGCGACGGGTTTCGCCGCTTTGATGTTCGATTAAAACAGTTTTGATTTCTTCGAGTGGCTGAAGAAGCTTCTTTGTCATCTGCTGAATAAATACTATACCTGTAACGAAAGAAAAAATCGCCATGAACACAATTCCCCAGGCGCCGCCGCGCCCGAGTTGCTGGGCTCGTTTGTCGGCATTCATCATGGCGTTTCGATTGATCCTTGAGAGTTCAAGGATTGCATTGGTTGTCAAAGTTACAGAATTGCTTTTGCCGGCGAATGCATCTTCAAAATTCTGACTGATTATCTCTATCATGGCAGGTTCTTCTTCTTCGCTGACGTTGTTTCTGGCTCTGTCAAGAGCGCTTTTGAAGCTGTTTTGATGTTCGGAAATGTTTCCGATCTTGTTAGCTGACAGAGCTATTGCCGTGAGCATTTCTTCGCAAGCCTGTAGCGAGCGTTCGTTGTTGCTGATAATTTCAGCAATTGCCGGGGTCATGCGCATGAAAATTCCTATAGCGCCAAAAGCCATAAGGAGATTGATGCCGACGATCAACCAGGCTCCCAGACTTAAACCTCTTGCCAATCTCATATCATTTTCCTTCCATCAGCCTCTTGATGGCTTCTTCTTTGGAAACCAGCACGAGATTATCGTTTTCCTGGAGGGGTTCGTCTGGCGTAGGCTGAAAAACGCTGCTGGGTGTGCCTCTTCTGACGGCGACAACCATTATGCCGTATTTCTTTGGCAACGCCAGTTTTATAAGGGTTTTGCCGATCATTTTGTCTTTGACCGTAATCTCAGAAAGGTGCAGACCGTCGCCAAGCGGCATATCGGCAACCAGTTGCCGGTAAATCAGGCGGTTGGCGAAACGTTTTCCAAACTCCTGCTCGGGATTTACGATCTGATGAGCGCCGACCAGTTGCAGAATACGCTGGTGCATCGGATTGTTGGCGCGGGCGACGACGCATGGTGAACCCATCTGGCGCAGCAGTGCGGTGCAGATAATCGAAGCTTCTTTGGAATCGTCACCAATGGCGCAGACGGTCGCATCTCTTTTGCCGGGCTCAAGCCGGGCGAGTTCGGTTTCATCGGTTGCATCCATTACCAGTGATTCGGTAACAAATGATGCGGCTTCTTCAACCAGGCTTTTTTTGATATCGGCAGCGATGACTTCGGCGCCTTTGCTGGTAAGAGTTGCTGCCAGCGACATACCGAACTGACCGAGACCGATTATGAGAATTTGTTGAGCCATGTTCTGTTCCTCAGGTTAAGTTTATACGGGCGTCAAGGCAATGCTGGGCATTTGCAGAGCGTTCGCGGCTGAGCAGGGTAAAAAGAGTTACCGGGCCAATTCTACCGGCAAACATCGCGAGCATGATGATAATTTTTCCTATGCCATCGAGTCTGTTGGTGGCACCCAGTGAAAGACCGACCGTTCCAAGAGCCGATGTTGCTTCGAATATCAGCTCACGCAAACCGGTTAACTGGGTTGCTTCAAGCATTAGAATGACCGAAAGCAGCACAAACATGCCGGCAACAACGGTTGTAACCGCCTTATAAACGGTTTCTGGCACTACGCGTTTGTTCTTTATCGTTATTTCATCGTAGCCAAGGGCGCAAGCCCAGAAAGTCGCGATCAGCACGCCAAAAGTCGTGGTTTTAACACCACCGGCGGTACCGCCGGGGCTGCCGCCGATGAACATCAGGCAGATCATGATCAAAAAGGTTGGCCCGAGCACATTTGTGATATCGACAGAATTGAAACCGGCGGTACGCAGAGTAACCGACTGGAACCAGGCATTGTGAAGCTTGTTTGTCGCAGAAAGCCCGCTTAACACCCCATTCCATTCAAATACGAGAAAGAAAAGCGTGCCCAGAAAGAGCAGGGCCGCTGTGGTAAACAGAGCCATTTTGGCGGCAACAGAAATTGACTGCCCGCGCAGCCAGCTGGGAATGAGCAGAACGACGGCAGGAGCCAGGCCGCCCACCATTATCAGCATGGCTACGCAATGAAGAATATATGGATTGTCCTGAAAAGGGATAAGGCTGTCGGTTTGCAGGGCAAACCCGGCGTTACAGAATGCAGATATGGAGGTGAAAATTCCTCGCCAGACAGCGTCGCCGGCTGTCAGCCCGGTACGATAGAACAGTATTGCAAGAATCGCGGCACCAAGAGTTTCGCTGAAAGCAGTGAACTTGATGATTTGAATCAATGAACTGACCAGATTGTCGTGCTCTGAATTGAAGGTAGATTTGAGAACTTTGGCCTGTTTAAGGCTGAGACGCCTTCCGAAAGCGTGCATTGCAACGGTGGTAACGGTCATGATGCCAAGCCCGCCCAGCTGTATAAGCAGAAGAATAAAGGCCTGGCCAAGAAAAGAAAAATCATTGGGCGTGTCGAGGACAATCAGTCCTGTTATGCAGACAGCACTTACCGCTGTAAAAGCAGCATCTATAAGTGCGATTGGCTTGTGAGCCGCTGCTCCTGGTAAAAAGAGCAGAAAGGTGCCAGACAGGCAAAGCAGCAGAAAGGTTACCATTGTGGCGCGTGCCGGATGATTGACAAAAATATCCCACCAGTTGCCCTGGCTTTCATCTATATATGCAGACTTTGGTAAAAACAGCAGCAGTGACGCTCCGATCATAAGGCTGCCAAGCCAGACCAGACCGTGATTCATCATATAGAAAGTTGCCAGAAAGGTAAGAGAGTTGAGTAATATGCAAAAAAGTTTGTGAAAATTTGATTGCTGGTAGATAGACCAGAGAATCGAGAGAATTTGAGCTGTTGCTGTAATAAATAACAATGCTGTAGAAGAAACCGGAGAAAGCTGTCTGACAATAAGAAAGCTTGCAATTGAAATCCCCATCAGTGCTATTGCAGCCCATCTGGTACGTTGCAGCCCAAGTTCAACTTCATCGCTGCTTCGGTTGAGGCGAAGCGCTGAAGTGAAGTCGCTGAGGCTGTAAAGAGCGAAAATGTAAACTACTGCAGCAGAGAGTGCGGTAGCAGGATGGCCGGTAATATCTGGCCATAGTGCAATGATACAGATAGTTGCAGAAATACCCGCGAGCAGTTTGCCGAAGTCAGGCTGGCGCAGTATATACCATGTCGCGCCAAGACACAGGATTGACGCTAAAGTGGCCGTTACAATCTGCCACATTCCGGCTGAGGTCTGAGAAAAGATAAATGGTACAGCCGCCAGCATCAGCAGAAGTCCTTCAGCTCCTGACTGTTGAAAACTATTTTTCCTGGTGCTGTAAAATTTCATGATCTTTTATGAATGGTAGATTTGTGTTCTACACAATACTACTAATCAGGTTCAATGCGAAGCAGCCCGCGAAGACTTTGTGAATAGGTTCGCAAGCGCGAAAGTCGAGGTTGATTTTGCGGCGGCTTTGCACTAAGCTTGTCTAACTGAACTTTTCCAGATAGGCAGCCTGTTGCACAGTGCAGGCGGCTTTGGGTTCGATAAATCATCAGGACTGCGGTTAACAGGCATGAACAAAATTATTGAAAAATACAACCTCTCTGAACACGTCGCGAAATTCGTCATCGAAGCTCCGATGATCGCAAAATCCCGCAAGCCCGGCAATTTTGTCATTCTGCGCATCGGCGAAAAGGGCGAGCGTATTCCTTTGACCATCGTCGATTCAGACATCGAAAAGGGAACCATTACCCTGATCGTGCAGAATGTCGGCGTCAGCTCAGGCAAGCTTTGCCAGCTCGCCGCCGGCGATTTCATCACCGACCTGGTCGGGCCGCTCGGCAAAGCTACGCACATTCACAAGGCCGGCACCATTCTCGCTCTGGGCGGCGGTGTTGGCATCGCGCCGCTGTTTCCTATCGTCAAAGCCTTTAAGCAGGCTGGCAACCGTGTGTTGACCGTGCTGGCTGCGCGCAGCAAAGATCTCATAATTCTCGAAAAAGAAATGCGTGAGTGGTCTGACGAAGTGCTGGTAATGACCGATGATGGTTCGAGCGGCCGCAAGGGGTTGGTTACCGAAGGCGCCGAAGAGTTCATCAAACGTGAGAAAATCAATGAGTGCGTGGCTATCGGCCCCGCCATCATGATGAAATTCTGCGCACTGACAACAAAAAAATACGATATTCCGACGCAGGTCAGCCTCAATACCATAATGGTCGATGGCACCGGCATGTGCGGCGCCTGCCGGGTTACCGTCAACGGCGAAACTAAATTTACCTGTATCGATGGCCCTGAATTTAACGCGCATCAGATCGACTTTGACGAGTTGTTGCAGCGTCTGCGCGCTTACAAGAACGAAGAAGACCAGGCAAAAAACAAAAAGTAACGGAAAGCCTCACCATGACAGAAAACAACGAAACACTCAACAAGGGAAGAAATGCTCAGTGGCGCGTCGAATTGCGCAACAGCGTGCCAAACAAAGACCGCGTTGCTCTCGAACGCGTTAAAATGACTGAAGTCGAGCCGCATGAGCGCATCAAATCGCAGGTCTGCGAAGTAAACTGCGGTCTTACTGCTGAACAGGCCGTAACCGAGGCGCGCCGCTGCATGGATTGTGTCACCCCGACCTGCGTCGAGGGATGCCCGGTCAATATCGATATTCCGCGCTTCGTTAAGCAGATCGAGGCCGGAAAATTCTTGGATGCAGCAGCTACTCTTAAGGAATACAGCGCTCTGCCGGCCGTGTGCGGCCGCGTCTGCCCGCAGGAAAAGCAGTGCGAAATCAAATGTTTTTACACGCAGAAAATGAAGAAAGATCCGGTTGCCATCGGCTATCTCGAACGCTTTGCCGCTGATTATGAACGGCAGTCCGGCAAGATTCAGATTCCGCAGGTCGAAGCGCGCAACGGTATCAAAGTGGCGGCCATCGGCTCAGGCCCGTCATCACTGTCTTTTGCCGGCGACATGATCAAGCTCGGTTATGATGTTACCGTTTTCGAGGCTCTGCACGAGATTGGCGGCGTCCTCAAATACGGCATTCCCGAGTTTCGTCTGCCGAATTCGGTCGTCGATGTCGAGCTCGAAAACCTCAAGGAAATGGGCGTCAACTTCGAGAAGAACTTCGTCGTCGGCCGCACCGCTTCGTTCGATGATCTCAAAGAGCTCGGCTACAAGGCCTTTTTCGTCGGCAGCGGCGCCGGTCTGCCGAATTTCATGAATATTCCGGGCGAGAATCTCAACGGCGTCATGTCGTCGAATGAGTATCTGACCCGCGTCAACCTGATGTATGCCAATCAGAGCGACTCCGATACCCCGGTGATGCTGGGCAAACGCGTGGCCGTTATCGGCGGCGGCAACACCGCCATGGATGCGGCACGCACTTCAAAGCGGCTTGGCGCTGAGCGCTCGATCATCATCTATCGTCGCTCTCTCGAAGAAATGCCGGCCCGCGTCGAAGAGATCAAGCATGCCATGGAAGAAGGCGTCGAATTCATGAATCTCGCCAATCCCGTCGAATATCTGCCCGATACCACGGGAAGAGTCGCCAAAGCGAGATTGCAGCGCATGAAACTGGGTGAGCCAGACGCGTCAGGGCGTCGAAGGCCGGTTCCGATCGATGGCGATATCGTCGAGCTCGATGTCGATCTCGTTATCGTTGCGATCGGCGTTTCGCCGAATCCGCTGATTCCAGCATGTCTGCCCGGTCTCAAGATGACACGTTACGGCACTATCGAAGTTAACGAAGAAACCATGCAGTCGTCGGTTCCCGAAATATTTGCCGGTGGCGATATCGTCAGGGGCGGCGCGACAGTTATTCTTGCCATGGGCGATGGCCGGCGTGCCGCCGCTTCCATGCACCGTTATCTCCAGGAAAAATACGCGAAGAAGTGACAGGAAAGAAGCCAATGACCAGCCTGAAGACCAGATTTTTCGGACTCGAACTCGCTAATCCGCTGATAGTAGCCAGCAGCAGCCTGACTGCCAGCACTGATAAGATCAGAGAATTCTCTGAGAACGGTGCCGGCGCTGTAGTGCTCAAGTCAGTATTTGAAGAAGAAATCATCAATGAGTACAACCAGGTCGCGCAGACCAAAACTTCGGCGCATTTCGAGGAATTTCTCGATTACTTCGATTACAAGATTCGCGATCAGGTTCTGTCTAATTATGGCCGACTGATAGGTGAAGCCCGCAAAGCAAGTAAAGTGCCGATTGTGGCCAGTATCAACTGCGTTTCGGCCGGCGACTGGCTGCAGTTCGCCTCGCAGGTAGAAGATGCCGGCGCTGACGCAATAGAGCTCAATCTTTTTGTCATGCCCTGCGACCCGATGAATACTGCCGAAAGCAACCGCAATTTTTATCTCAACGCCGTGCGTGAAGTTGTTGGTCGGGTAAAAGTGCCGGTAACGGTGAAGATCAGCAGCTATTTTTCTGATCTGGCCGCGGTCTGCAATGCTCTTGCCGGCGAGAAAATATCCGGTATAACGCTGTTTAACCGCTTTGCCAATCCCGACATCGATATCGAAAAGGAAACGCTGGTCGAGGCTTCGCCGCTGAGCGGTGAAGGCGAATATCTGATGCCTCTGCGCTGGGTCGGCATTCTGAGCCCGCGACTTGG
>Ga0123335_1006745_pt1 | contig 13185 bp, 14 predicted proteins | sample BiotimSIPDNA_2_FD_89707 | JGI IMG/M metagenome (GOLD analysis project Ga0123335, IMG submission 89707) | Anaerobic biogas reactor microbial communites from Washington, USA - Biogas_R2 time_0 SIP DNA | ecosystem: Engineered > Bioreactor > Anaerobic > Unclassified | place: Washington, USA... | reverse complement strand
GCGGCGTTGAGGTTGATGGCGGGTTTGAAGCCTTCATAGGAGGCCGCCAGGGCAAAGGTGAATACAGCGCTTAGGATGACCATAAACAGCACGGTGTACAGATAGCCTCGTTTCATGCGGCTGCCCCCTTCACTGCGGCTTTCCGCTTATCCGCCCAGTCCTTGGCCTTCAGTTCCAGAAGCGGGGTCAGCGCGTTGGCAATGAGGATGGCAAACATCATCCCCTCGGTAAACAGGCCATACACCCGGATGATGATGGTGATGGCCCCTACCAAGGCCCCGAACACCCACTGCACCCCCTTGCGCTTGGGGGCGGATACGGGGTCTGTTGCCATGAAAACTGAACCAAAAAACAAGCCGCCGGTGAGCAAGGCAAACAGGGGTGGGAGGGTGCTGGCGCCTGTGTAATAGAGCACAGCGGACAGCAATCCCGCGGCCCCCACGGTGGAGACCATGATCTGCCATGAGGCCACCTTCCTAAACACCAAAAACAGCGCGCACAACAGGATCAGCACGGCGCTGGTTTCCCCCAGGGAGCCGGGGATCGTTCCAAGGGCCAGCCGATCCAGCCCCATCATCTCCCCCGTGTTTTCAAACGTCATCAAAGGGGTGGCGGAGGAAAGGGCATCTGGCGAGGACAGGGGCATAAACCGGGCAAATCCTCCCGGGAGGCCGGTGAATGGCTGAGCCCACTGCATGGTCATCTGGGTGGGAAAGGCGATATAGATAAAGCACCGCCCTACCAATGCCGGGTTAAAAAAATTGCGGCCAAAGCCGCCATAAACCATCTTGCCAAAGACAATACCAAACACAATGCCCACCACCGCGATCCAGTAAGGCGTCTCGGGCGGAAGGGTCAGCGTAAACAGGGCCGCTGATACCAGGGCAGCCTCTGTAATCCGCGTTTTATCCTTTTGGATGGTGCGGGCAACCAGATATTCCGCCACACAGGCCGCCAAAACAGAAACGGCCAAAAGCGTCAACACCCGCCAGCCAAACAGGTAGACAGAGCCCAGCGCCACCGGGATGAGCGAAAGGAGCACCGTCCGCATGATTTGCTGTTTCTGGAACAAACCCTTCAGTCGCATATTCATCACCTCTTCTGCCATTATACCGGAAAGCCCGAACGACGCAAGGGAAACTTAGAGTTTAATGATATCCTCCCTGAGCCGGTAGAGCGTGGCCCCGCGCCCACGCTGGCAGAAGGCGTCCACAAACCAGTCAATTTCCCTGACAGCGCCATACTGCACATAGCCGTAGCGCAGGCCATCGCGCTTGACGCCGTTCATGTTGGAGTCCGTCCAGGTGACGGTGTTGGAGGCGGCGTCATAGTCCCTGGTGAAAATGAGGCTGTGTGCGCCTACGCCGTACTGGTAATTGGCGGACATCTGGAAATAGTCGCCCCGGCGCGTTTCCCGCATGAACTTCAGCGCAAGTTCGCGGTTCTCTTCCCGGGACAGCTCTGTATCATAGTAGAAACTGTGGGCGGCATAGAAGGGGTTGCCCTCCTCCGGCGCGACATCCTCCCAGGCGATACCGTAGCTATACGGCTTGGAAGCCTCACGGCTCAGATTGTTGGGGATGACCAGGGAAACTTCCGGATAGGCGGCCATTCGGAAATCCCCGCTGTTTTCCTTAAAGACATAAACGGTGAAGTTCTTGCAGACATAGATATCCCCGGCATAGTGCGCGCGCTGTGGGCGCCCGTCGGCCTTGTCAAAGAGCCCCTGTGCCTGGCTGATGATGCGGCCGATCAACTCCTCCCGGGCGCTGTCCACAGGTGGCAAGCCCAAGGGCGCCGGGGAAGGTTCGGGGCTTGTCGTGGCCTCAACCGCAGGGCCGCCCGAAAAAAGGGAGACCTCCTCTTCCTCCAGCCCCAAAGCGGGCATACAAACAATCAACAGCGCAAAAATCAGAATCAGGCAGCGTTTCATCCATTGCTCCTTTTGTGTTTCCGGGGCAAAATCGGACCGCCCCCATTGTACAGACAAAAAAGCCCCAAAACAAGCACGGTTGGGCGTTTCCAGTCGCGCGCGTTGTGGTATATTGATAATTGGGTTGGTTTCCGGAAAAGAATGGGAGAATGATATGGAACGGAATGTTTTGCAACCGGTAACGGGAAACCCGGCGGTGGATGGCGCGGGGGTACGCCTGGTGCGCGTACTGGGCAGGGAAACCACGAAATCCTTTGACCCGTTCCTGATGCTGGACGCCTTTGACTCCAGCAACCCGGACGATTACATCAAAGGGTTTCCCTGGCATCCCCACCGCGGGATTGAGACCGTCACCTATCTGATCCAGGGCGCCATCGAGCATCAGGACAGCCTGGGCAACAAGGGGATGATCCTGCCGGGCGGGTGCCAGTGGATGACGGCTGGTTCCGGTATCCTGCACCAGGAAATGCCCCAGGCGTCGCCCCGGATGCTGGGCCTGCAGCTGTGGCTGAACCTGCCCGCCCGGGGCAAGATGACCGCCCCCAAATACCGGGACATCAAGGTGGCGGACATTCCGGTCATCAACATTGACCACGGCGTCATCCGTGTGGTGGCAAGCAGTGACAAGGCCCTGCCTGGCGCCGCCTCCGGGGATTTTGTGCCCCTCACGCTGCTTGATATCACCCTTGAGCCGGGCGCCGGGTTCACCCGCAAGGCCGGGAAAGCTGATACGGTCTTTGCCTACATCTTTGAGGGCGGCGGCATCTTTGGCGGATCCCGGCAGCCATATGGCGCCAGGCACGCCCTGCTCACCGGGGAGGGAGGCAGTTTCAGCATCACTGCCGGCGAAAACGGGATGCGCCTGGTGCTCTGTGAAAGCGAGGCACTGGGGGAGCCCATCGCCTGGGGGGGACCCATTGTCATGAATACCCGGGAGGAACTCAGCCACGCCTTTGAGGAACTGGAAGAGGGCACCTTCATCAAATAGTCTTACGCGCCCGCAAGGATGGGTGTGAAATTAGGAGGTAGATCATATGAAAACCAATCTGCGCAAAGAGGCGAGCCTGGGGGTTATCCTGCTGGCCGTCTACCTGATCATCAGAGTTTTCTTCAACGGCTCCGGTTTTTTTATGTGGATTCTGGGCATTGCGGGCCTGGCCCTTCTGGTCATCGGCATCCTTCCGGAAAACCTGCACCGGAAGGTCCTTGACATCAAAAACCGGCTGACCAAAAAAGCCTGAACGGACCGCGTGAAATTTTTGAGTCTCCGGCATGAGTATGCCATTATCGGGGTATAGTATTAGTGTGATTATTTGGGAAGGAGCAAACAACAACCATGATCAAAAAAGAAATCGCCAAAATGCTCAATGAGCAAATCAACAAGGAACTCCATTCCGGTTACCTGTACATGGAATTTGCCAATTATTATGAGGACACCAACCTCCCGGGCTTCGCCCATTGGTATGTCAAACAGGCGGGTGAAGAATATGAACACGCCATGAAAATCCGCACTTTCCTCCAGGATGCCGGTGAAAAAGTCACCTTCACCCAACTGGCGGATCCTGCCGTGAATTTTTCAGATCCCAAAGCCCCTTTGATTGAGGGGCTGAAGCATGAGCAGTATATCACCCGTTCTATCAATGATATCTACGAAAAAGCCGTTGAGCTCAAGGATCATCTGACGGCAAACTTCTTGCAGTGGTTCATCAAAGAGCAGGGCGAGGAAGAGACGAACGCCCAGCTGCTGATTGACAAGTTTGAGCTCTGCCGCGGCGGCGGCAGCGCCCTGTACCTGCTGGACAAGGAACTGGGCCACCGCGAAGACTGAGCCTTGGCACACCCCCCCCTCTCACAGCCCGCCGGGATAGCCCGGCGGGCAAACTTGTGGCGGGAGGGCAAACGCCGGAAGAACAGCAAAGAGGGAGGGAATCATGCCAGAAAAAGTCGCCGTCATCACCGGAGCCAGCGATGGGATTGGAAAGCAGGCAGCCATGGCTTTAAGCGCCGCCGGATGGCACGTGGCCCTTATTGGGCGCAACCCACAGAGGACCAGGGCCCTGGGCCAGGCGCTGGGCATGCCCTGCTACATCGCGGATTTCTCAAACCTTCAGGAAGTGGCTGCGCTGGCCGATCGACTGAAAACGGATTGCCCGCGGATTGACGTACTGCTCAACAACGCCGGGGGCATGTTTCCCCGCGGAGAAAAAACCCGGGATGGCCACGAAACCACCTTCCAGGTGAACCATTTGGCCCATTTTCTCCTGACCCGGCTGCTGATGGGCAGGCTGCTTGAAAGCCAGGCCAGCATTATCAATACCTCCAGCATCGCCCACCGCCTCCTGGGTTTCCTGTACCGCCCCGGCAAGCCGGAAGATTCGTTTTTGGGCTCAACGCACCTGGCCTATGGCAACGCAAAACTGGCCAACATCCTCTTCACCCGGGAACTGCACAGGCGCTTTCAGCGACACGGGCTGAAAGCGGCTGCTGTCCATCCGGGCGTGGTAGCCACTTCTTTTAGCCGCAATACCCTCTCCCCCATGCGTCTGCTCTATGGCAGCGTACTGGCCCACCTGCCAGCTATCAAATCCTCTGCCCAGGGCGCTATGGCCCTTGTGCGGCTTGCCAAGGGGACACCGGGGAAAGACTGGGTCCCCGGCGCTTACTATTCCGGTTTCCGGCAGGCCACACCCAGCCGGAAAGCCAGGGACCCCGCTGCTGCCCGCCTGTTGTGGGAGCAGAGCGAAAGGTCTCTGGAGAATTACCTACAGCACCTCGATCAATAAAGCGGCCATCAGCAGCCCCAGCACCACCAGCAGCAGCGCCCGGATAAAAGGGGCGCCTTTTTTGATGGCCAGGCTTGCGCCCAAGGCATTCCCCAGGATGCTGAACAGGGCAGCTGGAAGGGCCAGGGCAAAGAGCACCCGGCCCGCGATGATCATGGTGATGGCGCTGCCCACATTGCTGCCCAGGTTTACAAGGCGGGCTGTGCCGGAGGCGCGAAGCACGGGCATCCCCAGCAGGGACACATAGGCGATCATCAGAAAAGTGCCCGTGCCGGGCCCCACCAGCCCGTCATAGGAGCCCATCAACAAGCCAATCAGGAAGCTGGCGGGCAGGGAAAGGCTGGGCGGTACCAGCGCCCGGGAGACAGCCAGGTCCCGCTTGCGGATGACAAAGAAAGCCACCAGGGGCAGGGCCAGGACCACGCCAGTCTTCACGGTTTGCGCAGGCAGCACCGTCAGCAGCCAGGAGCCCACGGCCGCGCCCGGCACCGAGCCAATCAGGGAAGCGATGCCGCAGCGCCAGTCCACATGCCCTTTGCTGACATACTTGCCGGTGGCGACAGCCGTACCAAAAAGGGCGGACATCTTGTTGCTGCCCCCAGCCCAGTCAGGAGGCAACCCTGCCAGGTAATAGGCCGGCAGCGTCATCAAGCCCCCGCCGCCGGCGATACTGTCAATAAATCCCCCCAGGAACACCAGGGGGAGCACGATCAGGTAGGCCTTAAGCGTGAGCGCTGTCATTTTTCCTGCCTCTTTTATGATTGGCCTATCCTATCACGCCAAGAGGACGCTTTCAAGGGATTCGTTGACTTGCCCGGCACCGGGCCATATACTTGGCGAGGATCAGGGAGGTGGCAGGATGACGATGGCAAACATTGCTGTGTGGGGAGATTCTATCGGACGTGCGGTGGGCTTTAACGACAGCTTGGGCCGCTACGCGGTAATCAAGCCCAACTACCGGGAGATGCTGCTCCAGTCCCGGGCGGTCAACATCCTCAACCACGCCCGCTTTGGCGCTACCCTTCCAGAGGGCCTGGCGGACTTCCTGGATGCGGGAGAAGTGGATGCCCCGGCTGTGGCCATCCAATTTGGCGGGAATGACTGTAATTATGACTGGGCTGCCATCTCCGAAAACCCGCAGGCTTTCCATGGCCCGCGCACTGCGCTGGAGGCGTTTGAAAAGGGTTTGTGCCGCTTCGCCCAGCTGGTGCAGGACCGCGGAAAAACCGCCATTCTGGTAACACCTCCGCCACTGGATGCCCAGCGTTTTTTCGCCTGGGTGACCAGGGGCTTGAATGCTGACGCCATCCTCAGTTTCCTGGGGGACATCCAGCATGTGTATCGCTGGCAGGAGCGTTACGCCGCCGCCGTCCACCGTGCAGCCCGTCACGCCCGCTGCCGTTTGTTTGACCTGCGGGATGCCTTCCTGGCGGCCGACCATTTCCAGGACAACCTGTGCCTGGACGGGATGCACCCCAATGAAAAGGGCCAGAACCTCATCGCCTGTGCCATAAAGGACGCGCTGCCCAGGCTGGGCCTGCCCACCCCCTGAGCGTTCGCCACAATGGCAGCAGTTCCGAACACAAAAAAGGAGTTCAGGCTCTTTTAACAGGATATAGTGCCCCATCAGAGAGAAGCATCAGGCTCCAGCACGATAAAATGACCTTCCCGTGCTGCAGTTTCCTGCTGACAATTGATGGGCGCTTTCAGCCCTTCATCCCTCCCCGGGCCACGCCGCCCACGATCTGTTTACGGGCGATAAGGAAGAGGAGGATGATGGGCAGCACCACCACGGTGGAGGCGGCCATGAGGAGCTCAAAGTTGATGCCGCCCTCGGTCATGAAGACATACAGCCCCAGGGGCAGGGTGCGGTTGGCGGTGGAGTTGATGACCAGCATCGGCCACATGAAGGAGTTCCAGGAGGTGATGGCGTTCAGGAGGACGATGGTGGTGAGCGCCGGCCTGGCGATGGGCACCATGACCTTCCAGAGGTAGGTCCAGTTGCCGGCACCGTCCACCCGGGCCGACCAGTATAGCCCGTCCGGGATGGAGAGGAAGAAGTTGCGCAGGATATAGGTGTAAAAGATGCTGCCCAGGAACGGGATAAACAGGGACAGCCGGTTATCGATCAGACGCCAGGCAGCGATGGTCTCATAGTTGGTGATGACCAGCATTTCAAAGGGAATCATCATCAGCGACAGCAGCAGGGTAAAAAGCAGATTCCTCCCGGGGAACTTCAGCCTGGAAAAAGCGAAAGCGGCCAGGATGGTGACCAGTCCGGTTCCCGCTACGCTGGCGGCTGTGATCAAAGCTGAGTTGAGGAAATAGATGCCAAAGGGAGCCTTCTCAAAAACAGTGGCGAAGTTCTCAAACCGGGGGGCGGCAGGCAGCCACCGGGGTGGGAATGTGGCTACCTCCTGGGGCGTTTTGAACGCGGAGGTGAACATCCAGAAAAAGGGGAATAACATCACCACGGCACCCAGTGCCAGGAAGAAGTAGGTGGCCCCCCGCGCCAGAAGGGCGCGCAGGCGGTTGGCGCGGGCGATTTCCGCGCAAAGGCCGGCGCTCTCTTTTGCTGTCATTTCAGTGGCTCCACTTGCGCTGGATCACCTGCTGGAGCATGGTGATCACAAAGATAATCAGGAACAGGATCATTGCCGCCGCAGCGGCGCGCCCCAGCTTCCATTTGATATAGAACTGGTCATAGATGTAGTACACCACAGTATAAAGATTGTAGCTTGGACCGGGCCGGCCGTTGAACAGCGGGAATATCTCATTGAACACCTTGGAGGTGGAGATGGTGTTGATGGTGAGCACCAGGCCGATGGTGGGGGCCAGCATGGGCACCGTGATGCGGAAAAAGATACGCGCGCTCTTCGCCCCGTCCACCCGGGCGGCGATATAGTGGGTTTCGTCGATGTTTTGAAGGCCGGAGAGCATCAGGATGATGGTAAAGGGAAGGATGCTCCAGACCCCATAGATGATCAATGCCCAGAGGCTCCACTCCGGCGCCTGGAGCCAGTTGATTTTCCCCGCGCCAAACCAGGAAAGGATCTGGTTGATGACGCCAAAGTCCCGGCTGAACATGAATTTCCACGCCAATCCCGCTGCCGTTACTGCGGTCACCATGGGCATGAAATAGGCCGTCTGGAAGAGGGCCATGCCCTTCACCTTGCGGTTGAGCAGATTGGCGATGAGGATGGACAGGATGGTTGACAGCGGCACCACCACAGCCACATAGATGGCCGTGTTCTGAAGGGCATTGATAAAGTAGCGGTCCCTGAGGACGTAGGCGTAGTTCTCCATCCCCACCTGGGTGAAGCGGCCGGTGAGCATCTGGTAGCCTTCCTTGAAGCTCATCAGCACCACGTTGATGACCGGATACAGGGTGAACACCGCGATGGCCGCCAGAAAAGGCGTCAGGTACGCCAAAGGCTCCAGCGCCCGGGCCAGCGGGCGGTCCCGGTAGGCGTATTTTCGCTTTCCTGGAGCAGTCATAACAGGCGTTCCCCGGTTTCCCCGTCAAACAGGAAGGTGCCCCGCTCCCTGAAAGCGATGGGGATTTCTGTCCCTGGCCGGGGCAGCATATCCCCGTCCAGATAGCAGCGGAAACTGTGTCCGCCGATGTCAAAGTATCCCAGCACCTCCTTGCCCATGGCATAGATGCTTTCAACGGAAGCGCTAAACAGCGCTCCTTCGTCCGGATCCGGCACATGGGCGCTCTCCGCACGCACCGCCAGGATCAGCGGGCGTCCCTCAGGCGCCCCCGCCCCCCTTGAAAAGGGGAAACGGGCCTGCCCGCCCTCCAGGATGAACGCACCGCCTTTCATGTGCCCGGGCAGGTGGTTGATGGGGGGGGTGCCCAGGAAATCCGCCACGAACTGGTTTCGGGGCTCATGATACAGCCGCTGGGGCTCATCCTCCTGCTGCAAGCGGCCGGCATTCATGAGGACGATGCGATCGGAGATGCTCATGGCTTCTTCCTGATCGTGGGTGACAAAAACGGTGGTTACCCGCGTCTCCTGCTGAATGCGCCTGATCTCCTCCCGCATCTCAAGCCTCAGCCTGGCATCCAGGTTGGACAGCGGCTCATCCAGCAAAAGGAGGTTTGGTTTTTTTACCAGGGCCCTTGCGATGGCCACCCGCTGCTGCTGCCCCCCGGAGAGCTCCCGGGGCTTTCTGTGCAGGAGATTGTCCACGTGTACCAGCGCTGCCATGGCCCGGGCGCTTTCCTCACGCTGGGCCCGGGGCACTTTTTTAATTTCCAGGGGAAAGGAGATATTGCCCAGCACCGTCATGTGCGGGTAAAGGGAGTAGTTCTGGAACACCAGGCCAATGCCCCGGAGTTCCGGCGGAAGCCCGGTCACCGCTTCCCCGTCAAAAAGGATTTCACCGCGGGTTGCCGGCACGATGCCCGCCAGGAGGTTTAGTACCGTGCTCTTCCCGCAGCCGGAAGGCCCCAGGATGGAGGTCAGGTGACCGTCCTCCAGGGTGACCGTGAAGTCCTCCACCGCCACAGTGCTTCCAAAGTGCTTGGTCAGCCCACGCATCTCAACCTTCATCCCGGCCTCCTGCCCCTGTTTTGGTTCTGGTGTGTGTCCAGGTCCGCCCGCTCCCATGCCCTTATAGTACAGAACATACCCCGGCTGTTCAAGAAAAACTGCCGGGGTATATGGCAATGCGCTGGCTAAATCAGCGGCTTTCCCGTCATCTCGGGGGGAATGGGCAGGCCTATGGATTTGAGCATCGTGGGGGCCAGGTCGCTTAATCGGCCGCCTTCCTTGAGGGTTTTTCCGATGAACTCCTCCCCGCAGGCGATTAACGGCACGGGATTTGACGTGTGGGCGGTGTGGGGCTGGCCGGTCTGGTAGTCTGTCATCTGGTCGGCATTGCCGTGATCGGCGGTCACAAAAGCCCGGCCTCCCAGGGATATGATCTGGTCCACCAATTTGCCTACATCCCGGTCCACTTCCCTGACCGCTTCAACAGCCGCCTGTATGATGCCGGTGTGGCCTACCATGTCGCAGTTGGCGAAGTTCAGGATCATCACATCATACTTGCCGGAAGCGATAAGCTCAGAGGCCTTCTCTGTCACCTCAGGCGCCGACATTTCCGGTTTCAGGTCGAAGGTAGCTACCTTGGAGGAAGGGATCAGTACCCTGTCCTCCCCGGCATTGGAGCGTTCCACGCCGCCGTTGAAGAAAAAGGTGACGTGCGCATATTTCTGCGTCTCGGCGATACGCACCTGGGCCAGTCCGTTGTCCGCCAGGTATTCGCCCAGGGTGTTCCGGATATCCGATGGCGGGTTGACAACATCGATGCCGGTGAAGGTCTCGTCATACTGCGTCATGCTCACCACATTCAGGGGCAGAAAGCCCTTTCCCCGGATGAAGCCGGTGAAATCCGCCTGAATGAGGCTTCGGACAATCTGGCGCATACGGTCCGGGCGGAAATTGAAGCAAATCAGGCTGTCCCCGGCCGAGAGTTGACCCACGGGCAGGCCGTCCCTGAGGATGACCACGGGTTTTACGAACTCATCCGTAATACCTCCGTCATAACTGTCCAGCACCGCCTGGACGGGATCATCGGCAAAAACGCCTTCCCCTATCACCATGGCATCATAGCCCAACTTTACCCGGTCCCAGAGGTTGTCCCGGTCCATGCCCCAGTAACGCCCCTGAATGGTGGCGATTTTCCCCAGTTTGAGGGACTGGAGCTTCTCCTGAAGCTGTTTGACATAGCCCGCCCCGCTGGTGGGAGGCACATCCCGGCCGTCCAGGAGGCAATGGACATACACCTGGTTCAGGCCCCGCTCCTTCGCCATGTCAAGCAGTGCGAAGAGATGGCTGATGTGGCTGTGCACGCCGCCGTCAGACAATAGCCCCATGAGGTGAAGCGCCCGCCCGGTATTCCGCGCTGTATCCATCGCCTTGATCAGGGGCGCTTTTCTGAACAGCTCGCCGGACTCGATATCCCGGGTGATTTGCATCAGTTCCTGGTTTACCACACGCCCCGCGCCGATGTTCAGATGGCCCACCTCGGAGTTGCCCATCTGTCCCGGCGGCAGGCCCACATCCGGGCCGCTGGCAGAAAGCTGCGTATGGGGGTAGAGGGCCATGAGCCGGTCCAGGTTGGGGGTTCCGGCGGCCGTGATGGCGTTGCCCTCCGGATTCGGATTGATGCCAAAACCATCCATGATGATCAGGGCGGTCAGTTTTTTGGACATGATGTCTCCTTATTCGGCGTAATTGACGACCTTGGCGAAGTCCTCCGCCTTGAGCGATGCCCCGCCGATAAGGCCGCCATCGATCTCCGGCTGGGCCATCAGGCCCGCGACATTTTTTGGATTCATGCTGCCGCCATACTGGATGCGCACCGCGTTTGCCGCGCGTTTGCCATAGACGCCCGCAACGGCCTCACGGATGACGCCGATGGTGGCATTGGCTTCCTCATCGCTGGCGGTAAGCCCAGTGCCGATGGCCCAAACCGGCTCATAGGCAATGATGACTTTCTTGACCTCATCAGCGGTCATGCCGGTCAGGGCGATGAGGGCCTGGTAACTAACCAGGGCATTGGTATAGCCTGCTTCCCGCTGGGCGCGGGTCTCTCCTACGCAGATGATGGGGATGAGGCCCCCGCGCAGGGCCGCCACGGCACGGCGGTTCACGGTCTCGTCCGTTTCGCCAAAGTAGGCGCGCCTCTCACTGTGGCCAATGATGGCATACTCGGCTCCCGCCTCCTTGAGCATGGCGGCGGAGTGTTCCCCGGTGTAAGCGCCGGAAGCTTCAAAGTGGATATTCTGGGCGCCCAGTTTGATCCTGCTGCCCCGGACGGCTTTTTTGGCCGCGGGCAGGCACACGGCGGGCACGCACAGCACCACAGTGGGCTTCGCTCCTTCCACCAAAGGCTTCAGGGCCTGGATCATCTCTGCGGCCTCACTTGGGGTTTTATTCATCTTCCAGTTTCCGGCAATTACGGGTTTGCGCATGTTAATCTCCTTATTCCAAATCAGTTGTTATTTGTCGTTGAGCGCGGCCACGCCGGGCAGTTCCAGCCCTTCCAGGAACTCCAGGGAGGCACCGCCGCCGGTTGAGATATGGCTGATCTTCCCGGCAAATCCCAGCTGCGCCACCGCCGCCGCGGAGTCGCCTCCGCCCACGATGGTCACAGCATCGCTGTCCGCCATGGCCTGGGCCACAGCCCGCGTTCCACTTGCGAAATTGGAAAGCTCAAACACGCCCATGGGGCCGTTCCATACCACCGTCCTGGCGCTTTTGATGGCGTCAGAAAAGGCCTTCTGCGCCTTGGGGCCAATATCCAGGCCAAGCCAGCCCTCGGGGATCTCCCCGCTTAACACCACCTTGCTGCTGGCATCATTGGAAAAACTGTCCGCAGCCAGGGTATCCTCCGGCAGAAGGAGCTTCACGCCCTTTGCACGGGCCTTTTCCAGCATCTCGCGGGCGTAATCCAGCTTGTCCTCCTCCAGGAGGCTTTTGCCGATCTCCCCACCCTGGGCCTTGACAAAGGTATAGGCCATGCCGCCGCCGATGATGAGGGTGTCCACTTTATCCAGAAGGTTTTTGATAACGCCCAGCTTGTCTGAGACTTTGGCGCCGCCAAGCACCGCCACAAACGGGCGCTCAGGGTTCTCAACAGCCTGGCCCAGGAACTGCAGCTCCTTTTCGATCAGGAAGCCGGATACGGCTGGCAGATAATGCGCCACGCCCTCCGTGGAGGCGTGGGCCCGGTGGGCAGTGCCGAAGGCATCGTTGACATACACATCGCCGTAGGAAGCCAGCTTCCTGGCGAAATCCGCGTTGTTCTTCTCCTCCTCAGCATGGTAGCGCAGGTTTTCCAGCAGCACCACGCCGCCATCCTTCAGTTCTGCGACAGCCGCATCGGCATCCGGGCCGATCACATCCTTGGCCATGCGCACCTTCTGGCCCAGCAGATGGGACAGCCTTTGGGCCACGGGTGCCAGGGAGTATTTGGGATTCACGGCACCCTTGGGGCGGCCCATGTGGCTCATGAGGATCACCTTGGCTTCATGCTCAATCAGGTACTGAATCGTGGGCAGAGCGCCCTGGATACGGTTTTCGTCGGTAATCTGGCCGGCATCGTCCATGGGGACGTTAAAGTCCACGCGAACCAGGGCGCGCATGCCCTTCAGCGGGATATCACGGATGGTTTTCTTATGCATAATCTGCCTCCTGAAAATGATCTTTGCCTTTGGTTTCCTTTGCGTACTGTGCTATGGCCCTGGCCGAACCTTCATCAATCACCAGCACATGGGGCGGGTGGCTGCGTACGGCGGCCAGGATTGCCCGGGCTTTGCGGCGGCCCCCGGCCGCCATGATGCGGGTGGTATCGGGTTTATCAGCCATCAGGTCCTTTGACAGGGTGCCGCTGCGGTAAACCACCTGGCCATCCAGGCTGATGAAGTCTCCCAGCACCTCGCCCACCGCCTGG